>Ga0207952_1000063_pt1 | contig 123270 bp, 120 predicted proteins | sample SubbioR12Aug_8Ca_FD_184831 | JGI IMG/M metagenome (GOLD analysis project Ga0207952, IMG submission 184831) | Serpentinite rock and fluid subsurface biosphere microbial communities from McLaughlin Reserve, California, USA - CR12Aug_8Ca (SPAdes) | ecosystem: Environmental > Terrestrial > Deep...
ACATTAACAACTTTACTGCAAGTATTGGTTTAACTGCTGGTCAGTTATCTAGTGGTGGTACAGGTACACAATCTTTCACTGTTGGTGCTACACTTGATGTAAGTGCTAACCAAGCTGCTGGATTGTACACTACTGCTACTCCTTTTAACGTAACAGTTAACTACAACTAATTTTTAAAACATTCACTCTAATAAAAATGCCTGCAATTGCAGGCATTTTTATTAGAGATTTTTCTTAATCTATTTCTTTCCCCCTTTTTTATGCGATGCTATTTTTTGTTTTTGCTCATCGGTCAAAATAGTTTTTGTGTTTTCTTTTTGTTGATCTCTTAAAGTTTTAATTTGTTCTTTTTTTTGAATATCGATTAAAGTTTTACTTTCTCTTATTGCTTTTATTTGGGCTTGAGTTTTTAATTGTTGTTCTTTAAGAGTAGCTTTTTGTTTCTCGTCTAATTCTAGTTTATTACTCATTTTTTCAAATCGTTCTTCAGACTTAAGTTTCATTTCTTCTTGTTGCTTTACTTTCAATTCTTTCATCTTATTTTTTTGTTCTGCAGTAAGCACTGCATCAATTTCTGTTTTTCGACTTTCATTTAGACTACTCATTTGTTTTTTAAATTCACCTCTGGCAATATGATCATTAGTTTTTAGTTGATTCATTTCAACTTTATACTTTTCATGAATCGACTTCATTTTACTTTTTTGGTCTTCGGTAAGATCTAATTCTTTTTTCAGATCTTGTTTGTATTCATCATTTATTTGTTTTTTATTATTGTTTGTTTTTTCTTGAGCTGATATGCTGGTTAGCATCATTAAAAAAATGCCCAAGAGAATAAATAGTTTTTTCATAAGATTATTTTTTTGTATGAGCCATAGTTTGTCTATTAGTTTAAATTTTCGTCGTTATTATAAAGTTAAAATCTAAATAAAATTCATGATATTATATTTGTCTTTTAATATGTCTTCATCTTTTGCATTGAGCCATTTGTTTAAAATTGTTGCATAAACATTTTTAAAATCTTCAGTATAAGTTAGATCTCCATTTTGAAGATTGTTCAGGTTTGGCATTTCATTTAGTAAACCTTTTTGCTTTAATCCTCCACCAATTAAAAACATATTATTTGCTGTTCCATGATCGGTTCCACCACTTGCATTTTGAGATACTCTTCTTCCAAATTCACTAAAACTCATCAACAGCACATCATCAAATCTGTTGTTAGTTTTTAAATCTTTTACAAAAGAAGTTATTGCGTTGTTTAAATCTGTAAATAATCTTTGTTGTTGTGCTTGTTGATTTACATGTGTGTCAAAACTTCCTAAACTAACATAGTAAACTTTAGTATTGATTTCTGAGAAAATAAGAGAAGCAATTGTTTTAAAATTTTTGCCAAGTTCTGTATTTGGATATTCTGCTTTGCTCAGGCGACTCTGGCTTTGACTAAAAATATATTCAGCACTACTAATAGTATTCGTCATGGTTTTATATAAATAGTCGACAGGGCTCTCTTCGTGATGGTTATGATGTTGTTGAGCCATTGCTTTAAAGAAATTAGATTGACTTGAATTAAATAGTCTTCTCGGATCTTTAAAAGCTAATCCCTTTTCTTGTTCACCTTTTAATGCTAAACTTAATACATCATCAAACTCTAAAGCATAGGTTGGCTTGTCGCATCCTTTGCATTGTGCATCTAAAAATCTACCTACCCAACCAGAATTTACATATTCGTTGCTATTTGATGCAGATTGCCAAATATCCATACTTCTAAAGTGGCTTCTATCAGGGTTTGGGTATCCTACATTATTTAATATAGCCATTCCACCATCATGATAAATATCTGCCAAACCTTTTAATGCAGGATGTATACTTGCCTCATCAGTTAAACTAATATCTTGATTTTTTTCAATTTTTATTCTAGGTCTTTCTCTGTAATAAATATCGTTTCTTACTGGAATAATTGTATTTAAGCCATCATTTCCTCCACTAAGCTGTAAAACAACTAATACTTTATTTCCTTGTGGTACGAGTGCATGATTTTTTTCTTCAAATGCTTTAAGAAATTTTGGTACCATAAAACTTGCAGTGGCAAGACCAGTAGTTTGAATAAATTTTTTACGAGATATATGCATAAAATTATTTTAATTAACACATTTGATATTCAGGAGTACTCATAAATGTTATACTGCAAGATTTAATAAAATTTTCTCTGCTTGATTGATCAGAAAATTTCTCTACTGTTTTATTGTTGATTTTAGAAACAGTAGATGGTAAGATAAATTGTTTTATTTTTTCTGTTAATTCTTCTCGCTTAATTCCAGAAAAAGCATCAATAAATTTTTCCCAGTCAATTTTAGTTTTTATTTTAAATCTATTAGGCATATTTGTTTGCATACTGTACATTTCTCTCATACCCATTTGTTGGTCATCGTCAGATTTTGTATTAATAGTAAAGCTTTCATCGTCCTTCAATAGCTTAGGTAACTGCAAACGAATCATTAAAGAGCTGCTATCAATCCAATTTTTACCACCAGGCCATCCAGCAACATTAGGCGGGTAAAATAATAATTGTCCTAATGCTCTTTGTAACAATAATTGTATTTCTGGGTTCTCAATTTCCATGGGAATTTGTTTTCTTATGCCCACTAATAATTCTATTGGCGATTTTATTTTTGTTCCTATATTTTTCTCGTGATAGAACCAAGGGCTTGTAAAAATATTTTCAAGCAATGTTGAAATACTATAATTTGATTGATAAAAAGCAGAAGCCAATTGCTTTACTTTTTCATCATCAATAATTTCATTTACAAAATATTCATATATTTTTTTTGTAATAAAATATGCAGTTTGAGGTTGATCTAATAAAATATTCAAAATATCATCCCCATTAAAATTTCCTTTTTTACCCAGGAAAGTTTTAGTGCCTGAATCGTGAAAAAATGGTCTAAATTGAAATTCTCCCTTAGCGTTAAAACCCCAGCCAGTAAAAGCCCTTGCAGCTTCTTTAACATCTTGCTCTGTATAATTTCCTCTTCCTAAAGTAAACAACTCCATAACTTCTCTAGCAAAGTTTTCGTTGGGGTGTTGTTTTTTATTTTGTTGATTATTTAAAAAACTTAACATACTTGCACTTTTGCTTACAGCAAATAATAAATCTTTAAAATTTGTTACAGCAAGAGTTCTGATTTCATGTAGAAGATTTTGTTGAAAGAAAATATTAATATCTCTACAAGCAAAATGGCCATGCCAAAACAAAGCCATTTTTTCATTTAAAGGGTTAGCACCATGAACCATTTCATTTACCCATTTTATGTTGAGGTTTTTAATATCTTCTCTAGATTGTTCTCTCAACTTTTTTTTAGTCTCATTATTTAATCCATTTTTTGCAAGCGTTTGCATTTTGGCTAATTCATCTATCCCTTTAAACAACCCTTTTAAAGCATTATCTGCAACATCAAAATATTCAATAGTGTTTAGGCAATTTTTTTGTAGAGCTGTATATAAATCTTTTGTTTCTACATGTTGTAATTGATTTAGATTTTGAAGATCTATTCCAAAACCAGCACGCCATAATAAATGTTGATTTTTTTGAAAATTGGTTATAGACATGAAAACAATTTGGTGTAAGACGATACCTTATTTTTTTAGTTTAAAGTGTATTTAAATTTAACATATTACCAAAAAAAAGCGATTGCTTTTGGCAATCGCTTTTTTATAAGTCCAAAAAAGGAACTATTGTTTAATGAATTTTTGAATACTCATTTCACTGTTGCTAGAAGAGTATACTTTAATTAAGTAAGTACCTCTAGATAAGTTTGAAGTATTGAATTGAACATTATTATCACCTTGATTAGTTTGTAAAACTTTTTCTGAGATTACTTTACCTACTAAATCTGTAATTCTAATTTGTACTTTTTCACTATTAGGTGTATTTAAAACAATGTTTAATTGAGCCTCAACTGGATTAGGATAAACTCTTGTAATTTCTGCTTTTGTGATAGAGGCAGATTTCAATACAACAATATTTGAGAAAGATTCTTTTCCATCAAAATCTATCTGACGTAATCGATAGTAATTGGTTCCAGCTAAAGGTTTAGAATCGTTAAATGAATAATAAAGTACAGAAGAACTATTACCATTTTCTGCTTTCGAATTAATAGAAGCAATGCTGCTGAATTTTTCTCCACTTGCACTGCGTTGTAATTCAAAACCTTTATTGTTAGTTTCATTTGCAGTTGACCAATGTAAAATATTATTTCCACTTTCTCTCACACCTGAGAAATTGGTTAAGGTTATTGGTAAAGGATAATTGGCAGTAACTGTAATTTGATCTAAACCAATTACATTACCATATTGACTCACACCCTCGAAACCAATTTGAATGGTTTGTCCAGCATAAGCTGATAATGAAACCGTTTCCATTGCCCAAGTTGGTGTGGTATATGCAGCACCATATCTCTGATATCCAGCAATTCTATTCCATGTAACACCTTTATCGGTAGATATAGTAACATACAAGCTATCTAATGCTGTTGCATAAGAATTGTCGTGACTCATCCAAAACTCCATTTTGTAATTACCTGCAGGCTGTCCAGCTGGTATACTAAAACAATTAGAGTAAAGTCTGCTAACAAAATTTACACTACTTGCACCACTCCAAGAATCAAATAAGTAAAATACATTTCCATTATAAGCACCTAATGAGTCGGTTAAATCTCCATTTTTATATTTAGTAGTTGGACCAATAACTGTCCATAATTGTCTTGTTCCATTTACTAGTGATGCAAAAGGGAAGACATTTAAGGGTGAGGTTTCTGCAGATTCTACTGAAGGAAAAGATGTAATAGTTGTTAATGTTGACAAAGCAGTTCTTAAAGTATCATTGCTTGAATTTTGATCACCCGTTAAAGTAACAAGTGCTTGTATGTTGTTTGTACCTGCAGTATTTAAATTTATATTAGTAAATGTAATTACTTGAGTACCTCCTACAGGTATTGCTGCACCTGATGCTTGATTTAAATTAGCAGTATTAGCACCTGTAATACTTAAATTAACATTTACTGCACCAGCACCAATGGTATTAGAAGTGCCTGTGTTGGTAATGGTAACTGAAATACTTTGTGGAGTAGAAAAACAACTTGATGAAGGAAGCGTAAATGCAGTAGGACTAACATCTGTTGCTGTTGTTTTACTTAATTGAATTGCACTTCTAAATGCTGATTGTGATAATGATGTTGAACCAGAACTAGGTTGAGTTGTTCCATTATAACGACGAGAAGTTACTGCAGAACTACCTGCTGTTGTATTTCCAATAGAACAGTTAAAGTTAAAACCTTGTTGTAGATTACCATTGTTTCTTATTAAAAGCACTTGTAAATTACTACCAGCGGTTCTAACAAATGGAGTAGTTAAATCAACATTTAACCAAACACCTGAACCTGTTAAATTTAAAGTACCATTAAAAACCTGTGTATAACCTACTAAACTATATACACCTGTTGCAATTGTTGTAGTTCCAGAAGGAACATTCATCATGTAAATTTCAAAATTTGTTATAGCTGTTGGAAATGTTCCTGTTGAAGTAGCATCTAGCATAAAACCAACTCTATTGATAGCAGTACCCATAGTAAGAAAGTTACTAGCACCAATTTCGCTGTCTAAATAAATATGCTCACTTGCATGATAATTACTACCACCTATACCAACATTTCCAGAATAACCAGGATTTGAGGTAATGGTAGCGGTTTGTGCTGAAGAAAATTGACAATAACTCAATAGGAGTATTGATAAAAAGCCAACTTTAAAAAAAGAGGGTATAAATTTTGTCATCTTAAGATTTTTTTGTGAATGAAAGTGTGAATGTAAGATTTTTTATTTTTATAGACTAAATATTTGATGAATGAAGTTTTAATCTTCCCAAACTTTTAATCCTTCGCTACAATTTGCACAGATATCAATGTTTTTTCTGCTGGTCATGAGCTCTTTTCTAAACTGTTTGTAATTATCATTTTGCCAAACTTGCTTAAAGCTTTGATGTTTTAAATTTCCTAATTGATGCATAGCATCTTTATCAAAACAACAAGGAACCACTAATCCATCCCAAGTAATAACATTACTGCTAGATAAACGCCAACAATGATTGCTTAAACCATTCTTAACAGTCATCTTGCCCAACTTGTCTTTTTTGTATCTGCTGTATTTATTTGTTTTAGGAATTAATTGATTAGGGTCTTTTTCATAATCGTATACCTGTGCAGTTTTAAAACGAACCTGATCTACTCCGATTTCTTTACCCAATTTCTTTATTTCTTCAATTTGATGTTCGTTGGGTTTAACTACCAAAAATTGAAAGAAAACGAATGGGGTTTTACTTTTAAGTTCTTTCTTCCATTTAATAATATTCTTGGCACCTTCAATTACTTTATTCAAATGTCCACCAATTCTATATTGTTGATATACATCTTGGGTGGTGCCATCAATACTTATAATTAGTCTATCTAAGCCACTTTCTACAGTTGCTTTTGCTTTTTCTTCGGTTAAATAATGTGCATTGGTACTTGTTGCGGTGTATATACCTTTTTGGTGAGCATATTTCACCATTTTTAAAAAATCAGGATTTAAATATGGCTCTCCTTGAAAATAAAAAACCAAATACATTAATTCTTTATGAATTTCATCGATGGTTTGTTCAAAAAAATTACTTTGCAACATGCCTGTCGGTCGGGAAAATTCTCTTAAACCACTAGGGCATTCAGGGCAACGAAGATTACAACTTGTTGTTGGCTCAAAAGAAATTGAAATGGGTAACCCCCACTGAATAGGTCTTCTTAAAAGTTTACCCAATTGATAACTTGTCCAAACCTTAGTAGCATTAAAGGCTCTAGGGAAAGTAATTTTAGAAAGTAGGTTTACGGTATCGTTAAAATTAAAATAAGGCACGCTGTAAAAATAACCAACTAGTAGTAAAAGAGGCTAGTAAATATTAAAACACTTCTTTTACAATATTTCGAATTACAGAAGATTTGCCTAAGGTGTAATAATGTAAAACTGGTGCTCCAAACTTTTTAAGTTCTTTACTTTGTTGAACCAACCACTCTGAACCTACTTTTTCAACTTCAGCATCACTCTTACATTTCATAACTGAATTGGATAATTCTGTAGGAATATCAACATGAAAAATTCGTGGTAAAACTGATAATTGTTTTTTTGTAGTTAAAGGTTTTAACCCTGGAATAATAGGTACATTAATATTCATTTTTCTGCACGAATCTACAAAAGCAAAATACTTATTATTGTCGAAAAACATTTGAGTCATAATGTATTCAGCACCTGCATCAACTTTTTCTTTTAAATAATTCAAATCAATTTCTAGGTTTGGTGCTTCAAAATGTTTTTCAGGGTATCCAGCCACACCAACACAGAAATTAGTTTTTCCTCCATCTCTAATATCATCATCTATATAAATACCATTATTCATTCTTAATGCTTGCTTCATTAAATCAATAGCATAAAAATTACCATCAGGTTCAGGAATAAAGCTGGCTTCATTTTTTGGGGCATCTCCTCTAAGGGTTAACACATTATCTATTCCTAAAAAATTTAAATCGATTAATGCATCTTCTGTTTCACGTTTGCTAAAACCACCACAAATTAAATGGGGCACTGCATCTATTTTATAATAGTTCATTATGGCAGCACAAATGCCCACAGTTCCTGGTCTTTTTCTTACTTCAACTTTTTCAAAAGTATTATCTGCTCTGCGTTTGAACATGGTTTCTGCCCTGTGATAAGTAACATTAATCCAGCTAGGTTTAAACTCCATTAATGGGTCTAAATGTTCATATAAAGAAGTAATAATTTTACCTTTTAGGGGAGGTAAAACTTCAAAACTTACTAAAGTATCTTTTGCCTGAGCAATATGTTCTGTAATTTTCATGTAACACTAAACTTTGTGTAATAGTAAATTATGTGGTTGCAAACTTAGTTTATAATTCTATAAAGAGAGTTCTTTTGTAGGATCCCACTTATGTTTTTCGAAATTAATAATAGCATCTTTTTCAATTTTAATTCCTTCTTTTTCTAAGAGCTCTTGCATTTTTGTGGGAGTTTCAAAATGGGCTTTTCCTGTTAACAATCCATTTCTGTTCACTACCCTATGTGCTGGCACTTTAGGTGTTATGTTGTGAGCTGCATTCATAGCCCAGCCTACCATTCTTGCACTCATTTTAGTGCCTAAGTAAGCCGCAATAGCTCCATACGATGTTACTCTGCCTTTGGGAATTTTTCTTACCACGTCATACACATCTTCAAAAAAAGTATACTCTTTTTTACTTTTGCTCATCATGTATTTTTTGTAGTTTCAAGAGTGCTAACCTCTTCTCTTCTGGAACATTGATATATTCATAAGGACAATGTCTGCAACCATTACCACAACAATAACTTCTTTGTAGTAAATAATTTTCTGTAAAAACCAATAAGCCATTTTCGTCGAAATAATAGTCTTTATTGGGTTGAGGATTGTTCATTAATCAAAGTTTTAAGTTTTATATCTAACTCTAATGGTAATTCATTATTGATTTTAAATTGAAGATAATGAATTCGATTACTTTGAGCAATATCTAAACTTTCGTAATGAGTTTTAATATAAAGTTCTTGTGATAGATTTTGATTTTGATATAGGTGGTCATAATCAACTAACACTTCTAAATTGTATAATTCGATTACAGTTTTTGTAAAATTGTATAAATCTGGACTATCGGTTTTTAAATGTATCAATCCACCTGGTTGTAAAATTTGTTGATATAATCTTAAAAATTTAGGATGGGTTAAACGCTTTTTAGCTTTTGATAATCGAAGTTGTGGATCGGGAAAAGTTATCCATATTTCAGCTACTTCATTAATTGTAAAATATTCATTTACCTTATCAATTTCTGCTCTCAAAAAAGCTACATTGTAAAGTTGTTCGTCTAAAGCCGTTTTAGCTCCACGCCATATTCTATTGCCTTTAATGTCAATTCCAATAAAATTTTTCTCAGGAAATAATCTTCCCATACCCACAGAATATTCTCCCTTTCCACAAGCTAATTCAAGAATTATAGGATGATTATTTTTAAAATATTCATGCCATTTACCTTTCATTTCTATGCTGTGCTGAAACACATTTTCGAAACGATTAATTTCTTCGAAACGGATTAATTTTTTTTGTCCCATAATTTAAATTCAGTTGCAAAAGAACTTAATTATTTTTTGATTGATTACTTTCGGCAAAATAAATATTATGGCTGTTATTTTACCTGTTAATGACGTAGCTCCACAATTTGGTGAAAATTGTTTTATTGCTCCTAATGCTACCATAGTTGGACAAGTAAGTTTTGGCAACGACTGTAGCATTTGGTTTAATGCAGTTTTACGTGGAGATGTAAACACCATCACCATTGGCAATAAAGTGAATATTCAAGATGGAGCAGTGGTGCATTGTACTTATATAAAACATGCAACTGTAATTGGCAATAATGTTTCTATTGGACATAATGCTATTGTTCATGGGTGTACACTTCAAGATAATGTTTTGATTGGAATGGGTGCAATTGTAATGGATGGATGTGTGGTTGAAAGCAATAGTATTGTGGCTGCAGGTTCAGTAGTTTTAGAAAATACTGTGGTTGAAAGTGGAACTATTTATGCTGGAGTGCCTGCCAAAAAAGTGAAAGACATTTCGAAAGAGTTAATTGAAGGTGAAATTAATAGAATAGCTAATAATTATGTAATGTATAGCAGTTGGTTTAAATCAATTGAATAAATTGATTATAGCTAATTGAAAAAATCGTTTACTTCGTGGTGTAATTCACTCACATGAGAAAAATACTTTTAGCAATTGTATTGGTTGCTTTTCTAACATCTTGCTCAATTTTCAAATCGAACAAAACGGGCTGTCCTACAAATGGCAGAGCTGTTGGTGCTGAAAAATTAGCTGCTGGAGATCCTAAGTCAGTTAAAGCCGCAAATAAAGCACCAAAGTTTAAGTTCTAATCTTGCTTTAAATCTTCATTAATTTTTATACTCAATTTTTTTGCTCCTAAATAGTTGAGGTGATTATTATCAAAAAAATCTGCTTTAATAAAACTACTGTCTGTAAAATAATTAAAATATTTTGTTTGATATTTCGAACAGAGTTGGTTAATGAAAGCTGAATTTTGTTTTATAATTTTTGGGTTACAAAATTTAGAGTAAGTATTATAAACAGGTGTTGTAATAAAAATTATTTTGATGTTTTTCTTTTTTAATTGCATTACAAAATCTTCTAATTCTTTTACAATTTCTATTCTTCTTTGTTCAAAAATTTCATGGTGATGAATGCTCACTCTAGCTAATCCTGAACTATCATTAATTAATTCAGATTTGTATTTTGGTTGATACCCATTTCTTAAAATAGTTACTGCATCCTTGTCTTTAAATTGGTTAAAGGCTAATTCTATACTGTGTTTGAGCTGATAGACTGATAGGTATGAATAATTGTTTAAAGTAAAATTTTTATTTCTTTGAGATTTAATTTGATAATATAAATTATAGTAATCTGTTCTCCATTTTTCTTCTATATCTTCAAGTTGATAGAAAAAAGAGAAGTAGCTGATGTTGATGATGACATGCTTCAAATTTGGCATTTGAGGTAAATACTTTAAAGTAATTAACTTATCATAAAATAAAGTTTGAGAAACATTAGCCAGATTAAAAGTCTTTGTAGAAAAATAAGAAGGATCAATACCATTAAAGCTTTCTGAAGAACCCAATACCACAGTTTCAATACTATCTAACTGTTGTTCCAATAAAAATTTTTTTGCAGCATAACTGCTATTGAAATGATGATTTCTTAATTGGTATTCTAAATAACCAAGAATTACAATGAGTGGAAGAAAAAAGTAAAAAATGTTGATTAATATTTTGTTGACGTTCTTCAATGGATATTATTTAATGATGGCCATGATATCTTCATCGTCGCTAATATTATTCATCTCTCGTAAAATTTGTGGGTAACGCCAAGCCACCCTTTTACTTAAAGGAACTACTGTAAATTTTTTAGGGTTAGGTAAGCAAGCAATAATTTTTGCTGCTTGTTCACGGGTTAATCTTTTTGCAGAAGTTTTAAAATAAGTTTGTGCAGCAGCTTCAATACCAAAAATGCCTTTGCCCATTTCAATGGTATTAAGGTATACTTCTAAAATTCTTTCTTTGCCCCAGATCCATTCAATCATTTTAGTAAAATACATTTCGGGTACCTTTCTAATGTATTTGCTTACTCCATGTCCTTGCCATAGAAAAACATTTTTGGCCACTTGCTGTGTTATAGTACTGGCTCCACCACCTAATGGAATTTTAGTTTTTTTTCTCTTCTTTTTAGGTTTTAAGCTTTTTTCAATAGCATCCCAATCAAATCCTCCATGATCTGGAAAAGCTTGGTCTTCACTGGCAATAGCAGCCAGTTTTGCATGAATTGAAATCTCATCATAACTCACATAATCTCTCTTTAAACCAAAACTAATAGCATTACTAATTTGTGTAATGGTAATAGGAGGCATGATCCACTTACAAGCAATGATATAAATGAGTGAAGTAATGAAAAACCAGAAAAATAATTTCTTAATAAATCGAAATATAGATTTCATTCACAAAACTTAAATGCAATAGATTAAAACTTATTGCTGATGATATAAGGAAGCATGGCTCTCCAAGTTGGCCAGTCGTGTGTAATATCTGGTCCCCAAATATCCAAATCGTGCCAAATGCCTTTATCCCACAGCACTTGACTAAATCTTCTGTTGGCTTCAGGGTCTTCATAACTTCCACTACCAGAGTATATATGTATGTGATGGCTAGATCTTATTTTTTCTAAATACCATTCATCATTCAAATTAGGAATGTAGTGAAAAGGGCTGTTAAAATACACCTGATCATCCCAAAAGCCCTTGGTGTATTCACTCAAGTCATACACGCCACTCATACAAATGCAACCATTAATAATATCGGGTCTTTTTAAAAACAAGTTCATAGAATGTAATGCCCCAAAACTGGCACCACAGGTAAAAGTCAAGCTATCGTTTCCAGAATTTGCATTGATATAAGGAATCACCTCATTAAACACATAATTATTAAACTGATTTTGGCGAATGGCCTTATGTGCTGGTTCCATTTCATTATTTAACCAGCTTTCATTATTAATGCTATCAATACTGTAAACCCTCATTTTGCCTGCATCAATAAAAGGTGCTAATGCATCTATCATTTGAAATCGTTCATATTCTAAATAATCAGCAGCGGCAGTAGGCACCAATAGTAAATTAAAGCCACTGTGGCCGTAGCTGGCAATAGGCATTTCTTTATGTAATGAAGGGCTATGCCAAGAAGTTGTGTTTTTTTGCATGTAATGATAGATATTGGCTAAAATAAGGAAATTACGCTTCTTTTTTATTGATTATTCAAACTTGACTCAATTCGGCTATATTTTTAAATGGTTATAAATTACATTCGCCGTTTAAATTATTCAATTTTAGAGATTAAAAACAGAACTGTGGTAGACATTATTCAATTATTGCCCGATAATATTGCCAATCAGATTGCAGCCGGTGAAGTGATTCAACGACCTTCGAGTGCAGTAAAAGAATTATTAGAAAATGCTGTAGATGCAGGAGCCACACAAATTAAATTGATTGTTGCAGATGCTGGCAAAAGTTTAATTCAGGTGATTGATAATGGAAAAGGAATGAGTGAAACCGATGCAAGAATGGCTTTTGAAAGACATGCCACCAGTAAAATTAGACAAATTGAAGATTTGTTCAGAATTAACACCATGGGTTTTAGAGGCGAAGCCTTAGCAAGCATTGCTGCAGTTGCACAAGTTGAAATTAAAACCAAAAGAGAAGTTGATAGCTTAGGTACTTATATTGAAATTGAAAATAGTACAGTTCAAAAACAAGAGCCCTGTGCTTTTGAAAATGGAACCAGCATCTCTATGAAAAATTTGTTTTTTAATGTTCCTGCACGAAGGAATTTTTTAAAAAGCAATACCGTAGAAATGAAACATATTATTGAGGAGTTTATAAGAGTGGCCATGGCTTTTCCTCATATCTTTTTTTCATTAACCAGTAATGGGCAACAAGTTTTTCATTTAGAGTCTGGTAATCTAAAACAAAGGGTTTTACAAGTTTTAGGTAATCAGTATAATGCTAAATTGGTACCAGTAAAGGAACATACAGATTATTTAAATGTGTATGGCTTTATAGGAAAACCAGATACAGCTAAGAAAACCAGAGGCGATCAATACTTTTTTGTGAACAATCGATTTATTAAAAGTGCTTATTTAAATCATGCTGTAAATTCTGCTTATGATACACTTTTACCAAAAGATAGTTTTCCGAGTTATGTATTGTTTATAGATTTAGATCCCGAACAAATTGATATCAATGTTCATCCTACCAAACAAGAAATAAAATTTGAAGATGAGAAAATTGTCTATGCATTTGTTCAATCTGCAGTAAAATATGCACTAGCACAGTTTAGTATTGCACCAAGTTTAGATTTTACATTAAATGCCAACATTCAAAGTCTTGATGCAGTAACAAAACCTTTTACAACAGAGAAAAAAGAAGTTACAAGTACTTCAAACATTTATCAAACATTCACTAAAAAAGATCAGGCACATTTTATAGATGCCACACCAAAAAGCGAATTAAAACATTGGAAAGATTTTTTTGTGCCTTTAAGTGCTAACATACATAAAGAAGAAGCAGAAACTATTACAACTGATGAATTAATTGGTGTTACTGCAAATAAATTTAAACATGCCAGCTTCGAAACTGATCATTCTGTGTATTTGCAATTGCATAATACTTATATCATTTCATCAACTTCAAAAGGATTTATTTTAATTAATCAACAACTGGCACACGAAAGAATTTTATACGAACGCTATAGTAAAGCAGTAAATAATAAACAAGCAGCAACACAAAAAAGTTTATTTCCAATAACCTTAGAGCTATCATCAAGTGATGCAGAGATGTTGCATGAAATGTTGGATGACGTAAATGCATTAGGATATCATATTGAGTTTTTAGAAAATGAAAAATTTGTAATACAAGGCACACCAGCCGATGTTTTACAAGGAAATGAAATGCATAGTATTGAATTGTTGTTAGAACAATACAAACATTTTAATAGTGAAGTAAATTTTAGCAGAAGAGAAAAATTGATTCGTTGTTTAACCAGACAAAATGCTATTAAAGCTGGAAGAATGCTGTCTCAAAAAGAAATTCAATCATTGGTAGAGGACTTATTTAAATGTCAGATGCCCAATATTACAGCAAATGGAAATCCAACTTTTGTTGAGTTTAAAGAAGATTATATTGAAAAGATGTTTACCAAATGGTAATGATAATTAGTAATAAGGCTACTTTATAATTATTACAGACATATTACTATTAGTACCTTAATTTTATTTTACCATATCTATCATACTCATTATTAATAAATCAATATTGTTTTTGGCTATTAAACTATCATGCACTTTTATAAAAGAAAATTTCTTTGAACCACTCGGTATAGTAAAAGCAGAAAATTCAAAATCTGTTATTACATTTTTTTCTTCATTATACTTTATTTTATATTTCAAACCTTGAACGTATGGGTCTGCATTTTTGAATATATTATTAAATGCATCTGAAGTAAGATTTTGTAAATCTGATCCAGAAAATTTTTTAACAAGTTTGGCTGCAAACTCTTCTCTAAGTTCTGGTAGTTGAGCTTTACTAATAACAGTAAATCCCGCTTTTTGTAAAAATAAACCCGCTACAACTTCTCCATATTGCTCTTTTTCATTGATAGCTTCTACATAAACAGGAAGTTCTTTTTTTAGATTATAAATATCTTGTTTTAAATAAAATGGTTTTGTAAATGAAACAAATAGTGTTACAATAACTGGTATTAGTACAAGCCATTGAGATTTATTAATAATTTTCATAGTAGTTTTTTAACTAACAGCTATGGTAAGATTATATCTAATAAAAGCTAATTTATAATTTTTATATTAAAACTAGTTTACAAATTAATTAAATTCACAATCTAAAAATAAAGCTGTAACAAGTGCCATACAGGCAAACCACATTTCACCAGCATTTGGTTCTGTTGATAACAGAAAATTTAATGTGCAGATACTCGATAAAATCCATAACAAAGAATTGCAATCATTACTACTAGAGAACAAAATTATTTTATTATCGATTAAATATTTTACCTCTGAATCAAACCGTTCTTTATTCAAAAAAATATCTGAATAATCTTTTTGTAGTTTTAATTGTAAATCATCTAAATATTTTTGTTTTTCTTTAAATTCATTAAAATTTTCATATCCTAATTTTCTAATTACTTCCATATAATCTTGTTTTGAAGCTTGTTGAAGCTTAAGTTTATTTAGCATCTCTTTCGATACATTATTTTTTAGTTTATTAATTAAATTAATTTTTTCCTTCATAAGCAAAATAAAATCAGCGTTTTTTGAAAGAGGAGTTAAGTTTCTTTCCATATTAATCTTAATTGGATTTGCTACGGTACTATTAAATATTAGTACAAACAAGAATACTAGCGATGTTAATAATTTTTTCATGATGATTTTGTGTTAATTGTCTGGTAGATTTAATAATAATTTTCTAGAAATTTTTGAAAGTAATAGTTCTTTTTAATTAATCATAGGCAATTACTTTAAGGGTATACAAATTTTCAATTGAAAATTTATAACTGGTGACTTTTTCTATCTAATTAGTTGATAATTCTATCAAATTACTAGATATTTACAGTATTTAAAAAAAAGTTTATGTTACACGAAAAACTTAAAGAACTGAGAAAACTAAAGGGCTTAAGTCAGGAAGAAGTTGCTAAGGCATTGCATGTTCAACAAAATACTTATTGTGGTTGGGAAACTGGTAAACACCAAATTAGCACAGATAAAATATCCTCAATCTGTGAGTTGTTCAATATTCAACCTAACGAATTATTCACCAATTCAATAACTCAAACATTTAATGAAAAAGTTCAAAACGGCTATATACATAATGTAGAAAATTTACACACTGAGGCTAATGAAACAATTGCTATTATTAAACAACAAAATGAACTTAATCAACATACACTTGATTTACTTCGTCATCAAATGGATGCAATCTGTGATTTGCTAAAAAAATAAATTTTAAATAGCTTTCAAAAAAAAGCTAATGGAAATCCAACTTTTGTAGAGTTTAAAGAAGATTATATTGAAAAAATGTTTACCAAATGGTAAACTATAAATAATTTAAAAAAAAGAATGATATCATGGCAAGTTTTGAAGTTATAGGAGGCAATAAATTAAATGGAACTATAATTCCACAAGGAGCAAAGAATGAAGCTTTACAAATAATTAGTGCAGTTTTATTAAGTGCTGAGGAAATTATTATTGAAAATATTCCAAACATTATTGATGTAAATCTTTTGATTGATTTGTTGAAAGAAATGGGAGTTAAAGTAAAACAAATCAATGACGATATTTATAGTTTTATTGCAGATGATATTGATATAGATTATTTAGCTAGTCCAACTTTTAGAAACAAAGGAGGTATGTTAAGAGGCTCTGTAATGCTTGCTGGTCCTTTATTAGCACGTTTTAAAAAAGCTTATATACCTAAGCCAGGAGGTGATAAAATTGGCAGAAGAAGATTGGATACGCACATTATTGGTTTTGAAAAACTTGGTGCAGCATTTAATTACGATGATAATTTACACGTGTTCACATTAAAAGCTTCTCAGCTAAAAGGGGCTTTTATGTTGTTAGATGAACCCTCGGTTACTGGTACAGCAAACATTTTAATGGCTTCTGTTTTAGCTGAAGGAAAAACTACAATTTATAATGCAGCTTGCGAGCCCTATTTACAACAACTCTGTAAAATGTTGGTGGCAATGGGTGCAAAAATTTTTGGTATTGGAAGCAATATGTTGGTGATTGAAGGAGTTGAAAAACTTAATGGAACAACTCATAGAATTTTACCTGATATGATTGAAGTAGGTAGTTTTATTGGGCTTGCAGCTATGACACAAAGCAACCTTACTATTCAGGGTGCAGGTGTTGAACATTTAGGAATTATTCCAGAAAAATTTAGACAACTTGGTATTCATTTAAAAATAGATGGAGATAATATTATTATCCCAGAACAAGAGTTTTATGAAATTGAAACTTTCTTAGATGGAAGTATTTTAACCATGTCAGATCATCCATGGCCAGGTTTTACTCCAGATTTATTAAGTATTGTTTTAGTGGTTGCCACGCAAGCAAAAGGTAGTATTCTTATTCATCAAAAAATGTTTGAGAGTAGATTATTCTTTGTAGATAAATTAATTGATATGGGTGCACAAATCATTCTTTGCGATCCACACAGAGCAACAGTTATTGGTTTAGGAAGAAGAAATAAACTTCGTGGAATAACAATGAGTAGTCCTGATATTAGAGCAGGTCAAGCATTATTAATTGCTGCATTAAGTGCAGAAGGTAAAAGCACTATTCAAAATATTGAACAAATAGATAGAGGTTATCAATTTATTGATCAACGCTTAAATGCACTAGGAGCGAGTATTACTAGAAAATAAACTATTTATTTTTTCTAATCCAACTTTCAAGAGGTTTTAGCAAGTTTGTTGAATCTTTTTTAATAGAAAAATTTTGGTCATAATCCCAAAGCATTACAGGAATATTGTATTGATACATACTTTGTGTAATGTCTCTTAAATAATTCACTCTCGAAGTTTCATCTGCAAACTCTATTACTCCAGCTTCTGTACATATCAATGTCATATTGTTTTTCTGACAATAATTAGCAATCTGATTTATTCTGTCATTTATATATTCTTTAGTGGCTTCGTAGTAATATTTGTTATAATCTTTTTCTACAGTTGTGCCTTTTGCTTCCTTACTCATATTTGGCATTTTTCTTTTCTTATAAGGGTAAGGAAAACCTTTCATATAAGTTTTATTATTAGTCCAATCTGCCCCCTGATGTGTAAAGATGTAAGGTTCATAAAAATGAAAAGTATAAATGAGCTTATTGTCTTTTAATTTACCTAGATTCATTAAATCGTTTAATCCATTATAATTAGTTCCTCCAACTATATAGAACCTATTTTCATCTTCATGTCTTAAATAACTCACCAATTTTTCGCAAGTATTTTTCCAATTCTCTGTTGTTAAAGTGGGTTCGTTGTAAAGTTCAAAAAATAAATAGTCGTATCCATGTCCTTTAAAATGTTGTTGCACCTGTTTCCATATCCAAGACACATGATTGATATTTTTTTGTGTTAAGTTATCATTATTTAAAAAGCCATAGTGATAGGATAAGATCAGTTTCAATTTTAAATTATAACAAGTAAAATAAATTTCCTTAAGCTTTGAAAGCAACTCTGGTCTTATGTTTGATGAGTTTGGGTTTAAAAATGAATCTAAAGCAATGGGTAATCGAACTGTTGTAAAACCATGGTGAGCTATTTCTTTTAAAGTAGGAGTGACATCAGTTTTTAATAAACTTTCCGAGGGCTTCCAGGTATGTTCAAATACTGATAAATTTACGCCAGCACCAAAAGTTTTATTCACTTCAGAAACGGTCATGCTTCGTTTATTCACACAAAATGTGAATTGTGTTAGCAAAAAATTGAAAGTTATTAAGATTAGTAATCTTGATACGTTTATTTTTAACTTCACGCTGAAATCTGTTAATAACTGCTTTAAATAAATTGACTGCATAACTACAAATATGGATAACAATTTCAAATTTCAATTTGCAAATATCAATAAAACTGCTTTTGTTCAAGAAGTGAGCAAACGTGGTTCGTATTATGCAAATGTTGTAATGTGGACAACCTTACTATTATTACCACTGTTTGTTTTAATTGATTATCTTTTAGGTAAGTCAGCATGGGTTGATTTTACATTAATCAGACTAATTGGTTGGGGTGTATCTTATTTAATTTATGTTCATTCTACAAAAGAAAACTGGGGATACTTAAAAACAATATTTTGGTTTGTTGTAGTTAATATTGTTGTACATGCTATTATTTGTGGTATTGTACCTTCTAGTGGTTCAACTCTCGGATATTTCTTAATTCTCTCTATATCTATACTCATTATTAATACAACTATATTTTGGCCACCCATTCATTCTATATATGCATGTTTGGTTTCTTATTTAGTGATTTTCTTTATTTATTCATTAAAATCAAGACCAGATAAATACAGCTTCATGATAGAACATGGAGGTGGTATTTATTTTCTCATTTCTTCTTTTTCATGTTTCTTGGCTTATACTCGTTATAACATATTACAAAGAGATGCAGAAAGAACTGTTGTTCTAGAAGACGCCCATAGTAAATTAATTGAAAGAAATGAGCTCATCAAAGATCAACATTTTGAAATCAAAGAAACCAACAGAAAACTGCAAGCTGTAAGTGAAACTAGTCAGGAAAACATGACTGTTTTAATGGATGATTATCAAAATTTTTCTGATACAGTAAAGTCTTCTTTAGAAACTTTTAAGTCTTCATCATACAATCTTACACAAGAACAAATAGATATTTTAAATTCATTAACCACACAAAATGAAAAGCTTCGTTATTTAGCTCAAAAGCTTACAGGTGTTGGTGGAGAAACCAGTAGTAGTGATAGTGTACAATTCAATAGTGAAACCTTTGATTTAAATCCTGAAGTTGAAAAAGCAGTTATTGATATTGCTGAATCTGCAATGTTGAAGAATATGAATTTGCAATTAAATATATCTCCTGCAGCAAATTTTGTTCATCAAGACAAATTGTTTACAGAACAGGTTTTAAATAAATTATTAAATAATATTATTCGACATTCACAGCAAGGATCTATTATAACAGTTAGAGCAGAGCAAAGTGAAGGCAGGGCTATTGTAGAAACTATTAGTCATGGAGCTTTAATTGGTATGGATAAATTAAACGAAATGTTTAATAAGTTGAGAAATGCAGCTATTAATGAAGAAGGTGATTTAAACGACTTAGGGTTAGCTGCAACAAAAAAATTAGTAGAAACTATGAATGGTAAACTTACCTATAGTAGTGATGAAAAAACAGGTAATTATTTTAAAATAGAATTTCCAAGCACCCAGTAAATTTAATCAATATGAAGTCTAAATTCCTTTTAACCGTAGCCTTAATGTTCAGTGCAATACAATTATTTGCACAAGAAAGAACATTTAAATCAATGGGTTATGATGATGCCTCTATAACGGGGATATCTGGTTCACTCAGTTACTTTTTAAAAGTTAAACCAGATGATAATATAGATCAAAGCACTCTAGTATTAAACATTAGAGCATCTCAAGTGCTGAATGCTAATAATTCATTTGTGGTAGTCTATTTAAAAGATGAGCCAGTATTTACACAAAGAGTTGTTACCTCTGCCTTAGATACTTTATTAACTGTTCGTGTACCATTAAGTTCAAAATACTTACAACCAGATGGTAGATTTATTAAGTTGAGAGTATTAGCTAAAATGAGTATCAGCGATGAATATTGTAAAGATATTGATAACCCTGCTTGTTGGGTATCTGTAAGAAATAGCTCTCACATTAATTCTTCTTTACAAGAAGGATTTTCATATCAAAGAAGTATCAAAGAAATGATACAAGAGTTTAACTCTGTATATACACCTGCTACAGCAGATGTTGATGATTTAATGGCTGGAGGTTTAATTTATACTATTGTACGACAAGGGGCTGCTTCTAAACAAGTGTATACTGCTACTTATAGTTCTCAAGAAGAGACTCCTGCTGGTGTAGTTTGTGGCGTTGCTGATAAATTACCCTATGCCATTAAACAATCATTACCTGCAGTTTCTGGTGGTCAAGGTTTAATTGCATTAGTTCCTGTTAACGACGGAATCTCTAATCGTTTTGTTTTAGTTGTTACTGGTGGTGATAATGCAGGCTACAAAAAAGCAATAAACACATTAGCCAATAATAAAAGATTAAGTAGTGCATTTACTGATAAATTATTGATTTCTGATGCTACATTAAGCTCAGAAGTTTTTGCTGGCGTTTCTCCATTAGTTACCAGCTTAAGTGATTTAGGTGGTGAAGAAGGATTTTTAGAAGGTATAGGTGCATTACGAAGAAAGTTCAATTTTTCTTTAGCCGATTTTAATGCAATGCCTACTAAACTTTCTTTACACTTAGAAAGTTATTATTCTGCACTAAAAACTGATGATAGAGGATTTTTGAATATTTATCTAAATCAAAACTTGGTATATAATGCAAGTTTATCAGATAAATCAAGCTTTATTAATGATATTGATTTAATGCCACACTTGTTAACTAAATTCAATACTTTAGAAATTGAGTTTCGTTTTCATCCAGGTAGCAATATATGTAAAGATGGATTTAGCAATTTCTTTGCTTCTATCAACACAAAAACATCTACACTTACTTATTTTGGAGAAAAAGACAATAAGTTCTATAGCTTCTTTAATTTTCCAGCAGAGTTCAGAAAAAAACAAACTAAAATTGTTGTTTCTCCTGCATTGTTAGATAAAGTAGTAGCTTCAATTGGAGAAATTTATTATCAATTAAATTCTCCTCAAAAATCAAATTTCAGTCGCTTAGTGGTTCCACCAATTGTTACCTCAACAAGTGCAACAAATGTTGGAGATTATAATTTAATTGCCTTAATTGATAGACAAGATCCTTTTGCTAAACGATTCGATAATATGCCTGTAAAATTTGACAAAGATTTTCAAATTTATAAAGGCTTACAAGGTTCTGCAAGTTACTCTGTAAACGATTTCTCTGGAAGTGGTTTAGGACAAATTTTCTCAGATAAAGGAAGTACCATTTTAATGGTTACAGCTTTAGGTGCTGATAGTAGTGCTTCTAATGCTTATTTAAGTGTTGTTAAAAATTTCAGCACACAGTTAACAGAAATTGAGAGTAATGTTTGTATAGCTAACAGTAATGGTTTAAGCAATTATTTCTTTAAAGCCCCAGACGATAATAGTATTGTAAGCTATAGTAATAATACCAGTGCTTTTGAACAGTTCTGGAGTGCTTATAAATATTGGGTATTAGGATTAATTCTAGTGGCATTATTGTTAGGTTATATTATGATTCGTCGTAGAGTAAAATCTGCTACCGATTCTGTAGTATAATAAAGTAATGTTATATAAGAATGTCTTCTCATAAAGAAAGAAATACAATATGATTCGTAGTGCAATTGATTTAATGGCCTCTCAACTAAAATTTGATTCAAATAAGTTGAGTAATGTAGAAGCTATAGCAGCTACCTACAACTATGCACCCATTAAAGTTGCTTTATGTTTTGGATTTATTACTCGAAATGAATACTTCAATTTCCTAAAAAGTGAAGGCAAAGAAATTGTTGATATTAAGAATTATGATATAGATTACTCTTATTTGAGTCAATGCGATATTCATCATTTGAACTCTTACCTATACATTCCATTAAAACTAGATTATGATGGTCATTTAATTGTTGCTGCTGCTGATCCTTTTGATGAAAGATTAGCCAACAGTTTAATGGTTAAATTTAGAACCAATATTAAACTAGTCGCTGCCGATGATTTAGATATTATTTGGTTGGCTCATAAAGTTCAAGGAAGAGATTTAGTAAATGATGCAGTTTTCAGTTTAATGAAAAAAGACCCTGCAAGTTCTGGTCATATCACATTTACTGATGCACAACTTATTTTTAGCTTCGGATTTTTAGCTTTTGTAATTGTAATGCTTTTCTTATATAGCATTCCAACTATTATTGTTTTAAATTTATTAGCTAGTTTGGCATTCTTAGGTTCTATTCTTTTTAAATTATATCTAGCATTAAAAGGATCTCAATCAGAGTTGCATGATGATGTAACAGTTGAAGAATTAGGATTAGTAAAAGATGCAGATGTTCCTATCTATACAATTCTTTTGCCTGTTTATAAAGAAGATAAAGTTATTCGTAAACTTATTTGGAACTTAAGAGGTTTAAATTATCCTCAAGAAAAATTAGACGTTAAACTATTGATTGAAGAGGATGATGATAAAACCTTAAACGCAGTAAGAAGTTTAGAATTTCCAGTAAACTTTGAAGTAATTATAGTTCCTTTCATGATGCCAAAAACAAAGCCAAAAGCTTGTAATTATGGCTTATACTTTTCAAGAGGAGAACTGTTAACAATTTATGATGCTGAAGATATTCCAGATACATGGCAGTTGAAAAAAGCTTATTTAATGTTCAGCAAACTACCAAAAGAGTATGTGGTGGTTCAAGGTGCATTAAACTATTTTAATAGAAACGAAAATTTGCTTACTCGAATGTTTACATTAGAGTATTCTTATTGGTTCGACTATATGCTACCTGGTCTTGAAACACTCGATGTTCCTATTCCACTTGGTGGAACAAGTAATCACTTTAAGTTAGATAAACTTGTAGAACTTGGAGCATGGGATCCATTTAACGTAACCGAGGATGCTGATTTAGGAGTTAGAGTTTATGATAAACAATACAAAATTGGTATTGTAAGAAGTACAACTTTTGAAGAGGCCAATAACGAACCTTTTAACTGGATTCGTCAAAGAAGTAGATGGATTAAAGGCTATTTACAGACTTACTTAGTGCATATGCGTCAACCCATCAACTTAATTAAAAGAATTGGTTGGGGAGGTTTCTTTGGTTTTAATTTCTTTATTGGTGGTACAGCAATTACGTTTTTAGTATATCCCATATTATTAGCTTTCTTCTTAGTTTATGTGGTATTCAACATAACCTCAGTTAAAACTGTATTCCCTGATATTGTATTATACTTTGCAATTTTCAATTTCGTTGCAGGAAACGTTTTAATGATTTATGTAAACATGATGGCAGTGTTCAAACGCAGATATTACGAGTTAATCTTGTTCTCTGCACTTAATCCAATTTATTGGTTAATGCACTCCATTGCGGCTTATAAAGGATTATGGCAATTGATTTATAAACCATTTTATTGGGAAAAAACAAATCATGGTATTAGCAAGCAATCGTCTGCTAGCACAGTACCAGCAATTTAATAACTATGGTTTTTTTAAGAAAATATGTAGCGGTTTTTTTAGCTATTCTCTTATTGAGTTATTACTTAATTCTATCATGGGTTTTGCATAGAACAGGGTACGAGCATTCAGAATCATTATTCTTAGCAGAGAAAGCTCGTTTATTGTTTGAAGTAAAAAGCATACTTTATTAACCTTAGGTACTACGTTTCCAACTATACCATATTTATCTACAGTTGTATTTTCTTTATTTGGATATCCCTTTGCACCTATTCTAGCATCAGCCACTTTTACTACATTAATCTTTTTTGTTATTGCACAAGATTTTGCAAAAACCAATATGCAAAGAAGATTTTTTATACCTATGTTGTGTTTAATATTCTTCTTACATCCTGGATTAATCTATGCAGGAACAACAGGTAGAAGTGTAGCTGTTCAATTATTATTTTTCTTCCTTTTATTTAGAAGTTTGTTTATTTATTATAAAACTCAAACCACTTTCTCGTTATCAATGGCAAGTATTTACTTGACCTGTTTAATATTTTGCAACTTCAATTTCATTTGGCTAATTTTAGCCTTAGTTCCATTTGTATTATTAATTTCTTTAGAAGGATTAAAGCAATCAAAATACGGATCTCCGATTGTTCAATATTATGAATCTGTAAACAATCGTTCACAAAGAAGAAAACTTACTTTAAGAACTGTTGCTATTTATATCATTTTATTTTTGTTACCCATTGGCACAGTTTATTTGTTTAGATTATTAAACTCTTTACACGCTGGTAATCCTACATATTTTTTAACCAGTCAATATGCTAATTGGAGTATTACTGGAAACAATTCATTAGGTTCAATATTTTTAGGAGAAAATTTAGTGGGAAGAAATGTTCTTTCTCAAACTCAAATTATATTTCAAGGTTATATATTGTTGTTGACTCCTTTAATGATTTATGTTTTTTATATTTTTAGAGGAAGGTTATATGAGTTGTTAACTTTAATAGCTCCTTTAATTTTTATTGGAATTTTATTACTCGATAACCAAATTTATTTAACCATTGAATACTACCTCATCTTTTTAGTGCTAGCACTTATTGGAGTGTATACTTATTCTGGTAAAAAGTTTGGTGTAAAAGCCATGTATCCATTTTTAATGCTAATTGCTTTAATTAACATTATTACTGGTATCATGTATTTTGAACGATCAAGTGATAGAGAAGAAAAGGCTTTTTTTGGAACATTAAAAAGTGCAGCTAAATGGAATGGTGAAAGAGCTTATTCTGAAGAGTATAAAATGGCTACTTATATTAGTAATTTAATGAGCCGAGAAATTACTTTGAAAGAAAAGAATAAAATATTAATGGATGATGCTGCTGCATATGCTATAGTTGCCCAATTGCGTAAATTAGGCACTAATGTTATATTACCAGTAGACTTTAATTTTATTACTGTTGCTGAAAATCCAATGACTGAAGCCAAATATGTATGTGTTGCAAAAGAGTCAAATAGATTAAAAAGTTTTACTGTTTTAAACAGCTATAATCTGAATAAAATTGCAAAGCATGACGCTTTAGTAACTACAATGATGTTTGAAACTGAAAATTGGGCAGTCTATCGTTTAGATAAAATGGATCCTGATTTTATTACTTCTACAGTGCAATAACTTTTACCACAAACTCCTTTAATAATTCTGCATCATTAGTATTGTTATCGTTTATACCAATACTTCTTAAATTATATTGATGTAATAGTAAAAGAATTTTTTCTACTCCCTCATACCTATAATTTTTAGAAGCTAGTAAATAATCTTTCATAAAGTAAGGGTTAATACCAAGTGATGCAGCAATGCTTTTATCGTCTCCACCATTAGCACTAAAAATTAAAAATACTTTACTAAAAAAGCTATATAAAGAAGGTAGCACTAATTGAATGGGTGCAGCTTTTGGATTTTTTTCAAAATATTGAATTATTCTAATGGCCTTCGACAAATTCTTTTTAGCAATAGCATCTTGCAATTCAAAAACATTATATTCTTTACTAACACCAACGTATTTTTCTATCACTTCATCGCTAATGGCATTAGTATCTTTTAAATTGACAGCAATTTTTTCAATTTCATTTTTTATTCTCGATAAATCATTGCCTATATTTTCACACAATAACAATGTAGCTTTTTGTGTAATGCTTAATTGATGTTGTTTAACTAAGCTATTAATCCATTCTGGTAATTGATTTTCGTATATTTTTTTGGTAGAAAAAAGCTCACCTTTTGTTTTAATTGTTTTTGCAAACTTTGTTCTAGCATCTAGCTTTTTTTCTTTATAACTCACTACAAGAAGTGTTGATGACAATGGATTTTCTATATAAGACTCCAATTGTTCTAAATCTTTCATTTGTTGTGCTTCTTTCAACAAAACCACCTGAACTTCTGAAAACATAGGATATCTTCTGCAAGCATTCACTACATCTGCCCAATGTGTATCTTTTCCATAAAAAATAGACAAATTAAAACTTGCTTCACTTTCTTTCAGAATTTGATGTTCGGCATAATTCATTATTTCATCTATAAAAAAGGGTTCTTCACCTTCAAGCCAATACACAGGCTTAAATTTTTTCTTTTTTAAATCAGAAATAATAGATTCAACACTCATGAAACAAAAATAAGTAAACAGAACTCAGTTAAGCAGTAATTATGATATGTTCTTTTTTTAATAAGGGAAGATTTTTGAATCGAAGAATAATGTTAGCTACTACTTCAATATCTCTCTGGCAATAATCAACAATTTTTGGTAAGTTGTTTTCCTGATAATATACAGTTTGCACCATGCTACCGTCAATATCTGTTTTACTAGTAGGAATATTCAAAGCATTGGCTAATAAATGTAATGAAGTGTAATTTTTGATGTCTCCAAACCTCCACCAATGTAAAGTGTCAAACATTTTTATTTCCCAAGGTTTGCGTTCATGTAACCATAAATATTCTGGCAAAGGCAAATTGTTGATGAGCATTCTTCTGCAGATATAAGGAATATCAAACTCTTTAATATTATGACCACCATAAATAAAATCTCTATGGTGTTTGTAAAATTTATTACTTAGATCGCAAAACTGTTTTAATACTTCAACTTCATTATCTCCAAATACACTCTTTATTTTAAAACATTGATGATCTTTTTCATCCTTATAAAAATATCCTGTACTAATGCAAATAATTTTTCCAAATTCTGCTAAAATGCCTCCACGCATTTTCCAGCCTTCTTCATCAGTTAAATTTTCGGCTAATTTATTTTGATTTTTTTCTCTCCAAAGCTGCTGCCAGCAAGGATTTAATTCACTAAAACTAGCCGTTTGAGGAACTGTTTCAATATCAATTAACAATAAATTTGAAATCATTGGTTTAATATTGTACTCTAAAATTAGAGAAAAATGAATTACGTACCATCTGCAACAGCAAATCGCCCTACACCAAATAAGGATAATCGAAATACCATTTATGCCATTTTAGTAGGAATCATTTTATTATTATTAGGTTATATTATTTACGATAAATCTGAAGATAAAAAAGTAGCTGAAGTGTTAGAAACCACACAACAAAAAGTTGAAAATTTAGACAGTGCAAAAAATGTTTTGCAAGCAGAATTTGATGTGGCTACTATGAAGCTAGATACTTTAACTGCAAATAATGCACAATTAGAAGCGGCATTATCTGCTAAAAATTTAGAAATTACTCGCATTAAATCGAATATTAATACTTTACTTCAGCAAAAAAATATTTCTGCTGCCGATTTGAAAAAAGCACAAGAACTTATTGCTGAATATAAAGGACAGGTAGATAATTTATTAGCAGAAGTAGCAAAATTAAAGAGTGAAAACAAAGAACTTACTGCAGCTAATTTACAGTTGAGTACAGATAAAAGTGAATTGATTGTTGCCAAAGAACAACTAACAACTGAAAAGAAAAATTTAGAAGATAAAGTTGATGTGGCAACTACATTAAAAGCTTCAAATTTTAATATTACTGCTATTAAAGTTCGTGGCGAAAAAGAAAAAGAAACCACTACAGCAAAACGTGCAGATTTATTTAGAATATCTTTTGTATTAGATGAAAATAGAGTTGCTCCTTCTGGTGCTAAAACTATTTATGTGGTTGTTAAAAACCCCGATGGTTCTACCTCTGTTGCTGAAGGAAGTATTAAAACCCGTGATGGTGCAGAGATTAAGTACACCAATAAAGTAAATGTAAATTATGAGCAAGGCAAAGTGACTCCTGTAAGTTTCGATTGGAAATCAAATACAGATTTTGTTCCAGGAGATTATATTATTGAAGTATATCATAATGGATTTAAAATTGGAGAAGCTGTTAAAACACTTAAAAAAGGCGGATTATTTAGTTAATGCTTACAATTTAAATTATCAAAGCCATAGTAATTTTTACTGTGGCTTTTTTATTCCATATTATTTAAGGTGCTTTTCGTTTGTTCTTGTATTTTTGAAACATGGCTAGAATTAAAATGGCAAATAATAATCTCAGCAGAAAAGATATTATTATAGATAAAGCTGCTTCTTTATTTAAAGAAAAAGGTTTTAAGGCTACAAGTATGCGAGAAATAGCTGATGTAGTTGGGGTAGAAGCTGCAAGTTTATATAATCATATTAAAAGCAAAAACGAGTTATTAAATATTATTTGTTTTGAAGTAGCAAACAGATATGTTCAACAAATGGATGAGATTGAAAACATGAAAATGTCATCACTTCAAAAAGTAGAATTATTATTGAGGTATCATATCAATGGTATGATTCAGCATTTTGATGAAGTGTATGTAAGCGATAGAGAATGGAAACATTTAGATGCTCCTTTTTTAAATAATATGCAAAATCAAAGAAGAACATATCGCAAAAGATTTGCTGCAATTATTGATGAAGGAATAAAAAAGAAAGAAATTAAAAAAATAGATGCTCCAACTGCAGTATTAATTATGCTTCATGCTATAAGTGGTATTGAAAGTTGGCATAGAAGCACTAAAAAGATTAGTGGTAAAGAATTACAAGAAAATATGGTAGCCATTTTAATAGATGGATTAAAAAAATCGAAATAATATTTAGAGATTAATGTCAGCTCATTTTTATACGTTAACGGTAAAAGATATCAATAAAGAAACTGCAGATTGTGTGTCAGTAAGTTTTCTAATCCCTAATGAATTAAAAGAAGTATTTGCTTTTCAACAAGGTCAGCACATTACAATTAAAAAAAATATTGCAGGAGAAGAAATAAGAAGAAACTACTCTTTATGTACTGCTCCTATAGAAGATCAATATAGAATTGCTATTAAGAAAATAGATAGTGGTTTATTTTCAACATTTGCAAATGATCAATTGCAAGTAGGAGATCAGTTAGAAGTAATGCCCCCATTAGGTAAATTCAATACTGCCCTGCATCCTTCTCATCAAAAAAAATATGTTGCATTTGCAGCTGGTAGTGGAATAACACCCATCATCTCAAACATTAAAACTATTCTTTATACTGAACCTAAAAGTGAATGTGTTTTGGTGTATGGAAATAAATACACTAACTCTATTATTTTTAAAGAAGAATTAGAAGCATTAAAAAATAAATTCTTAGGCAGATTGCAATTGATTCATGTACTCAGTAGAGAAAGAACAGAAACACCTATTAACAATGGTAGAATTGATGCAATAAAATTAGAACAGCTCAGCAAACTCATTCAATGGAAAAATATTGATGAATATTTTTTATGTGGCCCAGAAGAAATGATTGTTACCACTAAAGATTTTTTAGAAGACTTGGGTATTGATAGAAAAAAAATCCATTTTGAATTATTTAATGCAACAGCAAAACCTAAAACAGTTTCAGCAACTACAACAGTTTCAAATGTAAAAAGTGTAATTACTTTAATTAGTGATGGCAGAACTTTTGAAGTTGCAATGAATGTAAACGATAATTTATCTATTCTCGATGCTGCATTAAATGTAGTGGCCGATTTACCCTTTGCTTGTAAAGGTGGTGTGTGTTGTACCTGTAAAGCCAAGCTTATAGAAGGTAAAGTTGAAATGGATGTAAATTGGGGTTTGGAACAAGAAGAAGTAGAGCAAGGATATATACTCACTTGTCAAAGCCATCCCACAACTGAAAAAGTTGTTGTTGATTTTGATGTAAAATAATTTCTAGTATTAAGTAGATAGTAGTAAGTCTTAAGATTTAATTTTTTCAACTAAAGACTTTTACCCAAAGACTCACAAATGAACTTTCATAAAGCAAATCATATTTTTTTTATTGGTGTAGCTGGTACTGGCATGAGTGCATTAGCACAGTATTGTAAGGGTATTGGTAAAAAAGTAAGTGGTAGTGATCGTTATTTTAATCAAAACGATATTGGTGAAACACAGCAAATGCTAATAGACTATGGCATTGAATGTTTTGCTCAAGATGCTAGTGGTATTACTAGTTCTATTGATTTAATAGTTATTTCAACTGCAGTTGAAGAAAGCAATATCGAAATTCAACAAGCATGTTTACTGAATATACCTATAATAAAAAGAAGTGAATTGCTGAATGAAATTAGTTCAACAAAAAAAACCATTGCAGTAGGTGGTACAAGTGGCAAAAGCACTACCACAGCTATGATATTTGATATATTGGAATTTTCTGGTCTTGAGCCAAGTATTATTTCTGGTGCAGGCTTAATTCGCTTACAAGAAAAAGGATTGATTGGTAATGCATTTGTTGGAAAAGGAGAATGGTTGGTAATTGAAGCAGATGAAAGTGATGGTAGTATTGTTTATTATAAACCAGTAATTGGTTTGTTGTTGAATATTGATAAAGACCATAAAGAAATTGAGGAGTTATTTTCCATCTTTCAAACATTTAAAAACAATAGCCAAAAGTTTATTGTTAATGCACATCAAAAAGCAACTCTTCAATTTTCACAAAACAACAATTACGATTTTTCTGTGGCTGAAAGTAATGTTGGATTTTGTGCAACAGATTTTGTGCAAGAAGGTTTTGAAATGAAGTTCAACATTAACAATGTTCCTTTTCAAATGAAATGCATTGGTGCACATAATATGGAAAATGCTTTAGCAGCAGTTGCAACAAGTGCTTTGTGTGGAGTTGGGCTTGAAACATCTGCTCAAGCTCTAAAAAATTATAAAGGCATTTATCGTCGAAATCAAATTTTAGGAAATAAGAATGATGTTATAGTAATTGATGATTATGCCCACAATCCTGCAAAATGTGCTGCTGCTATAAAAGGAGTTCAGCCATTAACCAATAAAGTAGTTGCTTGGTTTCAACCACATGGATATGGACCCACTAAATTTTTAAGACATGATTTTGTGGATGAAATTTCTAAAGTATTACGTAAACAAGATGAAATTTGGATGAGTGAAATTTTTTATGCCGGAGGAACAGCCATAAAAGATATTAGTGCTAATGATTTAATTAATGATTTAAACAAAAAAAACTGCAAAGCTTTTTTTGTTGAGGATAGAAATAATTTTATAAATGAAGTTAAATCTCATTTAGAAAAAAATACAGTGTTATTATTAATGGGGGCTAGAGATCCTAGTCTTGCAGATTTTGCTCAACAAGTTTTTGAAGAATTATAAGAATTGATAATGGAGTATAATGATGAATATTTTATGCAGCATGCTTTAAAACAAGCCCAGCTTGCTTTTGAAGAAGATGAAGTGCCTATAGGTGCTGTGGTTGTGATGAATAATAAAATAATTGCAAAAGCTTATAATCAAGTAGAAAAATTAAACGATGCCACTGCACATGCAGAAATTTTGGCTTTAACTACAGCATTTAGTGCAATGGGTTCAAAGTATTTACCAGAAGCTTGTTTGTATGTAACTGTCGAGCCTTGTTTAATGTGTACAGGTGCTTTGTATTGGAGTAAAATTAAAAGAATTGTTTATGGTGCAAGTGATGTAAAAAGTGGAGGACTCAGATTTTTTGTTGATGAAGATGGATTAATAAAACCTGAAGTTTGGCCTTTTCATCCCAAAGCAGAATTAGTAAAAGGAATCATGGAAAAAGAATGTGCTGATTTAATGAAACTGTTTTTTAAAAACAAAAGATAAATTTTTCTTTCAGTAGAATATACAATGAGCTTTAGTGTAAAGCATTTATTTTAGCATATCATGTGGCAAAACTTATTGCAAGAAATTAGTGATGGCAACATCAAATCATTAGCTAGAACCATTTCATTGGTTGAAAATGAAGTGGATGGTTATTTTGATTTTTTACAAACACTTCCAACTACATCAACTCCAATTATTGGTATAACTGGCCCACCTGGAGCAGGTAAAAGCACTTTGGTTGATACTATTATTGAGCAATTGGTTCAACAAAATAAAAAGGTTGCAGTGGTTTGTGTAGATCCTTCATCTCCCTTTAATCTTGGGGCTTTATTAGGCGATAGAATTAGAATGAGCAATTGGTATAATCATCCCAATGTATTTATTCGTTCACTAGCTACGCGTGGAAGTTTGGGTGGATTGCATCCGAAAATTATTGAAATAACTGATGTGCTAAAAGCTGCTCCTTTTGATTATATTATTGTTGAAACTGTAGGTGTTGGACAAAGTGAAATAGAAATTGCAGGATTAGCAGATATTACAGCAGTTGTTCTTGTACCTGAAGCTGGAGATGAAATACAAACCATGAAAGCCGGATTAATGGAAATTGCAGATATATTTATTGTAAACAAATCTGACAGACCCGATGCAGATGCTTTTGTAAGTAATTTAAAACAAATGCTAGCACCCACATTTCATTTACATCAACAAGAAATACCAATTTTAAAAACAGTGGCTACGAATAAAGTTGGTTTAGAGGAAGTAGTAAAAATCTTTCAAACCATTAGCGAAAAAACTAACGACAAGAAATCTTGGTTGCTTACTGAAAAAGCATTTCATATCATTCAGCAGTTTAGAATGAAACCTTTCAATAAGTTAAAAATGAAAGAAGAAATTGAAGAAGAAAACAAGAATAAAAGTTTTAATTTGTATCAATACATAAAAAAATATATCTCATGATGAAACCTAAAGTCTTTGCTTGTCACCCTACTGCTGTTAAAGTTGAAAAAGATAAAACCTATGCTTGGTGTACTTGTGGCTTAAGTGAAAAAAATCCTTTATGCGATGGCTCACATAAACAATTAGCTACTGAAGAAAATGGTGAAACGATTATGCCTTTTAAAAGTATGAAATTTACTGCTGAAGAAGATGGTGAAGTTTGGTTGTGTAATTGTAAGCACACAAAAAATCCTCCTTTTTGCGATGGTACACATAAGATGATTGAATCGATTACCTAAGAATTTTATTTTAAAATGGAGATGATTATAGCTGCAAAATGGGTAGTGATTTTGTTTGGAATATTTTTTATAGTTGTGGGAATTTTAATGTTCACCTCTACTCAAAAAATTATTCTCATAATTAAAAAAGCGGGTACTACAAATTGGATAAATTATTCTGAAATTACCATTAGAATGATTCCTGCAGCTGGATTAATCATTTATTCAAATCATTCATCATTTTCCTTACTATTTAAAATAATGGGATGGTTCATGATTGCAACTTCCTTAGTATTGTTCTTTGTATCAAAAGAAAAGCATCACAAATTTGCCAATAAATATGTGGGTTTAATTAAACCTGTTTACTTTAAAATACTAGCACCAATAACTATATTAATTGGTTGTTTTTTTATTTATGCTGTTTGATAATTTTTAGATTTGACAACTTTCAAAAAGTTGTCAAATCTTTCTTCGAATTGTCGAACAGAATTTAACGTCATTTCGAGTGAGGTTACGAACGAGAAATCTCATAATTTAAAAACAGATTTCTCACTTCGTTCGAAATGACAAAAAAAACTCAGCAGATTTCTCACTTCGTTCGAAATGACGAAACATATTTCACAAAAAAAGGATTAGCAATTGCTAATCCTTTTTATTTTTTTATTGAAACAATTATCCATGGCAATGCTTAAATTTCTTGCCACTTCCACAAGGACAAGGATCGTTTCTTCCTGCAACTTTTTCTACTCGAATTGGTTCTTGTTTTACAGGTGTTGGATCATGATAATCTGGTCCACTATTACCATCAACACTATCATGTTGAGTTTTCATTTTGCTTAAATCTGTTTTTTGTTGATGACCCTCTTTTAATTGTTGAGTAGAACCATCATCAAAAGGAATAGAAGTATGGCATAAGAATTCAACAATGTTTTTATTGATTTCATTATCCATAGCTTGATACAAATTAAAAGCTTCTACTTTATAAATTACTAATGGATCTTTTTGTTCGTATGATGCTGTTTGAACACTATGCTTTAAATCATCCATTTTTCTTAAGTGTTCTTTCCAAGCATCATCAATTAAACCCAATGCAACTGTACGTTCTAGAGCATTCAGCAATTCCTCTCCATTGGTATCTAAAGTTTTTTGCATTGGTGCTAAAACTTGAATTACTTTTTTACCATCTGTAAAAGGCACAATCACATTTTCAATCCTAGAACCTTGCTCTAAACGTATTTTCTTGAAAACGGGAACAGCTTGAGCTGCCATTCCTGCTTTTTTAGCTTGGTAATGTGTAATAACCTCTTGATATAATTTTTCAGCTAAATCTTGTTCGTTTAATTTATTGAAAGCATCTTCTGTAATTTTAGACTCAATGCCAAAATTTACAAAAGTTGCTAGTTTAAAGCCTTCATAATCTTGCATGCTTTTATTGCTAAACACAACTCTTTCTGCAACGCTATAAAATCCATTATCTAAATCAAGAGCTAATCTATTACCAAATAAAGCATGACTTCTTTTAGCATAAATTACAGTACGTTGTTTGTTCATTACATCATCGTACTCTAACAATCTTTTTCTGATTCCAAAATTATTTTCTTCAACTTTTTTCTGAGCCCTTTCAATGCTGTTGGTAATCATTTTGTGCTGAATCACTTCACCTTCTTTGTAACCAGCAAAGTCCATTACTTTAGCAATTCTTTCGCTACCAAACATTCTCATTAAATCATCTTCTAAAGCCACAAAGAATTGAGATGAACCTGGATCTCCTTGTCGACCAGCACGACCACGAAGCTGTCTATCTACACGTCTACTTTCATGGCGTTCTGTACCAATAATAGCAAGACCTCCAGCTTCTTTAACTCCAGGCCCAAGTTTAATATCTGTACCACGACCAGCCATATTGGTTGCAATAGTTACTGCACCAGGCAAACCAGCTTCAGCAACAATTTGTGCTTCACGAGTATGTTGTTTAGCATTTAATACATTGTGAGGAATTTGCTTTTGCTTCAACATTCTTCCTAATAATTCACTTACTTCAACTGAAGTTGTACCAACTAGAACTGGTCTTCCTTCATTTTTTAATTTTACAATTTCATCGATAACTGCACCAAATTTTTCTCTCTTGGTTTTGTACACTAAATCTTGTTCATCTTTTCTAATTACTGGAATATTGGTTGGAATAGAAACCACATCTAATTTATAAATATCCCACAACTCAGCTGCTTCTGTTTCTGCAGTACCAGTCATCCCAGCCAACTTGTGATACATTCTAAAATAGTTCTGTAAAGTAACAGTAGCATAGGTTTGAGTGGTGGCTTCTATCTTAACATTCTCTTTGGCTTCAATAGCTTGGTGTAATCCATCACTATATCTTCTACCATCTAGAATACGACCAGTTTGCTCATCAACAATTTTTACTTGATCTTCCATCACTACATATTCCACATCTTTTTCGAACATGGTATATGCTTTTAATAATTGTTGAACCGTATGAATTCTATCAACTTTTGAAGTGTAATCGTTAATGATGGCTTCTTTTTGTTGCAGTTTTTCTTCAGAACTTAAAGCATTATTTTTTTCTACTTCAGCTAACGATATGCTAATGTCTGGAATGATGAAAAAGTTAGGGTCTTCACCAGCACCTGTAATTAAATTCAATCCTTTATCGGTAAGCTCAACACTATTATTTTTTTCATCTATGTAGAAAAATAATTCTTCATCGGCTTTTGGCATTTCTTTTTGTTGATCTGCCAAATAATAGTTTTCAGTTTTTTGTAACTTCACTCTCATTCCAGGCTCACTTAAGAACTTGATGAGGGCAGAATTTTTTGGTAAACCACGATGTGCTCTATATAAGGCTAAACCACCATCTTTAGGATCGTCGTTACCTTCTGCAATTTTCTTTTTAGCTTCTTGTAAAAAAGCAGAGGTTGCTTTTTTCTGAGCATCTACTAATTTTTGAATACGAGGTTTTAATTCGAAAAATTGTTCAACATTATCTTGTTTGCCAATAGGACCAGAAATGATTAAAGGTGTTCTAGCATCATCAATTAAAACGCTATCCACCTCATCCACCATGGCATAATGATGTTTGCGTTGCACCATTTCTGATGGATTGTGTACCATATTATCACGCAAATAATCGAAACCAAATTCGTTATTGGTGCCATAAGTAATATCTGCTAAATATGCTTTTCTTCTTTCTTCTGTATTGGGTTGATGTTTGTCTATACAATCAACGGTTAATCCTAACCATTCGAAAATAGTTCCATTCCATTCACTATCTCTTTTAGCTAAGTAGTCATTTACTGTAACAATATGTACACCTTCACCAGCCAATGCATTCAAGTAAGCAGGTAAGGTAGATACTAAAGTTTTACCCTCACCTGTTGCCATTTCAGCAATTTTACCTTCGTGTAAAACTATACCACCAATTAACTGCACATCATAATGCACCATGTTCCATGTAACTTGCCCACCACCAGCAGTCCATGTGTTTTTGAAAACAGAATTATTTCCTTCAATTGTTACATAATCTTTCTTAACACTAAACTCTCTATCTAAATCTGTAGCTGTTGCAACTATGGTTGTATTATTTTTAAAACGATTAGCAGTTTCTTTTACAACAGCAAAAGCTTCTGGTAAAATGCTAGCTAAAATTTCTTCAATTTTTTTATCTCTATCTTTTTTTAGTTTATCTACTTCTTGATAAATAGAGTCTTTTACATGAATTTCGGTAGAAGGTAATGCTTCTGCTTGGTCTTGCTTTTCTTTAATTAGTGCATCAATCTCTTGCAAATGCTCTTTAATTCTTTGCTTGAATTCTTGGGTTTTATTTCTTAATGCATCGTTACTTAAACCTTGATACTCCTGAAAGAAAGTATTGATTTGAGTTACTACTGGTTTTATTTTATTAACGTCTTTTTCGCTTTTATTTCCACCTAATAACTTGCCTAATAGTTTTAACATATGTTCAAATTGTGTACTCTGCTGCTTATAAAAAGTAATGAGTATATGAAAAGAATTCTTTAGTCAAATAAAGTGCTATACATTGAAATTGGTCAAACTGACAGCAACTAATTATTTAAGTTGCCAAAAGTAGTAGATTTAGCTATAAGGGATGATGTATGTTGCTAAAAATAAGTTTAAAATAATGACTAACTGCTATGATCTGCAACAATTACCCATTCACCTTTAATTTTTCGTATGAGTAAAGTGTAATAGCCAGTAGCATCTCCTACACTTCTTTTCAAAAACCATTTGCCAACAACATAATAGTAATTTGACGATAGTTGTTTAATACTGAGAATAGTACTGGTGAATTTTCCCATATGTGCAGTATCGGGATATCCTTTTTTATAATTATCTAAAGTTGTTTGGTAACCATATTTTGGTCCATTTTTACCTATGAACAATAAACTATCGTCAACCCAATACCCTTTCATAAATTCTTCTAAGTTTCCATTATTCCAAGCAGCTTCTTGAGCAGATAACATTTTTCTAATGGCGATTTCGTTTTTATCTTGTGCATTGCTAGAGAAACTAAGCAACATAATACTAATAAAGAAAAAATATTTTTTCATGGTAGATGATTAAAGAACAAGATTAAGAAATTATATTTATAGTATTCAATTAATATATGCACTACAAAACTCATTTATATAGGGATAGTAAATTGGCTAGAATTATTAATGATAATGATTTTACCCTTGAAGCTCAATCTAATATTACTCTGAAATTAATATCTAGCATTATTTCTCAACAGTTAAGTACTAAAGTTGCACAAATTATTTATGATAGATTTTTAAGTCTGTACAATAAGAAAGAACCGAAACCTCAACAAGTAATTGATACCCCAAATGAAACTTTAAGAGGAATTGGATTGAGTAATGCAAAGACACAATATGTAAAAAATGTAGCAGCATTTTGTTTAGAACATAAAATCACAGATAAAAAATTACATGCATTATCTAATGAAGAAATTATTTCTTTATTAACTCAAATTAAAGGAGTAGGGAGTTGGACAGTTGAAATGCTTTTAATGTTTGCTTTAGGGAGAGAGGATGTTTTTGCAGTAGATGATTTAGGAATACAGCAAGCCATGACAAAAATCTATAAATTAGATGCTGCAGATAAAAAAGCAATGAAGCAAAAAATGATTACAATTTCACAAAAATGGTCACCCTATAGAACCTATGCTTGCTTGCATTTATGGGCTTGGAAGGATGAGCAGTAGATTATAAATCGAGAACTATTCTAAGGTTATTTTTCAATTTAATTTGTTGAGTTTTGGTAAGTTGGCCTAATTTTTTTATAAATCTTTGATTATCTATTGCTCTAATCTGATCTACTAAAATATCACTCAACTTATCTAACTGAGAGGATTTTAAGTGAACCCTTAAAATATCAATTGAACTAATAACATTTGTATTAATTGGACAAATTAAAGTAGATGAATGTTCTTCATTAAGTAAATCTGTTTGAACAACAACTACTGGTCTGGTTTTTCCAGGTTCAGTGCATCTACTTGGATTCAAATCAGCCAGCCAAATATCAAACTGTTTAATTTTCATCCATTAAACTTTCAAATTCTTGTAAAATTTCTTTTGAGTCTAAAGATGTAAGTTTAGATTCTTTAGCCAATTTCTTTTTCAATAATCTTCTTTTATTAAAAAGATTATACATGCTAACAGCTTCGTTAATGTAACGATTTCTAGCTAAATTTAATTTTCCAGAAATTTCTTCTGTATCATCAAAAATTTTATCGTCAAGTTTTAAAGAAAGTGTTTTCATAAATCTTGTTTTTTACAAAAGTATATACTTTTAGTGCATACTCAAAACAAATTATTTACTCAAATGCATACTTCTTTCTTTGTATAAAGTTCTAAAGTATGGGTCTCTTAAATCTTTTATAAAACGAATGGCTTCGCCTGTGCTTTTCATTTCTGGTCCTAATTCTTTATTTACACCAGGAAATTTATTAAAGCTAAAAACAGGTTCTTTTATGGCGTATCCTGTAAGTTTTTTCTCAAAAGTAAAATCGCTTAATTTCTTCACCCCTAACATAATTTTTGTAGCAATGTTTATGTAAGGAATGTTATATGCTTTTGCTATAAATGGAGTTGTTCTACTAGCTCTTGGGTTTGCCTCAATTACATAAACTGTATTATTTTTAATGGCAAATTGAATATTGATTAATCCTTTAATATTAAGTGCTCTGGCAATTTTTTCACTGTATTGCTCCATGGTTTCAACTATCAATGGAGATAAGTTGAAAGCTGGTAAAACAGCATTACTATCGCCACTGTGTATACCTGCAGGTTCAATATGTTCCATTACGCCCATTACATGAAAATCTTCACCATCAAAAATGGCGTCTACTTCTGCTTCTTGACATCTATCTAAAAAATGGTCAATTAATATTTTATTATCGGGAATATGTTTTAATAAACTCACTACTGCTGCTTCTAACTCTTGATCATTAATTACAATACGCATTCTTTGTCCACCTAAAACATAGCTTGGTCTAACTAAAACAGGATATCCTACACTTTTTGCAACTGCTATAGCTTCGTCTGCAGTATGAGCTGTTCCATAGTTTGGATAAGGAATGTCAAGTTCTTTCAATAAATCACTAAATCTGCCTCTATCTTCAGCAATATCCATATTGTCGAAAGAAGTGCCAATGATTTTTATACCCCTTTCATGTAGTTTTCTAGAAAGTTTTAAAGCAGTTTGTCCGCCTAATTGAACAATTACACCATCGGGTTGTTCTAATTCAATTATCTCCCATAAATGCTCCCAAAACACAGGTTCAAAATAAAGTTTGTCGGCAATATCAAAGTCTGTGCTTACTGTTTCTGGATTACAATTAATCATAATAGCTTCAAAATCCGATTCTTTTATAGCCATTATGCCATGAACACAACAATAGTCAAACTCAATACCTTGACCAATTCTATTAGGCCCACTACCTAAAACAATAATTTTCTTTTTTGAGGTTACAACTGATTCGTTGTGGATGAGGTTGCTTTTCATAATTAGGTACGGCAAATTTAGGTTTCAACAACAACTTTTTGTTTTTTAAAATTTAAAAAAACTGAATTAATAATGATTTATTAATATTCAGTTTAAATAATAAATAAAAAAAATTTCATTATTTCAACGAAACTATTTTAATATTGCAGTGCAGAGAACTGATTAGCTTCAGATTTTACCTACAGACAATCGGTTTCCCTTTCTTGTTTCAACACAAAACTTAGTTTACCAAATTTTACTTTTTACAAGTTTTACAAAATAATTTATGTACGATATTATACAATTAAATGACATGTTAATGCCTGAGTTATTAGATATGGCAGAACAATTAAACATTAAAGGCACTAAAGGACTAGAAAAGCAAGATTTAATTTATAAAATTTTAGATAAGCAAGCAATTTCGGGTGCTGAAAAAGATGATGCAACAAAAAAGAAGCGAACTAAAAAAGCAGTTACAGTTAAAACTTCAACTTCAAACATTACTGAAGAAGCAGAAGTAATGAGCTCTAAGGCAGAAGATAAAGAAACTGACGATAACGATAAAAAGCGTAAACCAAAACCTAGTAAACCTTCTCCAAAAATTATTATAAAAAAAGAGCAGCCAAAAGATACAGATGATAAAGAAAATGAAGTTGAAGATGAAAACATCAACCATCTTGCAGCAACACTTTTAGCAGCCACAGAAGAGACTAATAAAACAGAACCAGTAAATACACCTACTCCACCTCCACAAAAACATATTCAACGACCACCAGCTTTTAACTTAGAGTTTGAGGGTGTTATTAATAGTGAGGGTGTTTTAGAAATGATGCCAGATGGATATGGTTTTCTACGTTCATCTGATTACAATTATTTAAGTTCTCCCGATGATATTTATGTTTCTCCATCACAAATCAAATTATTTGGATTAAAAACAGGAGATACAGTTACAGGGTCTGTTCGCCCTCCTAAAGAAGGGGAAAAATATTTTGCTTTATTGAAAGTTGATTACATTAATGGTAAAAAGCCCGATGAAGTAAGAGATAGAGTTCCATTTGATTATTTAACTCCATTATTCCCTTACGAAAAACTCAACTTATATACTACTGCTAATAATTACAGCACTAGAATCATGGATTTGTTTACACCTATTGGTAAAGGACAAAGAGGCTTAATTGTGGCCCAACCAAAAGTGGGTAAAACCATGTTATTAAAAGAAGTTGCAAATGCAATTGCTGCTAATCATCCAGAGTGTTATTTAATGGTAGTGTTGATAGATGAAAGACCAGAGGAAGTTACCGATATGGAAAGAAGTGTTAAAGCCGAAGTTTTAGCAAGCACTTTCGATGAACCTGCAGAAAAACATGTTAAAGTAAGCACTATAGCTTTACAAAAAGCTAAACGATTAGTAGAATGTGGTCATGATGTTGTGATATTATTAGACAGTATTACACGTTTGGCTCGTGCACATAATACAGTTGCACCAGCAAGTGGTAAAGTATTAAGTGGTGGTGTTGAAGCAAACGCCATGCAAAAGCCAAAACAATTTTTTGGTGCTGCTCGTAAAATTGAACATGGAGGTAGTTTAACTATTTTAGCTACAGCTTTAATAGATACAGGTAGCAAAATGGATGAGGTAATTTTTGAGGAGTTTAAAGGAACTGGTAACATGGAGTTGCAATTAGATAGAAGGTTAGCCAACAAACGTGTTTATCCTGCAATTGATTTAGTAGCTTCATCAACAAGAAGAGATGATTTATTATTAGATAAAGAAGTTTTACAAAGAATGAACATTTTGCGTTTGTACATTAACGATATGAATACAGACGAAGCCATGAATGAATTGCTAAAACGCATGAGAGGTACAAAAGATAATGAGGAGTTTTTAGCAAGTATGAACAGATAAATTAGAAGGGTAAACCAATACCCAATTGAAAAGCAACATTTCTAACTTCTACACCATTTGCTCTATTTTCTTTAAAAGAAGCATTTGATAAATTGACCCAGCCGTTATTATACTGACGACCTGGGTCTTTTACTTTATATGCCACATCTAGCCTCAATAAAAAGTATCCTCCAAAATCTAATCTTACACCTGTACCCATAGCAACTGCCAAATCTCTATAGAAATTATTGAATGTAAACTCGCTTTTAGGATTGTTAATGTCTTTTTTCAGATTCCAAACATTTCCAATATCTGCAAATAATGCAGAACCTATTTTTAGAAAACTACCATTATAAAGTGTAAAACGATATTCAAAATTTCCCTCAACTCTTATATCTCCAAAACGATCTCTAAAACTAGAAGTGCTAGTGTCGTATAATAGAGAAGAGCCTTGACCAAGTTGTCTTAAACCCCAAGCCCTCATACTATTTGGTCCTCCAGCAAAAAATTGTTTAAAGAAAGGAAGTATATTGCCAATTTCGTTACTACTACTATAGTTAATACCCAATCCTCCAAAAAGTTTATAGGCCCATTCTGTTTTTTGTTGCTTAATACTTTTTCTATATTCTACTTCTAGTTTTACGTATCTGTAAACAGTATTTTCTAGTGATTTAAACATACCTGCTACTAAACCAGATTCTTCAACGCCCACTCTGAATAAAAAAGATTTATTTGGGTTTTTAGGATCTATTTTACTTTTTGTAAATGAAAAACTTTGCCCAATTACATTTCCATTATTGAAAGAAAGCACTAAAAATGGATTGTTTTTTATTAGGTCATCAAGTCCTTGTAGTTTAATTAATGAATACAATTCAACATTAAAAGGCCTATAACTCCAAACATTATCTAGTTCCTTAAAATCATAACCAAAACTTCCTGTGAAAGATTTTAAACGAAACAAACCAAACCTATCAGAGTATGATGCATTAAGAGAAAATAAAGTTCTTCTATCATCAACATTCAAAATATCTTCAATGTTTTTTCTTAAAATTTTTATTGGAATTAGTTTTACTAATGCTTTAATGGGTTTATTGCCAATAACTCTTGGAAAACTATATGTATGCCCAAATGTGGTAAAAAAAGTTTGTAAGGCTTTAGTGCTATCGTTTGGATTAAACTCCACACCAATACGTGCAGTTGTGAACGATTGAATGGCTTGTTTCCAAACATTTCTATTTCTATATGTTGTGCCTAAAGAGATTCCTACCAAATTACCTGCTGTTAAATCGCCTGTATTTTTACTTAGTTCTGTTATAATTTCTATACCTCTTTTCTTTTCTTGAATCATAGAAATATGGAGGTCTAGTGTATCGTTATCTCTTTCTATAAACTTAGCATCTACTTGTTTCCAAGGCCCAAGTTTGCTTAAAGCATTTAGTGTTTTATAATAAAGATTTTGATTAAAAGGCTCACCATATTTTAAATAACTATGTTCTTTAAGTGGGTTTAGTTTAATATTTTCATAATCAAAATTTAAAGTAAAATTACCTGTAGTATGTTGGTGTAACCAAGGTTGTTTAATAATAGAATCGGTTAAATCAAAACTGCCTGCTTGGGTATAAAAATGAGTATGGCCAATATAAAATTTCTTTGAAACTCGTCCAGAAGTGTCTTTACGTTGTTTAATGGTTACACTCCATTTTGGATCTTCTTTTTTATTTTTATTGTATTCATCTAGCAATTTAACTAACTCAAAAGGGTCAATAGTTAAAGTTAAAAATCTAGAATCTGTAGTATCAACTAAGGCATAAATATCATCTTTACTAAAATTATAATAACCATTACGTCTAAATAAAGCTGTATATCTATCAAGTTCGTTACTGATGTTTTGTTTGGTGTAAGGGGTGCCTTTTTTTAATAAAGTATTATCAAAATTTTCTACAGCCAATTTTTGTAGACTGCTATCAATTAAATCAACAGCTACAGAATCAATGGTAATATTTTTTCCTAGATCTATGGTTACAGTTGGTGTTACTCTGTATTGATCGCCTTTAATTTGATTAATGGTATCTTGTTCGTATGAAGCATAATAATATCCTTGTGATTTTAAATAATTATCCATGAAGTTGATGGACCTATTAAAATTACTTTCATCATATGAAGGAGGGTTTTTAATGATATTAAACACGCCAAGTTTTGCAATTTTTTTCACTTGCATACTATCGTCCCAATAATTATTAAGTTCAGTTATTAATTTCTTTTTTTGATCTTTATTAATATCATTTTTAATCACTACTTTATTATCAAAAACAAAGGGTTTTTTTGCTGGATAATTTTTTACACTAATGCAAGAACTAATAAAAGTTACTGCGATGAATAGAAAATATAATTTTGTCGGTCTGATAGTATTAAATTGCATATTATGTTAAGCCGCAGCGAAAGTAAATATATTCAATCTTTGCACCATAAAAAACAAAGAGATATAGAAGGATTGTTTTTAGTTGAAGGACCTAAAATTGTTGATGAAGTTCTCAAAAGCCATTTTGTAATTAAAAAAATTTATGCAACATCTAGTTGGATTAACAACCATGCAACAAATGAAACTGTTGTTGAGGTAAGTGAAGATGAGCTTCAAAAAATTTCAAACCATCAAACAGCTCATCAGGTTTTAGTTGTTGTTGAAAAGCCAACACTAAGAGCAAAGTCAAATAGCAAGATTAGCTTGGTATTAGACGGAATTCAAGACCCTGGAAATTTTGGCACCATCATTAGAATTGCAGATTGGTTTGGTATTACTAATATTGTTTGTTCAGAAGATTGTGTTGAATTGTTTAATCCTAAAGTTATACAAAGTACTATGGGCAGTTTTATTAGAACTTTAGTTGATTATACTGACTTGCCCACATGGTTTTCATTAAACACATTGCCTGTTTATGGAGCATTATTAAATGGAAAAAATATTAAAAAAGTAGGAACTATTGATGAGGGTATTATAGTTATTGGCAATGAATCAAAAGGAATAAGAAGTAATATTTTACCATTTATTCAACATCCTATCAATATTGCAAGGGTAGGACAAGCAGAGTCTTTAAATGCATCGGTTGCAACAGGCATTATTTTATCTCATATTCTCTAAGGGTTTTTAATTCCTTTTCAAAGTCTTCGATGCTTTGAGCTGCAATAACATTAAAATTGCCAATTTTTGTTCTACATAAGCTACTTAAATAACCACCTACACCTAAGGCTTCACCAAAGTCGTTTGCTAAACTTCTAATGTAAGTTCCTGTGCTGCATAAAACCCTAAAATGAATCAACTTTCCTTCAATTTTTGTGATGTCAAACTCATGAATAATTACAGGTCTGGGTTCTACTTTTACATGAATACCTTTTCTGGCACTTTCGTATAATCTTACACCATCTTTTTTTATAGCAGAATGTTGTGGAGGCATTTGTAAAATATCTCCTGTAAATTGTTTAGTTGCTAAATGAATTTGTTCTTTGTTAAGATGTGAAGTGTCTTTAAAATTTTCTGGCTCACTCTCTAGGTCAAAAGTTGGGGTAGTTGCACCTAATGTAATAGTACCGGTATATTCTTTTTCCATCCCCATATACTCATTAATTTTTTTGGTGAACTTGCCTGTACAAATAATGAGTAAACCCGTAGCCAAAGGATCTAATGTGCCTGCATGACCAATTTTTCTAATTTTAATTAAGCCTCTAATTTTTTTTACTACATCAAAGCTGGTCCATTGAAGTGGTTTATTAATGAGCAATACTTTTCCTTCGGCAAAAGATGAGTTGTTAATCATGGTGGCGAATGTAAAGAGAATTGAAATGAAAGAGTTGGTTACTGTTTATTTTAAGTCTTTTCGAAGATTCAAGATTAAGAAATCTGTTTAATTTAAAAGAATAGATTTAGTGTTTGTTGCATCACTATAAAAAACGAAAAAGGTTGGTGAGACACCAACCTTTAATAAAATTAAACAAATTTCTCATTCGTTCCTCACTCGAAATAAAGTAAAATTATAATGTCTTTAACACATCATTCATGCTTCTTACAGCATCTGCAGATTTGTTGAATAATGCTTGCTCTTCTTCATTTAAACCAAAGTCTACAATTTTTTCCCAGCCATTTCTTCCAATAATTACTGGTACGCCTAAACAAATATCTTTTTGTCCGTATTCACCATCAAGAGCCACACAGCAAGGAATTAATTTTTTCTCGTCTCTAACAATACTTTCCACTACAGCAGCACCTGCAGCACCTGGAGCATACCATGCAGATGTGCCAATTAATTTTGTTAAAGTAGCCCCACCTACCATTGTATCAGCTACAACTTTTTCTTGTTGTTCTGAACTTAAATATTTTGTAACAGGAGCACTGTTCCAAGTAGCAAAACGAATTAAAGGAATCATAGTAGTATCTCCATGACCACCAATAACAGCAGCATTTAAATCTGATGGACTACAACCTAAAGTTGTTGAAAGTTGATATTTAAAACGAGCACTATCTAATGCACCACCCATTCCAATAATTTTATTTTTTGGAAGACCTGTTGATTGTAAGGCTAAGTAGGTCATGGTGTCCATTGGATTACTAATCACCACAATAATTGTATTTGGAGAATGTTTTAAAATATTCTCACAAACCCCTTTTACAATACCTGCATTTACCCCAATTAATTCTTCTCTTGTCATACCTGGTTTTCTTGGTAAACCAGAGGTAATAACCACCACATCTGAATTTGCAGTTTTGGTGTAATCGTTTGTGCTGCCAGTAATTGTTGTATCAAAACCCAATAAAGATGCAGTTTGCATTAAATCTTGAGCTTTACCTTCTGCAACCCCTTCTTTAATATCTAGTAAAACTAATTCTGTAGCTAATTCTTTACGTGCAATATTGTCTGCACAAGTGGCACCAACAGCACCAACACCAACAACTGTAATTTTCATGAAATATATTTTAAGTAAATGATTAAATAATTTGGCAAAGGTAAAAGCAAATAAAATAGCCTATTTATTTTTTCCTTTTTTATTCTTTTTTAAATCTGAAGAGTAGTCTGGAATTTGATAAGTATTATTACTAATGGCTATTAAATCTTTTACTGTTATACTGTTTCTTAATTCTGTGTAAAAGCTGCCATTTTTATAAATAGCTGCATAAGGCGTAATTTCTATTCTATAAAAAATGGGCATAAAATAAGCAACCTCTTTACCCATAATAATGTTTGGATATTTATTTAACTCATACTTTTCATAAAAAGTTTTAGTGTCAGTTAAGGGTATATAGCTTGGGCCATTCCATACCATAACAATATTTTGTAAACTATCCATTTTTTGAACAATTTCTTGAGCTGTATGCTGACAATGTTCACAATCTGGTGAAAAGAAAATAAGGGCTACAGTTTTATCTTTAGGTAGATTTTCTTTGTTGAAAATAGTAGTACTATCTGTCAATATTAATTTAATATCTGGATAAGATTGATGCTTAAAATATGGTGCATCTTTATCTTTCGATGGCTGAAGATGTGCAATTAAAGGGAAGACTAAAAGTATAATTAGTAACTTATATTTCATATTGTTAAAGTAAAAAGTCAAAAACTAAAAGTAAAAAAACAGAAAAACTAAAATAAAAAAACAGAAACAACAAACCAATCAACCAATCAACTAATCAAATAATCAACCAATCAACTAACTCCCCTTCTTCGCTTCCATCATTCTTAATTCTTTTGCATCTTGTAAAAACTCAGAAGCAAAAATGAAGTTGTTGAGTAATTTATTTTCACTAAAAATAATTTCTTTGTTATTGCCTTTCCATTGTAACTCTCCTTGATGTAGATAAATAATATTATCGCCAATTTCCATAACGCTATTCATATCGTGAGTAACCACGATTGTTGTTATGTTATATTCTTCAGTAATCTCTTGAATGAGTTTATCAATTACCATTGAGGTTTGAGGATCTAAGCCACTATTGGGTTCATCGCAAAATAAATATTTAGGATTTAACACAATGGCTCTAGCAATACCTACTCTCTTCTTCATACCACCACTTAGTTCAGCTGGGAATTTTTTATTAGAACCTTGCAAATTTACTCTTGATAATACCTCATCAACTCTATGTAATTTCTCTTTTAAAGTCCACTTGGTAAACATATCCAGCGAAAATTTAATGTTGTCTTGTACAGTCATACTATCAAATAGTGCAGAACCTTGAAAGAGCATTCCAATTTGTTGACGTAACAACTTTTTTTCAGCAGTACTCATCAACAACATGTCTTTATCTTCATATAAAACTTCTCCCAAATCAGGTTTATATAATCCAACCATACACTTGGTTAAAACAGTTTTTCCACTGCCACTTGCTCCAATAATTAAATTACATTTTCCATCATAAAAAGTAGCAGAAATGTCATTAAGTATCGTTTTCTCTCCAAAAGATTTTTTAATGTTTTTTATGGTAATCATAACTACTTAACAGTTGATAAATTAATTTGATGATGTAACAGATCTTCAAAAACATCTCTTCTTCTGATTAAAGAAAATTCATTGTCTTTAAATAATACTTCTGCAGGTTTAAATCTACTATTAAAATTGCTACTCATTTCAAATCCGTAAGCACCAGCGTTATAAAAACATAAAATATCTTCTTCGTTAGTAACGTCTAAAGTTCTATCTGTAGCAAATGTATCTGTCTCACAAAGATTGCCTACAATAGTATATGTATCTTTTGCTGTACTTGGGTTTGATAAGTTTTTAATATGATGATAAGAACCATAAAACATAGGTCTGATCAGGTGATTAAAACCCGTATCAACACCAATAAATTTCGATTCATTATTTTCTTTCATCACATTTACTTTAGTGAGAAAATAACCAGATTCAGACACTAAAAATTTACCTGGCTCGAACCAAATTTCTAAATGTTTTGCTGATGGATGCTGATCAAAATCCTCATAAATTTCTTTAGCTAATAATTCTATATTAGTTGCTTTATCTCCTTCTTTGTATTTTACTTTAAATCCACTACCTAGATCTAAAAATTTCAGTTGAGGAAAGTGAGGAAGAATTTCGAACAACACTTCAATTCCATCAATAAAAACAGATATATCTTCAATATCACTTCCTGTATGAATGTGCAAGCCTGAAACATGTAAAGGATGTTCTTGCATAAGAGTAAGTATATCATTCAATCGGGTTATAGGTATACCAAATTTGCTGTTTTCATGACCAGTAGAAATATTAATATTTCCACCACCCATAATATCTGGTCGTATTCTAATACTTACAGGATAAGTGTTTTGATATTGTATAGCAAATTTTTTAAGGTTAGAAATGCTATCAATAGTAATATTTACACCCAAGCCAACTGCTTCTTGAATTTCGGTAAAATGAATACCATTGCTGGTATATAAAATATGCTTTGGCTCAAAACCTGCATATAAAGCAAGTTTAACTTCGTTAATACTGCTGCAATCAATATTACAACCAATAGATTTTATGTGTTGTAAAACATGAATATTAGTTAATGCTTTACAGGCATAAAAAAATCTTGTATTGGGCTTATAAAAAGCCGATTTCAACTTTTGATATTGCTCAGTAATTTTATGTGCATTATAGATATACAAAGGTGTTCCAAATTGCTGTGCTGCTTGTAATAATTGTTGATCTGTGAGAGATTGCATAGGTGGCAAAGATAATCTTGCAATTGAATAAGTGTAGTTTATAAATGTTTATAGAAATATTTAACTTTTTGTAAAGATGTGTTGTATAATTTTTTTGAATGCAGTGGGTAAAAAAACTGAGGTAGGTACAGAACTCATGATTTTTAAATCTTCCCAAACGGATGTTTCATTATTTAAGAATCGTAAAATTCTTTCAGAAGGATTTTTTTTGAAGATGGTTGTAAATATTTTTTCTGCAGTCAGTTTGTTTTTAGAAAGTACTTCTAACAAAACACTATCATAAAAATGAAATTTTTTGTCGTTAAAACTTCGCTTAATGATAGGGCTTTTATTTGCTGCTAGTAAGCTTACAATTTGTTTTGTTCTTTTTTGAATATTGCTGAAAGCAAAGCCACTACTAGCTTTTACCCAACCTGCTGCTGTACCAATATTAATGATGTTTTTGTTATGTAAAGGGAAAACATAGTCAGTCATGGGTATTACGCCTTTTTCTTCATGTATTATTTTATAATGGTTAAGCTGTAAATTATTTTTTATATAATCAACCAAACCACTATTATATTCATCATCTGTTATAGTTGATTTAGAAAACACTGTATATTCTACCAATGCACGTTTTTCATTTATGGGTAATACATATACAAAACTATGTCCGTGGGTTTGTGGAATGTTAAAATCCATGAATGTAGCAATGTCTGATTCAAAATTATTTTCTTCAGTTTCTATTTCTATTCCTTTAAAGTGTTGAAGTAAACTATTTGATGTGATATGGCTTGCTGTATTAAAGACAATAGAATTGAAAACATAGGTAGCAGAATAAACCGCATCAGAAGTGGTTACAATAGCCTTGTTTTCTAAATTTTCAATTTTCAGCACGTTTGCTTTTAAAAAGCTAATATTTTGGAAAGATTTGCAATAGTTTAAAACAAATTCATAAAAATCTATGCCTCTGATCATTTTATATTGGTAGGGAAGAATATTGTAATTGTTTTCAGATAAAGTACCATTCATCTTAATATTATTCCATTTACAAAAAACAATAGATTCAAAATCACTAGCTTGATTTTCCCAAAAGCACCAGGTTCTGTCATTGTTTATTTTTTCTGATGAATCTATAACGAGAATATTTTTTTTGGATAAATGTTTATTATTCAGTATTTTATATAATAAACTTAAGCCACTTGCTCCAGATCCGGTAATAATATAATCGTATAAAATCATAGATAAAAAGCTCAAAATCTTTAAAAAATGTAAAAATTACACTACATAATTAATTTGAAGAAACCAATAAAATGCAACATTAAGTTAAAATAAATTGTCTTATTATTGCAAACTAAATTTTTAAACTAAAAAAGAGATATGAGAAAAATCGCAACATTAATCATGTTTTTCTTTTTCACAGTCGCTCAAGTATGGGCACAAAACCAAACTGTAACAGGTAAGGTAACTGATGAAAAAGGAGCTGCTGTGGCAGGGGCTACAGTAAGAGCCAATGGGGCTAATTATGGTACAAGTACAGGTGCAGATGGTAGCTTTTCAATTACTATTCCTGCCAGTGTAAAATCATTAAACATTAGTGGAATCGGATTAGCTACACAAAGTAATGTTGCTATTCCAAGATCTGGTGCAATTTCAGTAAGAATGGCTCCAGCTGCTGGTGCTGATTTAGATGAGGTTGTAGTACAGGTGCCTTATGGTTCTATTAAGAAAACATCTTTTACAGGATCTGAAGGAACTGTAACTGCAAAACAAATGGAGCGTCAACAAGTGGCTTCGTTTACCAAAACTTTAGAAGGTTTAGTACCGGGTTTAAATGCTACTAATGGTGGTGGTGCTCCAGGTTCTAATGCTGATATTCGTATTAGAGGTATTGGTTCTATCAATGGTAATCAAGCTCCTTTATACGTTTTAAATGGTGTGGTTTATGATGGATCAATTTCATCTTTAGACCCTGCAGATATTGAAACAGTTACAGTATTAAAAGATGCTGCTTCAACTGCTTTATATGGTGCTCGTGGATCTAATGGTGTAATTATGATTACTACTAAAAGAGGTAAAAGAGGTAAAGCACAAATTAATGTTCGTGCAACTCAAGGTTACATCTCACGTGGTATTCCTGAATACGACAGAATAGGTTCTAAAGATTATTATGAGATGATGTGGGAAGCTAGTAGAAATGCTTATGTTTATGGTTCTCAACAAATGAGCTTTGCAGCTGCTGGTGTTCAAGCTTCAAATGAATTAACTGGACCAAATGGTTTAGTGTATAATGCTTATAATGTTCCTGGAAATCAATTAATCAACTCAGCAACTGGAAAAATTAATCCAAATGCTCGATTATTGTGGGAAGATTCATGGGAACAAGCTTTATTTAGAGTAGCTAATCGTCAGAATATCAATACATCAATTGCTGGTGCTGGAGATAAATCTGATTATTTAGTTTCTATGGGTTACTTAAATGAAGAAGGAACTATGATTAAAACTGGATTTAAACGTTACAATATGCGTTTAAATGTGAACTCTCAAGCTAATGACTGGTTAAAAACTGGTTTAAATGTTGATGGAGCTTATACTCTACGTCAGAATTCTTTAAATGGTGGTACTGCAACCAGTAACCCATTCTATTATTCTCGTCAAATGGGTCCAATTTATCCTGTATATCAAAGAAATTTAACTACAGGTGCTTATGTTATTGACCCTGCAACTGGTCAACCTGCTTTAGACTGGGGTGTTCCTACTCAAATGGGTACAAGACCATATGCTGGTAATTCAAATAACTTAGGTAGCTTACAGTTGGATGATAGAAATTCTAGAAATTTAAATGCTAATGCTAATACCTACATGGATATTAAAATTAACAAGCATTTTTCTTTCAAAACAACTTTTGGTATTAACTTATTCACTGGTTATAATACAACTCACCAAAACAGTCAATTTGGTGATGCTGCTGGTGTAAAAGGAAGAACAACAAAATCAACTTCAACTCAAGTATCTTACACTTTAAATGAAGTATTAAGTTGGAATCAATCTTTTGGCAAGCATAATTTCAACATGTTAGTTGGTCATGAGAACTATTCTTTAAGAATAGATAATGCATCAGCTACTAGAACTGGTTTTGCTTTCCCTGGTCAAACTGAATTAGGTTCAGCTGCAGTTTTAGAAGGTGCTAGCTCTTCAGTTGATCACTTAAGAATTCAATCTGTTTTCTCTAACTTAAATTATGATTTCGACAGAAAATATTTAATTTCAGCTAGTATTCGTAAAGATGGTAACTCACGTTTTGCTGAGCCAGTACGTTGGGGTAATTTTGCATCAGTAGGTGCTGGTTGGAGAGTTTCTGAAGAAGCTTTCATGAAAAAAGCAAGTTGGATTAACGAATTAAAATTAAAAGCTAATTATGGTAGCTTAGGTAACGAAGGTATTGGTACATATTATGCTTATCAAAATCTTTATGTTTCTGGTTTTAACAATGCTAATGCATCTGGTTATATACCTAATAACGTTCCACCTAATACTGAATTGAAATGGGAAAAACCAACAGGTTCAAACTTTGGTGTTGACTTCGTTTTATTCAATAGAAAATTAACAGGTTCTATTGATTATTTCAGACGTGGTTCTGAAGGTTTATTCTTTGATGTGCCTCTTCCTCCATCAACAGGTAATGCATATGTAACAAGAAACATTGCTGAAATGATTAACTATGGTTGGGAAGTTCAATTAGGTTATAATGCTATCACTAAAAAGAATTTCGATTGGAGAATTGATGTAAACTTTACAACATTTAAAAACGAAATCACAAAAATGCCAGCTGAAAGTAAAGAAGTTATTTCTGGTACTAAAAAATTATCAGAAGGTCATTCAATTTATGACTTCTTTATCAGAGAATTTGCTGGTGTTGATGCTGCAACAGGTTTAGCTTTATATTACAAAGATGTTTTAGATGCACAAGGTAAAGCAACAGGACAAAGAACTGTAACTGATAAATGGTCTCAAGGTACTCAATATTATGTTGGTGGTACAGCTTTACCAGATTTTTCTGGTGGTGTAACTAATACTTTCCGTTTTAAAAACTATGAGTTATCTATCTTAACTACTTTCTCTTATGGAGGTAAATTCTACGATGGAAACTATCAAGGAATTATGCACTTTGGTTCTTATGGTACAGCATGGCATTCAGACATCTTAAACAGATGGCAAAAACCAGGCGATGTTACTAATGTTCCAAGAGTTCAAAATGCAGTTGCTGATCAAGATGGTGTTTCTACAAGACACTTATTTGATGGCTCTTTCTTAAACATCAAAAACATAACATTAACCTATAACTTACCAAAAGCAACTGCAACTAAATTGCATTTGAATGGTTTATCTGTATTTACTAATGTAGACAATGCATGGTTATTTACAGCTAAAAAAGGTATGGATCCTCAAAGAAATTTTGCTGGTACTGCGGATGCAACATTCCCTCCAACCAGAACAATTACTTTTGGTTTAAATGTTAATCTATAATTTTAAACTTTAAAATTCAACAAATGAATAAATTAATAAAAATATCAATTTGGGCAATGATCCCAATTTTGATGGTGGGTTGTAAAAAAGATTATCTTGAAACCAACCCAAGTAACGATGTAATTAATACATTGATTTTTACAAATACCACTAATGCAAAAACAGCTTTAGAGGGTATGTACAGAATTACTTTCTCTCATGCCCCAGCTGTTGGATATGGTGGAGGTAGTTTGCATGCTGACTTTGGTCAAAAAGCTTACGATTTAGTTAATGATCTTATGGGTAACGACATGGTTGTTCACTCACAAGGATATGGTTGGTTTAATAGAGATTATCAATATACAGAACTTTTAAGAATACAAGATAATTCTCGTCCTCATGTATTATGGGGTTACTACTATACTTTAATTAATAATGCTAATAACATTATTGTGAATATAGATAAAGCAGATGGACCTGCTGCTGATAAAGAAAGCATTAAAGGTCAGGCTTTAGCAATGAGAGCTTTTTGTTATTATAATTTAATTAATTATTTCCAACAAACTTATAAAGGAAATGAAAGCAATAAAGGTGTACCATTATACTTAACTCCTGCAACTGTAGGTGTTGGTAGAGGTACAGTTCAACAAGTTTATGATGCTATTGTTGCAGATTTAACTGCTGCTGAATTATTATTGACAGGAAAAGCTGCAGAAGATAAATCTCATATTGGTTTAAGAACTGCTCAAGGTATGAGAGCAAGAGTTGCTTTAACTATGGAAGATTGGGTTAACGCTTCAAAATATGCTGCTTTAGCTCGTACTGGATATACACCAATGCCAACCACTGAATATACTAAAGGTTTTAATTCAGTTTCTAATCCTGAGTGGATGTGGGGTGCAACAGTTATTGTTGACCAAGCTACCATCTTTGCTTCTTTCTTCTCACATATTGATGCTCAATCTAATGGTGGAGTAAGTTATGCTGGATTAGGTGGTCAAAAGAAAATTACAAAAGATTTATACGATCAAATTAATGCTGCAGATATTCGTAAATCTTTGTTCAGAACTCCAGGTACTGGTACATCAGGTGTTCCTGATTACTGTCAAACTAAGTTTCGTTTAGCTAACCCATCTTCATGGGCTGCTGATTACTTATTTATGAGAGCTTCTGAAATGTATTTAATTGAAGCAGAAGCTTTATCTCGTCAAGGTAATGATGCTGGTGCTAGAACAGCTTTAGAAACTTTAGTAAAAGCACGTTTCCCAGCATATACAGCAGCTGCTTTAAGTGGAACAGCTTTACGTGATGAAATTTTATTGCAAAGAAGAATTGAATTATGGGGAGAAGGTTTCTCTTGGTTCGATTTAAAAAGATTAAAAGTAGGCTTAAACAGACCAACAGGTGCTGGAAACCATGGTGCATTTAATCCTGGTCAAACTGTTTTACCAGCTGGTGATCCATTGTTTGCTTGGAAAATCTGTCAAAGAGAATTCAATGCTAACTTAGCATTTACACCTAATGATCAAAATCCATAATTAAAACACAAAATTTAGTATGAAAAAATTAATAAATTATAGTTTCATGGCCTTATTTCTTCTTGTAGGAGCTAGCTCTTGCACGAAGAATAATTTGGTTGTGGACAAAACCCCAATTGTAACTCCAGCTCCTTATGCTGAGATGTTATTTACTTCATTCACTGCTAAACCATACAACTTGGTTCCACCAACTCCAACAGCTTATGCTATTCCTATTGGTGTTACAAGTGTAGCTTCAGTTGATAGAACAGTTAACTTTACCTATACTTCAAGTACAGGTGCTGTAGCAGGTACTCATTATAATGCCCCAGCTTCTATAACTATTAAAGCTGGTCAAGCTATTGATACTTTAAAAGTTACTGGTATTTTAGCTCCTTATACTACTGGTAGAATTGATACTTTGATGGTTAAAATTTCTAGTGGAGCAATTCCTGCTTTCCCTGGAAAAGATTCTATTAAATTAGTTATTCAACGCTATTGCCCTGTAGTTTTAGCTGCAATGGGTGGTGCATATAATGATACTAAAGAGTATAATGCTGCTGGTGCTTTACAATATGGTCCTTATACAGTTAGCTGTGTTAACTTAGTAATGGTTCCTGGTTCTACAACTAGAGCAACTTGTAAGTTTACTAACTTATACGACTGGGGTTGGAATGATATTTCTGCTGAATTAGATTGGACTAACCCTTCTAATTTTAGAGTTATTATTCCACAACAACCAACTGGTGGTGTAGGTGCTGGTAATCCTCCTTTTGTAAGAGGATCTACAACTAAGTCTAGCACTTTCTCATCTTGCGATAATTCAATTACATTATATTGTGATTTATTAAACTCTTCTGGTGGTGTAACTACTGCTAACTACGAGTTTAGATTAAGAAGATAATTAGATATTTCATATATCTTAAAGAAAACCCCACAACTGTGGGGTTTTCTTTTTTTACATTTAATTATGTAGATGTTAAACTACTTCTATTAATTATAGTCTGAAATCTAGTTTTATGAATTGCTGAGATTTGAAAAATAAATTACAATTCTGCAATGTTTAAATAATCATATTATGAAAAAAGTTAGTGTCATCTGTAGCTTAATTGTAGCTGTTTTCTTCTTTCAATATTGTACTAAAGATGATGCCACTACTAATAACACAACTACACAACCTGTTCTACCAAATACTGTTTTTAGTTATGTTATCAATTATCCAAATCATATACAAAGCTCATTAGCCTTAAACGATAATACCCCTAATTATAATCCACTTACTAACGATGGTGCTACTTTGGGTAGAGTTTTATTTTACGACAAGCAATTGTCTAAAAACAATACCATAAGCTGTGCAAGTTGTCATAAACAAACAGAAGCATTTGATGATGATATAGCATTAAGCAAAGGATTTAATGGTGGCTTTACACCACGAAATTCAATGTCAATTCTCAATTTACGCTTTTATAAATCGGGTAAAATGTTTTGGGATGAAAGAGCTGCAACCTTGGAAGAACAAGTTTTAAAACCTATTCAAGACCATGTGGAGATGGGTTTAACCTTATCAGAATTAGTAACTAAAGTTTCAAGTCAAAGTTATTATCCTGCTTTGTTTCAAAAAGCATTTGGATCTTTAACCATAGATACTACCAAGATTTCATATGCTTTGGCACAATTTTGCAGGTCAATAGTTTCTTATCAATCAAAATACGATTCTGTAAAACAAGGACTTGCCACCTTTACAGCAAATGAAGCTCAAGGTGAACAACTATTTTTAACAGCTGGAGCTAATACTTGTGCAAGTTGCCATACACCTCCTATGTTTATAACATCAACTCCACAAGCAGCATTTGCTTTATTAGATCCAAATGATTTAGGAATTAATGGACAGAATAGATTTAAATCTGGTTCCTTACGAAATATTAGTAATCGAAAAGCTTTATTTCATAATGGAAGTATAGCTAATTTACAAGCTATGTTTACAGCAGTTCCTGGCATTCCTCAACACTCAGTTCCACCGCCAGATGTAGCTAGATTAACAGCTTTCTTAAATACACTTACTGATTATACAATTTTAACTGAACCTAAATTTTCTGATCCTTTTAAATAGAATTAAGGCTTTATCTTTTCAAGTATTACTGCAGCAAATCTGTTGTCTTCGCTTTTAAAATCTTTAAGCATTTTATATTTTGCTGCATTCGCTTCAAAATATTTGTATTCAACTTTTCCATACTTAGTGGCATAGTGTGTATCCCAAATAACTATAGTGCCCACTTTTGCTTGATCTAAGGTGCTATCTCCACTCATTGAAATACATCCGGCAGGGTAATCCCATTTATTCTTACCATAGAAATAATCCATTAAAGCCAAATTTTGAATTATAGGTTTTTGGTCTAATTTATTTGCAATAACGTATTCGGTAATTTTCTTTTGTTCATAATTTTCATCGCAACACAATTCTTTGGGTTGAATATAAATGAACATAGAAACTACACATAAACCAGAAATGACCTTAATTAATGTAGCTTGAGCTTTAATTAAATAAAGTGAACCAATAACTATAATAGATAGTAAAACAGGTATTCTATCTCTAACTCCACTTTCAGTATCCATCACTACCCAATTATGAGTATAGGTCATATAAGCAGCAACAAGAGCAATAAAGGGAATAAGTATGAGCAATAAATTTACTTTCTTTTCAACCTTTTGAAAATTATAAATGGCTATTGTTGCTAGTACAGCCATTAAGGGAGAAACCACTAATAAATACCTTAAATTACCACCGGTACTAGTTAAAATTGGATAAGCTTGTAAATTAAATAAACAATGTACCAATATAAAACCCAATGCAGGTATAATGATAGCAAACTCTATTTGCTTAATTTGCTTTGTAGCAATTTGTGCTAAATAGGTAACCACCAAGCTCAAAACAATTAGGTTATAAATTACGCCACTCATAATTAAATAATGATCAAAACCCTGACGAGGATAAGCATCTTTAATTGATGCAGCATATTTTCTACTTTCATTTAGTGCATAAAGAATATCTCCCGTAGCTTGCCATCCCCAAATATTATAGAGAAAAGGAAAAGTACCAAGTGCAAAAAACGCTAACCAATGTTTTTTTCTGAATAAAACAAAAGCAAAATAGGGAAAGATGAAAACGAATTCTTGTCTTAACAACAACACAAATGAAGCACATAATGCAAAGCCAATAAATTTTTCTGAATAGAATAAATAAATGGCTAAGGTTAAGAAAAACGCTGTTGGTATTTCACTATAAAACTTAAACGAAAGTATAAACCAAAGTGTTTGGCTAATTAAGAGAATAAAGGGTAATGCTGTTTTTTTATCAATTATTTTGCTTGCTAACTTATAAGCCCAAAATCCTGTAAATGCAGAAAAAAGACAGTTAGCAATTAACACAGCTTGCTTGCCTAATAATACAATGGGGGCATAAATTATTTTCCATCCTGTTTTTGGCCAGTTGCCGAGAATGGAATTTTTGTCGTGCCAAAAAGATAAGGCATTCATGTATTGTGCACCTTCTTCTCCTTGATAAAAAGAAGTATAATAAAATGAAAATATATAACTGATAAGAGCCATAACTAGAGTAATCAATAAAGCCTGAAGGTCAGTTATTACAAATGTATCAGTGCCATTACTTACTGGTTCTTTAATGGTATGCAATGGAGTAGAAATAACTTTATGTTGTTGCTTATTTTTTTTCGACATAAAATTTAATAAGTTTTGGTAAACCAAAAATAACGTAAATAATGTTGTACTATTTCTAGCTAAGGGTTTCTTTTATAGTTCTTATATAGCTTGGTGGAACAGAATTTGGTTTTGGTGCAATTAATCTTTTTAATTGATCTGGATAAATACCAATTTTTAGTTTAAGAAATTGTTGCAAGAAACAAATGATTCTTAAAACAAATTGAGGTATTGGAATAGCAATTATTTTTTTGTTGAATGTTTTTGCAAGATGATGGATCAACTCTAGCATGGTAAATCCTTCTGGTCCATTAACTATATAATCTCCTGATTTATTATTGCCAATGATTTTGGCAATGTAATCTGTTGCATCATCAATTTGAATAGGATACATTTTATCATTTATTCCAGAAGGGTAAAATATGAACTTCTTATTTTTTACTTTTTCAATCAATGCATCAATACCTTCTTGTTTTGTACCTCCATAAATTTCAGAAGGTTTTATAATGATGGCATTTGGAAAATGTTCAAGAACTATTTTTTCGGCTTCAAGTTTTGTTGCTGCATACCAACCTCCATTGTTTACAGCTGCTCTAGAACTAATGAAAATAAAATTTTCTACACCAGATGCTTTTGCTTTTGTAACGATCTCTTGTGTTACATCAACATTTATTTTTTTGTATGCTTCATAACTAAAAGCATGAGTACATGCTGCTGCATGAATGATAGTTTGAAATTTTGAAAAATTTATTGAATTAATTTCTGTAGATAAATCTGCTGAAATCCATTCAGCATATAGGTTTGAATCTTTATTTTTTTTTGTTCTTGAAACCCCTGTAAATTGAAAACCATCCTTCATCAAGTTTGCACAAACACCTTGTATCAGTTTACTTGAGGCACCTGTTACTAAAACTTGTTGCATGAAATTAATTTTTTCTAAAACGATAAGTAATAAGGTTTCTAACAAACTCTAGAATGGCAGAAACTTTTACAAAAGAACGCCTGTCTTTAATCTGACTAAACACCACAGGAAACTCATAAAAGCTTAATTGCAATCTTCTCACTTCAAGCATAATTTCTGCATCGGCAAACCAATCGTTTGAAGTAAGCTGTAATTGTTTGAAAGCTTGTTGTGTAATGATTTTTGGTTTAGAATTAATATCTCTGCTATGTAATCCTGGAAATAAAATTCTAAAAAATACATTATACCAAAAGGAAATAAATTTTCTGTAAGCACCATCGTAACGTGCTTCTCTAAAAGTTTTTACTAGGTCAACATTTTTTTCTTTGATGTATTGATAGGCTTTTTCAATACTATCAATCGGGAACTGACCATCACCATCAATCACACAAATATATTTACCTGTTGCAGCATTCATACCCATTCTCATATCCCAACCCATCATACCTTCTTTGGGTTTGATGATGGGTTTTATTTTTGAATTATTTTGTGCTAATTGAGTAATAATTTCACCAGTTTTATCATCAGAACCTACTAAATAATTTCCTACTAAAACCAATTCCCAATTGGGTTCAAAGCGATTGAGTTGTTCTTGTAAAGTATCGGTAAATGCAATAATACTTTCACCTGCTCTATAGCAAAGCACCACAACAGAAAGTGTAGGCTGTTTGTCAACTATTGATATTTCTTTCACTGTTGACATTAGAATAAATTCTTTACTGATTCAATCACTTTGTTCAAATTACTAGCATCCTGACCACCAGCAGTTGCTAAGGTTTTTTGTCCACCACCACCACCTTTTATAATTGGAGTAATATGTTCTTTAATAATTTTAGGAGCTTCAAATCCTTTACCTACCATAGTTTCGGATAATGCAATTGCCACTGAGGCTTTGCCATTGATGTTAGCAGCTAATACAACAACAGAACTTTGTTGATTTAAATCACTAGCCAATTTTTTCAATCCATCTGCATTACTCAATTCTAGCACTTTACCAATAAATGAAATACCATTAATGTTTTCAACTTGTTGTTCAAGTTCTATTTTAAGTTGAGCAATTTGTTTGGCCTCTAAACTTTCAATTTTCTTTTTAAGCTCTTTATTTTCTGCCAAAGAATTTTCAATTTGTTTAATGAGTTCTTTTGGATTATTGAAAGCAGATTTTACTTCATTTAACTGTTGTAATTGTTCATTCAAATAATGCTCACAAGCTTTTCCACTAACAGCTTCTATACGTCTAACCCCTGCAGCAATAGCAGATTCACTAGTTATTTTAAAGAAACCCAACTCGCCTGTATAACCAACATGAGTTCCTCCACAAAGTTCTATCGAATATTTTTCATCCATTATAACCACACGAACTTTATCGCCATATTTTTCTCCAAACAAAGCCATAGCACCGAGTTTAATGGCTTCATCTTTTTCCATTTCTTTTATCACTACAGGAATATTAGCTCTTATTTTTTCGTTGACAATGGTTTCAATTGTTGCAATTTCAGCATCAGTAACTTTTGCAAAATGTGAGAAGTCGAAACGCAAATGTTCATCATTCACCAAACTTCCTTTTTGTGCAACATGTGTGCCTAAAACATTTCTAAGAGCAGCATGTAAGAGGTGAGTGGAAGAATGGTTTCTCGTGGTTTCATTTCTTGTTGAAGAATTTACAGTTGCAATAACATCATTACTTAAATCAATTCCTTCAGGTAAGCTTTCAACAAAATGAATAATTAAATTGTTTTCTTTCTTAGTATCAAAAACCTCCAACTCCCAATTCCCAATTCCCAATTTCCCAACATCACCAACCTGTCCACCACTTTCAGCATAAAAAGGAGTTGTTGCTAAAACAATTTGTACACTTTCTTTTCCCTTTGCTTTTGCTTTTCTGTACTTAACAACTTTTGTTGTAGTACTTAATTGGTTGTAACCCACAAATTCACTATCTGTAATATCATTAATAATTATCCAATCTGCTGTATCAATGGCTGTGGCTGCTCTTGAACGATTTTTTTGTTCTGCTAATGAACTTTCAAAACCTGCTTCATCTACATTTAAATTATTTTCACTGGCAATTAATCTGGTTAAGTCAATCGGAAAACCATAAGTATCAAACAATTCAAATGCTGCTTTACCATCAATAGTTTTTGCTGTTGATGTAATAATGTCATCTAATCTTTTCAAACCTTTATCAAGTGTTCTTAAAAAAGCTTCTTCTTCTTCTTTAATCACTTTTGTAACAAAATCTTGTTGTGCTTTTAACTCAGGAAAAACATTTTCGAATTGATTGGCAAGTGTTGGTATGAGTTGATGCAATAGAGTTTGCTTATAATCTAAATAAGAATAATAATAACGAACAGCTCTACGTAAAATTCTTCTTATAACATAACCTGCACCTGTATTGCTGGGTAATTGTCCATCTGCAATAGTGAAACAAATGGCACGAATATGATCTGCTAAAACTCTAAAAGCTACAGCTTGTTTGCTATCACTATAATCATATTTTTTAGATGTGATTTTTTCTATTTCAGCAATAGTTCTAGTAAACACATCTGTATCGTAATTACTTTGTTTGCCTTGTATTACTCTAACCAATCTTTCAAAACCCATGCCTGTATCAACATGCTTTGCTGGTAGAGGTTGTAGGCTTCCATCTTTTAAACGATTGAACTGAATAAAAACATTATTCCATATTTCAATTACTTGTGGATGATCGTTATTGACCAAAGTTGATCCATCAATTTGTTTTCTTTCTTTATCACTTCTACAATCCACATGAATTTCAGTACAAGGACCACATGGGCCAGTATCGCCCATTTCCCAAAAATTATCTTTTTTATTGCCAAGTAAAATTCTGTCTTCTGCAATAACTTTTTTCCACTCATTAAATGCTTCTTCATCTTTTGGCAAACCTTCTTTTTCATCACCTTCAAAAATGGTGACGTATAATCTGTCTTTATCAAGCTTATAAACTTCTGTCAATAATTCCCAACTCCAGGCAATGGCTTCTTTTTTAAAGTAACCGCCTGAATGACTTTCAAGTCGGGCAGGATCGCCAAAACTCCAATTGCCCAACATTTCAAACATGGTATGATGATAAGTATCTACACCTACTTCTTCTAAATCATTATGCTTACCACTAACACGCAAACATTTTTGTGTATCTGCGATTCTAGGATTTTCTGGAGTTCTATTTCCTAAAAAATAATCTTTAAATTGATTCATACCCGCATTGGTAAACAATAAGGTAGGATCGTTTTTTACAACAATAGGTGCTGAAGAAACAATTTGATGGCCTTTACTTTTAAAAAAGTCTAAAAAAGCTTGTCTGATTGTTGAAGAAGTCATCATAAAAAATCAAGTAGTGTATTAGTTCATCAAAGAAAAAAATATTAAAACTAACAACCGTTTATATTTGCGTTTAATAGGGACAAAGATAATAGAATGGACATTGGATAATTGTCATCTTTTATAAAACATCCTCATCAATTTATAAAAAGAAAAAGATAAAAATGAAGAATACGCCTTTTATAGAAAAACATTTGGCACTTGGAGCTAAAATGGCTGAATTTGCAGGTTACAATATGCCTATCAGTTACACAGGAATTAATGATGAACATTTTGCTGTTAGAACTAGTGTGGGCGTTTTTGATGTAAGTCATATGGGTGAATTTATTTTAAAGGGAGAAAATGCTCTCGATTTAATACAAAGAGTAACTACTAATGATGCTAGTAAACTTACAGCTGGTAAAGCTCAATACAGTTGTTTGCCTAACAAAGAAGGAGGTATTGTAGATGATTTAATAGTGTATTGTTTAGAAGAGAATAAGTCGTACATGTTGGTAGTAAATGCCAGCAATATTGAAAAAGATTGGAATTGGATTAGCTCATTCAATACCAAAAATGTTGAAATGCATAACATAAGCGATAAAACTGCTTTATTGGCTATTCAAGGTCCGAATGCAACAAAAGCTTTACAGGCTTTAACAAGTGCCGATATATTAAATTTAAAATATTACACTTTTACAAAGGCGAATTTTGCTGGTGTAGATAATGTAATTATTAGTGCAACAGGTTATACCGGTGCAGGTGGTGTTGAAATTTATTTTGAAAATAGTGGAGATAATGCGTCTAAAATTTGGGATGCCATTTTTGAAGAAGGCAAGCCCTTTAATATTAAACCCATTGGTTTAGGAGCAAGGGATACTTTACGTTTAGAAATGGGTTATTGTTTGTATGGCAATGATATTGATGATACTACAACTCCATTAGAAGCTGGTTTGGGTTGGATTACTAAATTTTCAAAAGATTTTACAGCAAAAGAAATTATAGAACAACAAAAAGCTGATGGCATAAAAAGAAAATTAGTAGGCTTTGAAATGATTGATAGGGGTATTCCTCGCCATGATTACTTAATAAAAGATGCTTCAGGAAATACAATTGGAAAAGTATGTAGTGGAACTCAAAGCCCAAGTCTAGGAAAAGCAATTGGATTGGGTTATGTAGCTACAAATCAAGCAACTTTAGATACTGAAATATTTATTGAAATCAGGAATAATTTAATTAAAGCAAAAGTGGCTAAAACACCTTTTGTATAGTAATATCTTTTCGATTTTGTTAAAACTTATTAGTTGCTTTTAAAAACAAGTTTTTACAACAGCCTATTTAATATCTTTGCATGCTATGGCTAAATACGCCCATGATGTAATTATTCCTACGGAAAATAGTGGCTTGTCTAAGAAAAACCAAGTAGCTGAAATGTTTAATAACATTTCTCATCGATACGATTTTTTAAATAGATTTTTAAGTGCAGGAATTGATGTGGGTTGGAGAAAAAAAGCGATTAAAGAGCTTAAGTTAAACCGACCAAAAGTAATTCTAGATGTTGCTACAGGCACTGCAGATGTAGCTTTGCTCACCGAAAAAATATTGAAGCCCAATAAGATAATTGGAATAGATATTAGTGAAGGCATGTTGAATATTGGAAAAGAAAAAGTAATAAAACAAAAGAAAGAACGAATTATTGATTTGCAATTGGGCGATAGTGAGAACCTGAAATTTGATGATAATTATTTTGATGCTGTAACCGTTGCATTTGGTGTTAGAAATTTTGAAAATCTAGAAAAAGGGTTGAAAGAAATTTTTAGGGTATTAAAACCAACTGGTAAATTAGTAGTATTAGAATTTAGTAAGCCACAAAAAAAAGGAATAAAAGGTTTTTATCATTTTTACATGAATAAAATCATGCCTCAATTTGGAAGTATATTTTCTGGTAATAAACAAGCTTACTTATATTTGAACAATAGTGTTCAAGCCTTCCCCGAAGGACAACAATTTATAAAAATTTTACATGAAACAGGATTTACACAAACTTATTTAAAAACATTAAGCCTTGGTGTATGTACAATTTATTGTGGAAGAAAATAATCCTGATTGCTGTATTGAGTTTATTTGTTGTTGAGTTATTTGCTCAGCGAGAACAATATCGTTCTCAACACGATGATCTGCCTTATTATTTTGGAGCAACCCTAGGTTATAACTTAGGGTATTTGGCTGCAAAAAAATCTGAAAAATTTTTAGCAGAAGATAGTATTTTGGTAGCTGAACCTGCAGCTAGTGGTGGTGTTACAATTGGTTTACAAGCTACAGTAAAACTAACTAAAAGATTACAAGCTCGTTTTAATCCTTTAATTATTTTAGGAGGTGCAAGATATTTTACTTATACCTTAAACGAAAAATATAATACCAACGAACCAATTGAACAACGCTATACTCTACCTACAACTGTTCTTAGTTTGCCCTTAAGTATCAAATTCAATAGCGATAGAATTGATAATTTTAGAACTTACTTATTGTTTGGAGTTAAGGCCGATGTTGACTTAAGTGCTAATTCTGCTGCACGAAATCAGGAAGGATATATTAAACTTGCTAAATATAATTATGGTATTGAAGCAGGAGTGGGTTTTAATTTGTTCTTAAAATTCTTTACACTAACACCTGAACTTAAAATTAGTTATGGGTTGAATAATATTTTAGATAGAGATCCTAACTTAAAATATTCTGCAGTGTTCGATAATATTCAATCTCGAATGATAATGTTTAGCTTGCATTTTGAAGACTAATAAAAACATGCCTCTTCTTACCAAAAAAAATATTGCCATCTTTATTGCATTGTTGTTTCATGTTAGTGGTGCTATTGGAATTTTATTTACTCCCTATAAAGATTGGTTTGTCCAAAATACTTCCCTCAATTTAATTTTAATGGCTGGGTTGTTAATTTATACTCAACCCAAAATCAATATTTACTTTTTATTATTTTTTGTTATTGCATTTTCTATTGGACTATTAGTAGAGATTATTGGGGTTAATACAGGAATTTTGTTTGGAAGTTATAGTTATGGAAATGTAATGGGTGTAAAAATTTATAACGTTCCACTTTTAGTAGGAGTACAATGGTTTGTTATAGTATATTGCTGTGGCGTTATTATGCAATATGTAAATAATTGGGCTTATCAAAAAATTATTGATTTAGGGATTGAAGATCACAAAACCCAAAAGGTAAAATCTATTTCACTAATTATAGATGCAGCATTATTGGCTACTTTATTTGATTTTATAATGGAGCCTGTGGCTCAACAATTAGGTTTTTGGCAATGGAAGAACAATGAAATTCCATTTTTTAATTACACTTGTTGGTTTTTTGTAAGTGGACTTTTATTACTTATTCTAAATAAGTTACCTTTCAATAAACTAAACCCATTTGCTATTCATTTGTTTATAATTCAACTATTGTTTTTTATAGCTTTAAGAATTTATTTATGATTTGGTTGTATATTTTTATTTGCTTACTTACTTTCTTTTTAATGGAAGGTATTACATGGCTAACACATAAGTATGTAATGCATGGATTTTTATGGTATTTACACGAAGATCATCATCAACCTCACGATCATGTATTAGAAAAAAACGATGCCTTTTTTTTAATTTTTGCTATACCTAGTTGGTTATGTATAATGCTTGGGCTAAAATATCAAAACTATATTGCTGCTGCTATTGGTTTTGGTATTGCATTGTATGGCTTTGCGTATTTTATGATTCATGAAGTCATCATTCATCAAAGAATTAAATGGTTTACTCGTAGTAAACATAAATATATTAGAGTAATTCGTTGGGCACATAAAATGCACCATAAACATTTAAATAAACAAAATGGCGAGAGCTTTGGTATGTTATATGTTGCAAAAAAATATTGGGAGAAAGTTGAAAGAGATGATTTGATTAAGAAAGAACAACTAAATTCTTAATCAAATATACCAACTGCCAACTCTGCCCAAATTAACATAAGTGTTGCTAATAGAACCAGACAAATTGCAATTCTTCTGCGTTTGTCTTTAACTTTTCTAAGTACCCATTCAATTGCAAACCCTGTGCTAAATAATAAAACTGCAGCAACTAGAAAATCAAATAATGTCCAGTTTACTTCTGTAGAGAATTGCATTGCAATAAGGGGCAATAATAAAACTCCAATAATGATGAGAATGATGAAATAAAGTCTTTTGTTTTTCATTTTTTAAGTTTTAAAAGTCTGGCCCATTCTTAAAATTATTTTCAATTCTGTTATCAGGAACAAGCCATATAAGTGCAATTAAAATATAAAATCCCCCTGAAATCCAAACATTAAATAAACTTGAGATTATACCAAGAATATATAATACTGGTGAAATTTTTCCTTTAAAATCATTTCCAATTGCTTTTGCTAAGATAGAGTCATTACCATGATTTTGTATGATAATTTTTTGTAAAATAAAATAAGCAAGAGCAGCCATTAATAATACAACTCCATATAAAAATAATGTATGTGGTGCAAAATGATTTTCACCCATCCAACCTGTTACAAATGGTACTAATGATAACCAAAATAATAAATGTAAATTAGCCCATAACATACTACCACTAATATTTTTAACAGTGTGTAATAAATGGTGATGATTATTCCAGTAAATACCTAAATAAATAAAGCTAAGTAAATAACTTAAAAATATAGGAAGTAAAGGTTTTAAATCGGATAGCTCAGTTCCATGTGGCACTTTAATTTCTAAAACCATAATAGTAATTATAATAGCTAAAACGCCATCACTGAATGCTTCTAGTCTTGTTTTTTTCATCTATTATTTTTAGGATGATTAATTTTAATCATGTCCAACTTCTTTTAAATTTGAATAAACACTTTTAGTTTGGTTGAGACTATTGGTGATTAATTTATAATTATCTGAATTTGGTTTTAAGTTAATGTATTTGTCAATAATTTTTCTTTGTTTATAAATGATAAAAGTATTCTCAACTTGTGCATTTATCTTATTCAAATTAACTTCAGTTTCCTCATCTGAGAATGAAGGCACATAAGTCAGTGCGATTTTTTTCAAGTTGAGTTGTTTTCCTAAATCTTCCAACTCTTTTTCTCTAATGGTTCTTGAATAATTATTTGCATTACCATAAACAAAATAAACTTTCAATAGCGAAGCACGGTTTATACTTTCTGATTCTAAAAATAATAGCCATTGTTTAATTTCATTCCAATTGGGTTGGTTGCCTACAAAATATAAAATACCATGATGACGACCATATTTACAAACCGGGTAAGCCCTTGTTCCTTTATCTGGTCCATATGCATGGTGTGGAATAAAGGATGGATTATCTTCACCTATTTCTAAGCCAGAAATGAGCGTAGATTTATCATCTTTAGGATAATTAGGAATATACAATCCTAAAATAATATTGTGCTCTGCTATTTGTAAATCTCCATGTTGTAATAGTCTTAAAATTCCACTGCCACCTCTATTCTCCATAGAATTTTTGTAAGAAGATTTCAGTAAAGGATCATCATCAAAAACAAAAGCATCTATATAATATTCATTATAATTGTTGGGTTCTTTTATTGCTGGATGAATATGTGCTGGTTCATTTGAATTGGGGTAAGGTGCTGGCCTTACAGTATAAATTGCATATTTACCATTTGCATCTGATTGTACCCAACTTCTTATATATCCATGCCTAACAACTTTAGGATTTAAACCTGTTTTGTTTGCATATAAACCATTTATATTGGTATGATAATAATACAGAATAACATTTGGTGCTGGAGTTTTACCATCTTGTTGATATATAGTTCCTGTTATTAAAAGTTTTTGACCTTTTTGATGCCAACCTGGGCTAGTATCAATTGATGGAATTTGTTTTGGCATATCCACATAAAAGAATTCAGCATTTTCAAAAGGTCCTCCTATGAGCTTATTATTATTTGTAATAAGTGTATCGGAATTGTTTTGTCCATTACAACTACAGATACAAACTACAAATAAAAAAACAATGTTCAAAGAGAGAAACTTTTTCATGCAGATACCATTTCTTCTTTTTAAAAGTAAAGATTTATAATGAAATAGTTATCCTGCTGGTTTAGAGCTGCGTTGCTCTAGTATTTTTTTAATGATTACAATCTGACCTAAATGATAATGACAATGTTGAATAATACCATTTAAGTTTCTGTAATAATTACCATATTTTTCCTGAATAAAAATATCGGCCAATTTAATTTCTGGTAATTTTTCTATTAATGTAGTTAGGAGTTCAGCATCATTAAAAGATTTTTTGAGTAACTCTTCCCAATCATTTTCATTATTAATGGCAGGGCAATCAAAACTCAATTTATCATGAGCATTTAAAGTGTTATTCAGTAATACTTCTAATCCTGCACGAACATAATAGTTCATATGAAAGACTAAGCTAGCAATGGTATTTAAATCATCAATTTTAGTTGTGGCTTGTTGCCAAGTAACATTTTTAAGATTGTCTTTAATGTTAGAGTCTGTCCAATTTCCTCCAAAATAAATTTCATTAAATTGTTTAGCAATATGTTGTGAGAGGTTCATATTATTATGTTTTGCAAATAATCGGAATCGAATTTATCAAAGAATTCGCAAATTACTCTCAATTATTAATCCTTCAATTTTAAAAAATAATTAACTTAGAAATCATTTTTTAATCATGATGCAAAACCAATCTATTAAAAATTGGAGTGTAGATGATAGGCCACGAGAGAAACTATTATTGAAAGGAAGTTCTGTGTTAAGCAATGCAGAACTTTTAGCTATTCTTATTAATAATGGTACAAGAAATAAATCGGCAGTTGATTTGGCCAAAGAATTATTACTTGCTGTGAATAACAATTTACAAAGATTAGGTCAGTTATCTGTAAAAGACTTAGTACAACTTAAAGTAAAAGGATTGGGTGAGGCAAAAGCCATTGCCATTGTTGCAGCATTAGAGTTAGGCATTCGAAGAGCAATAACTGAAAACAAAAAAACTACCATTACTAGTAGTAGTGATATTGCATTGTATTTAAAAGAACAATTACAATATAAAAATCATGAAATTTTCTTAGCGGTTTTTCTGAATCAATCTAATAAAATCATACATCAAGAAACCATTAGTGAAGGTGGTATAACAGGCACTGTTGTTGATACACGTTTGCTTTTAAAAAAAGCTCTGAATTATAATACAGTGAGTATTATTTTGTGCCATAATCATCCCAGTGGTAATTTAAAACCAAGTGCTGCCGATAAACAATTAACCCAAAAAATTAAGGAGGCTGCTAATCTTTTAGATATAAAAGTTATGGATCATATAATAGTCAGTACAGAAGGCTATTATAGTTTTGCTGACGATGGGCTATTATAATAAGAAAGAAAAAAATATTAAACTGCTCTACTTTTTTCGAATTTAAATAAAGAAGTAAATAAGAATACTAAAGCAAATGCTAAAGAGAACCAAATGGCTAAATCTCCAACTATGCCAAGAACAGAAAAACTTACTTGACTAGTTGCTGCACCTATTGGAGCTGGTTTAAAAAATGCAAATGGAAAACCAAATTTATCAGTTTCAGCTGCTGCAGTTTGTAATTTAGATGTTGTGAATGATGTGGTAATGAAGAAAACCATAGCCAACATGGAAATGATTGAAAGGTTCTTTGTCATAAAAATGAATTTAAACGAGTTTTTTTGGTTTATTACATGTTTTAAAATCTTCAATCCATATTACACCGGGTTGTTTACCTTTTGTAAAACTTCCAAACTGGTGTTCTATATTTAAGGCCACAGCTCCATTGTAGGTTGCACATTGTAACAACTCAAACTCAGATGCTTGTGGATACTTTTGATTAATGTTTTTTATTTCCGATAATATGTTTAAGGAGTGATTACTTGCTAAACTATCTGTGCCTATAACTATATTATCTAAATTGTTTTGGAATATAAATTGGTCAGGGTAGCTGTCCGAAATATATCTATTAGCTAAAACGCAAAGACATAAATAAAATTGTGTTTTGCTTTTTAAACTGTAAGTTTTTATTAATTCTAAATCTGTTTTACTGGTAAATACATCGTGAGCCAGTATTGTTTTAGCAGCTTTACTCAAATAAGTTATGCAAGAAGATAGACTGCTTTTTTGAGTTGGAACAAAATGGCTAAGATCAATCCCTAATTCTTTATACAATCTTAAAAAATCACCCGATTTGGTTAGGAACAATTCATTTTCAGCCTCACTCTCCTGATTATGAATAGATAGTATCTGGTTAGATGACTTGTTTTGAATGAGATTGAATAAATTTTCTGAAACAGAATATGGTGCATGAGGAACTAATGAAGTTTGATTGGGGAAGATTTGGTTGAAGCTTTCAAACACTTTCATGCCTTCATCAAATCGTTCTTTAGCTTTTGATGGAACAAAACCCGAAACCTCAATAAAGTTGTGATAGTAAAGATTATTTTTATGCTTTTGTGCTAAAGTATCTGTTGTATTACAAATATCTCCTACAGCAACAATTCCATTTGTGATCATTTCAGCTTCTGCATCTTGAATAGCTTGTTGAATTTCTTCTTCGGGAGCAGTTCTTTTTTGTAATACGTTTAAAATAAAATCTACCATGCCTGTATGTTCAGGAATTTTATTTTTTAAATGACTTAATTCTAAATGACAATGGCAATTAATAAAACCTGGAGAAACGATTCCTTTGAATTGTTGAATATCCTCACCTGCAGATTGTTCATCAACAATATCAACTATTTTTCCGTTTGTATCTGTAATGAGAACATGATTTGAACTGAGGGCTTCAGTTCCTGTAAAAATAGTATCTGTTTGAAATTTTAAAAAAGACAATGGTTTAGTTTTACTATCAAATGTAGAATTTAATAGCATTTAAAATAATCGAAAGGTTCTTTACAATCTTCACATTTATACAATGCCTTACAGGCAGTGCTTCCAAATTCACTTATTAATAAAGTACTTTTTGATTTACACTGAGGACACTCAACTCCATCTTTAGCAATATCTCCAGCATTTCCTTTTGGTGGTGCAATGCCATATTCCAACAATTTTTGTTTGCCAGATTCAGTCATCCAATCTGTTGTCCATGCTGGAGAAATTACATTTTTGATGATGATGTTTTGATAGCCATTTTCAATTAATGCAAGTCTAATATTCATAGCAATCATATCCATGGCTGGGCATCCTGTATAGGTTGGAGTAATTGAAATCCGAATGGCATCTTCAATAATTTCAACATCTCTAACAATACCTAAATCTGTTATAGTGAGTACTGGTACTTCTGGATCACAAACAGTTTCAAGTATTTGCCAAATGGTTTCTTTATTGATGGATGAATTCATAATAGTTTACCAAACACTGTTTGGATAAGTTCTTTGTAAAATTTGCATTTCAGCTAAAAGTGTGGAGAGGTGTTCAGAATGATTTCCATTTTTTCCGCCTGTTTGAGGATTAGTTGAAGGAATAAATTCTAAAGTGGCTTCTTCAAAAATTTCTTTTACTTTATTCATCCATTTTGGTTTGATGAGATTTAAATCAACACTTAGATTTTCTTTTAATAATTCAGATTCATAATCTGTCATTTCAAAAAACTCATCAGTAAAATCTTTTAATACATCAATTGCATTTTTCATTCTTGTATGACTTTCTTCTGTTCCATCTCCTAAACGAATCACCCATTCACTGCTCCAACGTAAATGATATGCCACTTCTTTTAAAGATTTTGTTGCAATTGCAGCCAAATGTTCATCTTTAGATTGTTGTAATTCTTGATAAAAGAAATGTTGAAAACAACTGAAATAAAACTGTCTTAAAACTGTAACTCCCCAATCACCATTTGGTTGTTCAACTAATAAGTGATTTTTAAATTCGTTTGGATTTCTTAAATAAGCCAAATCGTCTTCAGTTAAATGTCGACCGTCGACTGTTGACTGTTGACTTTTTTCAACAGCGTATTGATAAAAATTACGAGCTTGTCCTAATAAATCTAAAGCAATATTGGTGAGTGCAATATCTTGTTCTAAAACTGGCCCATGCCCACACCATTCACTATTTCTGTGAGAAATGATAAGAGTTGTATCTGCTAAGTGAAGCAGGTAGGGAATTTGGAATTTGGAATTTGGAATTGGTTGTTGAATATTCGATTGCATCACTTGTTTATTACTTTTGATTTATCTAAATAATTAATATATCCATTTATTAGTTTAATCACAACTTCACATTTATCCTGAATTGAATATAATACTTCTTCAGAAATAAATTTCTCATCAAAAGCTGTAGTTAAATGTTCAATTGTTTCAGTAGCAGAACCTCTTGCTATAATGAAAAAATTTCTTGTGTCAGTATATGTAAATCTACCATAGCCTTCTGCAATATTTGCTGTTATAGACCTTGATGAACGAATAATTTGATTTGTAAGTAAGAATTTTTCTGAAGTCGGGAATTGTTTAACAATCTCAGAAATTTCAATTCTTAATTCTCTCGCTTTTATATAAGATTCTAATTCTTTATAACCTTTATAATGCATTTTTATATTATTTGCATTTTACCAATTCCTAATACCCAATACCCAAATCCTTAAATCTACATATGCCCAACCTCATCTGGTAAATCATAAAAAGTGGGATGACGATATATTTTGTCTTGAGCAGGTTCGTATAAACTTTCTGCATCATCCGGATTTGTGGCATGAATGTGTTTACTTTCAACCACCCAAATACTTACACCTTCCATTCTTCTAGTATAAACATCTCTTGCATTTTCAATAGCCATAGATGAATCAGCAGCATGTAAGCTACCAACATGTTTATGATCTAAGCCTTGTTTGCTTCTTATAAAAACTTCCCATAAAGGCCAAGAAGAAGAATCAGAAATTTGATTTGATGAATTTGATGAAGGCTCTCCGCCACCTTGAATAGCATCGTAATCTCCGTAGTAATATTTTTTAAGCATATTGATTATTAATTATTGATTATTACATTATGCAACATTTCTTTCCTTTCTCCTAGCAACTTTTTCAGCATGTGCAATCGCTGCATCCCTAACCCATTTGCCATTATCCCATGCATCTACCCTTGCTTTTAGTCTTTCTGCATTACAAGGTCCATTTCCTTTTACCACTTGCCAAAATTCATCCCAATTAATTTCTCCAAAATCATAATGTTTTCTTTCATCATTCCATTTTAAATCAGGGTCTGGTAAAGTCATATTCAACACCTTAATTTGCATGACACACATATCTACAAATTGTTGACGAAGTTCATCATTACTCTTACGTTTAATCTTCCATTTCATACTTAAATCGCTGTTGGTGCTCTCACTATCACGCGGACCAAACATCATTAAACTTGGCCACCACCAACGATTTATTGCATCTTGACACATGGCTTTTTGTTCTTCAGTTCCTTGACTTAAAACCAATAATATTTCAAATCCTTGACGTTGATGAAAACTTTCTTCTTTGCAAATTCTCACCATTGCTCTTGCGTAAGGGCCATAACTAGTTCTACATAACATGACTTGATTTAGAATTGCAGCACCATCTACTAACCAGCCAATTGCACCCATATCTGCCCATGTGAAAGATGGATAATTAAAGATTGAAGAGTATTTGGCTTTGCCAGTGTGTAGTTGATCAATCATTTCATCTCTGCTGATTCCTAATGTTTCTGCTGCAGAATATAAATACAAACCATGACCAGCTTCGTCTTGAACCTTTGCAATAAGGATAGCTTTTCTTTTTAATGAAGGGGCTCTTGTTATCCAAGCACCTTCGGGTAACATGCCAACTATTTCGCTGTGTGCATGCTGACTAATTTGGCGAATATTGGTTTGTCTGTATTTTTCAGGCATCCAATCTTTGGGTTCTATTTTTATTTCTTTATCAATTTTCGATAAGAACAATTCTTCAAAATTTACTTCCATAATTCAACTATTGAGTTTGTAAAGTTAATTGAAATCGTTTAACTAACATGTGTTAGCTTTTGTTGAAAAGCAAAAAAAATGGATGTCATTTGACATCCATTTTACTTTTAATCATAAAAGATTTTATTTCTCTTTAAACTCTAGTTTCATTGTTGCATTTTTATTTAATGCATCACCGAAATATTTTGAATATTTTTTAAGCACTTCTTCAGATTGCTTTAAACCATTAATAGTTAAAACACCATTTTTTAATTCAATAGAAGCATTACCGTCTGTAATAATGCCATCCTTTTTAAGATCAGAAACTAATGTTTCACCATCTAAAGTTGTTTTTACAGTTGAAGTATTTTCATTATTGATCATAACTTCTTCTGTAGTTGTAGAATCATTCTTATTAATAGTAATCTCTATATTCTTCTCTGTTGCATTTGTTGCTTTCATTGGATACATTGAGGCTAAAGTTGGAGCAATTACCAATGAAACAATACTCATTAATTTAATTAAAATGTTCATTGAAGGTCCAGATGTATCTTTAAAAGGATCACCAACAGTATCTCCAGTTACAGAAGCTTTATGTGGTTCAGATTTTTTGTAATACATCTCTCCATTAATTTCAACACCTTTTTCAAAAGATTTTTTTGCATTATCCCAAGCACCACCAGCATTGTTTTGGAAAATTCCCATCAACACACCACTAACAGTTGCACCTGCTAAAAATCCACCTAATGCTTCTGGTCCTAATAAAAATCCAATTAATAAAGGAGAAATAATTGTGATAGCACCTGGCAACATCATTTTCTTTAAAGATGCTTCAGTAGAAATAGCCACACATTTTTCGTATTCTGGTTTACCTGTGCCTTCCATAATTCCAGGAATAGTTCTAAACTGACGACGAACTTCTTCAACCATTGCCATAGCAGCCTCACCAACAGCTCTAATCGCTAAAGAAGAGAAGATGAAAGGAATCATACCTCCAACAAATAATGCAGCTAAAACATCAGCTTTATAAATATCGATATGTTGATTATTCGGCATTGCAACACCAACGAAAGCAGCAAATAATGCTAAGGCTGTTAAAGCAGCAGATGCAATAGCAAAGCCTTTTCCACTTGCAGCAGTTGTGTTACCTACAGCATCTAAAATGTCTGTTTTTTCACGAACCTCAGGAGGTAAATCACTCATTTCAGCAATACCACCAGCATTATCAGCAATGGGTCCAAAAGCATCAATAGCTAATTGCATAGCTGTGGTTGCCATCATACCAGCTGCAGCTATAGCTACACCATATAATCCAGCACACTCATAAGATCCAAATATACCAGCAGCTAAAACTAAAATTGGTAAAAATGTAGATTCCATTCCAATTGCCAATCCACCAATAATATTAGTAGCATGACCAGTTGCAGATTGACGAATAATACTCAACACAGGTCTTTTGCCCATAGCTGTATAATATTCTGTGATGATACTCATTAAAGCACCAACCACTAAACCCACAGCAATTGCACCAATTACACCATTACGAGTAAATTCTAAACCACGTAAAATCATGGTTTCAGGTAAAATATAATTTACAATAAAGTAAGCAGCAATTGCAGTTAAAATCATTGAGCCCCAGTTACCCATGTTCAAAGCTTTTTGAACTGCATCTGTACTAACACCTGCTTTATCACTAATTTTTACGAATAGTGTACCTACAATTGATAAAAGAATACCAACTCCAGCAATAATCATTGGTAAAAGAATTGGAGCTAAACCACCAAAATTATCATTTGAAGTAGTTTGTTGGCCAAGTACCATAGTTGCTAAAACAGTTGCCACATAAGAGCCAAACAAATCAGCTCCCATACCAGCAACATCACCCACATTATCACCTACATTATCTGCAATAGTTGCAGGATTACGAGGATCATCTTCTGGAATTCCTGCCTCAACTTTACCAACTAAATCAGCACCCACATCAGCAGCTTTTGTATAAATACCACCGCCCACACGAGCAAAAAGTGCAATACTTTCTGCACCTAAAGAAAAGCCTGTTAATACTTCAATAGTTTTTAACATGCCTTCAGCATCTCCTGTTGGAGCTAAATAATGTTTAATTAATAAAAATAATCCACCTAAACCTAACACTGCTAATCCAGATACACCCAAACCCATTACAGCACCACCAGTAAAAGAAACATTTAATGCTTTGCTTAAACTTGTTTTTGCTGCTTCTGCAGTACGCACATTTGCTTTGGTGGCAACCTTCATACCTATATAACCAGCTGTTGCACTAAATACAGCACCAATGATAAATGAAATGGCAATGCTCCAATGGCTATCATGATTTGTAGATGCCATAAAGCCTAATAAAATTGCTACAATTACAACAAAATACCCTAAGATTTTCCATTCTGCTTTTAAGAATGCCATGGCTCCATCAGCAATGTAAGTGCTGATTTCTTTCATTCTTTCGTTACCAGCAGGTTGCTTTGAAACCCAGTTAAATTTGGCTAAAGTATAAATTAGCCCAATAATGCCCATTAAGGGAACTGCGTAAAATAAATAATTCATATGTTAGTTTAATAAAATTTTTGGGAGGCAAAAATAGGGGATTGAAGCTAAAATACAGTTTATAAAAGGGCTTATTATAGTATTATTGCTCTTCTTCTTGGAAACTTTCAGGACTAGTAGTAAAGATGCTAGCCATTTCTTTAGCCTTATAAATTTTAGAATTAAACTTATTGCCTAAAACAATAATTGTTGCTGAGTCTTGAACTAATCTGGTAAACACAGCATTATTACCATGCCACCAACCATTATGATATGGAATGGTTTTATCTGGGTAGGTATACAGTCTGAACCCTAAACCATAATTGTTGTTTCCTGGTCGTTCGAAACTATAAGGGGTAAATGCTAATTGTAAGTTTTCTTTTTTCAGTAACTTTTCTGAATACAACGCTTGATCCCAAAGTAATAAATCTTCAGGTGTACTGTAAATGTTTTTATCACCATAAACACAATCAAGTTTTTCAATACCGTAAGCAACATTATTGTATTTATAAGATGGTGTGTATCGAGCAGTATCGTTTATAGAAAAAACATAGGAGTTGCTCATACCTAGTGGTATGAAAATATTTTCTTGGATATAAGTTGGATAAGATTGTCCACTTGCTTTCTCAATTATTAATGCTAATAATGCAAAATTGGTATTGCAATAATTAAATTTTCTATTGGGTAATGCTTCAATAGCAGGTTTTCTTTCAACAAAAAAATCTAATACTTTTTGGTTGGTGACTAAACCACTACCCCAATTGTTGGCTACCACTTTTTTATAAGTTACCCATTTACCTCTTTTATTTTTTTTGCGAGTAAGAATTACTTTTTTACCATCCATTAAATGAACATAATTAGGTAGACCACTTCTATGACTTAATAAATTTTTTACTGTTATATTTTTATAAGGAAAGTGGGGAAGATAATTTCTTACATCAGCATCCAAATCAACCAATCCTTTTTCCATGAGCTGCAATACAGCAATGGCTGTAAATGTTTTAGAAACTGAAGCTATATGTACAGATGTGTTTTTTGTAAAGGGTTCTTTTTTTGTATAATTTGCATAACCTCTATAATCTTCAAATAGCACTTCACCATTTTTGGCTACAATAATTCCACCACTAAAACCTGTATTTGCTAAAAGTTTTGAATAGGTATTTTCTATTTGTTGTTGATAGTATTCTTTTGCGTTTTCAGTTAAGGGCTTATAGTTTATGGTTGAGTCGCTAGAAGGCAAAACCGCATCAGAAAAATTAGGATTTGTACATGAGAACAATAAAAAAGAAAAAATAGCTAATAGCATTACTCGAAACATTATGATTTTTGAATGACTAGATGTTGCAAATTTAAACGTTCATAATTGCTTTTAATTGTTAAAAATAAATATAAAATGATAGATGATTAATGCTTGATGAAAATTTTCTCAGTTCCTTGTAGAATATCTTCTCTATAAACTTGAATAAAATAGTTGCCTTTTTTTATATGCGATGTATTTAATTTAATAAAATTACTTGTGCTATTCATCTCTTGTAATACTCTGCCCTCAATAGTTACAAGCCTAATGATGACATTGCTATTTTGTTGATTTTCGAATTGAATGGTTGCTTGATGTTGTACTGGGTTTGGGTATATTAAAATTTTTGTTGAAGGACTTAAATTAGTAAGAAATATGATGTTGGAATAAACTTGTTTATTTGATGTAATAATTTTTGCTCTAAAATAATTTTTTACAACATCTGAACTTGATGAATATTCATATTGATGTTGAAGATTGTTTTGAAGTATTTTTTTCATTTCTTCAAAATTTTCAAAATAGCTTCCATCAGCACTTTTTTCTAATTCAACTTTAGCAATAGGCTCATCACTAGTTAAAGCTAAAACAAATGTGTTTGATAGTCCATTCTTTTTAATTGATAGTCTAACATCAGTAATAGCTAAAGCACTTGAATAATTAATTGTAGCATTTGCCATTATTCTATTTTCTGGATCAAAAGTTATTGTTGCTGGTGTAAAAGGTAAATTAAAACTAATAGTATTACCATTAATTGAATTACCCATTGTTCCTTGCCAATCGTAATATATCTCACTTACATTTCTGTGATATACTATAATAGTTGTATCTAAAGTACCAGTAGCATTAGCAATTTTTAAAATCACGGGCATTGGAAAATGTGTTGCAGCTGTTCCACTTGAACCTGATGATGTAACAGTTTGTGTTAGATTAATGTTTATGGTATTACCATTGTTACCCCAAAGAATATTATAATTCGGTGTTCCTTTTTTATTGATCCACTCATTAAAAAAATCGGCTAAATTTATTGCTGTTAATTGACTTTCCATGTGTGTTTGCAAGTCCAAAGTAGAAGCAGATTTATATGCTATATTATTATTGTTTAAATAGTTTTTGCAAGCAGTAAAAAATTTTGTATCTCCTAATATTGTTCTTAGCATTGATGCCACCATGCAACCTCGGTTGTATATTGCTGTAACATTTGGGTTGGTCCAAATAGTGTTTGAACTAGTTATATCATTTAAATAGATTGAAGTTGATGTATTAGCACGAGCACTATTTTTTACACTTGCTAATTTTGAAATATAGCTGATGCCTAAACTGGGTGCAAATTCATAAGCCAATGCTTCACTATATGTAGCAAATCCCTCAGCTAACCAAAGATGATTCCAGGTTGAAAAAGTAGCTTTATTTCCCCACCATTGATGAGCAAGCTCATGTGCTAAAATGCCATTACTTTGTAAGCTGCCTCCCCCAATACCAGAAAAGGTTTGGTGCTCCATACCACCATTAAAACCAAATTCATAAAAACCATGTTTTTCATTAGCAAAAGGGTAATCTCCAAATAAATTATTTAATGCATTAAATACCAGTTTGTGGTTATTCATTACATTTAAAATATTTGTTTCTGTAGGAGATGATTTTCCTTGAAAAATGTTTAGAATATAGGGTACAGATGTTGAACCTACAGTAAGATTTCCTAAATTATATCTATTATATTTTGCAATTCCCAAAGCAACTAAATAACTAGCAATAGGGTATCTATGTTTAAATGTAAAAATTCTAGAAGCTCCATTAATAGTTGAATCTGTCATGGTGCCATTTGCAGCTACCCAAAAATTATTAGGTACAGTTACTATAAGATCGAGTGAGTCTATTTTATCTTGCATATCAGCTTTGCAGGGCCACCAATCTCTATCTTCATAAGATTCTGATAAGGTATATATATAGTTATTGCCTGCAGCATCTATGCCTCTTTGATATCCAAATGCATTACCACTTGCAGCTGGAGGACTTCCTTTATAATTTATAGTGATCGAATCAACAGTACCAGTATTAGTGATTGTAATGGGTAAATTAATATTTAGAATGTTGTTATTTCCAGAAGAAGGAAAGTTAAAACTACAAGAATTGCCATGATAAGTTACTGACAAAAAACTATTATTAAAAGCATTTTTATTAAAGTCAAAACTTATGGAAGAAACATTATTTGTAATGGTAGAAAAGTAAGTAGTTACTTTTCCTGTGAGTGTTTTTGTGGCGTCGTCAGGATCGGCAATCCATTCACATCTTTGATAAGTTACGTTAATATTAGAACCAGTTCCTGAATATCCTGTAGAAAATAGACCAATGGGTTGTGAATAAGTTTGAGATTGTATGAGACAAAAAAGCAACATTCCTATACTTCTAACTAACAAATATTTCATCTAAAATCATGGTTTTTAAGAGTAGTAAAAATAGTAGATTATACATATGCTTCAACAACTTTAAGCCGAATTAAGTTTTTTATAATGAATTCTGTTCTACATAACATTTTACATCAAAAATATTTTCTCTATTTTTATTGAGGAAATGTTATAATGTAAATAAAATTTATGCTTGATAATTTAATTTCATATTTTTCTACTCTAGATCAAAGACCTCTAGAAAGAATGTCTTTTCTTATAGGCGGATTATTATTCTTTTGGATTATTGAAGGGTCCATTCCATTATTACAACTTAATTATAAAAAGAATAAAATTAAACATGCAGCTGTAAATTTTGGATTCACTATTATTCATCTGATAATTCATACTTTTTTAGCAATAGTCATTATTAAAATTAGTGATTGGTGTATCTATAATAATTTTGGTTTAGTTGCCTTGTTTAAAGCTGAAACCCTTGCTAGTATTGTAATTACTTTTTTTGTTTTGGATTTTTTTGTAGGATGGTTGGTACATTTTACAGAGCATAAAATTCCTTTATTATGGCGTTTTCATGTAGTACATCATGCCGATAATAATGTAGATGTTACCACAGGATTAAGGCATCATCCTGTAGAAAGTATTTTGAGAGGCATATTCTTTTTTATGGGAATTTTTGTTGCTGGTGCCCCTATGTATGCAGTTATGATTTATCAAACCATTCTCATTTTTGCCACTGCCTTTACACATGCTAATATTAGCCTGCCCATTAAAATTGATAAAGCATTAAGTTATTTTTTTGTGTCTCCAAACATGCATAAAGTACACCATCATTTTAAGCAGCCTTTCACCGATAGTAATTATGGCGCAGTACTTTCTATTTGGGATAGAATGTTGGGTACTTTTTTAAAATTAGCACCACAAGAAATTATTTATGGGTTAGATAAATATTATCCGAATGATGAAGATGAAAATTTTTTAAAATTAATGAAGGAACCCTTTGGGAAAATGGAACTAAAAAAATGATTACAATTGTTAATAATTTAAATTTTTTAAATGGTATACAACAATATCTTTACACATTACATGTAATATTACTAACCCTAAATTTTAAAAAATGGACACAAGTAAAATGATCAAAGCATACTGCTTAAAAACTAAAGAAAAAAATGTTCCAATGCAAGATGCTGTTATCACTAAAACTGCACGTGGAGGTTATATGGCTTCTGGCAATGATGGAAAAGGAAATAAAATGGCAGCTATTATGAGCGAAGCAAAAGCAATGCAAGCAATTGCTGATGGTGTTGCTAAAAAAGGATTCTAGTTTTTTGCAAAAGTTTTAAAGGCCTCACAATTTGTGAGGCCTTTTTATTTTAGAGTTTAAAAACCAATTCAGGAATAAAAACAAAACTTCTGGTTAGTCCATCTGGTCTTGATTTTCTTACAACTGCTGGTGCTCCAGTAATTAAATTAAAACTTACATTATTACTAATGTTCCAGTTTAATGCCAAGTTTAAGTTCAATGTTAATCCTTCAGAATTATTAATAGTATTTACTTTGCCTGAATTATCAGTAAAAGCATCATTGCCTAAATGATAAATAGCAAGGGTTCCAAAGCTCATGTTAACTTTATTAGAAACACTAAAAGATTTGGTTGCTCTTACAAGCATATCTGCTTTTCTACTAAACATTCTTGTAGAAGAAAAAGTGTTTAATTCAGAACCTATTAAAGGTGTAATAAAACTATTCTTATTATTTTTTGTTAATGGAATTTGAAATGCTGCAGATAAATCCCAATTATTTTTTTGATAAGTAATGCCTGCTATTGCATCTACAGTGCCTAAAGTTGATTGATATGCCATAGGCAAACTCTGATTATTACTCTTATTATCTTCATTCCCTAATGGGAATTTTATTCCAGCATTAATCAATATTTTACTTCCATTTTTATTTGTATAAGTTTTGGTTCCTACAACAAATAAATCTCCAATATCAGCAATAGAATAATTATTTTTTGATGAACTATTATAAGTTGCTTTTACTTGTAATTGAAAATTATTAAACTGCTGGTCGAACTGTATATAAGGAGTAATAATGCTCATACTTTGCTCACCCACTCCAAATGCATTACCTACTCTTAATGTAGATTGATGATTATTTACAATTTTATTTTTTTGATGAGAAGAAAATGAACCTATTGAACAAAAACCAGCATCGCTACAACCTTGAGCTATTGAAGTATGAACAATAGCTATTGAAATGATGATTGCAAATATTTTTTTCATATTTTTTTTATTTAGAATTAGGTAAAACTGTTTGTGCCATTCTTCTCAAAAATTGTTCCATCTCTTCCATACTTTTAATATCATTAACAACTAATAGAAAGTTTTTAGCTACTTGTTTTAAATGTGCTTTGTTAGTTGAAGTTTGAAGATAGTCTAAAATACCTTTAAAAACATCACTTTCGAAATAAGGACTATCATTTTTATTGATAAAATAACATCTCATGGTGTTTTCTTTCAAACTCATTTTCTCAAAGCCCAATTTTACAGCATGCCATCTACAGCGAACAGTTGTAAATAAGTCTTCAACAGTTTTTGGTATGGGTCCAAACCTATCTAGCATTTCTGCATGAAATTCTATTAACTCATCTTCTTGTTCACAATTATCTAATCTTGTATACAATGATAGCCTCTCAGTAATGCTTTCAACATAACTATCAGGAATTAAAATTTCCAAATCTGTGTCAATGGTGCAATCTGTTACATAATCATCTTGCTGAGAAATTTCTTCTTGAAATAAATCTTTAAAATCTTTTCGTTTTAATTCTCTTATAGCTTCATTCAAAATTTTCTGATAAGTTTCAAAACCTATATCAGCCATAAAACCACTTTGTTCGCCACCCAACATATTGCCAGCTCCACGAATATCCAAATCTCTCATGGCAATTTGAAAACCACTTCCCAAATCACTAAACTGTTCTAAAGTTTGTAAACGTTTTCTACTGTCTGTTGGTAAAGTACCTAAGGGAGGAGCTAATAAATAGCAAAAAGCTTTTTTGTTGCTTCTACCAACTCTGCCTCTTAATTGATGTAAATCGCTTAAACCAAATTGGTGTGCATTGTTGATGATGATGGTATTTACATTAGCAATATCAACACCACTTTCAACAATATTTGTACAAATAAGCACATCGTATTTCTTATCTATAAAGTCTAAAATCCTTTCTTCTAACAAATCACCTTCCCCGTCCGTTCCAGAACGGGTGGACATTTGTCCATGAGCATAGGAGATAGATAAATCAGGACATTGAGCTTGAATCATAGCAGCCATTTCACTCAGGCCTTTAACTCGATTATGAATAAAAAAAACCTGACCACCTCTAGAAGTTTCATAATAAATAGCATCTCTTATAAAATCTATATTAAATACCTGAACTTCTGTTTGTATAGGTTGGCGATTTGGAGGAGGTGTATTAATAATACTTAAATCTCTTGCACCCATTAAACTAAACTGTAAGGTTCTTGGAATAGGCGTTGCTGTTAGTGTTAAACTATCAACATTTGTTTTTAAAAGTTTTAATTTTTCTTTATGTGCTACACCAAATTTTTGTTCCTCATCAATTACCATTAAGCCTAAGTTTTTAAACTTAGTGTCTTTACCTAATAAACCATGTGTACCAACAATAATATCAATTTTACCTTCTTGTAATTTTTGAAGGGTTGCTTTTTTCTCTTTAGATGATTTAAAGCGATTAATATAATCTACTGTTACAGGAAAATCTTTAAAGCGTTCAGAAAAAGTTTGATAATGCTGATAAGCTAAAATAGTTGTTGGTACTAGTATTGCAGCTTGTTTTCCATCAACTACAGTTTTAAATGCAGCACGAATAGCAACTTCAGTTTTGCCAAAACCAACATCACCACAAACTAATCTATCCATAGGTGATGCACTCTCCATATCTTTCTTTACATCAGCAACTGCTTTGGCTTGGTCTGGAGTATCTTCATAAATAAAACTGGCTTCTAATTCAATTTGCATGTAATTGTCAGGCGTATGAGCAAAGCCTTGCTGTGCTTTACGTTGAGCATATAATTTAATTAAATCGAAAGCAATTTCTTTAACCTTAGCTTTTGTTTTTTCCTTCAGTTTATTCCAAACATCGCTACCTAATTTATTAATCTTAGGTTCTGTGCCATCTTTACCAGTGAATTTAGAAATTTTATGTAAAGAGTTGATGTTGACATAAAGTATATCACTATCCTTATAAATAATTCTTACAGCTTCTTGCAACTTTCCATTAATATCTAATTTTTGTAAACCGCTATATCTACCAACACCATGATCTATATGCGTTACAAAATCTCCTGGTTGTAAGTCGCGTAGGGTTTTTAAAGTAAGAGCTTTGTTTTTATTAAAAGCTTGTTTTACCCTGTATTTATGATAACGTTGAAAAATTTGATGATCAGTATAACAAACTACTTTTAATTCGTCATCAATAAATCCTTCATGTATGGCAGTTGCAATGGGTACAAAATTAATTTCAGTTTTGAGGTCTTTGAAAATGGTATAAAGTCTTTCTAATTGTTTGGCCTGCTCTGCAAATAGATAAATTTGATAACCACTACTTTCATACAACTTTAAATTGCTAATGAGCATTTCAAAATTTCTGTTGAAGGAAGGTTGAGGCTTGGTAGAATGATGAATGATGAATGATGAATGATGATTTCCCAATTCCAAATTCCTAATTCCAAATTGCTCCTTGCTTCCAAACTCAACAATAGTTCTACTTTGTAATTGTCTTTCTAAAGTGGCAATAGGTACAAAATCTTCTAACTTAACTTCTTTTACAATTTTGGTATCGTCATTTGAGTCGTCTGTCAACTGCTCACTATCAACAGAATTTTCGACTGTTGTCTGTTGACTGTTGACAAATAACGATAACGCTTCTTCTTGCAACTCAATCGTCTCTTTAATGATCTCCCAATCTTTCAACCAAACAATTGTATTCTCTGAAAGATATTCTAAGAGTGTAATTTTTTCATTACTCTCAAATTGTGTTTCAACATTTGGAATGATGGAAACTTGTAAAATTTTTCTTTCACTCAACTGTGTTTCAGGATCAAAAATTCTTATGCTGTCAACTTCATTTCCAAAAAGTTCAACTCTGTAAGGCTTATCGTTTCCAAAAGAATAAATATCTAAAATACCACCACGTAAAGCAAACTGACCAGGCTCATATACAAAATCTGTTCTGGTAAAACCATACATTATAAACAACTCCATAATACTATCTAAATTGATAGTATCATTGGCTTTGATGAATATGATATTGCTATTAAGAGTAGAAGGAATCACTACTTTTTCGAACAAAGCTTCAGGATAAGTAACTATAATTTTTTTATTGCCACCTAAAGAAAGTTTTGTCAACATTTCTGTTCTCAACATCACGTTTGATGAGTTAAGTAGCTTAAAATTCTTTTTGTTTTTGTAAGATGATGGGTAGTAGAATAAATCTAAAGCTTGTGTTAGATTTTCTAATGAGTTATGAAAATATGCAGCTTCTTCCGAATCATTTAAAACTATCAAATGATTAAGGTTGGCACTATCCTGGTTTGAAAAAACAGCACTCACTAAAAATTCAATGGAACTACCTTGTAAATTTTTTAGAAATATTTTTGATTGGGCAAAAGATAGCTGCTCCACCAATTTTTTTAGGTGGGGGGATGATTGAAATTTATCCTGCAACACACTCAAGTTCATAAAGAGCAGCAAATATACAGTTCAGGAGATGAAGCTTGAATGTTGATATTATTTTTTCCTTAAATGAAAAAGCAATGCTTATAGTAACCACTCCATTTTCTCACTAATTTCATTCCATAATTTGCTATAAGGCATTATAGAGTTAGAGTGATTTGATTGTTCAAAAATAGATCGTTTTGTTAAGGTGATGTTTTCTATGTCTGTATAAAATGGAATATAATTATTCAGAATTTTTTGGTCTCCGTTTTTATTTTCAACAAATTGGCGATGAAGAATTTTATTAATCTGAACCATATTATAAAAGCTAAAAATCTTGTATTTAGATTGCGGTTTGCCAATAAAAGATTCCATTAATTTATCATTACAATAAACTGATAATGGAGATGGGGCATTGGGTACCAAGAGCAAATCAATAGTTTTAAATATGTTTTCGTGCAACATAAATCTACCAGGCGAACAATCAATTAAACATACATCATAATCATCTTTTACTTGCTCTAAAGTTATTTTTATTAAATCGTTATTTAAAAAATTTAAGGTTGTTAATTGAGATGCTTTGTTAATAAATTGATCTGAGAAAAATGAATCATTGCTGATGATATCGATATGATGATTATCGGTAGAATGAATTACATCATAAATTGAAATATATCTATTAAATAATCTTGAATGAGAATTATCGTTAATGTTTTGCTTGTTAAAGTAAAAACTACTTCCACCTTGGGGGTCAAGGTCCCAAATTAATGTACTAATTTTTTTCTTGGCTAATAAACAAGCCAAATTAATGCAGGTAGTGGTTTTGCCAACACCTCCTTTTATGTTGTAAATTGCAATTTTCTTCATTAACTTAATTAGTAGAACTTGTCCGACAAATTTATGCTAGTTAATGAGAGTAGAAACGTAAAAGTGAGTGTAATGTTGTTCAAAAACATTACGATTCATTTTTAGAAATAAAAAAAGTACTAATTAATTACAACCCTGTTGTAACAGTTGCACTTCCATCGGCATTAATAGTCATTACTAAACCTTTATTGGGCACCCAAAATCTATAAATTTTTGTAGTAATAGATTGTCCATTAGTGATGCCAAAACTGTTTAAGATGCCAGGAATTAAAGCATTAATAAACATATTGGTTGAAGAGTAGGTATTCTTAATAGTAGTTGTATACTCTTGAACCACAGTTTGCATAGAATCGGTATAGCCTTTAATTTTTAAGGTCCCCCAACAAATATTTCTACTGTTTACTTTAGTTTCTTGATTAATAGTTAAGGGCCCTGTAATAGGTAAATTTAAAGGAGGGGCAGGGGGTGTTGTTACTGTGGCATTTAAAGCAGAAAGACAAGTTTGATTTGAACTATCGCCATATTTTATTGGAAAATTTGCTAAAATTTGAACTGGATTTTTCTTCACTGCTTGCTTTGGAATACTTGCTGTTCCTGTGCCTGAAATAGAAAGTGTGAAAGCATTATAATCATCACCCATTAAACTCCATTCTGTAGTATTGGCTTTGTAATATCTAAAAAGAGAAATATTTTGCCCCAATAAAGAATCTTTAAAACCTATTGTATAAGTTGCTCCAGGAAAGTCAATCAAATTGCTTGGAGATTTTAAAGTATCGCTCCATGGAATGCCATTGGGTACATTTAGATAATTAAAAGAAATTGAAGTGCCAGGGCTTGGAATTTTTATTATTCCAGAATCTAATCTGTAGTTATTAAGTTTATTACCAGGGGCATGGTTATTTACAAATCCTGTACTTGTAATTTGAGGCCCACTATTTGTACCAGAACCTGAATCTGATTTACTGCAAGCTTGAACTAAAACAGAAAGTATAAGTAGAGCTGAAAAAATCTTTTTCATTGCATTTGATTAATAAATAAAATTAAGGACTTTAATGACTACTTTATCTTTTTTAATAAAGACTAACTCTAAAGACTTTCTACAAAATGCTCTTAATTACTTCTAGCATTTTATTTCCCTTGGAAATAACTTGTTCTTCTGTCCAAAGTAAGCTAATAGCAGTTGAAATGCATCTGCTCATTACGGCATCACTAATACTAAAATCTTGTGAATTTAATTTTTCCAAGCTAGTTTTTTGAGCATCAGTTAAAGGATATAAGCTTTTAGCAGATTTTAAATGATCCCATTTTTTAATGTAATGCCAATTATTATCGTACCAATAAAAGTTGCCAGCCATTATATTTTGAGCTTTCATAGCTGCAGCAAATGCCCTGGTTTTATCTTCTGTAGGTAAAAACCAACTTAAAAAAGTACAACTATCACCTTCAACATCTTGAACATTTCTAAAACTAACTTCAGGTATAGTAGATAAAATATCTTTTAATATGTTACAATTCTTTCTTTGAATAGCTAAGAAAGTATCTAACTTTTTAATTTGTGCTAAACCAACAGCAGCGTGTAACTCGCTTATTCTAAAATTATATCCTAAAAAAGGATGCAAGTCTGCACCTCTATCTGCTCCTTTATGGTCGTGTCCATGATCTGTAAAACCATCACAATTTTCATAAATGGTTTTATTATTTGTCATTACAACACCACCTTCAGCACAAGTAATTGTTTTTACAAAGTCGAAACTAAAAGTACCTGCATCACCAATGGTTCCTACATGTTTTCCTTTATAAGTAGCTCCAATACTTTGACAAGCATCTTCTAACAATAATAAATGATGCTCTTTACAAATTTGTTGTAAAGCATCCATGTTTGCCATACTACCACACATGTGTACAGGCATAATACACTTTGTTTTGGTTGTGATGGCTTTTTTAACAGCATCAGGATTTAAAGTCAATGATTCATCAACATCAACCAAAACAGGAATTGCACCAACACTTAGTACTGCTTCAAAACTGGCCACAAATGTGAAAGATGGCATAATAACCTCATCACCTGCACCAATTCCAAGGGCAGCAAAAGCTGTAGTTAAAGCAGCAGTTCCACTACTAGTAAGTTGAGCATATGGAGTATTAAAAGTTTTACAAATTTCTTGTTCTAGCTCTTGCGATTTCCATATTCCTTTTCTAGCAGCATCGAAGCCATAACGCATTAAAATTCCAGTTTCTAATACATCATTCACTTCTTTTCTTTCTTCGGCTCCAAAAAATTCAAATCCTGGCATAAAATATTTTTTGATGATTTTCTGTTGCAAATGTAGAACTTGCTGTAATATGCTAATCCTTAAGTTTTTTCTAAAAAAAAGTTAAGGATTGTTCTAAACTTGGCTGAGATGTACTACGTTGCTAATATTACATTCTAATTAAAGATTTTGTATAGAATACTGTTACTCATTTTAGTTACTATAAACTCGTTTTTTGTTTTAGCACAAAACAAAAAAGTGAGTTATGTAACTGTGAGTGGTACAGTTTATGATATTTCTGCAAGAATACCCATTGAAGCAGTTGCAGTTTTAAGTACATCAGGTAATGGTACACTTACAGATAGTTTAGGAAAATATAGTTTTACGGTTAAAACTTCTGATTCAATTTGGTTTAGTATGTTAGGAAAAACAACTGTAAAATTTCCGGTAGATACCATTGCTAATGTAGAGCAATTTAATATTATGATTCATTTAAAAGTAACCGAATTACCAGAAGTAAGGGTTAGAAATAAGAATTATAAACAAGATTCTATTGAGAACAGAAGAGAATATGCTAAAGTTTTTAACTATAAAAAGCCTAGCTTAGTACTTAGTGATAATAGAAACTATAGTCCTGGAAGTGTTTCAGTGGGGTTCGACTTGCAAGAAATTATTAATATGTTTCGTTTTAAACGCAATAGAAGTTTAGCAGCATTACAAAAGAGATTATTGCAACAAGAAAGAGAAAAATATATTGATAGCAGATTTACTAAATCTTTTGTTAGAAAATTAACCAAGTTAGAATCTCCAGAATTAGAAAAGTTCATGTATAGCCATAGACCTGATTATGAAATCATGACTCGTTTAAACGATATTGAGTTTGGTTACTTAATACAAAAAGCATTTGAAGCATACCAATTAGATAAAAAAAATAAACAATAATATTGATTATGAAAAAAAATCAAATCGTTTTAGGATTATCCCTCGTATTGTTATTGACTATTACTTTAACTCTATTGAATAGTAAAAGTATTGCTTCTGAAAAGAAACAATGTTGCAATAAGGAATGTCCTAAAACACCAGCAGAGGAACATTTAATTATAAATTCGTTAAATAAGTTTATAGCAAGTATTTAAATATATTGTTGGTATAACTTTTGTTTTTTATTTAGTAAATTGTAACATCATGAAAAAAGTTCTACTTATTATACTTAGTATTTCTTGTGTAACCTTATTATTTGCACAAACAGAAACAGCAACCAATTCAACAGATACTACTGAAGTTGGTGTTTATAAAATACCCAACAAAACTTATTCATCTACAGATGAAGTAAGCTCAAAAAGAAAGAAACACAAATCAGACATTGTTTTTGGTTATAGTAGTAAAAGAAAACAATCAAATGTTTCTACAAGTTGGTGGATTTTAGATTTAGGTTTTGCCAATTTTAGAGATCAAACCAATTATACAGCAGCACAAGCTGGCAATTATTTTCAGACCTACAAAAATGGACCAGTAACTGAAAATAGCATGAACTTAATTAATGGCAAATCATTGAATGTTAATCTTTGGATATTTATGCAAAAGCTTAATGTTTCTAATCATGTTCTCAACTTGAAGTATGGACTAGGATTAGAAATGTATAATTATAGATTTGAAAATAGTTTGAGTTATAGAAAAAATCCATTTAGTCAAATTTTTAATGATTCAATAATCTTCACAAAAAATAAATTATACGCAGGTTATTTAACAGTGCCTTTAATGGTTAATTTTTCTCCAACGCCTACTAAAAAGAATAGTTTTAAAATGAGTTTTGGTATGAGCTTTGGGTATTTAATCAGCAGTAGAAACAAGCAAATTAGTAATGAAAGAGGTAAGCAAAAAATTAAGGGAAATTTTGATTTAGAACCATTCAGAGTAGCTACAATTACAGAAATAGGTTTAGGGCCCGTTACTTTATATGGAAGCTATAGTTTAAATAGTTTACATAAATCAAGTACTGGCTTACAACAATATCCATATGCCATTGGGGTTAGATTAAGTAATAGATAAAATAATTCATTAAATTTTTTAAAAGCATTTCTTTAATTAGAAATGCTTTTTTTATAATAGCATAATACATTTGCAACATGTATAAATTAATTATTGGTGTTTTAATACTTAGTTTAACTTCTTGTGTAACCCTTGATGTTTACGAAAAAAATCATCTATTTCCTACTCAAACATGGAATAGTACTGATTCTTTAAATTTTAGTTTTGATGTAATAGATACCAGCAGTTATTATAATTTCTATTTTGTTTTACGCCATCAAGAAAAATATCCTTTTAAAAATATTTGGATAGAGTTGATAGTTAATGACCCAGATACTACAACTACTATCAAACGAGAGTTTACGCTTGCTGATAACAATAAATGGTTGGGTAGTACAATAGATGATATTACTGATCATCGTTTAATTTTCAATCCACAACCTATAAGGTTAAAAAAAGGGAATTATAATTTTAATGTAAGACAAATTATGCGTGTTGACCCATTGCCATATATTATGAGTGCTGGTATTCGAGTACAAAAAGTTTCTCGTTAATGAAAGCTTTACAAAAACATAAATTAGCATTTGTTTCCATTACATACTGGTTTTTGCTTTTGTATATTATTGCTGCATTATTGTGGTGGTTTATTGCTTTAAATAACCAAAATATCACTATGGCTAAAATGTCTATAGCCGAGATATCTACCACAGACCCAGAATTTGATTCTAAAATAAATAATATAGAAGATTACAGAAAAAGAAAAACCACGCAATACCTTGGAGAAGGAATTACTTTTTTTATTGTAATAATGGTTGGTGCTGTATTTATTTTCAGAGCTACGAGAAGGCAAATTAAGTTCTCTGAAAGTCAGCAAAATTTTATGATGGCAGTTACTCATGAACTTAAAACACCTATAGCCATTACACAACTCAATCTTGAAACTATTCAAAAAAGAAGTTTAAGTGAAGAACTAAGAGAAAAAATGATTAATGATTCTTTAAAGGAAGTTGCTCGTTTAAATAATTTATGTAATAACAGTTTATGGGCTGCACAATTAGATGCAGGTGCTTATGTTGCTCGAAAAGAGAAAATCTGTTTAAGTGAAATAGTCAATAACTATATTAGCAAGTACCAAAAAAGTTTTACATCTTTTCAATTTCAAGTGCAAATACAACATGAAGTTTATGTTGAAAGTGATATCTTAATGATGGAAATACTTATTAATAACTTACTAGAAAATGTTACTAAATATGCACCCAAAAACAGTGTAGTAAATATTAGTTTAATACGCGAAAATTCAAAAGTTATGCTAACAGTAGCAGATCAAGGTATGGGTATTCCAGATGATGAAAAGCAAGCTGTATTTGAGAAATTTTATAGAAGTAAAAAAGCATTGAAAAGCACCACAGGATCTGGGTTAGGTTTATTCTTATGTAAAAAAATAATGCAAAAACATCAAGGTGATATTTTTGTAACAGATAATAATCCAACAGGTTCAATTTTTAAAGCCATATTTAACCATGTCTAAATCTAAAGCCAATATTTTATTAGTAGAAGATGAAGAGCATATGCATCATACCATCAAACTTAATTTTGAGTTAGAAGGTTATCAAGTAAGTTCAGCTTATGATGGTCCGCAAGCTTTGAAAGCTATCGAAAATGAATATTTTGATTTGATTGTATTAGATATCATGTTGCCCGAGTTAGATGGAATTAGTGTAGTAGAAAATATACGATTAAAGAATATTGAAACACCTGTTCTTATTTTAAGTGCAAAACATTCTAGTGTAGATAGAATATTAGGATTAAAAAAGGGTGCAGATGATTATTTAACTAAACCCTTCAACTTAGAAGAACTGTTATTACGTGTAGAGAAATTGATTGAAAAGAATAAGCGTTTACAAAAAAGTTCAACAAATATTGAGCATTACAGTTTTAACAATAATACTATTGATTTTAAAGCACTCTCAGCAACAAATTTTCAGCATAAACATTTTAGTTTAAGTAAGAAAGAAGCTATGCTTTTGAAACTCTTAATAGATAATAAAGGCGAAGTAGTGAATCGTGAAAAAATATTGCAAATGGTATGGGGCTATAATGTTTATCCAACTACAAGAACTATCGATAATTTTATTTTAAACTTCAGAAAGTATTTTGAACAAGACCCAAAAAACCCCAAACATTTTTTATCTGCTCGGGGTGTAGGTTATAAGTTTATTGAAGAGTAGTTTTAGTTTTCTGCAACTGGTACTACTAATTTAAATCCATTGCCATGAATATTTTTAATTTCTATACTTGGATCAACTTTTAAGTATTTGCGAAGTTTAGCTATATAAACATCCATACTTCTTCCATTAAAATAAGAATCGCTACCCCAAACTTTTTTCAATGCTTCTTCTCTTGAAAGTAAGTCGTTTTGATTCTCTAAAAGCAAACGCAATAATCCGCCTTCTTTTGGCGATAGTTTTTCAGTAACACCATCAACAGTTAATTCTCTTAAGCGTGGGATGTAATGAAATTTGCCAAAATCATATTCAATAGTATCGTTGTAGGCATTTTGTTCATCGTTTCTTTTGATGATGGCTTTAATTTTTAATAATAACAGCTCACTATCAAAAGGTTTAGTAATATAATCGTCTGCACCTAATTTAAAACCTTTAATAATATCTTCTTTCATGGTTTTAGCACTCAAGAAAAATAAAGGAACATCAGGGTCAACTTCTCTAATATTTTCAGCCAACTTAAAACCATCAACTTTTGGCATCATTACATCTAATAAGCATAAATCAAATTTTTCTCTAGAGAAAGCAGCTAATCCTAAACCACCATCACGTTCTAGAACCACATCATAATCGTTAAGCTCTAAAAAGTTTTTTAAAACCATACCAAGATTGGTATCATCTTCACAAAGTAAAATACGGTGTTTTTTTATTTCTTCCATAACTAGGTTTTTAAGTTTGTCAAATTAAATTATTAATTATTAGTTAATAGACATTTATCGTGCCATGATTTTGTTAAAATTATGGTCTAAAATATCTTTAGGAATTTCTTTACAATTCTTTAACCTCCAAATATAAAAATATCTTACGGCAATACCTTGTCTTAATTGTTTAATGGTATCAGGTGGTTGAATTGTAGTAAAATATCTACTATAATGATTAATAACATCTGTTGGAACATTTGATGGCACAATGCAATAAGCATCATCTCCAATTTTTAAAGTAGGTCTAATTTTATTTAGCCATGCATAATGATGAACATCTTCTAAATTACCTATAGCAACTATGTTTAAGCCTGTTTTTCTTGATGTATATAAATCTAGTTGGCAAGCTGGGAACCATTTATTGACAATAATTTTGTTATTAGATTTCATTTTTCCTAGAGCAATATCATCTTTTACAAGCTTATTAAAATCATTGCTAAAATCTTTCCAGCCACTGATGTCTAAAGTTGGACTGTATTCTCCAAAGCTTTCTTTATCCTTGCTACCTAAATTTATTGAAGAAAGATTTGCTAAGTATGTGATGGAGATCATAGCAAAAAGTAACAAACCAGCACTGAGTTTTAACCATATTGGAAATGGGGTTGTAAATTTTTCTGAAAGATAATACCCTGCAATTATGTATAAAGGAATGTATGCTGGTCCACTCCAATGCGGAAAAATATCATTAAACAAACTAAAACCCCAAAATAAAAAAATCATGGGTAAGCTCAGTAAAAGAAGAAACTGTTTTTTGTTTGGCGTTAGTTGTTTGGCGTTAGTTTTTTGGATTTTCTCGTTTGTGGTTTCTTGTTTTAGTAGAAAGATGAGAGATGTAATAATTAAAATAAAAACTATAGGGTTTTGGTATAAAGCTTCACCAATGACTTCTCTCAATAAAGAATCAAAATTTATTGTTGTATTAGAAACTCTTTCTGAATGAAACTTATAGGTGATAAAATGGTTATCAATATTCCAAATTAAAATAGGTAGTAAGAATAATAGTGTAATAAAAAAACTTATATAAAGCCTCCAATTAAATAACCACTTTGTTCTATAAATTAAAATAAATAAGCCAAAGCCTACCCATAAGTACAAAGCATGAATTTTACATAAAGCAGCCAACCCAATTAAACTTCCCAAAATAATCCATAGTAAAACAGATTTTTCTTTTTGATGAAAAATAATTTGAACCATTATATAGAGAGCAGCACACCAAAAAGGTAATTGAGGACTATCAGGTAGAATAAACCATCCTGCAATTATGGTACTGTAAACAGATAAATTATAAATCACTATGCTATACCATGCAGCAGTTCTGTTGAATAATATTTCAACTGTTTTGAATAAGAATATAGATGCAATAAAACAGCATATAGTTGGTCCTAACCTTAATAAAACATCATTCACCACCCAAAGATTTAGCGTACACAACCTAATTAAAATGCCAACCATTGGAGGATGGTCAAAATAATTTAATTGAGGTTTTAAAGCGTAGGTATAGTAATAAGCTTCATCGTTTCCTAATTCAATAAAAAAAGAAAAGAAAATTTTAATTACTGCAACTGTAATTAGAAAAATATATAATTTCTTATTGTTTATTTTTTGCATTTTTTGTTCCTAAGATCAATTAACCAACAAATTTAATAGGTAAAAAGTCTACGAATATTACATTTGCAACAAATCAATTAGCTATGAGTTTTATTTTAGACGTACATGCAAGACAAATTTTAGATAGTCGCGGTAACCCAACTGTTGAAGTAGATGTAATTACAGAAGCTGGTTATATGGGTAGAGCAGCAGTGCCTAGTGGTGCTAGTACTGGAATACACGAAGCAGCTGAATTAAGAGATGGCAATGCTAAAATGTATGCAGGTAAAGGCGTTTTAAAAGCTGTTAAAAATGTAAATGAAAAAATTGCTGAGTCTTTAATGGGATTTGATGTGAGTGAACAAGCTGCTATTGATCAATCTATGATTGAATTAGATGGAACTCCTAATAAATCTAAACTTGGTGCTAATGCCATTTTAGCTGTAAGTATGGCTGTTGCTAAAGCAGCTGCTGAAGAAGCAGGGTTGCCTCTATATAGATATGTTGGTGGGGCAAATGCCAGAACATTGCCAGTGCCTATGATGAATATTTTAAATGGTGGTGCACATGCCGATAATAAAATTGATTTTCAAGAATTCATGATTATGCCAGTTGGTGCAAGTTCTTTTAGTGAAGGATTACGTTGGGGTACTGAAATTTTTCATGTATTAAAATCTGTTTTAAAGAAGAAAGGTTATAGTACTAACGTGGGTGATGAAGGTGGTTTTGCACCTAATATTCAAAGCAATGAAGAAGCTATTGAAACAGTGTTACAAGCTATTACAGCAGCAGGTTATAAAGCAGGATCTCAAATTATGATTGCAATGGATGCTGCCAATAGTGAGTTATGGGATGCTAAGAAAAAGAAGTACGTTTTTCATAAAAGCAATGGCAAAGTAATGAGTAGTGATGAATTGGTGAAGTATTGGGAAAGCTGGGTTAAAAAATATCCTATTGTTTCAATTGAAGATGGAATGGCAGAAGACGATTGGAAGGGTTGGAAAAACTTAACAGATACAATTGGTCATAAATGCCAACTAGTTGGTGATGATTTATTTGTTACTAATGTAACTCGTTTGCAACAAGGTATAGATACTAAAACTGCCAATGGATTATTAGTTAAAGTAAACCAAATTGGTACTATAACAGAAACTATTAATGCAGTAAGTTTAGCTCAGCATAATAGTTACAACACTATTATGAGTCATAGAAGTGGTGAAACTGAAGATGTTACTATTGCTGATTTAGCAGTAGCTTTAAATTGTGGTCAAATCAAAACAGGTTCTGCCTCTCGTACAGATAGAATTGCAAAATATAATCAGCTCATTCGTATTGAAGAAGAATTAGGAGCAACAGGAATTTATCCAGGCAAAAAATTAAAATTTACTAGATAATCTCATTCATTCCTCTTTCAAAAAAAGCAATATTGAATTATAAAAATATTAAGTCATTACTTGTAATAATAATAAGTTTATTTTTTATTGTTAATGATGTAAAAACACAGAATCTCAACCTTCAAAATACAAACCAGAGTTCAAAGGATATAAAATGGTACGATAGATTTTCTATTAGAGGCTACGTTCAAGTTAGGTATAATAGATTATTTGAAACCAATGACCAATTAGGTTGCGAACAATGTGATAATTCTTGGGGCGAAGGGGGAGGCTTTTTTATTCGTAGAACTCGAATTATATTTTTTGGTCAAATCAGTAAGCAAGTATATTTCTATATTCAACCAGATTTTGCAAGTAGTGCTGGTTCAGATAGGTTACATTATGGTCAATTAAGAGATGCTTATTTTGATATTGGATTGGATGAAGATAATGAGTATAGATTTAGAGTGGGGCAAAGCAAAGTTCCATTTGGCTTTGAGAATATGCAATCGAGCCAAAACAGACTTGCTTTAGACCGAAATGATGCTTTAAACAGTGCTTTAAGAAACGAAAGAGATTTAGGTGTGTTTTTCTATTGGGCTCCCAAAAAGAAAAGAGAATTATTCAGATCCTTAGTAGCCTCTGGTTTAAAAGGCTCGGGCGATTATGGTGTTTTTGGTTTAGGTGCATATAATGGTCAAACTGCCAATAATCCTGAGCTTAATGATAATTTACATGTTGTAGCCAGATTAACTTGGCCTTTCGAAATAAAAAATCAAGTTGTAGAAGCAAGTCTTCAGGGGTATACAGGTCAATTTGTATTATCTAAATCTAATTTAAGTAATGGTGTAAAATACAAATCTGATTTAAATTATTTAGATAGAAGAGTGGCTGCAACATTTGTACTATATCCAAAGCCATTTGGAATTCAAGCAGAATATAATATTGGTCAAGGACCAGAATTTAATAAAATAACCGATTCTATAGAAGTTAAAAATTTAACAGGTGGCTATATACAATGTATGTATAATGTTCCATTAAAGAAACAATTTCTAATGCCTTTTATCAAGTATCAGGTTTATAATGGTGGAAAAAAACATGAACGTGATGCAAGAAGCTATATTGTAAAAGATTTAGAAATTGGTTTCGAATGGCAGCCAGTAAAACAATTTGAGTTAGTTGGAATGTATACTATATCAAATAGACGATATGAGGATTTTGGATTGCAGGATAATCATCAAACGGGAAATTTATTAAGGTTACAAGCTCAAATTAATTTTTAATGACTTAAATTCGGAGTTATGAAAATGATTTGCATATTCATATTCTTCATTTGTAGTAATAATGTGTATTGTCAATTTAAAACTGCAAAATCTGATAGCATTCAACACCAAAAGTTCAGCTATTTTTCTTCAAAAACTTATCAAATACAAACCACTTATCAAACATTAGGTTGGGGATTTTTTTGCCAGAAAGAATGGCAATTTGAAAAAGCCACAAAAATCCCATTAAGAATAAGATTAGGATCTTTAGAGTACACCAATAAATTAGAAGGTAAATTTTAAGCTTGTACAAAACTGCTATGAACAGCAGCACACATTTCATTGATCAAAGAAGCATCTTTTTCAATGGCATTACCAACAACAACAATATCGGCTCCTGCTTTGCAATTTAAATATGCTTTTTCTGGTTCAATAATGCCACCTCCAACAATTATAGGCAGGTCAACACTTGAACTAACTTTTTCAATCATTTTTTCAGATATAGGATGTTTGGCTCCACTTCCTGCATCCATATAAATTAATTTCATGCCTAACATTTCTCCAGCCATTGCTGTACACATGGCAATATCTGTTTTATCGCAAGGTATGGGTGCTGCATTTGAAATATAAGAAACTGTAGTAGGTGCACCACCATCTACAACAATATAGCCTGTTGGCATAATTTCTAAACCACTGCTTTTTACAAAAGGAGCACTCAAAACGTGTTGTCCTATTAATAGTTCAGCATTTCTACCTGAAATTAAAGAAAGATATAAAAGAGCATCAGCATATTTGCTCACTTGAGATGGAGATCCAGGAAATAAAACAACAGGAATATTACAAGAGGCTTTAATTTGTTGTATACATTCATCTAAATGTGAAGAAATCACCAAACTTCCACCAATAAAAAAATAATCTACTTTAGCTGGTACAGATAAAGCAATAATCTTATCTATCGTTAAAGCATCTACTTTATCGGGGTCAATTAAAACAGCAAAAGATTTTTTTGCTTGCTGTTTTCTTTCTACTAATTTTTTATAAAATCCTTCCTTCATGAATTATTATATACAGTTTCAAATTTGCTCATGTAAAAATAGGCTTCTAAATTTATATGAGGAAATTCAAATTAATTGAATCTATCATTTCATTATCTTCAAATAAAACTATTATGCCACAATCATCTTTTTTAAAAATAAGCACTAAGGCTCCAAAAAATTATAATAAAGAAAAAATTAAAGCTAAAACAGATAAAATAATAGAGGATTTAGATGAACTTCAAAACCTTTTATATGCTGAATCTAAACACAGCATTTTAGTGGTTTTTCAAGGCATGGATGCTTCAGGTAAAGACGGAGCAATTAGAAATGTTTTTGGCAAATTAAACCCACAAGGTGTTGCAGTAAAGAGTTTTAAGGCACCAACTGCTGAAGAATTATCACACGATTTTTTATGGAGAGTGCATAAACATACTCCTGCAAAAGGGATGATTCAAATTTTTAATAGAAGTCATTACGAAGATATTTTAATTACAAGAGTGCATAAATGGTGCGATGATAAAACTGCAAAAAAAAGAATGAGGGCTATTAATGACTTTGAAGAATTATTACAACTCAACAACACTCATATTTTAAAATTCTATTTGCACATTAGTAAAGAAGAGCAACATGAACGACTAACAGAAAGATTGAGCATACCTAGAAAACAATGGAAATATAATGAACAAGATTTTGAAGAAGCTAAACTTTGGAAAGAATATATGGATGTTTATGAAGATTGTTTTAGAAACTGCAATAAAGTTCCTTGGATTATTACTCCATCAGATCAAAATTGGTATAAAGAATTTATTATCGCATCTAACCTTTATAATTTACTCAAAAGTCTGCAAATGAAGTATCCTGGACTAAAAAAATAAAATTTGTTCTACAATTGTTGTATATTAGTTCTTAATTTTAACCAAACCAAAACTTTTATTTTATGGGAATGATCAAAGAATTTAAAGAGTTCGCTCTTAAAGGTAATTTAGTTGATATGGCTATTGCCTTTGTAATGGGTGGTGCTTTTGGTAAAGTAACTTCTTCTTTTATTGATGGTATGGTAATGCCTGCTGTTGGTATGCTTACAGGAGGAGTAGATTTTAATGATATGAAATATGTAATGAAAGCAGCTGAAGGCGAAAATGCTGAAGTAGCTATTAAATATGGTGCTTTTATTACTGTTGCCATTGAGTTTTTAGTGGTGGCTTTTGTAATGTTTATGGTAATTAAAGCCATGAATAATATGAAGAAAAAAGAAGCTGAAGCTCCTGCTGCTCCACCAGAACCATCTTCAACAGATAAGTTATTAGCTGAAATTAGAGATTCATTGAAAAAATAATCTTATCAACACATTATCAAGCCTTAAATAAAAGATTTAATAAAGTCTTTTGTTTAAGGCTTTTTATTTTGTAACTATTGGCATCAAAGTAGTTTATTTGCATAATTATACAAGGCTTATGAATACTACTCAATATCAAATAAAGCTACCCGAATTTGAGGGTCCTTTTGATTTGTTGTTATTTTTTATTGAAAGAGATGAATTAGATATTTATAATATTAATATCACAAAAATCATCAACGATTTTTTAGATTATATACATACACAAGAAAAATTGAATATTGAACTCAGCAGTGAGTTTATATTATTTGTTTCTACTTTAATGCGTATTAAAGCCAGGTTATTATTACCAAGAAAAGAGATTGATGCCGAAGGAAATGAAATTGATCCAAGACAAGAGCTTGTTGACAAAATTCTTGAATACAAAAGATTTAAAGAAGTAGCTGCTGAAATGGCTGAGATGGAAGCCATGAGAATGTTAATGATTAAACGTGGTAACTTACAAAAAGAATTAGTAGCTATTGGTGAAGAAAGTGGAGAGGGAACCGAAATTCAAAATATTACTTTATTCAAATTGATGAAAGCATTTGAAAAAGTAATGACACGTGTTCATGAACGTCAAAATAAACCTGTACATACTGTTGTAAAGTATAATTATACTGTTGAAGGAAGTAAAGATTATATGATGGCAACTGTGGAAAAAGAAAGAACTGTATCTTTTGAAAAAATATTTGAGGTTTGCGAAAATAGAATTCATGCCATATTCTTATTTCTATCAATTCTAGAACTTTCTCAGCAAAAATTTATCAAATTAGTATTGGGTGAAGGAAAAAACAATTTTATTGTTGAATGGAATGAAAATAGAGAACAGGATATTTTAGATGATGGCATTGCTGAGAGTAATGAGGCCAATAGCATTTTAAAAGATGATGATAATCAGTCTTAAATCTTTGTAATTTTAGTTTTTATTGAAGAAATTTAAACCAAAATAACTTTTATGATGAAATACTTTTTTACTATTTATAGTATTGCATTTCTAACTCTACAAACAATAGCTCAGGTAACCACTGAACAAGCCAATAAAAAAACAACTGAAGCAACAGCAACATTAACAACTAATAAGGAGCTTAAAGATGGTTGGGCAAAATCGGGCTCATTTAACTTCAATATCACCGAGGGTGGTTTAAATCAATCTTGGCGTGATGTTAGAGGTGGAGAAGAACAAACTATAGGTATTAGAGCAATAGTTGATTTCGACTTTGATTTAAAGAAAGGTAAAAGCACTTGGATGAATAATATTCGTGCTCGTTATGGTATTTCAAAAATTGCATCTAATGGACAAGGTTTTCAAAAAATGGATGATTATTTAAACTACACTTCCATTTATGGTAGAGAAATAAGGAAGAACTGGAGTTTGGCTTTCATGTTTAATATGAATACACAATTCGATAGATTTTTCTTATCGCCAGGAGAGCTAAGATTTGGTCCTGGATTCTTACACAGACCTAATGAACATTTTTCTATGCTTATTTCACCTGCAATAGCAAATGTTACCACCAAATTTGCAACAGAGCAAAAAAACCTTGCACTTTATGGTGTAGAAGCTGGCAAAACAACAAAGTTTGGGGTTGGTGCTTTTGCTCAAGTAAAAGCAGATTATAATATTTCTAAAGGAGTATCTTACAAAGGGTTTGCAACTTTCTATAGTGATTACTTAAACAAGCCAGAACTTATTATTATGGATTGGACCAACCTATTTACATTAACAGTAAACGAGTATTTAGGTGCTACTATATCTGTAAATATGCGATACAATGATTGGGAAATTGGTAAACTTCAAATGCAGCATGGTATTGGTGTTGGTTTAAGTTATAAATTTAAATAGTTAAGCTATTTCTTTAGCCTTAATAAATAACACTAATGGCATTTTAATTTACTATTACTTTCGCTCTAATATTTTTTATGCAATTCAGTTTTAATTATAATAAGCGAAAAGTAATACAGGGGTTACGACTACATTTTGTATCTGTAAAAGAAGTAAAATGGTTAATGATAGTGGTAAACGTTTTTGTTATACTATCAGCCATTCTACTTTATACAAAAAAAATAAGACCAGAACCTTTTTTACTTGGTACTTTTATTTGGTTAATTATTTTAATTGCTATTTGGTTTATTATGCCAAATATGGTGTATAAAAAATCTGAAACTTTTCAAAACAGATTCACAGCTTTTGTTAGTGAATCTGCTATACGAATTGAAAGTGAGGAAGGTTTTGTAAGTTGGCAATGGAATCAGTTTACCAATTATTTTGAAAGTCCACATTTCTTTCATCTCTATTTTAATAAAAAATCTTTTTTTCTTATTCCAAAAGATGATATTACTGATGATATAAGGCATGAGTTAAGAGCCTTATTAAAAGATAAGATTCAAACTTCTTAGTCTAAAAAATCTTCTAAATTTCTTCTTTGTTTTTTTGAGGGTCTACCAGTTTTAGATAATCTTTTTCCTGTGTGGAATGATGGAGCCAGAAAATCTTGTGCTTCTTTTTCTTCAATAGGGGTGAGGTCTGTATAATGCTTAATAGCCTCTATGTAAGCAACTCTATTGCTTATAATAGAATTGACTTTTATTATCCATTTTCTTGATTCTGTTTTAATTTCATACTGATCGCCAACCTGTACAGCCTTTGAGGCTTTAATGCTGGTATCGTTCAATTTTACCCTTCCTTTGTCACACGCTTCAGCAGCTAAATTTCTAGTCTTAAAAATTCTTATACACCACAAATATTTATCAATTCTAATTTTATCAGTTTTGCTTTCCATGCTAATTATTTCAATAAAAATTCATCAGCATCCTTCCAAAAAGGAAATTGATTTCTAACATCTTCCAGAACTTGTTTATCTAAGGTTATGGTAAATAAATCATCTTGATGTTCTTTGTGGTATAAAATTTCTCCAAGTGGATTAATTACCATACTATCTCCACTATGTTCAATTTCATTTCCATCTTTACCTACTCTATTTACACCAATAACATAACATTGGTTTTCGATTGCACGAGCCATGAGTAAGTTTTTCCAAGCATGACTCCTTTTTTGTGGCCAATTAGCAACATAAATAATTAGATCGTATAAATTATTTTTTTGTTGTCTGCTCCATACCGGAAATCTCAAATCGTAACAAATTTGTAAGTTAATCTTCCAGCCATTTACTTGTGCAATTGTTTTGGTTTTACCAGGGGTATAATGTAAATCTTCTCCTCCATAAGCAAAACAATGACGCTTATCGTAATAACCCATTTGTCCGTTAGGCATCATCCATATTAATCGATTAAAGTATTTACCATTCTCTTCTATAATAATACTCCCTGTAAGGATAATTTTTTTGGTTGATGCAATTCTTTTCATCCAGTCAATCGAATAACCATCCATTTTTTCTGCAAACAATTGGGGTTGCATACTAAAGCCGGTACTAAACATTTCGGGCAATACTACAATCTGAGTTTTTTCTTTTATATTATAAATCTTTTCTTCTAGCATTAAAAGATTTGCCATTTTATCTTCCCAGAAAAGATTGGTTTGAACGAGTGTAAAGGTTAATGACATAGCACAAATGTAAGCTGAATGCTTATTTTAAGAAAACCGAAAAATAAATTTGGATAATATATGTATATACATGTATCTTTGTGTTGTGAAACTAGAAGAAGCTTTAAAAAGTACAAAATTCAAGAACGAAGTTCAAAAAGCTGGATTAAATGTTCTATACACTGCATGGTGGTTAAAAACATTAAGTTCAAAAGAACTAAAAAATTTTGATTTAACACACGAACAGTATAATGTTTTAAGAATTTTAAAGGGAAAACACCCAGAAAAAATGTGTGTTAAAGATATTGCTTCTAGAATGATTGAAAAAAGTTCTAATGTTCCAAGAATTATTGATCGTTTAGAAAATAAGAAATTAATTAAACGGGGGCAAGGAGAAATTGATGGCAGACAAACAGTTATGAGCTTAACTGAGCATGGAATAAAAGTACTAGAAAACGCTACAATAGCCTTAAATACTATTTGGGATAATACTATTTCTATTAGTAGTGCAGATGCAAATAGCTTAAACGAGTTATTAGAAAAACTCAGAATAAAAGAGTAAATTTTTTTAAAAAAATACATGTATATACATATAAAATAAAATAAAATGAAAACAACAATACACAAAGCAAATGAAAGAGGGCATGTTAATCATGGTTGGCTAAATGCTCATCATAGTTTCAGTTTTGGACAATGGTACAGTCCAGAAAAAGTTCATTTTGGAAAACTTAGAGTTTTAAACGATGATATAGTAAAAGCTGGTTATGGCTTTGGAGAGCATCCACATGATAATATGGAAATCATTACCATTCCTTTAAAAGGTGCATTAGAGCATAAAGACAATACTGGTGGTCACGGTGTTATTCAAAAAAACGATGTTCAAGTAATGAGTGCAGGTAGTGGTATAAGGCACAGTGAATTCAATCATAGCAAAACCGAAGATGTGAATTTATTTCAGTTATGGATTTTTACGAATAAACCTAATGCAACACCTCGCTATGATCAGCAGACATTTAATCCAGCCGAAAGAAATAATAGATTTCAAACTGTAGTATCTCCTTTTGGAAATGAAGGATTGTGGATTTATCAAGATGCTTGGATTTCATTAGGTGATTTTTCTGAATCAACAACTACAAGCTATTCCATTAAGAAAAAGGGAAATGGATTGTATGTATTAGTAATTGAAGGCAATATTGAAATAAATGGAAATATACTTTCAAAGAGAGATGCAATCGGAATTTGGGATACTGATAATGTATCTATAACTATAAATCAAGGAGCAGAATTATTATTGATAGATGTTCCAATGAATTAAATCAATAAGCAAAAACTAAAAACTAAAATTTTAAAAACTAAAAAATTAAAACTATGGCAACTTACAAAATTGACCCAACACACAGTGAAATTACTTTTAAAGTAAAACATTTAATGATTACTAATGTTACTGGTAATTTTACCAGCTTCGATGCAAGTTTGGAATCTGAAGCAACTGATTTTTCTGATGCAAAAATTAATTTTTCTGCAGATGTAAATTCAATTAGCACTAACAATGAACAAAGAGATGGTCATTTAAAAAGTGATGATTTTTTTGCTGCTGCAACTCATCCTAAATTAACTTTTTCATCAACTTCTTTTAATCATAAAGGCAATAAAAGTTTTGAACTAGTGGGTGATTTAACTATTAAAGGACTAACAAAATCTATTGCTTTACAAGTTGAGTATGCTGGAACTGTAACAGACCCTTACGGACAAGTAAAATCTGGTTTTGAAATTACTGGAACTATTAATCGAAAAGATTTTGGGTTAACCTGGGGAGCAGTAACTGAAGCTGGAGGGGTTGTGGTAAGTGATGAAGTTAAATTGCAATTAAATATTCAAATGATTAAACAAGCTTAAAAAAAATAAAAATGAAACAACACATTCAACAATTACCAGCATATATGCTTGGATTAATTTTTATAGTATTTGGTCTCGATTTTTTCTTGCATTTTTTACCTAGTCAACCCAGTGCTACAGGAGATGCTGGAACATTTGCAGGTATTTTGTATACTTCAGGTTTTCTTGCATTCGTAAAAGTTTTAGAAATTTCTATAGGAGTTTCGCTTTGGATACCTAAAACTCGGGCTTTAGGATATATTTTAATAGCTCCCATTGTTTTGAATATTGTATTATTCGAGCTGTTTTTGGTACATCAACCAGGTATTGGAATTTTATTATTGGTTTTAAACTTTGTAGGAATTTTTATAAATAAACATAAATTCAAAAGCATCATACAATAAAATTATGAACATACAAATCATTAGTAGTAGCCCTAGAGCTGTAAGTGTAACACATCGTGTAGCCCTTTTTCTTGTTAATTATTTTAAAAAAAATACAACACATGAAATTGGCTTAATTGATGTGCGTGATTGGAACATAGGTTTATTACAAAATGTTTGGTCAACTTTAGAAAAAACACCAGAAGAATATAAACCATTAGCAGAAAAAATTTTTAATGCAGATGCTTTTATTATTGTTACACCAGAATATAATGGCAGTTATTCTCCAGCTTTACAAAATTTAATGGATCATTTCCCAAAGCAATCTAGAAAAGCATTTGGATTAGTTACTGCAAGTCCTGGAGCCATGGGAGGCATGAGAGCATCTCAACAATTATTACTTATGGTGCCTGCATTGTTTGGTATTGCATCACCTCAAATGTTGATTACCCCATTAGTTGATAAAAAATTTGATGAAGAAGGAAATTTAATTGATGAAGGTTTCAGTAAAAATATTGATCTTTTTGCCAAAGAATTTTTGTGGCTAGCAGAAAATATAGCAGTAAAAACTACAGTTGAATCGATTTAAGAATTGTAGATGTTAGGGGAGAAATAGCTGGTCCAAAAAAATGAGTCAGTACACCCTTTTCATTAATTAAATATTTACTAAAATTCCATATAGGTTGTTGGTTACACCAGCCATTGAGTTGTTCATTTGAAAGCCATTTGAATACTTCGTTGCTGTTGTTGCCAACAACTTTTGTTTTTTGTATTAATGGAAAAGTAATGCCATAATTGAGCTTACAGAATGCAGCAATAGCCTCATCATTACTTTGTTCTTGATTTTTAAAATCATTGGCAGGAAATGCTAGAATAATGAGTTTGTCTTTTAATTGCTGATACAATTTCTCCAACTCATCATATTGAGCAGTATAACCACAATCACTAGCTGTATTTACAATTAAAACATTTTTTCCTTTTAATTTTTCGAAAGAAAAATCTTCACCATTATTTAAGATAGACGAAAGAGAATAAAATGAAACGCTTGGTACTATTCCATTGTTATTCACTATAATTTTTCCAGCTAAATTTTTATTATTAGAAAGGAGTTTAAATATTGGATAAATGAGTTGTAAGAGTTTTTGGCGAAAGGTCATGAAATTTATGTTGAGAGTTGTTGTTTTATAATTAAGAATTTTGGCAAACAGTTTATTCAAAAGTAATTAAGGTTATTAAACATCTGTTATAACATCAAAACCTTTAAAACTGCCTACTACTGCAATGCCAGTAATTTTTTTAGTTAATTTTTTATTTTTTATTTTTCCTGCAATTTCGTTTAATGTACTGCCCGAGCCTACTGCATCATCAATTAAAACGATGTGATTATATTTTGTAGAAGTAGTGATAGAAAATGTATTTTTTGCATTTCTAATTCTTTCATCAAGTTTATTGAGTGATTTTTGAGGCACTGGTATTAAGCCACTTATTTTATTAATTTTTACAATTGGCAAAGGAATTTTTAAATGTGTTTCTAAAAATTTCATAATTTGTAATTCTCGTCTAATTGTTGGAGGAACAAATGCTATTGCATCTGCATTACTTGTTTTAATAAAAGCTAAAATTTTTGTTTTTATTTCATCTACCAATAATTTCATAAGCATCTTATTTTGTCCTTGTTTAGCATAATGTAAAAGGGTTCCTAATTTTGTTTTTCCAAATCTTTCAATAGCATAAAAGTCGATATAATATAATTTATCTAGCCAAATAGAATCGTATCCATCAGTGTTGATGAGTTTATTTGTTCCATCAATTAAATTATTTTGTAAAAAATATTCATTATATTTTGTTTTAGTATTAATGTATTCTTTTACAGTCTTTAGTACAGGTAATTTTCTTTGATTACACCAATGTACGAAACCCTCAATGCCTTCTAACATTTTACCAGTTTCGGTAATAATTAAAAAGTTATTTTGTAGAAAATTTTCCTCATCTAAAGTTATTTCTGGGTAAGATGGAATAGCTTTATTTTGTAAATCATTAGCTATTATTCTATAAATAGTTTTAGGAGTTCTTCCTAATTTTTCAACTTTATTTTCTGCAAGTAATTGGTTTAGAGCATAATGAATAGCTTGTTTAGAAACCATTAAGTTATTACCTATTTCTTTAACACTTAGTTCGTTATAAGTTGTAAAGAGGTCTAATATTTTGTTTTTAAGAATCATTATTTTGACTATTTACTATCAATAGTCAAAAGTAATACAATTTTTAATTATTTCTAATGTTTTCAACTTTTATTCCTCAATTATGATTTAAAAAACTGAAACTATTATTTCATCTCCTCCAATTCCTTTTGCAATCTAAACATTTCATCTCTTTGTTTAGCAGCTTCTATAAAATCTAAATCTTTCGCTGCTTTTTCCATTTGTTTTTTAACCTGTTTAATGGCTTTTTCAATTTGAGGAATGGTTTGATAAATCTCTTGCTCTTCTGCTGCAATTAATCCATTATCATCTTTTATGGCATAAGTATTTCTTTCATCAAATCCTTTGATGTCTAAAACACTAGTTTGCTTCATGATTTGCTCAATAGATTTTTTTACAGTAATTGGAGTGATGTTATGAGCAATATTATAAGCAATTTGTTTTTCTCTTCTTCTATTGGTTTCATCAATGGTTCTTTGCATGCTCTGAGTGATTTTATCGGCATAAAATATCACTAAACCATCAACATTACGTGCAGCTCTACCTGCAGTTTGTGTTAAGCTTCTTTCGTTACGTAAAAAACCTTCTTTGTCTGCATCTAAAATGGCAACAAGTGAAACTTCTGGTAAGTCTAATCCTTCTCTCAATAAATTCACACCCACTAAAACATCAATTTCTCCTAATCTAAGCTGACGAAGGATTTCAACCCTTTCTAAAGCATCCACCTCACTATGAATATATTTTGATTTAATGTTGATGCGTTGTAAATATTTATCCATTTCCTCAGCCATTCTTTTAGTAAGTGTGGTTACTAAAACTCTATCTCCTTTAGTCACTCTATTATCTATTTCTTCTAACAAATCATCTATTTGATTGAGTGATGGGCGAACTTCAATGGGTGGTTCTAATAATCCTGTTGGTCTAACTACTTGTTCAATAACTACACCACCAGTTTTTTCTAATTCATAATTACCCGGAGTTGCACTTACAAAAATGGTTTGACCAATAATATTTTCGAACTCATGAAAATTTAATGGTCTATTATCTAGGGCTGATGGCAAACGAAAACCATAATCAACCAAATTCAATTTTCTACTTCTATCACCTCCATACATACCTGCAACTTGCGAAATGGTTTGATGACTTTCATCTACCATCAAAATAAAATCTTTTGGAAAATAATCTAGCAAACAATAAGGTCTTGTTCCTGGTTTTCGTCTATCAAAAAAACGAGAATAATTTTCAATGCCTGTGCAGTAGCCTAATTCACGAATCATTTCTAAATCGTATTCCACTCTTTCTTTTACACGTTGTGCCTCTACACGTTTTCCAATACTAGTAAAATATTCATATTGCAAACGCATTTCATCTTGTATTTCATGAATCACCTGTTGCAATACATCTTTAGGAGCTACATATAAGTTTGCAGGAAAAATAGCAGCATTTTCTAAAGTGCCAATTCGTTTGCTGGTTTCTTTTTCAAGAGTTTCAATTTCTTCAATTTCATCACCAAAAAAAGTAATTCTATAAGCATAATCAACATAAGGCAAATTAATATCAACTGTATCTCCTTTAACTCTAAAAGTTCCTCTGCTCCAATCACCCTGACTTCTATTATACAAAGCATTTACAAGAGCATGAAGAAAAGCTTGACGAGGAAATTGTTGTCCTTTTTCAATTCTAATAATACCATTCTCAAACTCAACAGGATTGCCCATTCCATAAATACAACTTACAGAAGCCACCACAATAATATCTCTTCTTCCACTTAACAATTCTGCTGTGGCTTGTAAGCGGAGTTTATCTAACTCTTCATTAATATTTAAATCTTTTTCAATGTAAGTATCACTCACAGGCATGTAAGCTTCTGGTTGATAATAATCGTAATAACTTACAAAATATCCAACAGCATTATCTGGAAAAAATTGTTTAAACTCACCATATAATTGAGCTACTAAAGTTTTGTTATGCGTTAAAACTAGAGTGGGTCTCTGAACTTGCTGAATAACATTAGCCATGGTAAACGTTTTACCACTACCTGTTACTCCTAGCAATGTTTGATATCTTTCACCATCATAAATGCCTTGCACCAATTGAGCAATTGCAGAAGGTTGGTCTCCACTTGGTTGATATGGTGCTTGAAGTTGAAACGGCATGATTACAAAGAAACAAACTAAAACTGATTTTTAATTTGAAAGATGTGTTAATGAATTGAGTTCAATGAATAAAATTTTGTATTATTGTAACACATCATGCAGCGATTCATTAAAGAATTTATTATTCAAAAAATTGGCAACAATTTTAGGAAAAAAAGTGCCCATAAACCCATTAGTAATTATGATATTGCTAAAGAGTTTGTCCGATTTAGGGTATCTGTATTTTATTTATTTAAAGATATTTTTTACATCAGTTTAGGAATCGTTTCTGCAGGCTTTGGATTAAAAGGGTTTTTACTACCCAATAACTTTATTGATGGTGGTGCAACAGGTATTTCATTATTAATTTCTTCGGTTACTTTATTTTCTTTTCCTGTGCTCATTGTGCTCATCAATATCCCATTTGTTTATATGGGTTATAAACAATTAAGTAAAGGGTTTGCAATAAAAAGTTTTATTGCCATTCTTGCTTTAGCAATTGTAGTGGCTACTGTTGACTACCCTATTATTACCTCAGATAAATTATTAGTGGCTGCATTTGGTGGCTTCTTTCTTGGTGCAGGAATTGGATTATCTATTAGAGGAGGAGGAGTAATTGATGGTACAGAAGTGTTATCTATATACATTAGTAGAAAAACTGGATTAACCATTGGCGATATTCTGCTTTTTGTAAATATTATTATTTTTAGTGTGGCTGCTTATTTACTTTCTGTTGAAACAGCTTTGTATTCTATTCTAACTTATTTGGCAGCTTCAAAAACTGTAGATTTTATTGTTGAAGGTGTGGAAGAATATACTGGTGTAACCATAATTTCATCTCATGCTTCAGAAATTAAAAAAATGTTGACTGATACTTTGGGTAGAGGATTTACTGTTTATCAAGGCAAAAGTGGATTTGGTAGAAGAGGAGAAAATTCATTAGCTGCTGATATTATTTATACTGTTATTACTCGTTTAGAGATTGCACGTTTGCAAGCTGAAGTTGAAAAAATTGACCCCAATGCATTTATGGTTATGAGTAGTGTTAAAGACACTAAAGGAGGTATGATTAAAAAACGACCATTGGTGAAAGATTAATGAATTCCTCATTTCGAGAGAGGTAACGAACGAGAAATCTTATAGTTCAAATAAATAGATTTCTCATTCCGACAGAATCGGAATTCAAAAATGAAATGAAAATTTAATAACAGATTTCTCAGGCACGAACCTTCGAAATGACGATTGCAGTTTTACGTCATTTCGAGAGAGGTAACGAACGAGAAATCTTATAGTTCAAATAAATAGATTTCTCATTCCGACAGAATCGGAATTCAAAAATGAAATGAAAATTTAATAACAGATTTCTCAGGCACGAACCTTCGAAATGACGATTGCAGTTTTACGTCATTTCGAGAGAGGTAACGAACGAGAAATCTTATAGTTCAAATAAATAGATTTCTCATTCCGACAGAATCGGAATTCGAAATGACGTTAAAATTTTGATTCCCTAATCATCTCAATAATTCTCTCCATTTTCAAATCAATACCATTTCTAATAGCTTCTGATGAGGGTTCAATATAAACATCAGGAAAAATGCCCCTGCCTTTGGGTCTATCCTTATCCATCACTAATTTAAATAATGGTAAGCGAACATTAAGCTTAGTATTAGGCAAAATTATATTCGGTAACAACATAGCAGAATTGCCATAAAATCCACCACCTGTTTCTTCTCCAACTGTAGTTACATTTTTTTGATGATAAATTGAAGAAATGAACATAGTCGCTGCTGAAAAAGTATATCCACCTTGAATAATATAGACTTTACCATCAAAATGTTTTTTGGTTTTGGGTTTAAAAAAATGTTTTTCATAAGTACGATTATGATACAACCCGTCTTTCATTTTCTTTGTACCAAATTGCAAGGCTAACCAATAAAACCATCCACTTTTAATATGCTTTTTATTAGCTAAACTTCTTGTTTTAGCTGCGATGGTATCACCAATTTTAAATTTGTGGTCGGCAATATATTTACTCAGCAACACACTTTTTTCCACACTTCCACCACCATTTTTACGTAAATCAATTACTAAATTATTAAGATTATTTTGCTGAATCGTTTTAAAGCTTTGTCTAAAAAACTTTCTCAATCTACCATTACTAAAACTTGCCAATCTTATAAAAGCTGTATTTAAGCTCGTGTCAATAACCATAGATCTAAAGCGTAAGAATTTTTGTGATTTAGTAATTTTTGCTACTTCTTTTTTCTCAGTTTTTTTTGAAGTATCAGGTTTAGGATCAAAATGTTTTATAGTTACAAATTGTTCAGCACGATTACTATCTAAAAATCCAATTTTATACAAACTATCTACTCCAAAAACATTTTTATACCATGCCGGAAAATTAGTACTGATGAGTTGGGTTTTGAAATTAATTGCATCTCCATCTGCATGTACAAAGGGCAGCATGTGTTGAATAATTTCTTTGCTGGTTTTGTTGTTGATGGAAGTAATAATGGTTCCTGTTTTGAGCATGGAATCTGCTTTATTGTATCTTGCTAAAACCACTAAACTATCTTTCCATACTTTTATGGATAAAGGAAACTGAGGGTATTTATATTTTTCGGCCAGTTGTAAAAATTGTTTTGAAAAACGAACAGATGTATGTCCACATTTAATGTTATTAACAACCTTAGCAATATAATTTTTAATTTGTATTTCTGTTAAAGAGTCCTTTACACCTTCTATTCCCTGATTAAAAAAATAATCAATACTATCTTTTGAAGTATGCCAATATAATGAAGGATGATTGGCTTCTAGTGTTTGTTTCAAAATTGCAAGATCTTCTTGAACAGCAGTAGCAGCATATTTTTGATTGAAATGATAATCCCTGTTTTTTGTAGCTACACATGAGGTTAAAAAACTAAAAACTAAAAAGTAAAAAACTAGTTTCAAATTCATAATAACAATGTTAGTATAGATTTTGTATAAAATATTACAATGTGCAAGCTTTACTTATTTTTGACAAATGGAAAAATATGCTGTTATTGTTGCAGGTGGAAGTGGACAAAGAATGGGAAATGCTACTCCCAAACAATTTTTAATGTTGAACAATAAGCCTATTTTATATTATAGCATTATAGCATTTTTGCAGGCTTATCCTGATATTCAAATTGTTTTAGTGTTGCCAGAAAATTATATGGCCGAAGGAAAAAGTATTATTAGTGCACACCAATTACCAGAAAAAAATTTTACAATAGTTGCTGGTGGATCAACTCGTTTTCATTCAGTACAAAATGGATTAAAGCAAGTCAAAAGCAATGCTGTTGTTTTTGTTCATGATGCTGTTCGTTGTATGCTTACAGTAGATTTGATAAAAAGATGTTACGAGCAAACCCTGCAATTAGGTTCTGCCATACCAGCTATTACTGCTACAGATAGTATTAGAATAGAAAAAGAAAACTATCCTGAAATTGTAGATAGAAATTTGGTAAAAATTGTTCAAACACCTCAAACCTTTTTAAGCAGTATTTTATTACCAGCTTTTCAGCAAGAATATCAAGAATCTTTTACTGATGAGGCAACTGTTGTTGAGAGTTTTAGGACTAAAATATTTTTAATAGAAGGAGAAAAAAATAATATTAAAGTAACCACCCCCATTGATTTAATTATTGCCGAAAATTTATTACAACAAGCTTAATTTCTATTTGGTAAAAACCATAGTTTATTAAAGTGCCAATGATAATATGGCTGATGGATTGGTGCAAAATTTTCATAAAACGATTTTACCCCTGGCAAGTCACTGCCTTCAAAATCAAAAATTAAATCTGTGGTAGAAAACTCTTTCAGAATTTGATCTATTAAGAAATGATTGGCAGCCGTTTTTCTTCCTAAATCAGTGGTAGCATTAGCAATATTGTAAATTCTACAATCATCTTTCAATAACAAAGCGATAGAGAGTAATTCATTTTCAGTATTAACTACTTTTCTAACAAAGCAATTGCCATTTTCATTTAGGTGCAGACAAAGATTTAAAAAATTATCATAATCTATTTGAGTAGTTTTACTTAATCTATTTGAGTATAATTTTTTGTAAAGATGAATAGCTTGTGTAATTTCATTTGAACTTAAATATTTCAGATTTTCCTTACTAGCTTTTTTTAAATTTTGTATTAAATCGTTCGAGTAGTAGGAAGAAATGTTGTCGTAAGATTGATTTAGATGAATAATTAAATTAGTTTTTGAAGTGATATTTTGTAGTTTAAAATCATTTTCATGATTCAACATAACATCACCATACCTTACAAATTCGTAAATCGTACTTTCTAATATCTTAAAATCAATTTTCTCACCCACCCAACCCAATTGTTGAATGAATGCAGGTGTGTAACTGTATCGAATACCCCATTTTTGTTTATAGCAAATAGGCATGATGCCTGCATAATTACCCAAGACCAAACCTATCCAATTTAGGCTCATTGTATTGAGGTATGAGTATTGTAAATAAATAGGAGCATGGTTTTGATGCACACATTGATCCCAAAGTTGGGCATCAATGTTTTGAGCAGGAATAAGTTGAATTTTGGCAGACATGTTGATGCTACGAAGTTAGCAGAAAGCAGAGTTTCAGGTTTCAAGAATACCAGAAGTTTAAAATATTTATTATTTTATTTTTTTAAACAAATAGAATTGCTTTAATTTTAACCACACTTTTTTAAAGTGTGTAGAAAATACACTACTAAAATAAACTAACATTCGTTATTAAACTTTTAATTAATATTTTATGAAGAAGATTTTACTTTTTCTGTTTTTGTTTTTTTCAATTAAAACTATCTATGCTCAATTAGGATTTGAAGGACATATCCCTGCAACTACATTGCCTTATACTCCAAGTGGATACTCTGCTGCCTCAACTATGAGACAAGGTAGTTCGGTAACAAATGCTTCAAAGTTTCATATATCAAATGCAGATAATACTTTAGTTTATGTAAATTTTAATTTTGCTACTGACGGTAAAAGTGTTTACTTAGTTTACACTACAGATGGTTCTCAACCTAGTAAAACTGTTGGTACTTCCGTAAGTTGTAGTTTTTCTAATTTTTTTAGCCCAAATCGTACTTGGGTTGGTACAATTCCAAGTACTGCTAATGTTGCAGGAACAACAATTAGGTACATTTTCTACATTAGCGACAATTCATTAGCGAATAGTTGGGGAAGAATTGCAAGCAGTTCAGATGGATCAGGTTATTCAACTTCTTGGACTGAAGGAGATGCATCATACTCTTATATTGTTGCATCAGCAACAACAGGATCTGGTGGTTTATGGAGTAATACAGGTAGTTGGCAATCTGGCTCAGTTCCTAATGCAACTTCTATTCCTGTAGAAATTCAAAATGGGGCAACAGTTACATTAGATAATAGCTATTCTTCAGGTGGAATATATATTAATAGTGGTGGCACATTCACAGCTACTGATGGTTCTGCAAGAACTTTGACTATTTCTAATTCTTCAAGCACAACTGCAGCTTCAAGAAGAGCAACAATTATAAATAATGGAACTTGGCAAAATGGAGCTGGGACTTCAACTATAATATTTACAGGTTCTCCTTCAGGTGGTGATGCTGGGCATACGGTGAGTGGGACAGTTGCTTTTCAAAACATAACAGTTGAAAAATCTGGAGGCACTTCAAATGTAGGTGTAAGTTTTGGTGCCAATTCTAGCATTTCCGGAACATTTAAAGTGGGTACTGGTGGATATGTATCATCAGCACCACCTACAGGTTTTTATGGTTCCGCTGCCATATTAAAATTTGATCAGGGTAGTGGTGCAACCTATGATGTTGGAGCAAGTGATAATTCTTGGTCAACAACTCAAGTGCCTAATAATATTACTATCAGTTCGGGCACTGTTAATTTAAATGCAAATAGAACTGCTCCTGGCAATTTATTAATTGATGGGGGTGCATTAGTTTTAAACTTAAATACACCCACTTTAACTATTCAAGGTAATTGGACACGAACATCTGGTTCTTTTAGTTCAGGAACAGGCACTGTTGCTTTTACAGGAACAACAAATACTATTGTAAATACTGCCACGCCAGCCAATTTGTATAATTTAACTGTAAATAAAACAAGTGGAGCCAATGTAAGTTTATCGAGCAGTGTTATTGTAGGTAATACTTTAACTCTTACAGCAGGCTCACTTTCTATTGCTGCCAATACGCTTACCTTAAATGGTACAGCAACGGGTTCTGGTACTTTAACAGGGTCCACTTCTTCCAATATAACTCTAAATGGTTCTGGTGCTTTAGGTACATTAAATTTCGATCAAACAGCTGATGGAACCACCAATGTTTTAAATAGTTTTACAATAAATAGAGCTTCTAGTGGGTCAGTTACTTTAGGTAATAAATTAGTAGTAACTAATACAATTACTTTAACTGATGGAACTTTAACCACTGGTGGATTTTTACATTTACGTTCAAATTCTTCAGGAACTGCAAGAGTTGCAGCAATCACAGGCACTGGTGTAATTTCGGGTAATGTTACTGTTGAAAGATATATACCAGGAAATAGAAAATGGCGTAGTTTATCTGTTCCTTTAATTGGCAGTTCAAATAATACAATTTACAACAATTGGCAAAACAATGGTACTCCAGCTGGTTCAACAGGTGTTGAACTTTGGAAGCCTGGTGCAAATACAGCTACTGATGGTTTTACAGCTGCAGGAGGAACTGCAAATATTTTAACTTATACTGGTGGAAATTCAGGTAGTGGAAGTGGAGGTTATACCCCAGTCTCCAATACTAAAACCCAAGTATTATTTGATGCAACTGGTCCAAAACCATTTTTAGTATATGCTACCGGACCTTATGGAAGTTCTAATGTTACATCGGGATTTGCTGAAACAACTTTAAAAGCTACAGGAACTTTAGTACAAGGGTCTGGAAATTTTGGATACACTGGTATGGCAACTGGATATTGGTTTGTAACGAATCCTTACCCAAGTGCAATTGATTTTGCTTCTATTGGAAAAACAAATGTTAATAATATTATTTATATGTGGGATCCATTATTAACCGGTATGAATGGACAAGGAAATTATCAAACAACTAATGATGGTACCACTGTTCCTCAAGGTGGAAGTTATTCAGGTAATTCTACTATTATTCCAAACGGAGCATCATTTTTTGTTTATAGCACTGGAAGTGGAAGCTTAAGCTTTAGTGAAAGCAATAAAGTTACTGGTGATTTTAATGTTTTTGGTCGTGGCAATGCAAATGGCCAAGAAGTATTCAGAGCTAATATTCTAATTCCTTCAACAACTGATGTTTTAAATGATGGTGTAGCTACTGTTTTTGGTGCTTCTTATTCTTCAACTCCTTCAAATGAAGATGCAGTTAAATTTAATAGCCCAACCAATGGAATTGCAATACGTAGAGCTAATAATAATTATGCAATTGAATTAAGACCATACATTACTAGCAACGACACCATGTTCTTGCGTTTGTTAAACATGAACCAAACCAATTACAAATTAGAATTGAAAGCAGAGTATTTTGATGCTAACTCAGGTCTAGAAGCATTTTTAAAAGATACTTATACCAACACCACTACTCCTGTTAGTTTAACAGCAGATACTTATTACAATTTTACGGTAGATGCGAATGCAGCAAGTACAGGAGATCGTTTTATGGTAGTATTTAGAAATACCAATCCTTTACCGGTAAAAATTACATCAATTAAAGCCACTCAAAAAGCAACTACAGTTGTTGTAGATTGGACAGTGGAAAACGAAGTAAACATTGCATCATACGAAGTGCTAAAAAGTACAGATGGTAGAAACTTTGAAACTTTAAATACTGTGAACGCTAATAATAGCAAGGCTTACAATAGTATTGATAATGCTCCTAGTCAATCTGCAAATTATTATAGAGTAGTAAGTATTGGCAATGATGATAAAAAACAATATAGCAATATTGTTCTAGTAAAATTTGGAGTAAAAAATAGTGAGGTAGCTATTTATCCAAATCCACTAAAAGGTAATACCATCAACCTTCAATTACAAAATATTGATAAAGGAGATTATGAATTGCAAATCATCAATATAATTGGTCAAGTATTGTATAGCAAAGTAATTCAACACAATGGTGGCAATGCAACACAAACAGTACAATTGCCAAGCAACGTGGCCAAAGGAAACTACGTTTTAAAATTGGCTAATAAAGAAGCTATAATTTATTCAGAAAAAATAATATTAGAATAATTAATCTAAACTAACTGCAAACTTTAAAAACCCGAGTTATGAAAAATTATAACAAACAATTTATTCTAATATTAACTTTACTAATAGCTATTATTTTACCAACACTTTGCATAGCACAAGGAGATCCTGGTGGAGACCCTGGTGTACCTTTTGATGGTGGAGCGTCAATTCTTATTGCTGCTGGTGCTGCTTATGGAGTAAAAAAGTATAGAGAAAAACATTTGAAAAAATAAAAACATTTTAATAGAATTTGTTCTAAGGTTGCTTTTATAAGCAACCTTTTTTATTTTGTTATCTATCTTTGTTATTATATTTATCTTTTAACTCGTAATCTAAAGATAGTTAATCTGCTTTATGATTTTTTCAGTGTATATTTTCCATGATTCAACATTCGATTAATTACTTGGCCTTTGGAGTATTTATTCAGGCATTTATTCTGTTTATTGAGGTGCTTATCTTTTTTAAAAGACCTTTAGGGCTCAAAATTGTAATTTTAATTTTAGCTATTGCTTTAGCTTGGAGAGGTTTGGGGGTATTATACTTTTACCATTATCATTATACTAGGTGGGCTATAGAAATGCCAACCTCTTTACTTGCTGGTGCTATTATTAGTTTTTTTGCATTAATCTATGAAAACAAATTAAAATGGCCTATCATACTAATTGGGGTAGTTGTTTTTTTTATACAATTTGCTTATCAGATTTATTATACTTTAATTGTACCGGTAGATGTCAAAATACCCTTAAGCTCAATCGAGGGTGCAGGTACAATAATCAAAATTTTAAAAGTTGGTTTTGTTTTATTAGCATCAACAATTATCATAAGAACAATGATAAAAATCTTTAAAAAGTACGATTCAGGTAATATTTATTTTCTTCAGTTGAGAAAATGGACATTTTACTTATTAGTATTTCTGATGTTGAATATGATTTGTTTTGTATTGAATCAACTATCCAAAAATCCGTATCAAAATATTTATTTTTTGATTTTATTAATCATGAATTTTTTTAGTTTAATTCTTTTATTACTGAGACCTAAATTTTTAAATAATAGCGATTTAAAAATTAAATTGAGTAGCAGTTTTAAAATAAAAGAAGAATCGGAAATATCTATTGAAGCTTTTATTTCTATTTTTTTTACTCAATTATATTTTTTAAAAAAAGAAGCAACATTTGAAGACTTAAAAAGTAAATTAAATGCTTCAAGCGATCAGCTTAATAAAATGATTTATGATCATTATCAAATGAGTTTCACAGATTTAATTAATAAAAACAGGATTAAATATTTTATAGACTTGGTACATTCAGGTGATTATACAAATTATACAATTGAAGCATTAGCTAAAAAGTCTGGATTTAATTCCAGATTTCATTTATATAAATCTTTTAAAAAGTTTCATGGAGGCACCCCTTCAGACTTTATACGGTCTGTAGCCAAATAGTTTTTGTAATATTTACATTACATTAGTTTGTTTTTTTAGCAAACCAAACTAAAACATTTTATTTATAAATATCTGATTATCAAAGTGACGTATAATCGCACAGCGTGACTTGCTATGTGCACACTACTAATTTTTCTTTTCTTTTATTTCTTTTCAAATTGCTGTTGATTGTTCGTGGGTCTTTATTAAAGTTATTTTCTTTAAAGAATTAAAATGGTTTTGAAAAAGGGTTATTAACCCGATAAATTTTAAAGCTAAACACAAAAACTATTGTTTATGAATTTGAAAAAAAATGTAATACTCATTTGTAGTATTCTAGTAAGTCAATTAACTTATGCAGTGGATTATTACTGGGTAGGCGGTTCTGGTAATTGGTCTGAAGTTTCTACACACTGGGCTACAAGTTCGGGAGGCAGTACTTTTCATACTGTTGTACCAACATCTGCCGATAATGTATTTTTCGATGCCAATTCGTTTACTGGAGCAAGTCAAACAGTAACTGCCGATAATAATATTATCTATTGCAATAATATGGATTGGACAGGTGTAACGAATACTCCAACATTAAATATGAACAATAAGTTACTATATATCTATGGTTCATTAACCATGGTGCCGGGAATGAATACAAGTAACTTTTTTTGTTGTACCAATAGCATCACATTTAAGGCAACCACAACAGGTAAAACCATTACAACTGGTGGAAAATCTATCGGTCAGGTTT
>Ga0207952_1000064_pt1 | contig 121013 bp, 100 predicted proteins | sample SubbioR12Aug_8Ca_FD_184831 | JGI IMG/M metagenome (GOLD analysis project Ga0207952, IMG submission 184831) | Serpentinite rock and fluid subsurface biosphere microbial communities from McLaughlin Reserve, California, USA - CR12Aug_8Ca (SPAdes) | ecosystem: Environmental > Terrestrial > Deep...
CGCAGGATTAACGCGGCATGGGGCCGCCTTTCTTTTGGGTACTTTTCTTTGGCGGAGCAAAGAAAAGTACCTCGGCTGTCGGGCCGAAACCCGACTTCAAAAGCCGTCGCCCCAGCGACACAACCAAATCACCGCCGTTCATGCCCAAAGGTAAATATCACCGGCGTCCCCTGATTATGAATAATAATCTCCTTCTTCACCTCGACATTGTTCGGCTTAATCGCCTTAGCGGCCGCGTCGCCGACCGGTGCAACCGGTACTTCCTTTACTTCCACCCTGACATCCGGCATCCACTTGGGTTTAAACAAACTGGTGTGGACGCGCGTCTGGCTTTGCGGGCGCGGCAAGTCTTCCAATAAATTTAAACAAGCCGTGCTGACTTGGTCGACCAATTTGTCGGTAACGTGAGCCTGTCCATGCTCGGCGCTAAGCGAATGCGCGCTGAAGGTGGATTTGGCTTCGGCGATAACCGCGCCGTTGTCGACACGGCTCAAACTACATTCGACCGGCAACACGTCGGCTTTCTGAAAATCCATGGCTCTGGGATCGGAATTGCCGTTGGAAAACGAAAACCCCACCGGCGTATCGCTATGGGTAATTTCGCCAATTCGCGCCCGCAGACCGTGGCTATACGGGCCGCTGTCCGGGAACGGATATTCCCATTCCGCCAGATTGCCGCGCACACGGGCGGCAATCTCTGGCGCGGACAACGTAAAGCCAAACTGCTGCGGATTCTCCGCCGCCAATTCGAATTGAATGGCGCTGATGCTGTCGCCGCCTACCGGCGTATCGGCCAATGCGATAGCCGAAGCTAAAGACCCGATCGACAAAGCTATCCGGGCCATGCGCGTTATAAAGCAAATCTTCATATTCATTCTCCGTCAGTTGCTTCGCACTGTACGTAAGCCGGGATTTTACGGCCATACGTCAAATAACTGATCAGTCATTCGCCCGATTGTGGGAAGCGTGAACAAATTCAAAAATCTGTCCCGAAGTTTTTAAACGCCAAGGCCGTCCGGTCATGGCACGTTTCAATCCAGATAGGGGATGCATGATGAATGGGTTTAAGCAACAGACAGTAGGGAGCCGGCAAAACCGGCTATTGACCGGATTGGCGGTAACCGCGTTGACGATGGGCTACGGCAGCGATGCGACGGCGGGCGCGACGTTCAAAATCGACGACACAAAATGGGTCAGCGTCGGTGCCGGCTTGCGTACCAGCTTCCGGGCCCAGGACAGCGCGGCGGGCGCGAACGGCGAGAAATGGAACAACGATTTCAACCTGGATAACATCCGTTTATACATCAACGGCCAGATTCATAAATATCTGAAAGTGGAATTCAACACCGACTGCCAAACTTGCGGTAACGGCGGCGAGGTGCGGGTGCTGGATGCGATCGGCAAATTCGAAGTCAATCCTTACGCCAACTTGTGGGTGGGCCGGATGCTGGTGCCCGCCGAACGGCGGGAAATGAACGGTCCGTTCTACAGCGCGGTATACAACATCTTCTCGGCCGGCACGCCGTTCGAACCGGCCGATTACAACGTGGTGATCAAGTCCGACGGCACCTCGGCCGGTTCCTTCGGCCGCGACGACGGCGCCACCTTCTGGGGCGCGGCGTTCAACGGCCGCTTCCAATACGCGGTGGGTTTCTTTCGCGGCCTGCGCGGCGGCGCCAACGTCAACGACAACATCCTTTACGCACAACGCTTTGCCTATAACTTCTGGGAAGTGGAGAAAAACCCCGGTTATTACACTTCCGGCACCTATTACGGTACCGGTGGCGATATTTTAACCGTCGGCGTTTCCAACCAATACCAGGAAGACGGCGCCGGCATCACCACCGATTCCGGCAATTTTCGCGGCACCACCGTGGATGTGTTGATGGAAAAAGTTCTGTCCGGCGGCGGCGTGGTGACCGTGAACGGCGAGTACAAAAACTACGGCATCTCCGACGGCTATAGCCAGACGTCCCGCGATGCCGGCGGCGGTTTCGACATGTTCGAGGGCAATGCTTTCGATGCCAGCGCCATGTACCTGTTTCCGCAAAAAGTCGGCATCGGCCAATTCCAGCCTTACCTGCGTTACGTCAACGTCGAACCCCACGCCAGCGCCAGCCGCGAAGTCTACGAAGGCGGCGTCAACTACGTCATCGACGGCCACAACGCCAGAATCACCTTGAGCTACCAATACGGCGACCTGCTGACCAAGGGCCTCAACTACAAATCCACCGCCGCCGGCGAAAGCGTCAGCCAAATGATGCTCGGTTTCCAATGGCAAATCTAAGCGTAGGGTGGGCACGATTTATGTGCCCACGCGTATTAAACGCCATGCGTGGGCATTGCATGCCCGCCCTACGTAAAAACGGCGACATATCGCCACGATTTCTTCCCGACATAGGACTATAACGATGAAAATACTAAGCAATTCCTTCCATAAACTGGCAACCGCCGCGGCGCTGTCCGCCGCGTTGATCGGCACCGCTAGCTCGGCCCGCGCCGAAGAAGACACCATCAAGGTCGGCGTGCTGCATTCCTTGTCCGGCACCATGGCGATCTCGGAAACCACGCTGAAGGACACCATTTTGATGCTGATCGACGAGCAGAACAAAAAAGGCGGTTTGCTGGGCAAAAAACTGGAAGCGGTGGTGGTCGATCCGGCGTCCAACTGGCCGCTGTTTGCCGAAAAAGCCCGCGAACTGCTAACCAAGGATAAGGTGGCGTCCATCTTCGGCTGCTGGACTTCCGTTTCGCGTAAATCGGTACTGCCGGTCATCGAAGAATTGAACGGTATCCTATTTTACCCAGTGCAGTACGAAGGCGAGGAATCCTCCAAAAACGTGTTCTACACCGGTGCGGCGCCCAATCAGCAAGCGATTCCGGCCGTCGATTATTTGATGAACGATTTAAAAGTGGAACGCTGGATTCTAGCCGGCACCGACTACGTTTATCCGCGCACCACCAATAAAATTCTGGAAGCGTACTTGAAAGCCAAAGGGGTCAAAGAAAAAGACATCATGATCAACTACACCCCATTCGGTCATTCCGATTGGCAAAGCATCGTCGCCGACATCAAAAAATTCGGCTCGGCCGGCAAGAAAACCGCCGTGGTGTCCACCATCAACGGCGACGCCAATATTCCATTTTACAAGGAATTGGGTAACCAGGGCGTATCGGCGGAAAACATTCCGGTGGTGGCGTTCTCGGTCGGCGAGGAAGAATTGTCCGGCATGGATACCAAGCCCCTGGTCGGCCACTTGGCGGCCTGGAATTACTTCATGAGCGTGGATACCACCAAAAATGCCGCCTTCATCCAACAATGGAAGGACTACATCAAAAACCCCAAACGCGTCACCAACGATCCGATGGAAGCGCATTACATCGGCTTCAACATGTGGGTGAAAGCGGTGGAAAAAGCCGGCACCACCGATCCCGACGCGGTACAAAAAGCCCTGATTGGCGTCGAGTTCCCCAACCTGACCGGCGGCACGGCGAAAATGCTGCCTAACCATCACATCAGCAAACCGGTGTTGATCGGCGAGATTCAGGACGACGGCCAATTCGTCACGGTCTGGCAAACCAATAAGGTGGTTGATGGCGACGCCTGGTCCGACTACCTGCCGGAAAGCAAACCCATCATCGCCGACTGGACCGCGCCGATCAGTTGCGGCAATTACAACACCAAAACCAAAAAGTGTTCAGGCCAAAATTACTAAGCCGTTTAACCGGTGGGCACGATGTGCCCACCCTACCCCGGACTTTAAAACTCCAAGGGTGGAAGTAAGGATAAAGACAGGACTTAGGCTAGCGCTAACGGCAAGCCGAACGCTCATTTCACCAGGACATGACGATGACGACAAACCACTTCGAAAACGATTTAAAAACACTGCCCATATCCGAGCCGGTTGCCGGTCCGTTACGGCGCAACGGCGCTGTTTTCAAATCGCTTTTACCGCAAACATGGGCCGCGCTATGGCTTATGTTTTTTTTAGCCTTCAGCGTCAACGCGGCGGCGCAGGAAACCGCGGATACATTGCCGCAGCCCTTGGAGCAACTGCGTATCGGCAGCATGGCCGAGCGCGAACAGGCCATCGAGCAATTGGGAGAAGACGGCCGTAACCTGAAGCTGCTGCAAGCGCTGCAGGATGGACAACTGATGGACTGGAAGACAGAGTCGCGTCTGGTGATCGCCGGCGAAAGCGCCAAGGGTTACAAGCTGCGGGACCCGTTCGACGGCAAGGCGGTACTGGCCGATGTGGAACGCGACGCGGTCGGCAAGCTTAATCTCACCAACAAACTGCGTAGCGTGCTGCGCAAGGCCGTCGGCGGCTTGCAACTGAATGCCGATTCCGCCGATATGCGGCTCGAAGCCGTCAAGGCCATTGCCAAGGATGCCGACGACAAGGCCCTGCAAATGTTACGCAAACGCTTGGAAAAGGAACGCGATGCCGCGGTTTTGGCGGCGATTCAGGAAGCATTATGGCTGCAAGACATCAACAGCGACGATAAACCGGCCCGCTTGGCCGCTATCGAGGCGCTGAAAAACATCAACAATCAGAGTGCCTATAACCGTTTACGGGAACTGGCCGAACCGAACGCGGAGGCCGATCCCGAAGTGGCGGCACAGGCCAAGGCGGCGGTTAAAAAAATCGAAAGCCGCTTGCAAAACTACGCCGCCATCGAAACCGTTTTCTTCGGTCTCAGTCTGGGCGCGGTGCTGGTGCTGGCCTCCATCGGCCTGGCCATCACCTTCGGGGTCATGGGCGTTATCAACATGGCGCACGGCGAACTGATGATGCTGGGCGCCTACACCACCTATGTGATGCAACAATTGCTGCCGGATTATCTGGGTACGGCGTTGATCGTTTCCATCCCGATGGCGTTCCTGGTCGCCGCCTTGGTGGGCGTGGCGATAGAACGCGGCATCATCCGTTTTTTGTACGGCCGGCCCTTGGAAACCCTGCTGGCCACCTTCGGCGTCAGTTTATTTCTGCAACAAAGCGTGCGTTCCATCTTCTCGCCGCTGAACCGCAGCGTGTCGACGCCGGACTGGATGAGCGGTTCCTGGCAAATCAACGACTTTCTATCTTTAACCTGGAACCGCTTTTACATCCTGATCTTCTGCCTGCTGGTGTTTACCGCCTTGCTGCAAATTCTCAAGCGCACCAAGCTGGGCCTGGAAGTACGGGCCGTGGCTCAAAATCGCGGCATGGCCAAGGCGATGGGCATACCCACCGCGCGTGTGGACGCGATGACCTTCGGCTTGGGTTCCGGCATTGCCGGGGTGGCCGGGGTGGCCTTGAGCCAGATTACCAACGTCGGGCCGAACTTGGGTCAGGCCTACATCGTGGATTCTTTCATGGTGGTGGTGTTCGGCGGGGTCGGCAATCTGTTCGGCACGCTGGTAGCGGGTTTCTCGCTGGGTATCGCCAATAAGTTCCTGGAACCTTACGCCGGCGCGGTATTGGCCAAGATTCTGGTGCTGGTGTTCATCATTTTGTTCATCCAGAAAAAACCCCGAGGCCTGTTCCCGCAAAAAGGCCGGGCGGCGGATGGTTAAACACATTAACTGTAGGCCGGAATAAGCGTAGCGTTTCCGGCAAGTCAGTCCGGTTTTCGCCGGAAACGCCTATCGGCTTATTCCGGCCTACTGAACACGTAGGGTGGGCACGCCAAGTGCCCACGCGGAACAGATATCAACAGCGGGGAATCCCCCCACACAACGCGACGGAACCGATATGAACTTTTTAAAACAAGACAAAACCTACGCCTCGGTGCTGATGGCGCTGGCGGCGGTGACGCTGATCATCCCCTTCTGCAATCTGATTTCCTCCGTGGACTCGCCGCTGCATTTTTCCGCCTACAGCGTCTCGCTGATCGGCAAATATCTTTGCTTTGCGCTACTGGGCTTGTCGCTGGATATGGTATGGGGCTATGCCGGGATTCTGGTGCTGGGCCAGGGGGCCTTCTTCGCCTTGGGCGGCTATGCCATGGGTATGTATCTGATGCGGCAGATCGGCACTCGCGGCGTGTACGGCAACCCGGAGCTGCCGGATTTCATGGTGTTTTTGAACTGGAGCGAACTGCCCTGGTATTGGTACGGCTTCGAAAACTTCGGTTTTGCCATGCTGATGGTATTTTTAGCGCCGGGAATACTGGCGTTCGTGTTCGGCTGGCTGGCCTTCCGCTCCCGCGTCACCGGGGTTTACCTGTCCATCATTACTCAAGCCTTGACCTATGCCTTGCTGCTGGCTTTTTTCCGCAACGAAATGGGCTTCGGCGGCAACAATGGCTTGACCGATTTTAAAGACATCCTGGGTTTCAATATTCAATCGGAAGCGGTACGTTCGGTGTTGCTATTAATGTCCGGCTTAAGCCTGATCGGTGCGCTGTTGTTGTGCCGCTGGATCGTGGGCAGCAAGTTGGGCCGGGTGGTGACGGCGATCCGCGACCAGGAATCGCGGGTGCGTTTTCTCGGTTACCGGGTGGAATTGTTCAAACTATGGGTGTTCGTATTCGCGGCCATGCTGGCCGGCCTGGCCGGCGCGCTGTATGTGCCGCAAGTCGGCATCATCAACCCCAGCGAGTTTTCGCCGCTGAATTCGCTGGAAATCGTCATCTGGGTGGCGGTCGGCGGACGCGGCACCCTGTACGGCGCCATTATCGGCGCGGTGCTGGTGAATTACGCCAAAACCGTACTGACCGGTTTGATGCCGGACGCCTGGCTGTTTTGCCTGGGCGGCGCCTTTATTCTGGTGACGCTGTTGCTGCCCGACGGCATCGTCGGCTTGCTGCATCGCCGAATCAAACCCAACCTCACCCTTAACGCTAGCGGAGGACAACCGGCATGATGATCACGGCCAACATTACTCAAGAATCCGGCGCCAGCCTGCCGTTGGACGGCGAAGTCGACACCCGCCACGGCCCGATTCTGTACCTGGAAGATGTCAGCGTCAGCTTCGACGGTTTCCGGGCGCTGAATCATTTATCGCTGTATATCGACGACGGCGAACTGCGCTGCCTGATCGGCCCCAACGGCGCCGGCAAGACCACTTTAATGGATGTAATCACCGGCAAAACCCGCCCGGATACCGGCGAGGTATTTTTCGGCCAGACCATAGACCTGCTGAAGATGGACGAACCCGCCATCGCCCAGGCCGGCATCTGCCGCAAGTTTCAAAAACCCAGCGTGTTCGATGCCTTGACGGTGTTCGAAAACCTGGAACTGGCCCTGAAAACAGACAAGCGCACCTGGCCCACTCTGTTCAGCAAACTGAACGGCGAACAACGAGAGCGGATACAGGAAGTCATGCTGTTGATCGGTTTGGCCGGCCTGAAAAATCAATTGGCCGGCATCCTGTCGCACGGCCAAAAACAGTGGCTGGAAATCGGCATGCTGCTGATGCAGGACCCGAAAGTGATGTTGGTAGATGAACCCATCGCCGGCATGACCCATCAGGAAGTCGAACGCACCGCCGAATTATTGCTGTCCTTGCAAGGCCGGCATTCCATCGTGGTGGTCGAGCACGACATGGAATTCGTCCGCAGCATCGCCCGCAAAGTCACGGTGCTGCACGAAGGCTCGGTGCTCACTGAAGGCACGATGGACGAAGTGCAAAACGATCCGCGCGTCATTCAGGTTTATTTGGGGGGATGATGTTAAACATCAGCGCACTACAACAATACTACGGCGCCAGCCACACCTTATGGGATCTGGATTTACGTGTACCGGCCGGCGCCTGCGTCTGCCTGATGGGCCGCAACGGCGTAGGCAAAACCACCTTGTTAAAAGCCGTCATGGGCCTGATTCCGGTACGGGACGGCAGCATTCAATTCGACGGCGTGGAATTGGCCAAAGCCAAGGCCGAATCCCGCGCCGAACTGGGCATAGGCTACGTGCCGCAGGGCCGGGAGATATTTCCATTGTTGACCGTGGAAGAAAACCTGAAAACCGGGCTGCGGGCCGCGGGTAAACTGGGCATTAAAAAAGTGCCCGACAGTATCTTCGAGATTTTCCCGGTGCTGAAACAAATGCTGAAACGGCGCGGCGGCGACCTGTCCGGCGGCCAGCAACAACAACTGGCGATAGGCCGGGCACTGGTGTTGCAGCCCCGCCTGCTGATTCTGGACGAACCGACCGAAGGCATACAACCCAACATTGTCAGCGAAATCGGCGACGTGATCATTCGCTTGAACAAATCGCGCGGCGTGGCCACCCCGATACCCAAACCGGAAACCGGCGAAATCCATCAGGCCATCGACCGTATCCATAAAGAACTTGGGGTGACCGTGTTGCTGGTGGAACAAAAACTACCGTTTGCCCGCAAGGTCGCCAATCAGTTCTGCATCATGGACCGGGGGCGGCACGTGGCGGTGGGGGCGATGAACGAACTGGCGGATGACATGGTGAAGCGGTATTTGACGGTGTAAACGCAATTAAATCCATTGGGGGAACTTATGATGAATTCTGAAAAATATCTATCGGCTTTCGGCGCCTTGCTTTTGGTCTGGTCGATGCGCAGCGAAGCACACGACAGTCACGAGGCCATGATGCAAGGCGGCAACATCCTGCAATTGACCCGCGCATTAATCCATCCGGTATTGGAAATTCCATATCTACCGGCGCTGCTGATTGGCGCATTGATTTTGGGTTTGGTGCTTGGGCCGGTTATAGTGCACATAGCTCGGCGCCGGATAAGCTCTACCCCGGCTCGACCCGCTATTAAATTGAAAACAGCCCTCGCGCCGAAGGCTAATAACTGTAAATAAACCACCTCAACGCCATGCGCCCAGACTTCGCTGTCTCACCCAATTCTGATGTCATAAACGCTTCATCGGCATGGGAAGCAGAATTGAGTTTGGGCTTTGCACGACGCGGCGATAAAACCGTATTGGCCGAACGCGAACATCGCGGCCCGTTGACCGTGCAACGCCCCTTCTATCCGGAAGGCGGCGTCTGTCATGTGTACTTGCTGCACCCGCCCGGCGGCGTCGTGGCCGGCGATCAGTTAAGCATAACCGCCACTGTCGAACCGGATGCGCAGGCGCTGATCACCACCCCGGCCGCCGGCAAGTTTTATCGCAGTGGCGGCGGCGAAGCGAGGCAGAACGTGAATCTCAAGGTCGCCGAAAACGCCAGCCTGGAATGGCTGCCGCCGGAAACCATCGTTTACGAAGGCGCGCGGTTAAGTTCGAGCACGACTATCGATCTGGCCGAACACGGCCAGTTCATCGGCTGGGAAATATTAGCCTTGGGCCGCCCTGCCGCCGGCGAAGGCTTCGACAACGGCGCCGCCAGCTTAAACTGGCGCATCAGCCGGGCCGGGCGATTGTTTTATCTGGAACGTTTGCGCCTGGATGCGGAAGCGTTTCAAGCCCGCTGGGGTTTGTTTGGGCATTCGGCATGCGGGACGCTGTTTGTTTATCCGGCTACGGCTTGGCAGTTGGCGGCGGTGCAGGAATTGATTGGTGACGAGGCTAATCGCGGGGTGACCTTGATTGAGGGTTTGTTGATTTGTCGGGGCTTGGATAGGCGGGCGGATTTGTTGAAGGGGTTTTTTGAGAGGGTTTGGGGATTGGTCAGGGGGGAAGTGGTTGGGAAAGCCGTTTGTTTGCCGAGGATTTGGGCTACGTGAGGTTTTGTTTTTGTTCGGGTTTTAGCTCCTTATCCCCCTTGTGGGGGAGGGTTGGGGTGAGGGGCTTTGTGTCGCTAGCGCGACGGCTTTATTTTAATGTCGGGTCTCGGCCCGACAGCCGAGTTTCTTTCTTTTGCTTGGCCAAAAGAAAGAAACCAAAGAAAAGGCCACCCCATGCCGCTTAGCTCACTCGGCACATCCCTGTGCCTTGCCCTTCGGGTGCAATGCATGCAAATCGGCTGTCCTGCCGATTTGTCCTGCGCGCCGAAGGGTTTGAACGGGGTTTTTCGAAAGGGCATCCCAGCCTTGCGAAAAACGCGATGCATCCCTGCATCGCCCCTGCGGGCTGATCCGTCCAAACCCTCCGGTGCTCGGCGCGGCATCAGGGGATTAACCTTGTTGCGAGATTGAGTTTTGTCGATTGTTTGTACGTTTGATTTTTGTTTAGCTGGTGTTTATCGTAAGTAATCACCAGCGGTTGGAGAATATGATGGAATTTAAACGGCAATACATCGTTAATGAAAATAACCAGAAAATCGCAGTGCAACTTGATATCGATACCTTCGAAAAGATTGAAAATATTCTGGAAAACTATGCATTGGCAAAGTTGATTAACGATGAGGACAGCGAGACTTTAAACATCGAAAAAGACAAAAAAAATATTTATCAAAGACCAAAAAGCGGCATTAAGTTATCTCCTGAAGAAAAACTAAAATTAATAAAAGAATACTTTGAGTATTATGAAAAATCAGCAAAAGAATCCCCTAACATCTTAAACTCAAAACTATCAAGAACTGCATTTGATGAATTATTAAATAAAATAGGTTTTTTAGTTTTGTCAGAAACTGAAAAGCTTTTAAAAACTGATAATGAAGTAATGGTCTTTCTTAAACAGAATCCATTACCTACTGGGTTTGAAAAGCATTTACCGGAAAACTTTAGAATATATTGCTTAGCACTAAATGCAATCAAGCAATGGTTGTCAGCAGAGCAATTGGCGACAGACAGATTTGTTTTAGGGGGCACCGCTCGTACTCAGTATAAAAACCTGGGAAAAAGATGCTTGGTTTCTGGTAAATCTTCTAACGAGTGTGTAATTGAACTTCATCATCCAGTTAGAGATGGTAGACCCCCCATTCCCTTATCCAAGGATGCGCATGCTCAAATCGAAGGACAAATTATGTCATCAGATAGAGATGATTCAGATGAGATAAAAAATGCGATTTATCCGATTAAAAAATTAGGCAACCGATCTTGGATAATGCTTAAGCTTGGGTGCGAATTATTGTTAGAAAAAGAACCTAGCATAAATAAAAATAAGAATATTCAGTCCTCATCGAAGACTTTTGCTCGTAAAGCATGTGATGCGTCTGATAAGAGTCCGCAAGAGATATTGGATTGGTTAATCCAAAAAAATTTAACTTGATTGTTGCCCATTAAACCTTATTTAACAATTCACACAGGATTTTCATTTTACAGTTCGGGGTGGTTTTCCCCTGGTGCCGCGCCGAGCACCGGAGGGTTTGAGCGGATTTGCCCGTTAGGGGCGATGCAGGGATGCATCGCGTTTTTCGCAGGGGCTGGGAAGCCCCTTCGGAAAACCCCGCTCAAACCCGAGGAGCGCAGGAAACAAGCGGCATGGGGCGGCCTTTCTTTTGGGTACTTTTCTTTGGCCGTGCACAAATTCGTCTGGAACGAATTTGAACAGCCGATAGGCTGGCCCGAAGGGCGAAAACCATGGATGGTTTTCGTAGCAAAAGTATCGCGGTTGTCGGTCCGCGAACCGACATATAAAAACCCGTCGCGGTAGCGACACAACCCAAGCCAAACACGAAAAAACAAAAACCGCCGCCATGCAACTAACACCTAGAGAAAAAGACAAACTCCTCCTCTTCACTGCCGCCCTCCTCGCCGAGCGCCGCAAAGCCAGAGGCTTGAAACTCAACTACCCGGAAGCCGTGGCGTATATCTCCGCCGCGATCATGGAAGGCGCGCGCGACGGTCAGACCGTGGCCGAATTGATGGCCTATGGCCGAACCCTCTTGAGCATCGACGATGTGATGGACGGCATCGCCGAGATGTTGACCGAGGTGCAAGTGGAGGCGACGTTTCCGGATGGCACGAAACTTGTGACTGTCCATGAGCCGATTGTTTAATCATCGCGTGGGCACAAAAAACGTGTGCCTACCCTACGACAATCTGCCGAAAAGTAAAGAAGATCAAAGATGTAGGGTGGACACGATTTATCGTGCCCACGCGGAAAACCAAATTTAACAGGAGCCCCCATGATCCCCGGAGAACTCTTCCCCGCCGCCGGCGACATCGAACTCAACGCCGGCCGAGCCACCGTTAAAGTCTTGGTCGCCAATAGCGGCGACCGGCCAATACAAGTTGGCTCGCATTATCATTTTTACGAAACCAACCCGGCCTTGCATTTCGACCGCAGCGTGGCCGTGGGTTTTCGGCTGGATATTCCGGCCGGCACGGCGGTGCGTTTCGAGCCGGGCCAGCAGCGCGAGGTGCAGTTGGTGGCCTTCGCCGGCGAACGCAAAGTCTACGGCTTTAGAGGCGAGGTAATGGGCGCATTGGAGAAAACCGCATGAGCAAGATTTCGAGAGCGGCTTACGCCGACATGTTCGGCCCCACCACCGGCGACCGGGTACGCTTGGCCGATACCGATTTGATCCTGGAAGTGGAAGCCGATTACACCGTCTACGGCGACGAAGTGAAATTCGGCGGCGGCAAGGTGATCCGCGACGGCATGGGTCAAAGCCAGCTTGGCAACGACCTTGCGGTGGATTTGGTGATCACCAACGCGCTGATTATCGATTACTGGGGCATCGTCAAGGCCGACGTCGGCATCAAACAGGGGCGGATTTTCAAGATCGGCAAAGCCGGCAATCCGGATATTCAACCCGGCGTGGACATCATCGTCGGCCCCGGCACAGAAGTCATCGCCGGCGAAGGCCATATTCTGACCGCCGGCGGCATCGATGCCCACATCCATTTCATTTGTCCGCAGCAGATCGAGGAAGCGTTGTGTTCCGGCGTGACGACGATGATCGGCGGTGGCACCGGGCCGGCCACAGGCACCAACGCCACCACCTGCACGCCGGGGCCGTGGCACATTCAACAAATGCTGACCGCGCTGGATGGTTTGCCGATGAACTTTGGCTTGCTCGGCAAGGGTAACGCCAGCCTGCCGGGTGCGTTGGAGGAACAAATCAAAGCCGGGGCGATGGGCTTGAAACTGCACGAAGATTGGGGCACCACGCCGGCGGCGATCGACTGCTGCCTGGGCGTGGCCGAAGATTACGACGTGCAAGTGGCGATCCACACCGACACCTTGAACGAGTCGGGGTTTGTCGAAGACACCTTCGCCGCCTTCAAGGGCCGCACGATACACACTTACCATACCGAAGGCGCCGGTGGCGGCCATGCCCCGGACATCATCAAGGCCTGCGGTTTGAGCAATGTGTTGCCGTCGTCGACCAACCCGACCCGGCCCTACACGGTCAACACCGTCGACGAACATCTGGACATGCTGATGGTCTGCCACCATCTCGACCCCGGCATTCCGGAAGACGTGGCTTTCGCCGAATCGCGCATCCGCCGCGAAACCATCGCCGCCGAAGATATCCTGCACGACCTGGGCGCGTTTTCGATGATTTCTTCCGACTCGCAAGCCATGGGCCGGGTCGGCGAAGTCATTATCCGCACCTGGCAGACCGCGCACAAAATGAAGATACAGCGCGGCGCCTTGTCCGGCGACCCGGCCGCAAACGATAACCAGCGCATCAAGCGCTACATCGCCAAATACACCATCAATCCGGCCATCAGCCACGGTATCTCCCATGAAGTGGGTTCGATCGAAGCCGGCAAACTGGCCGACTTGGTGCTTTGGCAACCGGCCTTTTTCGGCGTTAAACCCAGCTTGATATTAAAAGGCGGCCTGATCGCCTCCGCGCCGATGGGCGATCCGAATGCCTCCATCCCGACGCCGCAACCAGTGCATTACCGGCCCATGTTCGGCAGTTTCGGACAAACCGCCGCCGCCAATTCGATGATCTTCTTGCCGCAGGCGGCGGTGTCCGCCGGAGTTGCCGGGCAGTTGAGCTTGCAAAAGCGAGTCGGTACGGTACGGAATACGCGCAACATCGGCAAGGCGGATTTGAAGTTGAACGACTACCAGCCGGTGATGGAGGTTTGTCCGCAGACGTATCAGGTTCGGGCGGATGGGGTTTTGTTGACCTGCGAGCCGGCGGTGGTGTTGCCGATGGCGCAGCGGTATTTCTTGTTTTGATTTTGGTTTTTGGTGTCGCTGGGGCGACGGGTTATTTGGGAGTCGGGTCTCGGCCCGACAGCCGAGGTACTTTTCTTTGCTCCGCCAAAGAAAAGTACCCAAAAGAAAGGCGGCCCCATGCCGCGTTAATCCTGCGCGCCGAAGGCTTTGAACGGGGTTTTCCGAAGGGGCTTCCCAGCCCCTGCGGGCAAATCCGCCCAAACCCTCCGGTGCTCGGCGTGGCATCAGGGGATTTACCTCGTCGCAACAAGAAAATTTGTCGGACAATTTTGCGAGTTAGATCGAAGATCCTGTAGTAGGATGCCTTCAACGACAGTGAGCCAATCAATTATTAAAATTGCCGTCGAAGTCGTTCGCCCCATCTTTTTAGATGGATATTTTTTATCAAAAAATTAAGTATGGAAATTATATGCCGTTTACAAAAGATTCGAGAGAGTTCGATTTATTAATCGAAAGAAATCCAGACGCGATTAAAATACTTGCAGAAGGAGATTCTTGGCTTGCATATCCTAGAAAGTTTTTTTTATTTGGGAAAAACTCTAACATTGTTCATTGCTTAGGAGATAAGGATGACATTGCTATTTATAGCAGTTCAGAGAATGGTGACGAAGCCGTAGCCATGATGTCGGGAGAACAAAAACTATCTTTAATGAAAAGAATAAAACACACAGCTTATGATGTCATTGTTTTTTCTGGTGGCGGCAATGATCTTGTCGGGCGTTATGATTTTGGGTTTTTCTTAAATCCCATGAAGAATGGCGACTGGAAGACAGTATTAGATTATGATCGGTTGCAGAAAAAGCTAAACCAAATTAGTTATAGCTATGAAGAGCTAATAGAGAGATCACTTGAGTTTTCTTCCAATAAAGATGTAAAAATAATTACTCACACCTACGATTATGCAATACCTTCTGAGGAGGGTTTTGAGTTATTCGATATATTTCCAATGTCTGAGTCGTGGATGTATCCGTATCTGATGAGGTTAAAAATTGAAAATCCAGATGATCAGAAAAATATTGTCAAAGATATGTTGATAAAGTTTCAAGAAACACTTTTAGAGTTACAAAAAAAATATTCAAGCAACTTTTATGTGGTTGAAACGCAAGGCACCCTTAAAAGCGATCAGTGGCGAAATGAAATTCATCCTACGCCAGAAGGCTTTGAGATTATTTCAAATATGATTTATAAAAAAATAAAACTTGTTATTCAGTAACAACATCATGTTAAAAGTGAGTAGGGTTTGTATTGTAATCCTACTAAATATTTGCTCACCGGAGAAATACTTTGGACTTAATCTTTGTTCTTGGCGCATTTCTAGTAGTAGCTGGTGCTCTTTTTTCAATACTAGCGCTGTTTCTCAACAAAATTGATAACAAAAAATCTTGGACTATTTTTGGAGTTGCCTTAATAACGGGTATATATGTTACATCAGGCAGTAGAATTACTGAAGTTACGACTGCGGTGGGCACGATAAAGATAGCGGCTGAAGATGCGAAAAACAAGGCGAAAGAAATCGAGGAAGTCGCCAAAGATATAAACAATTTAAAAATAGAGTTTACAAAAAGCATTAAAACTAATTTGTCTGAAATAAATAAAAGCAAAAATGAGTCAGAATTGTTAATGAAAATAATGATTCTTGAAGAGAAGATAAAGCGAAAAAAAGCAATAATAGAAGTTAATAACGATCCAAAATACAAGGATCAGTTTGATCCGAAAATTCAAGAAGAAAATCAAAAAATGCTTGATCAATTTGAGCAGGAAATGTCAGATTTAAAAGGTAAATTGCAAGCAATCAAGTCGCAATAGTGCGTTTATCCTAGTTGATGTAGATTGAAGTAAGCCTGCGTAGGTCCGATTAGCGAAGCGTAATCGGACGCATGTTTAAAATTTAACCACCGCCAATATTAATAATTGCAATAAACCATGCCCAATTACCGACGTGCATTTATTCCAGGCGGGACATGGTTTTTTACGGTGAATTTGCTGGAACGCAAAAACAACGATTTATTGGTTCGTGAAATCGAATTGTTAAGGGAAACCGTGCATGCGGTGCGAAATCGGTATCCGTTTCAAATCGACGCTTGGGTGGTGTTACCGGAACACATGCATGCGGTTTGGACGTTGCCACCGGGCGATGCAGATTTTAGTAAACGCTGGCGTTTGATCAAAAGCGGGTTTTCGCGAGCGTTACCGAAAGCCGAGTATCGGACGAATGTTCGGAAGATGGCTGGCGAGCGCGGCATTTGGCAACGGCATTTTTGGGAGCATTTGATTCGAGATGAAGCGGATTTCGAGCGCCATGTGGATTACGTGCATGTAAATCCGGTTAAACATGGCTTGGTTTCGCGCGTCAACGACTGGCCGTTTTCCAGTTTTCACAGATATGTTGAACGAGGCGTTTATCCGGAGAATTGGGGCGGTGATTTGGAGATTTCGATTGCCGGGGACGATTAACATGCGTCCGATTACGCTTCGCTAATCGGACCTACCGGCTGAAACACTGGGGTTTTCCGCGTGGGCACGAAAAGCGTGTGCCCACCCTACGTTTTTTGGGTTTTCCCTTGAGTTTGGGGAGGTTTTTGCTCCCGTTATTCCGCCCCGAGCATCGCAGCTTTTGGCGAAACAGGCCCGAAAGGGGAGCGGCATGGATGCCGCTCGTTTTCGTAGGGCCAGGGACGGCCCTTCGAAAACCCTCGTCAAAAGCGAGAAGCGCAGGACAAATCGGCAGGAAAGCCGATTTGCATGCTTCGCACCCGGAGGGCGAGGCACATGGATGTGCCGAGTGATTAAGGCGGAATCCGGGTGTCGTTTCTTTTGGGTACTTTTCTTTGGACAAGCAAAGAAAAGTACCTCGGCTGTCGGTCCGAGAACCGACTCCCAAACAACCCGTCGCGATAGCGACACAAAAACAGCTACAAACAAAATGCTAAAACTAACCGAAACCACAAACACAAAAGAAACCCCGGACGACACCCTAACCCTACCCTACGACTCCCGGCAAAAATCCCGCCAACCGGCCGTCACCCAAGGCGGTATCCAGGTCGGCGTGTTTTTACCGAGGGGGCATACTCTAAGGCACGGTGCAGTGTTGACCAACAGCCAGGGTTTCAAGGTAAAAATCGAAGCGGCGCCGGAAGCGTTATCCACCGTCAAATGCGACGAACCGTTGTTGTTTGCCCGCGCCTGTTACCACCTCGGCAACCGCCACGTCGCCTTGCAGATTCTACCCGGCGAGCTGCGCTATCTGTCCGATTATGTACTGGACCAAATGCTGGTTGGCCTGGGTCTGACTGTCGAGCACCAAACCCTGCCGTTCGAACCGGAAGCTGGTGCCTATCATGGTCGTGGCCACTGATTTGTCTTTATTGCGGCTGCTGCAACTGGTCAGTCCCGGCCTGCCTATCGGCATGTACAGCTATTCGCAAGGCCTGGAACGGGCGGTGGAGGACGGCTGGATTAGCGATGCGGAACAAGCGTCGGATTGGTTGCGCGGCGTGTTGGCGAATGCGTTAGGCCGAGTCGATGCGCCGATACTGGCGCGGCTTTACGATGCCTGGGCGATAAACGACATGGCGGCAGTAGACCATTGGAGCTGCATATTGACAGCCTGCCGGGAAACCGCCGAGCTGCGCGCCGAGGACAGGCAAACCGGTCAGGCGCTGGCCCGCTTGCTGGTGAATCTGGAATTACCCGAAGCCGATGTATGGCTAAAACGCCCCGATGCGACGCTGGCGACTTTATTCAGCTTGGCGGCGGCACGTTGGCAAATCGGTAAAACCGATGCCATGGCCGGCTACCTGTGGGGCTGGCTGGAAAACCAGATGTTGTGCGCGGTTAAATTGGTACCGCTGGGCCAAGTCGCCGGGCAGAGATTATTGAAAGACTTGGCCGGCAACTTGCCGGCTTTGGTGGAGCAGGCCCTATGCTTGGCCGACGACGAGATCGGCGGCAGTTGTTTCGGGCTAGCTTTGGCCAGCAGCCGGCATGAAATGCAATATTCGCGTTTGTTCCGTTCGTGAAATCGTGAATAAAAGTAGGTCACGTTGCCGCGTTGGCGGTTACGTGACATGCGAGACAATGTCAGGGAACGCTACGCGCACCCAGACCTACTTAAATTAAGTTAATCTCGATTCGCCGCTAGTGGAATTGAGGTTTGGCAAATTTCCCCCCGGATTGCATCCGGGCTACTTTGGATGAAAATATGAACGCAAAACAAGTTTTACGAGTCGGCATAGGCGGCCCGGTCGGGTCCGGTAAAACGGCGCTGGTGGATGCCTTGTGCAAGAAAATGCGCGACCAGTTCCAGATCGGCGTGGTCACCAACGACATCTACACCCGCGAAGACCAGCAGTTTCTGATTCGCAGCCAGGCGCTGCCGGAGGAGCGGATTTTGGGCGTGGAAACCGGCGGCTGCCCACACACCGCGATACGGGAAGACGCCTCGATGAATCTGGCGGCGGTGGACGAATTGTGCGAACGCTGGCCGGAGCTGGATTTCGTATTGGTGGAAAGCGGCGGCGACAACCTCAGCGCCACCTTCAGCCCGGAACTGGCCGATCTGACCATTTACGTGATCGACGTCTCGGCCGGCGACAAGATTCCCCGCAAGGGCGGCCCCGGCATCACCCGTTCGGATTTATTGGTGATCAATAAAATCGATCTGGCCCCGCATGTCGGCGCCTCCCTCGACGTAATGAACCGGGACGCGAAAAAAATGCGCGGCGCCCGCCCGTTCGTGTTCAGCAATATCAAAACCGGCCAGGGCGTCAACGAGATTGCCGGCTTTATCGTCAACCAGGGCATGCTGGATACCGAATAGCGGGGCGCGCGCCACGGCGGCACGATCATTGCTGTAAACCTATCCGAAACTTTGGTTTCTATTTCTCGATCAGTACCTTTTTTGCACCATCCGGACGACGGCCATGGCTATCAGCGTTTTCGAAATATTTAAAATCGGTATAGGCCCTTCCAGTTCGCATACGGTCGGCCCGATGCGGGCGGCCCTGGCGTTCGCCGACAAACTGGAGCATCAAGGCCTGATTCCGCGCACCCAGCGCCTGACCGTGGAGCTGTTCGGCTCGCTGGGCGCGACCGGCAAGGGCCACGGCTCGGACAAGGCCGTATTGCTGGGACTGGAAGGCGAAGCGCCGGACGCGATCGATCCCGCCGTTATTCCGCTGCGGTTGGCCGCGATCCGCGAGAGCGGCAGCGTGCGGCTGCTGCAACGCTATCCCGTTTCTTTCAATGAAAAGACCGATTTGCTGTTCCAGCGCAAGTCCTTGCCGTATCACGCCAACGGCCTGCGTTTCACCGTTTTCGATGCATCCGGCGCCGAGTTGGTGCAAGCCGATTATTATTCGGTCGGCGGCGGCTTCGTGGTGACCGGTGCGGACGCCGCCGCCGACAAAATCACCCACGACGACGCCCGCCTGCCCTACCCCTTCAAAACCGGCGATGCCTTATTGAAATTGTGCGCCGCCCACCATAAACCGATCAGCGCGCTGATGCTGGACAACGAGAAGGCTTGGCAAAGCGAAACCGAAATTCGCGAAAATCTGCTGCAAATCTGGCGGGTCATGCAGGCTTGCGTCGAACGCGGCCTGCACCAAGAAGGCATCCTGCCTGGCGGCATGAAGGTAAAACGCCGGGCCGCCAATCTGTACCGGCAGTTGAGCGGCGAAATCCCCCGGCAGACGCCCAACCTGCCGGTGGGCACGATGGAATGGGTCAATCTGTTCGCGCTGGCGGTCAGCGAGGAAAATGCCGCCGGCGGCCGGGTGGTAACGGCGCCGACCAACGGCGCCGCCGGCATCATTCCGGCGGTGCTGCACTACTACTGGCGGTTTTGCGAGGGCGCAAACGAAGACGGCGTGATCCGCTTTTTATTGACGGCGGCGGCCATTGCGATTTTATACAAGGAAAACGCCTCGTTGTCCGGCGCGGAAGTCGGCTGCCAGGGCGAAGTCGGCGTCGCCTGTTCGATGGCGGCCGGCGCGCTGGCGGAAGTGTTGGGCGGCACGCCGGCGCAGGTGGAAAACGCCGCGGAAATCGGCATGGAACACAATCTGGGCCTGACCTGCGATCCGGTCGGCGGTCTGGTACAAGTGCCGTGCATCGAGCGCAACGCCATGGGCGCGGTCAAGGCCATCAATGCCGCCCGCATCGCCTTGCGCGGCGACGGCAGCCATTTCGTGTCGCTGGACAAAGTCATCAAGACCATGCGCGAAACCGGCGCCGACATGAAAACCAAATACAAGGAAACCTCGCGCGGCGGCTTGGCGGTTAATCTGATCGAATGTTGAAAATCAAGCCTGTTGCAGCTGCAATTTTTCCAAAATAATCCCGCTGCTTTCCACCCGGTTTCTGCCGTTGTGTTTGGCTTTGTATAAGGCCGCATCCGCAGCCTGAATCAAGCGGCCGGCGGTTTCGGAGACGCTGTTTTTTTGGCTTAGTTTGGCATCGAAGGTCGCCACGCCGATGGAGATGGTGACCGGAATGCTCCGGCCGGCGAATTCGATGCTCAACGCGGAAATACTGGCGCGGATCCGCTCGGCGATTTCCCCGGAAATAGTCTCGCCGCTGCCCGACAGCAAGGCCACGAACTCCTCCCCGCCGAAACGCGACAACACGTCGTTGCTGCGCAGCTGTTTTTTGATTGCGGCGGCGACCAGCGCCAACACGTGGTCGCCGGCTTGATGGCCGAAGTTGTCGTTAATGCGTTTGAAATAATCGATGTCCAGAAACAGGCACGACAACGGCTGCCGGTTGCGCAGGCTGCGGTCGATTTCTTCGTCGATACGCTGCTCTAAAAAACGCCGGTTATTGACGCCGGTTAAGGGGTCGATCAGGCTGGTGCGGCGCATGGTCTCGAAATTCAGGGTGTTTTCCAGACAGATGCTCAGTACCGAAGCCAGGTGTTCGATAAAGTCTGTGGCCATGGTGCGTATGAAGCGGTCCTGGCGAAAACTGCCCAAATTCAGGGAACCCAGATATTTGCCGCGCCGCGCCAAAGGCGCCAGAATCACCGACGACGGTCTTTCCGTCTCGCCGGGGAAAAATTGCTCATAGTTTTCCGGATGATAGATGCCCAACAGCGGCCGCTGGGTATGGTCGAAAAATTTTTTGAACAGGCCGTCGTCGTTGACCAGCGCAAGTCCTTTACGGTTTTGGTAGGGATACTGGTCGCTGTCCAGGTAAGCCGCTATTTCCCGGCTGGGATCGAACAAAAACAGGCTGACGATTTCCAGATCGAACAGGGATTTGCTTTCGTCCAGTATGTAATCGATCATCTCGGTCAACGAACTGAGCCCCAACAGCCGCATTTCGAAGACTTGCAGGCGTTTTAAGGTCAGGCTGTTATGTTGTACCCGGTTCAGCATGCCGTCTAAATGGCTTTGCAGGACCCGCAAGTCGGCTGTGATATCTTCGTCCAATGTTCAGTCTCGACAGAAATTACTGATGTATTAAGGTTAGCAGCAATCTGAAAATCTGCCCGGCCCCGGCGCCTGGCCGGAACCGAACTTTGAACGTTACGCTAAAGGTGCGCGATCAAAAACCAGCCTTGCTCGCCCCAAGCTCGCATCCATATGCCGGGGCGGCGATAGCTTTTTCGTGATCTTTAAGCTACCCGGTCGGCCTTTTCCTGAAAACTGGGGATTTGATTAAAATTCAGGTAACGGTAAGTATCGGCACTGGTTTCATCGATCGTCGCCGCATACTGCATGTATTCCGCAACGGTGGGTATTTTGCCCAACAGGGAACAAACCGCCGCCAATTCCGCCGAGGCCAAATAGACATTGGCGCCGTTACCCAGACGATTCGGGAAATTACGGGTGGACGTGGATACCACGGTCGAACCTTCCGCCACCCGCGCCTGATTGCCCATGCACAGCGAACAGCCCGGCATTTCGGTGCGGGCACCGACTTTGCCGAAGGTGCCGTAATAGCCTTCTTCCACCAACTGGCTTTGGTCCATCTTGGTCGGCGGCGCCACCCATAACCGGGTCGGCAAGGCGCCGGCTTTTTCCAGCAGTTTCCCCGCCGCCCGGAAATGGCCGACATTGGTCATGCAGGAACCGATGAACACTTCGTCGATTTTGGTATTGGCCACCTCGGACAAGGGTTTGATGTCGTCCGGGTCGTTCGGGCAGGCCAGTAGCGGCTCGGTGACTTGGTTCATATCGATTTCGATGATTTCGGCGTATTCCGCATCGCTATCGGCCTCCATCAACAGCGGGTTTTCCAGCCATTCCCGCATGGCTTTGATCCGGCGCTGCAAGGTGCGCACATCGCCGTAGCCCTCGGCTATCATCCATTTCAACAGCGTGATATTGGAATTGAGATATTCGGCGATAGGCGCTTGATTCAGTTTGATGGTGCAACCGCCGGCCGAGCGTTCCGCCGAGGCGTCGGACAATTCGAAAGCCTGTTCGACCTTCAAATCCGGCAAGCCTTCGATTTCCAGAATCCGCCCGGAAAACACGTTCTTCTTGCCCTGCTTGGCGACGGTCAGCAAGCCGCGCTGGATCGCCGCGTAAGGAATCGCATTCACCAGATCGCGCAAGGTAATACCGGGCTGCATTTTGCCGGTAAACCGCACCAATACCGATTCAGGCATATCCAGCGGCATCACCCCGGTGGCGGCGGCAAACGCCACCAGACCGGAACCGGCCGGAAACGAGATGCCGATAGGAAAGCGGGTATGCGAATCGCCGCCGGTGCCGACGGTGTCCGGCAGCAACATGCGGTTCAACCAGGAATGAATAATACCGTCGCCGGGGCGCAAAGAGACGCCGCCGCGGGTCATGATGAAATCCGGCAGGGTGTGCTGCATTTTCACATCGACCGGCTTCGGATACGCGGCGGTATGGCAGAACGACTGCAATACCAAATCGGCGGAAAAACCCAGGCAGGCCAGGTCTTTCAGTTCGTCGCGGGTCATGGGCCCGGTGGTGTCTTGCGAGCCGACCGTGGTCATGCGCGGTTCGCAATAACTGCCCGGACGCACGCCCGGCAAGCCGCAGGCTTTACCGACCATTTTTTGCGCCAGCGTGTAACCCTTACCGGTATCGGCCACCGCCGCCAAATGGCGGAACACGGTCGAGGCCGGCAAACCCAGGGCCTTGCGCGCCCTATCGGTCAGGCCGCGGCCGATGATCAGCGGGATCCGTCCGCCGGCCCGCACTTCGTCCAGAATCACTTCGGTTTTCAGTTGAAACGCGCAAACCGTTTCTTCGCTGCCGTGGCGCTTGACCACGCCAAGATAGGGATAAATGTCGATCACATCGCCCATGTGCATGGCGCTGACGTCGCACTCGATCGGCAAGGCGCCTGAATCTTCCATGGTATTGAAGAAGATAGGCGCGATCTTGCCGCCGATACAGACGCCGCCGGCGCGTTTGTTGGGAATATGGGGGATATCGTCGCCCATGAACCACAGCACCGAATTGGTGGCGGATTTGCGCGACGAGCCGGTGCCGACCACGTCGCCGACATAGGCCACCGGAAAGCCCTTGGCTTTCAGTTCGGCGATCTGTTGTTCGGCGTTGGCGATGCCTTCGCGCGGCATTTTCAGCATGGCCTTGGCGTGCAGCGGAATATCCGGCCGCGACCAGGCATCCGGCGCCGGCGACAGGTCGTCGGTATTGGTTTCGCCGCTGACCTTGAACACCGTCACGGTCAGTTTCTCCGGCACTGGCGGCTTGGCGGTAAACCATTCCGCGTCGGCCCAGGATTGCAGGACTTGCTTGGCGTAAACATTACCGGCCTCGGCCTTTTCCTGCACGTCGTGGAAGGCGTCGAAAATCAGTAAAATGTGCGACAGGGCGGCGGCGGCCGTGGCGGCCAGCGCGCCGTTATCCAACAATTCGATCAAGGGCGCGATGTTGTAACCGCCCAGCATGGTACCCAACAATTCGGTGGCTTTTTGCGGCAATACGATGGGCGATACCGCCGCGCCCTTGGCCACATCGGCCAAAAAGGCGGCCTTGACATAGGCGGCTTCATCCACGCCGGCCGGCACCCGGTTAGCCAATAAATCCAGCAGAAATGCATCTTCGCCAGCCGGCGGCTGTTTCAGTAATTCCACCAGCGCGGAGACTTGCCCGGCATCCAGAGGTTTGGGAACGATGCCTTCGGCGGCCCGTTCGGCTACGTGTTTTCGGTATTGTTCTAACATAAGCTTAATCCTGCAAATAACGGCCACTCGAATGGCGGCCGGCAACAATAATTTAAATTGGGTGGCTATCGCGCTGGAGCGATTGCTGTTCCAGCAAAAATGCCCGCACATCCTCGTTTTCGACCCGCTCGTAAATCTCGGCCACGGTCAGCGTTATATCCACCGATTGGAAGAATACCTCGTCGCCGAGAAAATAATGATTGGACACCCAGCCTTCGCTACGGCGGCAAACTTCCACATCGACGATGTCCTGTTCGATGAGCACGTATTCCTGCAAACTGGGCAAACTCTGGTAAAGGCGCCGCTTAAGGGTTTCGTCCATGCGCCGCGTGGATTTGGATAACACTTCAACCAGCAACCTCGGTGCTTCGCTGTAATATTCGTGCGGCTGGTTCTCTTCGCAAACCACCATCGCATCGGGATAAAAAAAGTGATTTCCTACTTTGACTTTTAGATCCGAATTGAACGCCTCACAGGGTTTTCCGCGCAATCGATAACGTAATTCCGCGAATACATTACCGGTAATCCGCTCATGATTTCGACTGGCGCCGGACATGGCATACACGGCGCCATCGATATATTCATGCTTAATATCGCTCAGCAATTCGCCTGCAAGATAGTCGTCAATACTGATCCATGCATCTTGAACCTTTTGCCGCAGACTCATGCTAACCTCCGATTCTTGGCAATCCCACTTAAACCGTTATAGCTTACGCCATCGCATCGACGATGGCCTGCCCCATTTCCTTGGTACCGCAGGTGCTGTGCGGATTCAGGTCCGGCGTGACGTATTTGCCCTCGTTCACCACTTTTTCGATCGCATGCAGCATACGCATGCCGGCCTCGTGTTCGCCCAAGTGAGTCAACATCATCACCCCGGCCATCATCACCGCGGTCGGATTGGCGATATTCTTGCCGGCGATATCCGGCGCGCTGCCGTGCACGGCTTCGAACAACGCCGCATCCCTGCCGATATTGGCGCCCGGAATCAGCCCCAGGCCGCCGACCAGTCCGGCGGTCAAATCGGACAAAATATCGCCGAACATATTGGTGGTGACCACCACGTCGAATTGCTCGGGTTTCATCACCATGTGCATGCAGGCGGCGTCGATGATTTTTTCGTCGAACTCGATCTGCGGATATTTTTTGGCTACTTCGCGGGCGGTATTCAAAAACAGGCCCTGGGTAAATTTCAGAATATTGGCCTTGTGGCAGACCGTCACTTTTTGCCTGTCGTTATCGATGGCGTATTTAAAGGCGTATTCGACGATACGCTCGGAACTGTCCTTGGTGACCACCGCCAAACTTTCGGCAATATCCTTTTGCGGCGTCAAATAATGTTCCAGACCCACGTACAGACCCTGGGTGTTTTCCCGCACCACCACGATGTCGACATCGTCGTAACGGGTTTTGACGCCGGGCCAGCTCTTAGCGGGACGCACATTGGCGTAGAGATCGTATTTTTTGCGCAATTCGACGTTGATGCTTCTGAAACCCTCGCCCACCATGGTGGTCAGCGGTCCTTTGAAAGCGACCCGGGTTTCGTCTATGGACTGCATGGTGGCGTCCGGCAAGGGATTACCGGTTTTTTCATAAGCGGACATGCCGGCGTCGGCTTCATGCCAGTTTATTTTGGCGCCGGATGCATTGATGACCGCTACCGCGGCATCCATTATCGAAGGACCAATCCCATCACCTTTAATCAACGTGACGTTGTGCATTCACTCTCTCCTGGGTGTTTTTTAAATTTTAAATGATAACAGTTTCCCGGCCGGCAGGCAGCCAAGCGGTTCACCAGCCGTTGCGCCCGGTAAAAAATCGCTATCAACCAAGACCTGTGTTAAGCAATTTCAATACCATAACAGTTATAAAAAATCCCGCCCCGTTCCATGAACCCAACCCCCAGGGCTATTAAGCGAATAGTTCCGGCGCAAGCTGAAATTTTGCACCAAGCCAGCCATTTAAAGTCCGTTAATGGTGCGAGGTTAGCCGCTATCGCTATTGTTGGCTACAATGCCCGGCAAACCCAACAAGGCGAGCCTACATGATCACGGTCGATAAACTGATTTTTGAATACCCGGGGCTCAGGGCGCTGGATAACGTGTCGTTTCAGATGAATCAAGGCAGCATCACGGCCTTGGTCGGCCCCAACGGCGCCGGAAAAACCACCTTGCTGCGCTGCATGGCGGCGCTGGATAGGCCGGTCGGCGGCACCATTACCATCGAGGATATCGATGTTTTGGAGCAACCGCGCGAATGCCACCGGATTATCGGTTATCTTTCGGATTTTTTCGGGCTTTACCAACGGCTAACGGTACGGCAATGCTTGCATTTCGTCGCGCGCGCCCAAGGCATAACCGATAGCGATTGCCCGGCGGCGATAACCGAGGTTTGCCGCCGCCTGCATATCGAAGACCGCCTGGAAATGCGGCCGGACGAGTTGTCGCGCGGCTTGCGGCAGCGGGTGGCCATCGCCCAAGCCATTATTCATAAACCCAGCTTGGTTTTGCTGGACGAACCGGCCTCCGGACTGGATCCGGAGGCCCGCCATGAGTTGGCCGAGCTGTTCCTGGACCTGCAACGCCAAGGCATGACGCTGTTGGTCTCCTCCCACATACTGGCCGAACTGGAGGCCTATTGCACCGACATGCTGGTACTGCGAAAAGGCTGCTTGGTCGAGCAGGTCGCCGTAAAAACGCCCCAACACCATAAACCGTTTAAATTATTACTGGCGCAAGCGGTGCCGAATTTGGCTGACATATTGACACAATTGCCGGATATCGAACTATTGAAAACAGAACACGATCGTCTGGCGCTGATCCGGCTAACAACCGACACTCAACATCAGCACGCGGTATTAAAAGCCTTGTTGGCGTTGAATTTACCGGTTTGCGAATTCGCCCCCGCCGCCAGCAACTTGCAGGACGCCTATCTACAGACCATCAGGCAACGCCCATGAATTTGAATCCGGAATTTCAACGCCAGCTTTATCTGGAATGCTCGCAAGCCCGCTTGATCGGTATTCCCGCGGTTTTGGGCATCATCTTCACCTTCAGTTATTTTATCGACGGCTATCGGCTGGGCAATGCCACGGCAAAGGCCGCCTTGATCTTATTCATGCTGATCACCCTGTTATGGGGCGCGCGGCAAGCGGTCGACAGCATCGTCGAGGAATACCGGGACCGCACTTGGGACATCCAGCGCCTATCGGCGTTGGGGCCCTGGGAAATGGCGTGGGGAAAATTGTTCGGCAGCACTGTGATGGTTTGGTACGCCGGTTTACTGTGCCTATTCGCATACGGCTTGGCCATTGACGATTACGCCGCCCTGCCCCTGTTAATTTTTTACAGTATTTGCGCGGCGCTTTTGGTGCAAAGCGGCAGCCTGTTGCTAGGCCTGCTTGCGGTACGGCGGGGACAAACCAAAAGCGGCTCGATTTTCCTGCTTGCCGTTATCGGCTTTTTATCGATTGCCCCCTGGCTATCGGACGTGTCGAATCTGACCTCGTATGCTTTACCGGACTCGACTACGCATTGGTACGAAATGCGTTTCAGCAGTGGCGATTTTCATCAAATCAGTTTGTTACTGGCGCTATTTTGGTGCGCCGTGGGCAATTACCGCTTAATGTCGCTGGAATTGGGCCTGCGGGCAACACCCTGGGTATGGCTGGGATTTAGTGTGTTTTTGATGATTTATGTCGGCGGCTTTATGCCCGGTTCGGCTTATGCGTTCTGGCTGGCGGCATTCGCGGTTTGCGGCACATTGACCTATGTGGGCGTATTGGTCGAAAGCAACGACGCCATGCGCATCAAACGCCTATTGACTTACTTTGCCGAGCGCAACTGGCGCCGAGGTAGCGAAGAATTACCGATCTGGTGGCTGTCTTTCCTGTTATTGTTGCCGGCCGCGTTGGTGTTGAGCTTGTCCGAACACCCGTTGCGCGAATTCAGTTTGCGCTTTCATTTTTATCCGTTGGCGATGGTGTTGATTTTATTGCGCGATTGCGGCATCTATATTTATTTTTGTTACGGCAAAAATCCGCAACGGGCCTTAAGCATGACCTTGCTGTTCGCCGTATTGCTGTACGGCATCCTGCCGGGTATTTTTAACACCCTGGGTCAAAACGGCCTGGCGGCGCTGTTTTTTCCGCTGTGGGCGGACTCGGCCGGCGGCGCCTTGCTCTGCGCGCTTTTGCAAACCGGATGGGTATCGAGTCTGCTGTATCGACGCTGGAAAGCCAACAGTTAAATTAATGGGCAACATGAAACCGATTTATAGAAAATCCGTCATCAATGAAGGCCATGGCCTGGCACCCTGGCGGGAAAAGCTGAATGAGGTAATTTTCGGCTCCGAAACGGCCGCCGGACGTAATTTCGATCTGATTTTGATCGTATTGATCGCGCTCAGCACGCTGGTCGTCATCGTCGACAGTGTTGAGGACTTTCACGACCGGCATGCCAAATTTCTGGACCGGTTGGAATGGCTGTTTACGCTCTTGTTCAGTCTGGAATATGTGTTACGTTTATTGTGCGTAAGGCATCCTTGGCTATATATGCGCAGTTTTTACGGGATAGTGGATTTATTATCCATTTTGCCCAGTTATATAGGCTTGATTTTGCCGGGCGTGCAATACACCAGCGTAGTGCGTATTTTACGCTTGCTGCGTATTTTCCGGATCCTGAAGCTTTCGGTTTATCTCAACGAAGCCAACCTGCTCAAAACCGCGCTATACAACTCGCGCAAAAAAATATTGGTATTTCTTTACACGGTATTAACGCTGGTGGTAATCTCCGGGGCCCTGATGTACGTGATAGAAGGCAAGGCGGCCGGATATACCTCCATACCCGTCAGCATGTATTGGGCCATCGTTACGTTGACCACGGTAGGCTACGGCGACATTGCTCCGCAAACGCCGCTGGGGCAAATTACGGCTTCCTTCATCATGGTCATGGGTTACGGCATCATCGCCGTCCCCACCGGTATCTACGGCGCGGAATTGATTAAAACCGCCGGCCAAACCAATTTCTCGAACGAGCCATGTCCGGATTGCGGCAGTATCGGCCATGACGTCGACGCCAATTACTGCAAACATTGCGGGCATAATCTCAGCGATCTGCCATCCCATCACTGAACCTTGGCGTAAGTGGATGATCCGATTCGAAGCGCCTCAAGCAATGCCGTCATGGGCCGATATATGAAAAGCACGCGGAATGCATGCAGTTTTACTGTTTTTATTCCGCCGGACAAAAATTGTTGTATAAAGGCCGGGATATTCCGACCGCAATCAATTAACCATGTGCTTTACCTTTAAGTTTCAAAGTGCACCGCGTCTATACTATAGAACCCTATGAATACTACCGGCTTAAAAAAACTATCCATCAACGTTGGCCTGATGCTACCGGTTGTATTGTTTTTATTTTTTTCGGCCCAACCCACCGCCACCGCCGAGGAAACCGATTACCCTCTCGATGCCGGCACGGCCATCGCGGCCTTGATCGCGGGCAAACAGAATGCTTTATTGACGAGGCCCGATTTCTCCAATGACGCCGAACTGTTGGGCAATCTTTATCAAAAAAACAATAACCGACTGTTATGGCTGGGTGAAAAGCGTTCAAAAGCCAATATCGATCAGGCCCTGGCAATACTGGGCAATGCCGGCGCCGACGGCTTGAATCCGAACGACTACGATGCGGATGTATTGAAGGCGAATTTACAAATGGCTCTGTCGATTCCGCAAACAGCGGTAAAAGAGCTGGCCGAATTCGATACCGCGCTGTCCATCGCCCTGTTGCGTTTTACCAACGATTTGCATCATGGCCGGGTCAACCCGCAACAACTGAGCTATCCCACCCCATTCGGCAGCAAAACCTCCGCCGATATGCCGGCCCTGATTAAACAAGCCCTGGACAACCTGACGCTGTCGGCATTACCGCAACAATTGCAACCCAAGTTCAAACAATACGAGCAATTGAAACGCGTATTGGCCGCTTACCGTAAAGCGCCCGCCGAATCGGAATATCAAGCGCTGGTTTTTCAAAAACCGTTGCGTCCCGGAGACAGCCACCCCCAACTGGCCGCGCTGCATCAGCGCCTGATTGCCCTAGGCGCTCTGCCCGAATGGGCCCCGGACGGCACCGCGGAAAAAAGCTATACCCCTACCTTGCAGGAAGGCGTGAAAACCTTTCAACGCGAAAACGGCTTGAAAGCGGACGCCATTATCGGTCAGGAAACCGCCGACCGGCTCAATCAGTCCTTGGGGCAAAAAATCCTGCAAATCGAACTGGCCATGGAAAGGCTGCGCTGGTTGCCGGACGACATTGCCGGTCCGATGATTATCGTCAACATCCCGGCTTTTCAGCTGTGGGCCTTCAATTCTCCCGAAGACACCGACATATTGAACATGAAAGTCATCGTGGGCAAGGCGCTAAAAAACCAGACCCCGGTTTTATTCGAAGAAATGAAATATCTGGAATTCATGCCTTATTGGAATATCCCGAAGAACATTATGGATAAGGAAATCCTGCCCAAGCTGTATAACGACTTCAGTTACCTGCAAAGCCAGGATATTGAGTTGGTCCAGCGTTATGCATCCGACAGCGCGGGCTCTTGGGACAGCGTTTTCGACGATATCCGCCGCGGGCGAGTACGGGCCCGGCAAAAGCCTGGCAAGAAAAATCCGCTGGGCAAGGTCAAGTTTATTTTTCCCAACAAGGAAGATGTCTATCTGCACGACACCTCGACCCCTAGCCTGTTCAGCCGCAGCCGGCGCGATTTCAGCCATGGCTGCGTCAGAGTCGCGGAAGCGGAAAAATTGGCCGAGTTTGTGTTAACCAACCAACCCGAATCCACCTGGGATGTGACAGCCATTCAAGAAGCCATGTCGGGTTCCAAGACCCGTCGCGTCACCCTGAAAAAACCCATTCCGGTACTGTTTTTGTACAGCACATCTTTTGTCGACCACGATAACCGGATTCATTTTTACCGGGACATCTACGAACAGGATGCCGCCTTGGAAAAGGCGCTGGGGAAGATGAGCGGTTCCGGCAGCAGCGAATTATTAACGGCCAAAACAACCTCATCCAGCTAAGCCGGCCGAGGTCGCCGCTAAAAGTCCCGAATTTCGCGGTATCGGCTCGACAACACGCTATCGCGGCCGCTTCGGTTTGCCAAGATTCTAACAAGAAGCGGTGCTTGAAAATCCTCGAACGCCTCAACCGTACCCGCGCCAGTCCTGACGGATAGACCTGTTTTCCGGCCGCATACCTGGGGAGCGGCCGCCTCCGCTGGGCGTTGCATTGCCGCTTGTTTTTTGCACGCCGATAAGTTTGTTATCCGCGGATCGTTATGCTACCTTTCAAAAACATCAGTTGACCAAAAGCGTCTGTAGCTGGCTTAGCCTGCTACCCTGAATTATGCGATGCACTTAATAACTCACGGGAGTCAACGCATGTCTAAATTATCCTTATTTTTACTGTCCCTGTTGGCCGTTATTCTATTTTTCCCACTATCCAATCTGTTCGGTTTGCAAGGTAAAAACGAAGCAATTGCCGTGATTCCGAACCGTTCCGAAAATTTTGCCGAGGTTTCGCGAATCATGCAGGACAAATGCGTCGATTGCCATGCGCCCGGCATGCTTAGAAAGCCGTTTTATGCCGAATTTCCTGTCGCCAAACAGCTGATGGAACAGGACATGGAACAGGGCAGCGCCAGACTCAGTCTGTCGAAAACGTTATTTAGCGGCGAGGAAGCCTTTACACCTTTGATGCTTGCCCGCATGGAACATGTGGTTAGCAACGGCAGCATGCCGCCGGCGCAATATCTGGCGATGCACTGGACCGACAGTTTGAGCGCCGACGAAAAGAATACCATGCTCGCCTGGATCGCCGAGGAACGGGCCAAATTGCCTTGGAGCCGGGACGCCGCCGCCGAGTTTAAAGGCGAACCGATACCACCCTTGCCACTGCAGGTTGAACTCGATGCTGACAAAGTCTCCTTGGGCGACAAACTGTTCCATGATCGCCTGTTGTCCGGTGATAACAGCTTAAACTGCGCATCCTGTCACGACTTGACCCGTGGCGGCACCGACCAGGCCAAGGTCGCCACCGGCATACGCGGACAACAGGGACCGATCAATTCGCCGACCGTCTACAACGCGACGTACAACCTTGCCCAGTTCTGGGACGGCCGCGCCAAGGACTTGCAGGAACAAGCGGCCGGCCCGGTTGCCAATCCGGTGGAAATGGGCGCGCATTGGGATGAAGTTGTCGAAAAACTCAAGCAGGTACCCGAATACCAAGAGGCTTTTGCCAAGCTCTATCCTGCGCAGGACCTGAACAAAACTACCGTCACCGATGCGATTGCCGTGTTCGAAGAATCGCTGGTCACCGGCAATTCCCGCTTCGACCAATATCTGCGCGGAAATGCATCCATCCTGACTAGCGACGAAATACAAGGCTACGAGTTGTTCAAGACAAACTGTGCCTCTTGCCACGCCGGTCCTACGCTGGGCGGCTTGTCTTATGAAAAAATGGGCGTCAAGCGGGATTATTTCAAATTGCGCGGCGGCGAATTGACCGCAGCCGACAATGGCCGTTTCAATGTCACCAAACAGGAAAAAGACCGTCATTTCTTCAAGGTGCCGGTATTACGCAATATCGAATTGACCTACCCGTATTTCCACGACGGTTCGGTTGCCGGTCTTGCCGATGCGATTCGGATCATGGGCGAGGTCCAACTCGGCAAAAACTTCAGCAACGACGAAATCGTCAAGATGGCGGCCTTTTTACGGACCTTGACCGGCGAATACAAAGGTAAATCGCTCGCGCGGTTAACGGCTGAGGACATCCAATAACGCGGCTTTCCCGAGCTACAGGCTCGGAAACCGCCCAATCAGGAGAAGATCATGAGAAGAATCTATTTTTTAGTCCCCGACCTCGAAACGACGCATAAGATTGTCGATGAGTTACGGGCGGAAGGGTTTGAAGACCGGCATATCCATGTTCTAGCCAAACGCAATACGCCGCTGGGCGATATGCCGGAAGCGTCGGTCTTCGAGAAAACCGATTTTATCCCGGCAGTCGAACGCGGTGCCGCGCTCGGCGCCACCACCGGTTTGCTGGCGGGTTTGGTGGCTTTACGCTTTGCCGGCTTTGCCATTGCCGGCGGCCCCGTGCTGGGGGTGTTGGTTTACGGCGCCACCATAGGCGCGATGATGAGCGGTTTGGCCGGTCTGCAGGTGGGTAATTCCAGAGTCAAGGATTATGCCGACGCCATAGAAAACGGCCAACTACTGGTGATGATCGATATTGCAAAACAGCGCATAGATGCCATTAGGCAGTTAATTATCAAACATCACCCAAGTGCCGAATTCGAAGGCATAGAGCCGCTGTTGCCGCCCAATTATGTGTAAATCGCCCAAATCGCGTTTGACTTTAGCGCTTAATGATCGAGAATTGCCATGAAAATTGCCGTCGCCAGTCAGAACCGAAAAGAAATCACCGGCCATACCGGCCGGTGCCGTAAATTCTGGATTTACAGCATAGAGAACGATGCGATTGCCGGAAAGGAAATGCTGGAATTACCCAAGGAGCAATCTTTCCATGATTCATCACCCTGGGAGCCGTCGCCGTTGGATCAGGTGCAGGTGTTGATTGCCGGCGGCATGGGCACCGGCTTGGCGCGCCGTTTACAACAGAAAAACATCCAGGCGGTGTTGACCAAGGAAACTGATCCGGATCAAGCCGTAAAGGATTTTTTAAACGGCACCCTGAAAACCGAGCCTTTCGAACCGCACGAACACGGGCATAAGCACCCGTAAGTGTTATGCGGTCGGAATCGCCAGGATTATCCGTTACCGTCGGACTGGACGTTGCGATGCTCAAACTTCTCTCTAAAAAGCTATTCGAGCGAATGGGTGTTACACGGACTTACGATAAGCGAAGCAAGCGCTTCGTCGCCGTGATTGAATGCATTATCAATCAAAATGCGCGCGATGCCGGCGCTGCAATCTTTCCGGCGATGAACTGGCCGATTCTCAGTCTATGTAACGAATATAACGTCGGCATATTACAAATACCCTGCCCTGAAATACGTTTTTTGGGGCCGGCAAGAAAACGGCAACCCGGGCAATCCTTAAGGGACGCGCTCGATACCGATGCAGGCCGCGACTGTTGCAGAAAAATCAGCATGGATATCGTAAATCGAATCGAAGATTACACGGATCAAGGGTATCGGATATTAGCCATCTTGGGTGGTAACCCTAAAAGTCCGGGCTGTGCGATTCATTGTGAAAACGGTGAGCTATCGCCTAATTCGGGCGTATTGATGCGGGAACTTCAGGACGAACTTCGGAACAGGCGAATTGAGATTCCCTTTAAAGGCATCCGGGATGCCGATCCGGAAATGCTTGCACGTGATATCGAGTGGGTACGCGAAATTTTTTCGATAAAGGCGGCAAGTTGATCGCCTATTTACAGGTACGGCTGATTTCTCAACCCGCCATAATAGTATGGCGAGGCGAGCAATCCGCTTATTCTTCAATACCACTTTTGGAGGCAATATGAAGATTTCTACAAAATTCCGAGAGGCCGTATTGGCGCCGATTGGTGTCATGCTGATCGGTATATCCGCCAATGTACAGGCGGATAAGCTGGATATAGGCAAAAGGGAATACGATTCCGCTTGCGCCGTTTGCCATGGGCTGACCGGCAAGGGCGACGATGGCCCGCTGAAATCGTTGTTGGTCAGGCCGGTCCCCAACCTGACGGTACTCGCCAAGAATAATAAAGGCGTGTTTCCATTCGACAAAGTCTTTCAAATCATAGACGGCCGGCAGGAAGTCGCGGCTCACGGGCCGCGCGATATGCCCATTTGGGGTAATGCCTTTAACAACCAAACCTCATTGTATTTCGACAACTATCCCGAGCAAGACAGAGAGTCGGCGGCTCGCAGCCGAATTTTAGCGCTGACGGAATACGTCTATCGCTTACAACAATAATCGGACGTTGAATTGCAAGGATACCGTTCGTTTTTCGGCATCAAAAGGCGGACGGTATTTTTTAGAACCCGTCCATGCGATCGGTCGAAAAGCTCCCATTCCTCGGCTAGCCGTATGCCGATCAAATCCCTTTGCTTGCCGCCATGACAACAAATGCCCCTTGCCCATGTCCGGCCCGCAAAGTCTCGATTTCCCGAATTTCAGCAAGGGGATGGAACAAGGTTTGCCCCCGGTCATCAATCGAGAAGCCGGTTTCCAGCAGCAGCCTTCCGACCTCATCGGCGGAATAGAACGTGGCCTCGCGGTAAAAAACGCTCTCGGCTTGATGGAACAAATAGTCTTGTCCCAAGTCGCTTTCCCGGTCTATAAAGCCGATCACCAGACGCCCGCCCGGCTTAAGTACCCTGTGCGCCTCGGCCAGCATCTTCGACGCGGAATCCACAAAGCAGATGGTGGTCACCACTAACGCATAATCGAAACTGCCGGCTGCGAAAGGCAGATTTTCGGCCACCCCTTCGACTACTTCAATGCCGCGCGCTACGGCATGAACCAGCATGGCCGGGGATGGATCAATGCCCACTTGCACTCCCAATGGCGCGGCGAAGCGGCCGCTGCCGACCCCAATCTCGAGACCTTTGCCTTCACAGGGCACGAAAGCGCGTAGGGCAAGCAGTTCCGAGATATAGGCGGCTTGGTGTTTTTCGAACCACGCTTCATAGCGCTGATGATGCGTCTCGAACGGAGCCACTCTAGGCATGACTCAACTGCGGTCGAAAACGGTAATCGGTGAACTTATTCATGGCCGCATCTGTGTCTGCCGCGATGCCCTCCACCCGTAGAACCTTGCGCACAGCGCTGGAATGCCGGCAAGTGACGCTGCTGCGATGCATCATGTAGATTGCGGAACACCGTAAGGATGTCCGGGCGCTCGGTCGACTGCAACAAACGCTGATAGATTTCGGCATTGGCGATCTCGGCGGCGACACCCGCCTCGCAAGCGGCTTGCAGACTGGTGTATCTATCCACTTTGCCCGGCCAGGGATTCTCGGGTATCGACAGACCGTAACGGGCAAACAGCGAATGCAGTGCGTCGATGTGCCTCGCCTCGGCGTCGCGAATGTTGTTGAATGGTTGTACCTCGCCAAAATCGGCAAGCACTTGTTCGTAGGTCGCGAAGGCACGATATTCGTCGTCGAGCGCTTCGTCGAGCGCGCTGATTTCGGTTTCGGTCAGAGTGGCCATGAATTAAGCTCCTAAATGAAAGAAAGCGATGGTGCCGATGCCCGCCAGCAGCAACACAAACTGCCGCACCGAGGCAGCAAGCGTTACCTGTCGGTTCAGCGCAGGAATCAGGTCGGCCGCCGCGATATAAATGAAACTGGCGGCGGAAATCGCCAAAATATAGGGTACTGCCTCGCGGGTTTCCCCCAACCAGAAATAGGCCATCAACGCGCCAGGTAGCGTGGCGCTGGATGACAGCCCATTCAGCAGCAATGCCTTGGTTCGGTTATAGCCGTTGTCGAGCAAAATAGCAAAGTCGCCGACCTCCTGCGGGACTTCGTGGGCAATCACCGCCAAGGCCGTAGCAATACCCAGCGGAACGGAATTAAGGAATGCCGCGGCGATCACCACACCATCGACAAAATTGTGGAAGGCATCGCCAATCAGAATCAATGGCGCGGCGTGTCCGTGTATTTCACAGTCTGCTTGATGACAATGGCGCCAAATGACGAGTTTTTCCAATACGAAAAACAGTACCATTCCGGCCAAGACTGTCGCCAGAACTGGGTTCGCCGGTGCTTGTTCGAGTCCAGCGGGGATCATACCCAGAAACGCCGCGCCGAGTAAGGTACCGGTGGCATAGCTGATCAGGCAGGGAAGCAGGATTTTGCGTATGCCGTCCGGAAAAAACAGAAACAGGGCGGCTCCGGCGATGGCGCCTAAGCTGCCCAGGATACTGAAGCCGATTATCCAAAGTAGCATTCGATTTATACCCCGGTTCGTTTTTATGCGAAAAAATTTGGGCAAGTATCACATCACCTGATGTCGATCATTCGAGGCCATAATAGCGTAACGATTCAAGCGAGTCTGCCTAATTGTTAGATTAGCGCAACATGCCCAACACAATCATATCCGTGGCCTGCTCGGGGGAAAGGCCGTGGGCGATTAAGGTCTCCATTTGTTTTTTGTCGACGGTGCCGATAGCGGCTTCGTGGGTGATCTTGGCTAAGGGATGACTGACTCTGACGACGGGTGTCGACTGTCCGACCGCCTGGTCCTTGATGATTTCCATGCAATCCATATGGCCTCGCGCGCCTTCGGCTCGGCCTTCGGTGATGCCGACGATGTCCGCTCGGGCTGCGCCTTCCAATGCGACTCGGCTTTTGATCATGCTGCGTGAAAATCGGCCATTCAGGTTGACGGCTTCGTTGATTTTGATCAGATCGTTCTCATGCCCGAAAATGCGGGACATTAGTTCGACCACGGCATAGTCGGCGGCCTGAACCGATTCTTCAAAATCGAGCTTGCCGACCCGACCCGCCGTTAATGAAAAATCGCCACTGTAGCGCGCATGCTTGCCGACGCTTACCTTCCCAGTCGTCCTTACTTCCATGCCGCCCGACACGCCGTGAATATGGCCGTCCATGAAATGTAGCTCCGCGCTTTCGCCAATTGTTATGGTTTTTTCCATGCTGTGCCTGACGATAGTCGCGTTGGTGAACAAGCCATGGGCGATAAATTGGGCCTTGGCGCCGGATTCTAGTTTGATATGAACGCTGAAGTGCTGGCTGCCGAGCCCTTGTAACAAACCAAAGCAAAGATGAACAGGTTGGGCAATCCGGATATCGCGGGCAATGGCGATTTCGGCAATCGTCAGATCGTCTCGTTCATCAATGTTTATGCTTAGTCCTGGAATTGTTTGCCGGCTCACCAAGGTTTGGCCATCGGCAACGATATGCGCGGTATTGGGATCAGTCAGCACAGCGCTATCGATACCGGCCGCATTCAATAACGGGAAAAACTGATCACGCAGCGGCATAATTGCACTTCTGGCCGTTACAAATCAGACAATGCCGGGATTTATAAAGTCTAACGACCCTCTCTGGCGAGCTGGTCAAGATAATTTTGCCCCCACACAGCAGAGAAGCTTGGTCGGCAATGTCGGCGACTTCTTCCTGGTGAGTGATTAACAGAATCGATGAGCCATTTTGTTTGATCAGGTTGATCACCCCCAGGATGTTGTTAATGGAGATCAAATCGATGCCTGCAACGGGTTCATCCAGAATACACAGCCTGGGCCGCAACGCCAGCATAGCCGCGAGTTCGATGCGTTTTCTTTCGCCGCCGCTCATCGATTTGTCCAGTAGTCTGTCCAGATAGTCGTCCGGAGCCAGTCCGACCTGTGCCAGGCAGTCGGACAAATTAGCCTGGCTGTGGCCGAGACTCAAATAGTCGCGCACCGAGATGCCTTCGAACAAAGCCGGCTCCTGCCAGACCATCGTCATGCCGGCTTGGGCGCGCTGGTACAAGCTCCATTGTCCTATGTCCTGACCGTCGAAAAGGATTTGCCCGGAAGACAGGCTATAGTCTTCGCAGCCGATGATCAAACGTGCCAAGGTGCTCTTGCCGGTGCCGTTGGTGCCGATCAGCGCATGTACATCGCCTTCTTCGAGAGCAAAATTCAGATCGTCGAGTATCTTTTTTTGACCTACCAGAAAATCGGCGTGGCGTATCTGCAATAGCGGCATACGATTAGGACTCTGGTTCCACGACTATTTCGGCGGCAGGTTCGGAATCGGTTACTGCGGATACATCCCGGCATAGCCGTTTTCTGTCGGTCAGTTCATCCAATTTTCTGAACACAGGGCCAATGATGGATTGTTCGATCCCTGTGAAATACAGCCGGCCGGCATTGACGACCACGAATACCGAGCTGAAGTGATGCAGTAAGGCTGCAACGATGGGATTGAGCAGGCCGAATGTCGCCAGCGCCAGGCCGATGCTGTTGAAACCGACCGCCCATAGATAATTTTGTTGAATAATCCCGCCCATTTTATGACTGAGCCGCAAAATGGTGACCAGATCCTGGGCATCGTGGCCGAGAATCACCACATCCGAGGAAATAATCGCCAGATTGACATTTTTGTGGCCGCCGATGGCGATGCCGACATTGGCGGCGGCCAGTGACGGTGCATCGTTGACGCCGTCGCCGACCATCGCCACCTTACCCTGGGCCTGAAACTTTTTGACCAGCGCGGTTTTGTCCTCCGGCTTGCAATTGAAATAGTATTCGTCGGCGTTGATATAGTCGGCCACGCGCTTCGCTTCCTGTTCCTCGTTGTCGCCGGTTGCGAGAATCACTTTTTCGATGCCGCAGGCACGGATGGTGTCGGCCAAGCCTTGCATTTCCGACAACATGATGTCGCGAATGACGATGACACCTTTGACTTCTCTATCGACGGCCAGCCAGATCGCACGGCCGGTATAGTCGATGGCAGGCAATTCAATATCCTGAAGACTCAGTGTTTCGGCGCTGCCCATCAAAATATCCTGTTCATCGATCCTGGCCTTGATGCTGCGGCCCGGCAGATCCTCGGCCTGCTCGACCGGCAGGAAACGGCTTACGCCTTGCGCTTTTGCATAGTTGATAATCGAGCGGGCAATGGGGTGATCGAAGCGGGATTCAATCGATGCGGCCAGTTCCAGCAGTTTTTGCTTCGACATGCCGAGCTCGATGACTTGGCTGACCTCGGGTTCGGCCAGGGTGATCGTGCCGGTTTTGTCCAAAATCAGGGTTTTGATGTCCTGCATGTTTTCCAGCGGCTCGCCGCCTCGGGCCAGAATATTGGTGCGGGCCAGGCGGCCGATATTGGCGGCGAACGCGGTTGGCGTCGCCAGCGCCCAGGCGCAGGGGCAGACCACCGCCAGTGCGGTCGCCGTCAGATGCAGGCTGCCGGTGATAAAAAACAGCATAAACGCATAAGCCGTGACCGACAGCAGCAGAATCTGCACCGTGGTATCGGCGCGTTTTTGTAAATCCGATTTATTCAGCAGGCTTTTCTCGATTTCCTGGGTAATCACCGACAGAAACGAGTCGTCGCCGTTTTTGTCGGCCCTGACCTGCAATGGACCGGTCAGATTCAGCGTGCCGGAGGTGACGCCGGCGCCGGTTTGCTTATAGACGGGGAATGGTTCGCCGGTAATCGTCGATTCGTCTATGGACGATTCGCCTTCGATGATGGTGCCGTCGATGGGCACCATCGCGCCCTTGGGAATAATGATCACATCATGCTGGCGAACCTGGTTGATGGGTATTTCCCGGACCTCTCGGTTTTGCAGTACGTTCGCGGTTGTTTTGCCTTCCTGAATCAGGCTCTCGATTTTTTCCCGGTTTTTGCGAATGATCGTAAACGAGATGTATAAGCCCAAACCGATAAACCAGGCCACCATGGCTCCGCTCAACGGTGCGCCGTCGATCAGCGTCACCGTCATCACCAAAACGATCAGCAGTTCCGCCGACACCTTGCGCATGAACAGGAGGGTTTTTAACAAGGCCTCCAGATAAATCGCCAGACAGAACAGATAAAACGGTATGCCCAGCCAATACAAAGCTGGAAGGTCATAAAGGGCATCCAGGCCGAACAGGATCACCGGAATCACGGCGGCTAACACGCGCAGCAGCATGATGTCGCCGCTTGGGCTGATTTTCAGCAGCTCGGCGTCGATTCTGTCGAAGTAGATTTTATAAGGCATGGTTAAATCCCCATTTAGATGACCGTCCCGAAAAAATAGAAACGAGCCAAAATATTATCCGAAAACTCAGACTAAACCGCCGCCGAGGTTTACGGGAGCGCCGGAATTGGTGGACAAAAACCGCGCTCCCGCATTGCGGAAAAGCGGCGGCGGCCGGGCAATACTTGAAACATCAGCGGTTTTGTACGCTTAGGGAATTCCCCGACGGCAAATACAAGTATTGGCTAATTTTTTACCTTTCCGATAGGGGCGGGCAAAATTAACCAACGGGCCGCGGGCTTTTGACGCGGCCTCAAAAACTATATATTGCTTCCCCCGGCTCAAAAAAATATAATCGCGGCTTTTTTTTAATCCAGATCGTTTTTTAACCTACGAAGTCTTAACAACATGACAACCCATATCATGCCTACATATGCTCGGCAGGCAGTTACTTTCGACCGCGGCGACGGCGCGTGGCTTTGGGACAGTAATGGCAAACGTTATCTGGATGCCTTGGCGGGTATAGCGGTTTGCAATCTCGGTCATGCCCACCCCGCCGTGCATCAGGCTTTATGCAAGCAAAGCCAGACCTTGATCCACACTTCCAATTTATACGGCGTGAAATTACAGGCCGAATTGGCGGACACATTATGCCGGCTCAGCGGCATGGACAACGTGTTTTTTTGCAACTCCGGCGCGGAAGCCAACGAAGCCGCCATAAAAATTGCCCGCAAATACGGCCACGAGCAAGGCATCGAGACCCCGGTCGTCATCACCATGGAAAAAAGCTTTCACGGCCGCACCATGGGCGCGTTAAGCGCGACCGGCAACAGCAAGGTCAAGCAAGGTTTCGACCCGTTACTGCCGGGTTTCGTCCATGTGCCTTATAACGATATCGACGCCATCCTTACAGCCATTCGCGCCGATAAAAATATAGTGGCTATTTTGGTGGAACCCATCCAGGGCGAAGGCGGCGTCAACATTCCGGATGCCGATTACCTGAACCAAATTCGCGCCATCTGCGACCGGCACCAACTGTTGATGATGGTCGACGAGATTCAAACCGGCATCGGCCGTACCGGCCGATTTTTGGCCTATCAGCATAACCGGATCATACCGGATGTCTGCACGCTGGCTAAAGCGCTGGGGAACGGCGTACCCATAGGCGCCTGCATGGCGCACGGAAAGGCGGCGACAATTTTGACGGCCGGCAATCACGGTTCCACTTTCGGCGGCAACCCGCTGGCCTGTAGCGCGGCGCTCGCCGTTCTCGACACACTCAGCAACACCAGCCTGATAGCCGATGCCGATATAAAAGGTAAACGCATTTGCGATACCATAGCCCGGCAACTTGAAGGCAATCAGCATATCGTCGCCATCCGCCATCAAGGCCTGATGATCGGCATTGAGCTGGACGCCCCTTGCGGCGAACTGGTGGGCAAGGCATTGGAAAAAGGGTTGTTGATCAATGTTACCGCCGACAGCACCATACGCTTGCTGCCGCCGCTGCTGATCGACGACGCGCAGATCGATTTACTCACCGAAACATTGTCTGCACTTATAAAAGAACACAGCCATTAGTACCCTTATGCAACCCAGACACTTCACCAGCTTGCTGGACTTGAGCAGCGCCGAATTACGGCATTTGATTCATCGCGCCATCCAGTTAAAAAATCACCGCGATCCCGATTTTCAACCCCTTAAAGGCAAAGTGCTGGCCATGGTGTTCGAAAAGTCGTCCACCCGCACCCGCATTTCCTTTGAAGCGGGGATGACGCAATTCGGCGGCAGCGCGATATTTTTATCGCCGCGCGACACCCAGCTGGGCCGGGGCGAACCGCTGGAAGACAGCGCCAAGGTCATCTCCAGCATGGTGGATTGCATCATGCTGCGCACCAACGAACACGACACGGTCACCACCTTTGCCAAGCACTCGCGGGTACCCGTCATTAACGGCCTGACGGATTTGCTGCACCCCTGCCAATTGCTGGCCGACATGCAGACTTATTTCGAGCATCGCGGCGACATTGCCGGCAAAACCGTGGCCTGGATAGGCGACGGCAACAATATGTGCCACTCCTATATCAACGCCGCCCGCCAATTCGATTTTAAACTGCATATTGCCAGCCCGGCCGATTACGGCCCTGTGCAAAGCATTGTCGATGCCGCCGCCGATAAAGTGGCGTTCTTTAATTCGCCGGTTCTGGCGGCGCAACATGCCGATTTGGTGGTAACCGACGTTTGGGCCAGCATGGGCCAGGAAAGCGAGCAGAAGAAACGCGAATATGCGTTCCGGGATTTTCAGGTCAGCCAAGAGGTCATGCAAGCCGCCCATCCGGAAGCGCTGTTCATGCATTGCCTGCCCGCGCACCGGGGCGAAGAGGTGGCCGCGGCAGTCATAGACGGCCCGCAAAGCGTCGTTTTCGACGAGGCCGAGAACCGCCTGCATGCGCAAAAAGCCCTGCTGGAATTTCTCATCCGCCGATAATTTCGCTAGAATTACCGGTTTTTAGTTAGTTGATGAAGAGCGCCGCCGTGAAAAAAGCCATCGCCAGTTTTCTTGTTTTACTTGCAACCAGCAGCTTGGCACAGGCCAGAACCGGTTACGTCACCGACAGCATCGACATTCCGTTGCGTAGCGGAGAAAGCGAACGCAGCCGTATCGTCAAAATGCTGCCGAACGGCATGGCGCTTACTTTATTGGGCGATAACACCGAAAACGGTTACACCTATGTGCAAGCGGCGAATGGCGCGGAGGGCTATATTCTGACCCGTTACATCAGCGGGGAACCTATTAGCCGCACCCAACTGGAAGCCGCCAGCAAAAAATTGGAAGCCCTGCAGGAAGAAAACAAGGCGCTTAAAACCGCGCAGGCCAACGGCCAGGAAATCAGCGGCGAACGCGACCGGCTAAACGCTGAACTTAACGAGCTTAAACAAACGGCCGCTAACGCCATTCAACTCAAGCAACAGCGCGACCAATTACAGGAGCGCGTCATTACCGTTGAGCGAGAACTGCAACAGCTAAAACGCGAAAATCAGGCCTTGACCGACAATACCAACCAGGACTGGTTTCTGTATGGCGGAGGCTTGTCGCTGTTCGGTGTGCTGCTGGGTTTCATCCTGCCTAAACTCAGCTGGCGCCGCCGCTCCAGCGGCTGGGATACATTTTAGTTTTTTACGCATTTAACCGCGGGTTTGCCCCGCGGTTAAGATACCCTTTCCACTGCGGCAGTTTAAGTGCCGCTTTTGCTTTCAGTTGGAATTACCATGCCTGCATATCGTTCACATACCACCACTCAAGGCCGCAACATGGCGGGCGCGCGCGCATTGTGGCGCGCCACCGGCATGAAAGACGGCGACTTCGATAAGCCGATTATCGCGATTGCCAACTCCTTCACCCAGTTCGTGCCCGGCCATGTGCATTTGAAAGACTTGGGCCAACTGGTGGCGCGCGAGATCGAACAAGCGGGCGGCGTGGCGAAGGAATTCAACACCATCGCGGTGGACGACGGCATTGCCATGGGCCACGACGGCATGTTGTATAGCTTGCCCAGCCGCGATCTGATTGCCGACAGCGTCGAGTACATGGTCAATGCCCACTGCGCCGATGCCCTGGTCTGTATCTCCAATTGCGACAAAATTACCCCCGGCATGTTGATGGCGGCAATGCGCATCAATATTCCGGTGATCTTCGTCTCCGGCGGCCCGATGGAAGCCGGCAAAGTCAGCCTGGCCAATCCGCAAAGCCACACCATCGAAATCAAAAAGCTGGACCTGATCGACGCCATGGTGATGGCGGCGGACAGTAAAGTATCCGATAGCGATTTGGCGGAAGTCGAACGTTCCGCCTGCCCGACTTGCGGCTCCTGTTCCGGCATGTTCACCGCCAATTCCATGAACTGTTTAACCGAGGCATTGGGCCTGTCGTTGCCGGGTAACGGTACCGTAGTCGCCACCCATGCCGACCGCGAACAATTGTTCAAACAAGCCGGGCGGCGTATCGTCGAACTGGCCAAACAATATTACGAACAAGACGATGAATCGGTATTGCCGCGTTCGGTCGGCTTCAAGGCGTTTGAAAACGCCATCGCGTTGGACATCGCGATGGGCGGTTCGACCAACACCATCTTGCATCTGCTGGCTATCGCGCAAGAGGCCGGCATAGCTTTCACGCTGGCCGACATCGACCGCATGTCGAAAATTGTGCCGCAATTGTGCAAGGTCGCGCCCAACACCAACAAATACCACATCGAAGACGTGCATCGTGCCGGCGGCATCATGGCGATTCTGGCCGAGCTTAACCGGGCCGGCAAGCTGCATGCGGACGTACCCACCGTGCATGCCAAAACCCTGGGCGATGCCCTGGCGCAATGGGATGTGATGGCTAAGCCGAGCGATGCGGTGAAAACTTTTTACATGGCAGGCCCAGGCGGTATTCCGACTCAGGTGGCCTTCAGCCAGGACGCGCGCTGGCCCAGTCTGGACCTGGATAGGGCCGAAGGCTGTATCCGCTCGTTCGAACACGCCTTCAGCAAGGAAGGCGGTCTGGCGGTATTGCACGGCAATATCGCGCTCGATGGCTGCGTGGTAAAAACCGCAGGCGTCGACGACAGCCTGTTGGTGTTTGAAGGTAATGCCCATGTGGTCGAGTCGCAAGACGAGGCGGTGGAAAATATCCTGGCCGATAAAGTCAAGGCCGGCGACGTGGTGGTGGTGCGCTACGAAGGCCCCAAAGGCGGGCCGGGTATGCAGGAAATGCTGTATCCGACCAGCTATATCAAATCCAAGGGCTTGGGTAAGGCCTGCGCACTGTTGACCGACGGCCGTTTTTCCGGCGGCACCTCCGGCCTGTCGCTCGGCCACTGCTCGCCGGAAGCTGCGGCGGGCGGCGCCATCGGCCTGGTGCGCAACGGCGACCGCATCCGCATCGATATTCCCAATCGCAGCATCGACGTGCTGGTTTCCGAGCAGGAACTGGCTCAACGCCGCGCCGAGCAGGACCAACTGGGCTGGAAACCGGCCAAGCCGCGCGCCCGCAAAGTTTCGGTGGCGCTCAAGGCCTATGCTCACTTTGCCACCTCCGCCGACAAGGGCGCGGTGAGGGATTTGACCAAGATCGAAGACCACTAGGCGGGTGGAAAGAATTTGGTTAACTATTAACTAAGCTTATCTCGGCATCCTTAATCTATAGCTAAGAAGAATTGCTCTACATATCAGACTTAAGGAAGAAAAATATCATGATCACCTCATTTAAAACTAAAGAGTTAGGCGTAGGTTTCGATTTTGATATAACCCTGGAAGCAAACAAACAAATTTATTGCTTTATCGGGAAAAACGGCATAGGTAAAACTCAGCTTCTGGAGAACATGGCAAAATCTCTGATTTATTCGCACGCCATGTTTTCAAAAAACAAAAGCTACAAATACGCGGATTTATTCGTTCAAAACCACATACACGACAAACTAAAAGGACACAATTTAAAACTACCTCTCGAACTCGAAGTCAACAAGTTTAAAATCAAAGACAAGACCCGTCAGAACTGGGGATTTACTAATTTTGAACACATTCCAAATATCAACACCCATGGTCCGTTCGTTTGCGACAAACCGGTTGTATTCATAGGCGCAAAGAATCGTGGATTTTCGAAAAATATCGACAGTAGCAATATAAAAATTCTTCCGGACAAACAGCATCGTTTTACCGATAGTTTTGAACGCACTCTGTGTTATCTTAACGGCGATGGTTTGGAGCAACAGGAAATCGCCGATTGGTTTGCTTCCCGTCTGATCATTAACCCAAATTTCGTTGTAAAAAACCAAAACAAGGAACAGGAAGCCGTTACGGTTCTGCAACTGATGGACAAACTGGAGCCGGGGCTCGATTTAGTCAATCGGCGCGAAGATGGCGGCTTATCTTTAAAACTGATGTTTTACGAAGGGCAATTGTTGATTAACAATACCCCACTCGACAAGCTCTCGACCGGTTTTATTTCGATAATTAAAATCTTTCAGGAAATTGTTGCCGGTTATAGCGGTTGGACAAACGAACCCAACCTTAGCGAAGTAGACGGCATCGTTTTTATTGATGAAATCGAACCCCATTTACATATTAGTTGGCAAACTAAAATTATCGGCGTTCTGCGCGAGTTTTTTCCGCATACCACTTTTTTCATTTCCACTCACTCGCCTTTAGTATTATCCGGCTTAAAAAACGGCGAAGGGTACGAGATGATTCGAGATGGAAATCTCGTCAAAACCAAAACGGTAACCAGTATTGAAAGCTATTTTTTAAACGATATTGTTAAAGAATTCTTCAATGTCGATCTTAACAAAGAAAAAATCGACCATATCGATAAAGAAAAGCAAAAAAAGGCTAAACAGGCATTGTTGGATCTTGTAAATAATTTGCAAGAGGAAGATTAATGAAGTATTTCATCGACACCAACTTGATTATCGATGCCTACGACAAAAAGAAACCCGAAGCGATCGACAAACTGAGACCTATACTTGAAGACGAAGAAAGTGAAATATTCATTAACCGATTGGTCTATTTGGAAACATTACGGACTGTTAAGCTGACTAACAGCAAAAATTTCCAACAACTTAAAACCATCTTCGAAAGCTTTGGAATTTTAGATATTACACAAGAAATCTATGACCAAGCCATCCAGCTTTCCAGATACAGCCAATCGAAAGGAATAAGCTTAAAAGGAAAATGTGCGGCTATCGATTTTCTTCACTTTATAACCGCCCAACATTACCGACTTAATTTGCTAGCCAGCGACAGGGATATGGAGAAATTAGCCAAGGTCTATATCGAATGGCAAAATTCACATTAATTATTCTTACTTCGGCCACAATGCTATGTTTTTAGCATTATCCCAGGAATGAAACGCTTCCTCCTGCAGCTCATCGCCATCTGGAAACAAAAAATCAAAATCTACTTCATGGCGGCGTGGATCGGTGCCGGTGTGGGGATTTTTCTGCTGGCGCCCAGCTACGATTACATCAGTTCCCGCGAAAACAACGCCGACCCCTTGTCGTCCATCGAATACGTGCTGACGCAATTCAAGGAAATAATGACGGGACAGATCAACCAGAACAACATCATTCTGTTTTACGCCGAGATCGGCGCCATACTGGGTTTGCTGTCATTGGGGGTTTACCGGGTGCTGCACAAGCGTTTGCTGGATCTGGATGCCCTGAAATCCGAACTGGACAAAGACTTGCCTTCGATCATTCGTCAGGGCGAAGGGCCGTTATTGGAATTCAAATCCTCGTTGCGCTGGGATATGCAGGAACAACGTATCAACCGCGGCCTGGAAATGGTGATAATGAAAACCGTGGCCGGTTTTCTCAACAGCCATGTCGGCGGCAGCTTACTGATAGGCGTGCGCGACGACGGCGACATCATAGGCCTGGAAAAAGACTATCAAACCCTGAAAAGACCCGACCGGGACGGTTTCGAACAAACCCTGATGACCGCCATATCTGCGAACTTGGGCGCCGACCTTTGCGCGAATGTGCATATATTGTTTCATGTAATCGATCAAAAAGACGTCTGCCGGGTTATCATCTCGCCTGCCCTCCGGCCGGTGTTTTTAAACCAGGGCAACGCGCCGAAATTTTTCGTCCGCACCGGCGGCGGCACCCGCGAGCTCAACATTCAGGAAGCCCTGGAATATGTGGCCGGGCGCTGGAAAATCCTCAAAATGCATTAATCGGGATTCGGTAGATAATATCAATAATAATGAACACTACTACACAAACCACAGCCCACTCCAAGCTATCGCCGGTTATATTGTTTGCCGGCACTTTATTCGTCAGCGCCATGTTGATGTTCGTGCTGCAACCGATGTTCGGCAAACTGTTGCTGCCGTTGTTGGGCGGCACCCCGGCCGTCTGGAACACCTGCATGGTGTTTTATCAAACCATTTTATTCGGCGGCTATCTATATGCGCATTGGCTAACCAGCCGCTCGGGCCAGCAACGGCAAATTCAAATTCACACCGCCCTGTTGATATTCAGCCTGTTTGCGCTGCCGGTTGCCCTGCCCGCCGATGCCAACCCGCCCACCGAAGGTAACCCAAGTTTCTGGCTGGTCTGGACCTTGTTTCTGGCCATAGGCATGCCATTTTTTGTAGTATCCACCACCGCCCCGCTGCTGCAGAAATGGTTTTCGCATTTAGGCCATCACAGTTCGGAAGACCCTTATTATCTGTATGCGGCCAGTAACGCCGGCAGCTTGTTGGCTTTGCTCAGCTATCCGTTTCTGCTAGAACCTAACATCGGCCTTGTCAATCAACGCCTGTTCTGGAGCATCGGCTACGGCCTGCTGTGTATCCTGATTATCATCTGCGCCGTCGCCCTGTGGCGCAGCATCGCGGAAATCGATGCCAATGAGATGCCGGAAATCGCGGCCGAAGAGATTGCCGCCCCGCCCATGCGGCAACAGTTGCATTGGCTGGCATTGGCTTTCGTGCCGTCCAGTTTGTTACTGGGTCTGACTCAATACATCAGCACCGATATCGCCGCAGTGCCGCTGTTGTGGATACTGCCACTGACCTTGTATTTGCTATCGTTCATCCTGGTATTTTCCAAATGGGCCGACCGCATACATCCCGGCATGGTCGCGCTGCAGCCGGCCGTTTTATTGATATTTATCGCCTATTCCTTCATCAATCCGGCTGTTTTGCCGTATTGGCTGGATTTGATATTGCACTGTCTGGCTTTCTTCCTGACCATCATGGTCTGCCATGGCGAGCTGGCCAAGCATAGGCCGCACCCGCAACATTTGACCCACTTTTATCTGGTCATGTCTTTCGCCGGCATGCTGGGCGGCTTGTTCAATACCTTCGTGGCACCGTTCGTGTTCAATGCCGTGTACGAGTACCCGATCATGATAGTGGCTGCCTTGCTGTTGCGGCCGGGCTTTTTCAACGGCCGCTGGTTTCTGCAGCCGATTTTTCCCGGCTTGCTGCTGCTGATGGGTTTTGCGGTTTATTTCGGCACGGACCGGCTGTTCGAATATCTGGATGTCATCGGCGGGGCCTTGATCTTGCTGGCCGGTCTGACCTATTCCGTCCGCCATAGTCCGCTGGGGCTGGGGTTGTTGACGGCGGTGATATTGATTTTCACGCTGGGCCTGCATAGTTTGGCATCCAGCACCTTATATCGAGAGCGCACCTTTTTCGGGGTATTATCGGTGCGGGATACCGTCATAGCCGACGAAAACCAACGCCCGGAAAAAGTCCGCGAGCTATATCACGGCACCACCAAGCACGGCGCCGAACGTCTGACCGCCGCCAACATCACCACCCCCCTCACCTATTACAGCCGCCCCGGCCCGATCGGCCAGCTGTTTGCCGAATTCGACGCCGAAAACCAACACTGGAACATCGGTGCCGTCGGTCTGGGCGCGGGTGCCTTGGCTTGCTACAGCAAGGAACAGCAGCACTGGCGGTTCTACGAAATCGACCCGTTAATCGTCGATGTCGCCAAAAACCCTAAATGGTTTCATTATCTGGAGCGCTGCAACCCGCAAGCGGACATGATAGTCGGCGATGCCCGTTTATCCTTGGCCAAGGAGCCGGACCGCAGCTTCGATTTGCTGATCATGGATGCCTTCAGCTCGGATGCCGTTCCCACCCATTTGCTGACCCGCGAAGCGATGCAGCTATACTTTAGCAAACTCAAAGACGACGGCATGCTGGCGTTCCATATCACCAACCGGCATTTGGCCTTGAAAAAGGTGCTGGCCGACCACGCCGAAAACTTGCAACTGTCGGGCCTGTTGCAGGAATTCAGCCCCGACAACACCGCTCCTCCATTGGTGGTTGCCACCGACTGGGTGGTAATCGCCAAACAGCCGCAACGGCTGGACCGGCTGCGGCAAAGCCGTCTCGGCCACTGGCAAAAACTGCCGCTGGCCTTCGATTTACAACCGTGGACCGACGATTTCACTCATATCATAGGAATCTGGAAATAGGAAATATTATGCTGATTACGGAACTTGCCCAACTTTGCAATGCCACTCCACGGGGCGGCGATGCCTCTGTCACCCTGCAGTCGGCCGCCGATATCATGTCCGCCCAGGCGCATCAAGTCACGGTATTGAGCGACGGCAAATACAAAAAATACCTAAAAGACTGCCGAGCGTCAGCCTGTTTTATTGCCGAAGCATTGATAGACGGCGAGGTGCCGGCCGGCATGACATTATTGGTCTGCAAAGACCCGGAGATGAGCTTTCTGACCGCGGTCAAAGCCTTGCACCCGGAGCCGGCCCTGGAAAGGCGGATTTCGCCGCAGGCGTCAATTGCCGAGACCGCCCGCTTGGAAAACGACGTGCACGTAGGCCCTTTTGCCAGCATAGGCCAACACGGCAATATCGGTGCCGGCACGACCATCGATGCCGGCGCGCGCATCGGCAATAATGTCGAGATTGGCAGCAATTGCCGCATTCATCCCAACGCGGTGATTTACGACAACACGGTGATCGGCAACAACGTCATCATTCATTCCGGCGCCATCATCGGCGCGGACGGCTTCGGCTATAAATACCGCGATAATCAGCACGTCAAAGTGCCGCATGTCGGTAACGTGGTGATAGACGACAACGTCGAAATCGGCGCCAATACCTGTATCGACCGCGGCGCGCTGGGCGCCACCCGTATCGGCTGGGGTAGCAAGATAGACAATCTGGTACAGCTCGGCCACAACAACCTGGTTGGCAAAAACGTCATCGTGTGCGGCCAATGCGGCATTTCCGGGTCCTGCGAGATTGGCGACGGCGCTATTCTGGCGGGCAGCGTCGGCGTGGCCGACCATGTCAAAATAGGCTCCCGCGCCGTGGTGATGGCCCGTAGCGGCGTTTCGCAGGATATAGAGCCCGGCGCGCAAGTGTGGGGCAGCCCGGCCAAGGACAGAAAAATCGCTTGGCGGGAATTGGCGGCGCTGGCAAAATTGCCGGAACTGCTGCAAAAAATCAAACAGCTGGAAAGCCGTCTGACTAAGCTGGAAGAATAATTTTTCATTTCCCACCCAAAGGGAGTCCGCCATGAACGATAAACAACGCGTCGCCGAACACGCCGCTCAACGCATCGAAACCGGCATGCTGGTGGGTTTGGGCACGGGCTCCACCGCAAACTTTTTTATCGAGGCGCTGGCCCGCCGCCAACGGGACGATAATTTGCAAATCGAAGTCGTTGCCAGCTCGATAGTCAGCACGCTGAAAGCCCAGCAGTTGGGTTTAAAGCTACGCAGCATGGAACATATCGGCGGGCTTGACGTATACGTCGATGGCGCCGATGAAGTCGCGCCGGACTTGACCTTGCTCAAGGGCCGCGGCTCCGATCTGGTACGGGAAAAATTATTGGCCAAAGCCGGCAAAGCCTTTTGGGTGCTGATCGACCCCAGTAAACACGTGAAACGCATCGGCCAAAACTACCCGGTTCCGATTGAAGTCATGCCGTTTGCCTGGCAGTTGGTGCAACGCAGTCTGGCCGGCATCGGCGGCGCGGCCAAGCTACGAAGTCACGGTGACGGTTTATTCGTCACTTCTTACGGCAGCCTGGTGCTGGATACCGCCTTCGATCCGGGCGTGGACGGCAAAACCCTGAACGCTCAACTCAACGCCATTCCCGGCATCGTCGAACACGGCATCTTTGCGGGTTTAACCAGCGCGGTATTTTGCGGCAATAACGGTTCGGTTGAGGAAAGTTTGGCCTGATATCCGGCCGTCCTTGCGGATTACCTGTTCAGACTATGGGGACATGAAAATCGGATTCCCCCGCGTTGATAAAACACGAGAGATTGCGCCGGCCGCAGCGGCTTGTACCGAACCGCGACGCACCGCCCTTCTCGACTCGTCACTCCCCGCCGTTTAAGCCCCGCGCGGAATCCAGCCCTTTAACATTGTTGATAACGGCGCCGTCGAGATTGGCATGGCGAAAGTCGGCCCCGGCTACGTCGGCACCATGCAGATTGGCACCGGATAAATCCGCCCACTGCAGGCGCGCCCCGCGCAAATCGGCATTTTGCAGTTTGGCGTAGGACAGGATGGCATGGGTAAAATTGCTGCCGCTGAGGTCGGCTCCGGTCAACACGGCATTGTTCATTTCCACGCGCGCCGGCGCCATGCCCTGGTTGGCCATGTCGGCCCCGAGATCGGCGCCGGCGAGTTTGGCTCGACTGAGGTTGACCCCGTTCAACACACCGATGATACGGCTACCGGCCAAGTTGGCTTCCGACAAGTCGGCATTATCCAACACCACGGCGTACAAACTGGCATTCGACAAATCCGCTTTTCTCAACGTCGCTTTCCGTAATTGCGCCCGGTTCAGGTTGGCGTTCCGCAGGTTTGCCGCATCGAGATTGCAGTTCTCCAAATTGGCGGAAAACAAATCGGCTGCTTTAAAGTCGACGCCCGACAGGTCCAAACCGGACAGGTCTTTGTGGGTGAATTTCGCTGGCCGATTGTCGGCGTTGCCGATTATCGCCACGACTTGTTCCCGGCTGTACTCCGCCGCTTGGCAAGGCGGCAGGCAGACGGCAAGCCCTTGAATGAATAATAGATAACGAACAACTCGCGGTTTCATAAAGCCATGGCCCCCAAAAATATTGATGGGGACAGTGTAGGCACGGCCTGAATAGGCTGGCAATCCTGCCCGAAACAAAAGGAAAAAGCTCAACTGAATAGTCGGAATATTTCCCGTTTCATCCGGCAAACAATGGCGTGCGTTTATTGAATCGTATCGATATGAGGCTTTGTCGACAATCGGGCAACCAAGTTATCGCATCGACGTAGCGGTTAGCAAAAGACAGGCGGATACCGCCCCCTGCCCGCCTTCCCCTCCGAGACACTCGCCAACCCTACGCTGCACAGGGTATTTTTCAGTTTCAATTCAGTTCGTCTCCTTATAATCCCTTTGCCTTCGTATCAATAACCTACAAGTTCTTGCCGGTAGCGAACCGCGCGCCGAAGGCCAACCCACAAACTCCAGGCTTTTTGTAAAGCTCGCAAAGGCAACGAAAAGCCATGGTTTTGCGGTTTAAATTTCAACCACAATTCAAGCGGAATAATCATGATGAAATCACGCCATCCGATCGCAGCATTACTTTTCTTTATTTTATCGAACGCTGTTCAAGCGGCCGGCTCCCCCATGAACGAAGACTTTACCAATCTGATCTCCCTGTCCAAGAACGCAATCGAAGCCGGTAAGCAGGAAAATGCACAGGCCTTTGCCGAAAAAACCAATATCGCCATGGAAGCTCTAAAAGCACAGGCGCAAAACGAAAAGGGATACTCCATTAAACTGCCGCGCGCCAGCGCCAAACTAAAAGCCGCGCTGAAAGCAGCCAAGGCCGGCAATATTCAAGAAGGGATCGACAACCTGGAGTTAGCCGTCACGGAAATGCAAAAGAAATAGCACACTATTAGTAGTAGGGTTAGGCGCCTGCCGTAACCCTACTCGCCGGCTTATTGCGGTTCAATTGCTTCGATTGTCGGGTTATGCTAACCCAACCTGGGCAATCGATCCGTATCGGCTGGCATTCGCTGAAGTTACAAGAAATAGACCTTTGGGCGGCTTGAATACGGAAATATTGGTTAATCCCGCGCCAAAAAAAAGACATCCTAAGATGCCTTTTTAGTTTGCCATGGGCAATTATTAAATGCCGTCCGGAAAATCGTAGCTGTAATGCTTGCGTAATGGCTTTACCACTTCCCATTGACTATCAAGCCCTGCCGGAAACACGACCAAATCTCCCGGCAGGATACGCACCGGCTCGCCGCCGGCGGGTGTTACCAGAATCTCGCCGTCCAGCACATAGGCGCACTCGGTTTCATCGAAGTCGATGGGGAATTTCGAGACTTCCTTTTCCCAGATCGCCCAGCCGGATACGCCCAGTTCCTGTAAGCGCTCTTCGCTGGGGTTATGTTCAATTTTAATTTGGCTCATGTCGTTAAATTAGCAAAGTTTTTGAAGCGTTGATTTTAGCATTCCGCGCGCGGCTTAACCATGCGTAAGCAAGGATTTCGCCGATTCGACCACAACCTGGGGCGGAATCTCGGCGATGGAAAAATCGTTTTTATTCAGTTTGAACGGATTCACACTGGATGGCGATTTCAATACCCGGTTAATGTCGGTTTGATATACCCGACTGACTGGGGTTGGACCGAACAAGGTAATCGATGGCCGATTCAGCCCCCACGCCATATGGGTGGGACCGGTGTCGTTGCCGATCAATAAATCCGCGCGGGCAATCGCGGCTTTTAAATCGTTCAAACTCAGCCTGGGCAATACATTTGCGTCGCTGCGTTCGGCCAGCCATCGTGCGCGCTGCAATTCCTGCTCGCTGCCCCAACAGATCAGGTAATTGGCCGGCAAACCTTGCATGACCCGCAAAAAGTGCTCGACAGGGTAATTGCGGCTGGGCCAGGTCGAGCCTATTACCAACAGAATATTCGGTTTATCCGCTGCAAATAAAGTATCCGGACCGGCTTCGGCGGGCTTGAAATACAGAAAAGGTTCTTTATCCACAATCTGCTGCCGCGTCACATTTAGACCCAAGGGCCGGGTCAAAACGCTAACGTTTCTATCTATGGTATTGGCATCGTAAGGACAGGCTATCGCTGTTGCATAAAGACTGGCGGCCCATTTTTCGCGGATGGAATGTTTATCGAAACCGACTGTATTCGCTGATAGCAGGCGGGCGACGATGGCCGACTTGATCAAGCCTTGAGCGTCGATCACCAGATCGTAATGCTGTTGCGCGTAGCGTCTGATGTTGGAAAACTCGCGAAACAACAAGGTTTTGTCCGTCTTTAAGGATTTTAAATTGACCGGCAGCACACGCTCGATATGCGGATTATCCGCCAGCACCCCGGCAAAACCTTGTTCCACCACCCAGTCGATTCGCGCTTCCGGCAATGCCGCTTTAATGAACTGCAAGGCCACCATGGCATGCACGATGTCGCCCATCGCGGACAGTTTGACGATGGCGATTTTCATGGCTTAGCGAGGAATAGCGGCGATCACCCGCTCCGGCGCGATGTCGGTCAAGCAGCGAGTGTGGCCTAATGGGCATTCGCGTTTAAAGCACGGCGAACAGTCCAGCTTTAGCGTGATAATCTCCGCATCCGGGTGTAAGGGCGGCGTGAAACCGGGATCGGAGGAACCGTAAAGCGCGATGAGTTTTTTATCCAGCGCCGCCGCCACATGCATTAATCCCGAATCGTTACTGACCACCGCATCGGCCAGCGACATCAAATCCACCGCTTCGGCCAGATCGGTCGAGCCGGCAAAATTCCGGCAGACCTGTTCGGACAACGCGTTGATTTGTTCGGCGACCGCTTTATCCTTGTCGGAACCCAACAGCCAGACTTGCCAACCTTGTTGATGCATGTGCCGGGCAACCTTGGCAAAATGCTCTATCGGCCAGCGCTTGGCGGGACCGTATTCGGCGCCGGGACACAGCGCCAGGATTTTCGTTTCGCTATTGACGGCAAATTTAGCGGCAACCGCTTGCTGTTGCTCCGGACTGATCGCCAACCGGGGTAAGGGATAGTCCGATATATCACAGCCGGCCAGCGCCACGAAACGCTGCACGGTCATGGTAAGACGGCTTTTGTCCAGCTTGCGGGCATCGTTCAATAAGCCCCAGCGCATCTCGCCAACGTAACCCGTGCGCTTGGGAATGCCGGCAAAAAAAGGTACCAGTGCGGACTTCCAGGAATTGGGCAACACAAACGCCTGATCGTACTGATGGCTTCGCAAACCGCGGCCGATACGCACACGGCCCGGCAGATCGAACTGACCGTGTCCCAAGGGCATGGGGATGGTTTGATGAACTTCCGGCATGCGCTGTAATAGCGGCAGCGACCAAGCCGGCGCCAATACGTCGATCCGGCAACCCGGATATTGTTGCTTGAGAACGATGAACAGGCTTTGCGCCATCACCATGTCGCCGACCCAGGACGGGCCGACGACCAGGATATTAAACGGTTCCTCCACTTATGAAACGGGTGTCAGCCAGTCTTTGTGGTCGGCGCGGCGGCCGTGCACGTAATCGAAATACAGGGTTTGCAGTTTTTCGGTGACCGGGCCGCGGCTGCCGGAACCGATGTCGCGGTTGTCGTATTGGCGGATAGGCGTAACTTCCGCCGCCGAGCCTGTGAAGAAGGCTTCGTCGGCCACGTACACTTCGTCGCGGGTAATGCGTTTTTCGATCACTTCGTAACCTTGCTCGCGGGCGATGGTAATCAGCGTGTCGCGGGTAATGCCTTCCAGCGCCGAGGTGGTTTCCGGCGTATACAGTTTGCCGTTGCGGACGATGAACAGGTTCTCGCCGCTGCCTTCCGCGCAGAAGCCTTCGTGGTCCAGCAACAAGGCCTCGTCGTAACCGGTGGACAGAGCTTCCTGCAACGCCAAAATGGAGTTGATGTAGTTACCGTTGGCCTTGGCTTTGCACATGGTGCTGTTAACGTGATTGCGGGTATAGGACGAAGTGCGAATGCGGATGCCTTTTTCCATATTCTCGGCACCCAGATAAGCGCCCCAGGTCCAGGCGGCAATCATGACGTGCACTTTCAAGTTGTCGGCGCGCAGGCCCATGCCTTCGGAACCGAAAAACACCATGCTGCGGATGTAGGCGCTATCGAGGTTGTTTTTCGCCACCGCATCTTTGTGGGCCTGATTGATCTCGTCCTTGTCGAACGGCATTTTCATGTTCATGATGTGCGCGGAGCGGTACAGGCGGTCGGTATGTTCGGCCAGCTTGAAAATCGCGGTGCCGGCATCGGTTTTATACGCCCGCAAGCCTTCGAACACGCCGCAACCGTAATGCAAGGTATGGGTCAGCACGTGGACTTTGGCATCGCGCCATGCAACCCACTGTCCGTCTAGCCATATCCAACCGTCTCTGTCATCCATCGTTTTCATCATCTGAACCTGTGTATCTTGTGTGAGAGTGTAATTAGTAAGTTTCAGCCGCAGCCATGGCGAGAATTGTACTATAGCGCCGCTGATGACAATAAATAGAAAATTGGCCGGTTTAGCCGGTTTGACGCCCTGGTTCGGAATATTTCAAATTTTGCGTGATTGAGCGATTCGCTCGCGGTATCCGCATGTCCGTAGAACCGTGAATGCGGGCTGGATTTTCCGCGCGCGGGGAACAGAGCCCGCGACTATCGATGACAACAAGCTTGCATGCAAGATACGGGCACGTGGCCTCGTTCATTGTTTCCTAAACAGACACAAACAATCAATACGGATAACTATTGTAAATAAAATATAACCGCTTATAGTTGATACGCACTCACATCAACGACTGAAATCAGTCTAGGCGGTAAAATGAAGATACCCAATAAGCTGTATAGAAAACTCGCCTTCGGTTTTGTATTTATCATCGGGTTACTCGGCTTGCTGCCGCCGGAATTCGTGTTATCTACGCTGTTGTTTATTGCCGTGACCTACGGCGGTGTGTTGGCGATTAAACTGGCTACCGCGCACGACTTGAAAATCAAGCGGGAAACCAAAACCTAAGCCGCCGGCCGTTCGAGGCGCTTATAAGACCAAGCGCCTGTTTGAACCGCCGGCTTGTGTAGCTTTCGGTCACGTTTTCGCCGATTTTGACCAAGTCTTTGCCGCATGTTCCGCTGGCGCAAGAATCGGGTTCGTGGCGGCAATTTGCTCCAGCACCCTTCCCCAGCTTTCTTCAAAGCTCATGGCCGCAAGCCGCATTGGCCGCGAAGAAAGCTTCCATGCGGCTTTGAAATTCGCCGGGATCGACATCTTCGACATGACTGGCGATCAGCCAATGATGGCCGAACGGGTCCACCAGCGAACCCATGCGGTCGCCCCAGAATTGGTCGGCCAACGGCATGGTTTCCTTGGCCCCGGCCGCAAGGGCTTGGGCAAAGGCGGCATCGGCATCGGGTACATACAGATGCAGCTTGACGGTGCTGCCGCCCAACGTTTCCGGGGCCGCAACAGGACCGTTGGCATATTCGTCGGAAATCATGAAGTGGGAATCGCCGATAGTGAATTCGGCATGGGCGATGCCGCCTTCCGGCATATTAAGGCGCATGACTTCGCCGGCGCCGAAGGCTTGCCGGTAAAATGCCAGCGCGGCCGCGGCGTCCTTGACGATCAGATAAGGGGTCAGCGTGTGATAACCGTCGGGGATGGGATTGATAGCTGTTGACATAAAAGTGCTCCCGGTGTTGAAAAATGGGGGTTCAAAGGGGTAACGGCCGCCAGTCGAATGGCTGGCGCCGAAATCGACAGACCCGGAAAATTTTTCCCCGGGCGCCATTACGCATGGCCGGCTAACGGATTCTATCAGCTTCATCGCAATTCCACACCCTCCTCTCCGCGCGCCTGTTTCGGTGTACCCCGCTTGGCGCCGCAAATTCAAACGGACTCCTGATTGGCAAGCTGCTTCAGCTAACTCAATGCTAAACCCCGAAAATCGTCATTTCGGTAGGGATCGCCGAAATCCGGACTGCACGGATAGCTCGAAGAACCCATCCATGGTACTGGATGCCCGTATCCCTGCAATGCATGACGGCGTTTTCGGTTTTGCTGAAGCATCTTGCTAATCGGGAACGGGCTTGTCTCGCTTGACGATTTTTTTACCAGGCTTTCAGCCGATAACCGACGCCCGACTCGGTCAGCAAAAATTTGGGCCGGGTGGGGTCGGCCTCGAGTTTTTGACGCAGCTGGCTCATGTAGATGCGCAGATAATGGGCATTTTCCCGAAACGACGGCCCCCAGACTTCGTTGAGAATTTGTTGATGGGTCATGACTTTGCCGGCGTTTTTCACCAACACCGCCAGCAAGCGGTATTGGATGGGGGTGAGATGAACTTCCCGGCCGTCGACGCTGACGACGCGGTTGCTAAGGTCCACTTTCAGGTTGCCCGCCATGAATACATTATCCTGGCCGGATTCCCGCGGTCGCGTGGCATGGCGCAAGGCCACCCGTATCCGGGCCAGCAATTCGCCGAAACCGAACGGTTTGGTCAGATAGTCGTCGGCGCCGGCATCCAAGGCATCGATCTTCTGCTGTTCGCCGCTGCGCGCCGATAATATGATGATGGGGACCGCCGACCAGGCCCGAATGATCCTGATGGCTTCGACGCCGTCCATGTCCGGCAAACCCAGGTCGAGTATCAGTAAATCGGGCTTACGCACACCGACTTCGACGATGCCTTGCTTGCCGGTGCCGGCTTCGAAAACGTTAAAGCCGTGCGTGGTCAGGCTGGTGCGCAAAAAGCGCCGGATGGACGGGTCGTCTTCCATGACAATAATCACGGGATCGGTTTTAGCCATGGCAAAACATCCTTTGGGATGGCGTCATTCTTCCGGCTCCACGCTGGGGGGCGGTTGATCCAGCGGCAAGGTAAAAATGAATACCGCCCCGCCTTCGCTCCGGTTTTTAGCATAAATACGGCCGCCATGCACTTCGACAATGGCCCGGCAAATCGCCAATCCCAGGCCGACGCCGCTTTGCGCCGTCTCGAGGCGGCTTTGATAGAACTTCTCGAACAGGCGTTCTTCCTGCCCCTTGGGAATGCCGGGGCCATGGTCGGCCACGGCGATTTCCACCGCGGCGTCGGTGATTTCCGCGCTAATCTCCAGCCCGCTGCCGGGCGGCGTGTAACGCACGGCATTCTCCAGCAGATTGATCAGAACTTGTTCTATCATCACCGAGTCCGCCAATATCATCGGTATGCCTTCCGGCAGCTTGACCCTGACCGGTCTGCCGGTCAATTGGTTGTGCAATAGCGTCAATACCGTACCGATGATTTCCTCCAGGGGATACCATTGCTTGTTGAGTTCCAACACGCCGGCCTCGAGCTTTGCCATGTCCAGAATATTGTTAACCAGATTCGACATCCGCTCGGCCTCGTCGACGATGCCTTGCACAAGCTCCAATCTATCCCGGGCTTTTAATTTTCCATCGTCTTGCACGATGGTGCTGGCCGAGCCGACAATGGTCGCCAGCGGGGTACGCAAGTCGTGGGAAATCGCGCTAAGCAGGGAGTTGCGCAAGCGCTCGGCTTCCATCTGCATTTGGGTGGAGCGCGCCTGTTCCGAGAAGCGGATCCTGGATACGGCTTGGCCGATCTGGCGCAAAAAGGTTTCCAGCAGTTTTTGTTGTTCGGGCAGAAACACCCGCCGCAGATTGACCGGCAACAAGGCCAAAACGCCCAATACCTTGTCTTCGTTATAGATGGGAAAATAAACCGCCGTGGCACCCGGCAAGGTATTGGTGCCTTGGCCGGCGATTTCGTTATGGTCGAACACCCATTGCGCGACGCTCAGATCCGCGCCCGGCAACGATTCGGCTATCGCCGGCCGCCGGGGAAAAACCACGCGGCCGCTGCTATTGGGGAACAGAATCGTGTTGGGGCTGCTGAATTCCGAATATAAATGCTTCACCGCGATGCCGACGACCTCGTCTTCCGATTGACTGCTGCTCAACTCCTTGCTCATCGAATACAGCGCCGCCGCGCGCCTTTCCCGATGCGCGGCCACCTTGGCCTGGGCCCGCACGTTGACCATCAAATTACTGATGACGATGCCCACCACCAGCATCGCCAGCAAGGTAATCAAATACTGGCTGTCGGCTACCGAAAAGCTGTGATAAGGCTGTACGAACAAAAAATCGAAACAACCCACGCCCAGCACGGAGGCCAAAATGGACGGCCCGCGGCCGAAGCGGGTGGCGACAAAGACCACGCCCAACAAATATACCATTACCAGATTGGCCAGTTCCAGGCGGCCGAACATCAACCGGTCCACGGCAGTGCTGAGCAGGGTCACCGCAATGGCCCAGACATAGCCGCCATAACGCCGCTTGGTCTTGGCCGGAATGCGCTGTTTTAGGCCGGGTAAGGGACTTTTTCCGAACAAGGTCAATTCGGACTGCAATTCCGCCCGCCCCCTCGCCAGCGGACTGCCGAGCAAATAAATATTGATATTGTGGGCATGGCTGATCAGCACATCGACCACCGATCCCAACAGCCAACGCCGCCAACCGCGCCGGCTGGGTTTGCCGATCACGATTTTATTGATGTTGCGTTCGCGCGCGAAACGGATCAGCGCGCCGCTCATTTCGGGCGCGCTGAGGGTCACGGTTTCGGCGCCGAGTTGTTCGGCCAAACGCAGGATGCGCAACACGCCGTCGCGCTTTTCGGCCGGCATGCGCTGCAATTGCGGCGTTTCCACATAAGCGACGATCCATTCGGCGCGCAGGCTGTTGGCCAAGCGCTTGCCGGCCCGCACCAGGCGTTCGGCCAATTCGTTGGGGCCGATGCAGACCAGGATGCGATCGCCGACCTGCCAGACTTCGCGTATGGCGTTGTCTTCGCGGTAATCCAGCATCTGCGCGTCGACGCGATTGGCCGTTTGCCGCAACGACAGCTCCCGCAAGGCAATCAGATTCCCCTTGCGGAAGAAATGGTCCACCGCTTCCTGGGCTTGTTGCGGCAGATACACCTTGCCTTCTTTCAGTCGAAGCAACAATTCGTCCGGCGGCAAATCCACCAGCTCCACTTCGTCGGCGTCTTCGAAAAACGTGTCCGGCACGGTTTCCCAAACCCGGATACCGGAAATCTGGCCGATGTCGTCGTTCAGGCTTTCCAGGTGCTGAACATTCAATGCGGTGTAAACATCGATGCCGGCTTCCAGCAATTCATGGATGTCCTGCCAGCGTTTAGGGTGGCGGGAACCCGGCGCATTGGAATGCGCCAGTTCGTCGACCAGAATAATGCCCGGCCGGCGTTTCAGCGCGGCGTCGATATCGAACTCGTGAAGCACGGTGCCTTTGTAGTCGATTTTCCGCGGCGGCAGCACTTCCAATCCGTCCAGCAGGGCCTTGGTTTCCTTGCGGCCGTGGGTTTCCACAACGCCGATCACCACGTCCAGGTTTTCGGAACGCCGCTCCCGGGCCGCCAGCAGCATCGCAAAGGTTTTACCGACGCCGGCCGCCGCGCCGAAGAATATCTTCAGCCGGCCGCGTTTGGCCCTAGCCTGATCGCGTTCGACGCGTGCCAGCAGTTGGTCGGGGTCGGGGCGTTCTGCGTTCACGTTTGTCTCTCTTGTTGCTACAGCAACTGCTCAAAACTGATCAGACAAGATAAAAATACGGCATGTTGTCCGCTAACCAGGTCCTGCCGATTGCCGGACGTATAAAATCCGCCTTGCTTGCCGGTCGAATCGTCGTAGCGGTATTCACTGCGCAGAATCACAAACGCCGAATCCAGCGGGATTTTGTAGTCCAGAGTTGCGGTCACCGCCTTGATCAATTGCCGATTGCCGGTTAAACGCCCGTCGCCGTCCCAGTAAATTTCCGGGCGCAATGCCACGCTCCAAGGTCCGTCGATATGCCAACGGCTGAACAATGCGGAGCCCATCCACAACATTTGTCGATCTGTGCTGGACTGGGCTAAACGTTCTGTGCCGACGTCGTAGGCCAGCGCTACCGTCACATCCTGACCGGTCCATTGCAGAATCGAATCGGAAAAATAACGCCAGTTTGCGGTGTCGGTGTTGCGTTGTTCCGGCCCGGCAAACAGGTTTTGGGTGAATTTCCATGCTGGGCTGATCGTCCACGCCACTTGCGAGGCATATTTCGGCTGATCGCTACGATAGGCCAGATAGTCGTAATCGCTGACCAAGTACAAGCCGACCGTGACATCCTGATTAAGCGGATATTGGCCGCCAAAGCCAAGCAGAGAATAAGGTGAATAATCGGCAATCCAGGAGCGCGTGTAATTGAAATTATCTTTGGCGAACATCGACTCAAAGCCGATGAAGCTATTCATCAATCCTGCGGTCAAGGTCAAGCCGTTGCCGATCGGCGCCAGATAACTGACATTGGCGCGCGACAGGTAACGCAGAATGCTATAGCCCGGCAATCGATCGCTGCCCGGCACTTGTCCGTCAGTGTCGTAACCGGCCTGAGCACCGATTTCCAATCCCCAGCGCGAAGATTCCGAGGCCAATTTACGCAAATAGAACATGCCCATGTTGGGGGTGAATTCATTCAAGCGCATCGTGGTTGCCTTGCTGCGATAGGCGATTTCGTCATCGCTTTGAAAGGCATTGGCATAGCTCAAATCAATGGTAACGCCGACTTGCCATTCGCTAGTATCCGCCCAAGCGTGATGGCAGCCGATGAGCAGCAGCGCCACCCAATTAAGTTTGCGATGTTTAATAACCATAAAGATACGCACGGATTCGATTTAATGCTTGTCTGCGCCGGGTAAACTGGCTTGATCCAAAGTCAGATTCAACTTCAACACGTTGACTCTGGGTTCGCCGAATACCAACCACTGCCGGCCTTCGGTATGCGCGTCGACCAATTCGCGCAACTTGCCTTCGCCGATTTTGCGGATTTTGGCGATGCGTTTGATCTGGTATTCCGCCGCCGCGATGCTGATGTGCGGATCGAGGCCGCTGCCGGAGGCGGTGACCAAATCCACCGGTACCGGCGCCGTATTGCCCGGGTCGGCGTCCTTCAAAGCTTGAATACGGGCCGAGACCGCCTCAGTTAACGCCGGATTGGTCGGCCCCAGGTTGGAACCGGCGGAAGCGGCGGCGTTGTAACTATAGGGCCCGGTAGCCGACGGCCGGCTCCAGAAGTATTTCGGCGCGCTGAAGGTTTGGCCGATCAGTCCCGAACCGATGGGCTGGCCTTTGTCGTTCTTGACCAGACTGCCGTTGGCCTGATCGGGAAACACGGTTTGGGCGATAATGGTGACCAATGCCGGATAAGCGGCGCCGGTTACCAGGGTCAACAAGAGCAGCAGCATTGCCGCGGGTTTTAAGTAGGTAGACATATATGTTCCTTACACCAGATTCATAGCAACCAAAAGTAAATCGATGGCCTTGATGCCGATAAACGGCACGATCAAGCCGCCGACGCCGTAAACCAGCAGGTTGTTTTGCAATAGTTTTTCCGCGCCGACCGGTTGGTATTTAATACCTTTCAGGGCCAGCGGTATCAAGGCGATGATGATCAACGCATTGAAGATTACCGCCGACAGAATGGCGCTGGCCGGAGTCGCCAGGCCCATTACGTTCAGCACGTTCAAGGCCGGATAGGTGGTGGCGAAGGCCGCCGGGATGATCGCAAAATATTTGGCGACGTCGTTGGCGATACTAAAGGTAGTCAGCGCGCCGCGGGTCATCAGCATTTGCTTGCCGGTTTCGACGATTTCGATCAGCTTGGTCGGGTTGGAATCCAGATCCACCATGTTACCGGCTTCTTTCGCCGCCTGGGTGCCGCTGTTCATCGCCACCGCCACATCGGCCTGCGCCAGTGCCGGGGCGTCGTTGGTACCGTCGCCGGTCATCGCCACCAACCGGCCGTCGCTTTGGTGCTGGCGAATCAGGGCCAATTTGGCTTCCGGCGTGGCTTCGGCCAAAAAATCGTCGACGCCGGCTTCGGCGGCGATGGCGGCGGCGGTCAGCCGGTTGTCGCCGGTGATCATGATGGTCTTGATGCCCATCCGCCGCAGTTCGATGAAACGTTCCTTGATGCCGCCCTTGACGATGTCTTTCAGTTCGATGACACCCAGTGCTTGTTTGCCGTCCGCGACCACCAGCGGGGTGCTGCCGCGGCGGGCGACGTCGTCGACCAGGGTTTTCAGTTCGGCGGGCCATTTACCGCCCTGTTCTTCGACATAACCACGGATGGAATCGGCCGCGCCCTTGCGGATTTGCCGGCCTTCCAGGTTGACGCCGCTCATGCGGGTTTGGGCGCTGAAATGCACGAAAGTAGCGCCCAGAGAATGAATGTCGCGTTCGCGGATACCGTATTTTTGTTTGGCAAGAACCACGACGCTACGGCCTTCCGGGGTTTCGTCGGCCAATGAAGCCAACTGTGCGGCGTCGGCCAGTTCGCGGTCCTTGACGCCCTTGACCGGGAAGAAGCCGGATGCCTGGCGATTGCCCAGCGTGATAGTGCCGGTTTTGTCCAGCAACAGCACATCGACGTCGCCTGCCGCCTCCACGGCCCGGCCGGAGGTAGCAATGACGTTTTTCTGCATCATGCGGCCGATGCCGGCCACGCCGATCGCGGACAGCAAGCCGCCGATGGTGGTAGGAATCAGACACACAAGCAGGGCCACCAATACAGTGATGCCGATCGGGCTGCCAACACCCGCGGTCTGTACGCTATACAACGAGAACGGCAGCAAGGTGACGGTCGCCATCAAAAACACCAGCGTCAAGGCCACCAATAAAATGGTCAGAGCGATCTCGTTGGGCGTTTTCTGGCGTTTGGCGCTTTCCACCATGCCTATCATCCGGTCGAGAAAGCTTTCGCCGGGATTGGTGGAAATACGCACCACCAACCAGTCGGACAGCACTCTTGTTCCGCCGGTCACCGAGCTGAAGTCGCCGCCGGATTCGCGGATCACCGGCGCCGATTCGCCGGTAATGGCGCTTTCGTCGACCGAGGCCACGCCTTCGATGACGTCGCCGTCGCCGGGCACAAAGTCGCCGGCTTCGATCAATACCACATCGCCCTTGCGCAAGGTGGAACCGGCCACTTTGCTGTAGTTGCCGCCGTATTTGGGCTCGTCGAGCTTTTTGGCGGCGATGTCGCGTTTGGCGCTACGTAGGAACGCGGCTTGCGCCTTGCTGCGGCCTTCCGCCACCGCTTCGGCGAAGTTGGCGAACAGCACGGTAAACCACAACCACAGCGCGATGCTCAGGATAAAGCCGGCGGGGGCTTCGCCTTCGCCGCCCAAGGCTTGCAGCCACAACACGGTAGTGAGGATGCTGCCGAGGTAGACCACGAACATCACCGGATTTTTCCATTGCTGCCGCGGGGTAAGTTTGGCAAAAGCGTCGAAACACGCTTGTTGCAGGATTTGCGGATCCATTAAGGACGTTGAAACGGGTTTGCTAGTCATAGGGTTACCTATATCAATTCTATGTAGGCCGGAATAAAGCGGTTTTAGCGATAGCGAAAACGGCTGTTTCCGGCGGATGGCTTTGCCGGAAACGCTTACGCTTATTCCGGCCTACGATCCTACGGTTTTACGGATTAATCATTTGCAAGTGCTCGACGATGGGCCCCAAGGCCAATGCCGGCACGAAGGTCAAGGCGCCGACCATCAGTACGGTGACGATCAGCAACACCACGAACAGCGGCGTATGGGTCGGCAAACTGCCGGCGCCGAACGGGACGGTTTTCTTGGCGGCCAGGGAACCGGCAATCGCCAGCACCGGTATCATCAGCCAGTAGCGGGAGAACAGCATCGCCAGACCCAGCATGACGTTATAGAACGGCACGTTGGCCGACAGGCCGCCGAAGGCGCTGCCGTTGTTGTTACCGGCCGATGACCAGGCATACAGCACTTCGCTCAACCCGTGGGCGCCGGGATTGAAGATCGAGGCCTTGCCGACATCCATCATCAACGACAGCGCTGTACCGCCCAACACCACCAAAGGCGGAATCAAGATCGCGATGGCGGCCATTTTCATTTCGTACGCTTCGATCTTCTTGCCCAGATATTCCGGGGTGCGGCCTATCATCAGGCCGGCGATGAACACCGCGACGATGGCAAACACGATCATGCCGTACAGACCGGAACCGACCCCGCCGAAAATCACTTCGCCCAGTTGCATCAGCCCCATCGGTACCATGCCGCCGATGGGGGTGTAGGAATCGTGCATCGAATTGACCGAACCGTTGGAGGCGGCGGTGGTCGCCACCGCCCACAGGCCGGAATTGACGATGCCGAAGCGGGTTTCCTTGCCTTCCATGTTGCCGCCGGCTTGTTGCGCGGTAATGCCTTGATCGACGCCCAACGCGGTCAAAGCCGGGTTGCCGTGTTGCTCGGCCGGTACCGTGACGCAGATCGAGGCCACGAATACCAAGGTCATTGCGCCCAAAATCGCCCAGCCCTGACGAGTGTCGCCAACCATGACGCCGAAGGTATGGCACAGCGCGGCCGGGATCAGCAGGATGGCCAGCATCTCCAGGAAGTTGGACAGCGGGGTCGGATTCTCGAACGGATGGGCGGAGTTGACGCTGAAGAAACCGCCGCCGTTGGTGCCCAATTGCTTGATCGCGATTTGCGAGGCCGCGGGACCCATGGCCAAGGTTTGCTGTTGCGTTTGCACGGTTTCGGTGACCAGCTGGCCTTCGGCATCCACCACAGCTTCGCCATTGGCATCCAGTTTTGCTACGGAGTAGCTGACCGATTCCTGCAAGTTAACCGTCTGATACGGATTAAAGTTCTGCACCACACCCTGTCCGACCAGCATGACCGCCAGCAAAAAAGACAATGGCAACAGGATGTATAACGTACTGCGCGTCATATCGACCCAGAAGTTGCCGATGCTGTTGCTGTTGCGTCGGCTAAAGCCCCGAATCAGCGCCGCCAGTACCGCCATGCCGCTGGCGGCGGAGAGAAAATTTTGTACCGACAAACCCAACATCTGAGTCAGATAGCTCATGCTGGCTTCACCGCTATAGCCTTGCCAGTTAGTATTGGTGGCAAAGCTGACGGCGGTATTGAACGATGAGTCTGGCGTTACCGCGGGCAGTGCTTGTGGATTGAGTGGCAACACGTCTTGAAAGCGTTGTAGCAGGTAAACCACGAGCAAACCCAATAGGTTGAACGCCATTGCCGCCAGCGCATACTGAGTCCAGCGCATCTCCTGTTCCGGCTTGATGCCGCTGAGGCGATAGAACAGTCTTTCGATGCCGGCGAACCAGCGGTTCAAACCCACCGATTCGTCTTGATAAACGCGCGCCATATAAGCGCCCAAAGGCTTGGCAAGTGCCAACAGCACGATGACATAAACCGCGATCTGTAAAAAACCTTGTGCAGTCATCAGAATTTCTCCGGATAAAACAACGCGACGACTAAATAAACGAACACGACGAGCGTTAAGCCGGCGCCAAGTAAATAAACCCCGCTCATGATTGCCCCCTTAACGATTCGCAACCGGTGATCAATAACGCCGTCGCTACAAAGAACGCCGCTGTTAACAGCAAATACACGATGTCCATCCGCATTACCTCTTGGAAAATATGAAATAACTAAGCTCTGCAATCGGCCCTGATCGCTTGACTATTACTGTACGGATCGAGCGGTAAAAATGCCGTAAAAATACCGGCCTCAAATGTAAAGAAAGTATAAAAAACGGGCGGGCTTATGAATGAAACGGCAATTCGTCTGGCGGGCAGTCCGCCGGTTGGCCTGCCGGGTTAAATCAGCGCTTGTTTGAGCGATAAGGACAGGGCGCCTTGCTCGAATAAGGTCTCGAATGCGTCAATCGGCAGCGGCTTGCTGAGCAAGTAACCCTGATAGTGGCGGCAACCGTACCGCATCAACAAAGCCAGTTGCTCCTTGGTTTCCAGGCCTTCGGCGATCACTTCCAAGCCGAGATTTTGCGCCATGCCGATAATGGTTTGAATGATAACCGCCGCGCTGGGGTCGCTGGTGATGTCGCGCACGAAACTTTGGTCGATTTTCAGTTGATCCAGCGGCAAGCGCTTTAAATAAGCTAACGACGAGTACCCGGTGCCGAAATCGTCCAAGGAAAAGCGTAGCCCCAAGTTTTTCAGTATCTGAATTTTTTGAATGACTTGTTCGGCGCTGTCCAGCATCACGCTTTCGGTGAGTTCCAATTTCAGCAAACCGGCAATATCGCCATACCGGGCCATTAGCCGGCAAACCTTGTCGGTAAAATCCGGTTGATGGAATTGCACGGCGCTGACGTTAACGGCCAATTGCAACTGACGCATGCGTGGATGCTGTTGCCAGCCGCGTAGCGTCTCGCAAGCCATTTGCATTACCCAATCGCCGATTTCGACAATCGCACCGGTTTCCTCCGCCAAGGGTATGAATACGGCGGGGGACACCAGGCCGCGCTTGGGATGCCGCCAGCGGATCAAGACTTCGGCGCCGGTAATGTGGCCCTGGTCGTCGGCCTGCACTTGGTAATAGAGCAGGAATTCCTTTAACGGCATGGCGCGCAGCAAATCGGCTTCCAACTCCAGCCGGGTCATGATGACGGACTGCAGCTCCGGATCGAAAAAGCGGATGGTATTGCGCCCGGCGATTTTGGCCTGGTACACCGAAGTCTCGGCATTTCTTAACAAGGTTTCCAGCGTATCCAGATGCGCGCGGAACAAACTGATCCCTATGCTGAACGAGGCCGAAAGCTCGCGCCCGTTCAGCCGATAGGGCGGCGTCAGCCCCTGCTGTATTTTTTGGGCGATCTGTTCGGCCTGAATGGCCGCCTCGTTTTGGGTGGCCGGTAGCGGCCAGATCAGCAGCATGAACTCGTCGCCGCCGAAGCGGGCCACGGTGTCGCCCTCGCGGATACAGGTTTCCAGCCTTCTGGCGGTTTCGACCAGCATGTTGTCGCAGGCCTCGTATCCGTAATAATCGTTGAGTTGCTTGAAGTGGTCGATATTCAGCGTCATCAGCGCGCCGTACTGGCCGCTGTGGGTCGCCATCGCCATGGCTTGCTGGATGCGGTCCAGCAACAGCCCCCGGTTGGGCAGGCCGGTCAAGGCATCGTGCAAGGCCAAAAATTCGGCCCGCGTATCGGCCCGCTGCTTGTCCGCAATCAATTGGGAGGCGTATTGGTCGTTGTTGCGGCACAGCAATACGGCCCGCGCCAGGTGCGCCATGATGGGTTCGAACATCAGCGTCAGCGGCAGTTCGGTTTCGGGCATCCTCGGCGCCATCAAAATAATCACGCCCAGCTTGCCGATAGGCAAGCGCAAAAAAGCATGATAGCGGCCCTGCGTCGCCGGCATGCCGGACAACAGCTCGGTTTGGCCGTCTGCCTTGGCGGCCGGCCCCAACAGCAGACGCCTGGGCAGGGCCAGTTGCTCGCCGACATGGCGAATTAATTGATAATCGCCGACGGCCGCGTCCAGCCTCGCGGTTAATATTTCGGCATCGACCGCCGCCGGCGCCGGCAGGTCCAGGCAAATAAACCCGGCCGGAAAAGAGGTGTAATACAACAAACGCTGCAACGTGCGGGTCAGCAGCGGGCCGACGCTGGATTCGCCGCCTATCGTCAACGCCATTTCATACAGAATGGGGATGACTTCGTCGCGATTCATTGGCCTGTTCCCCAATCGGCCGTTACCAAGGTGGCGTTCTGAAACAAAGGATAGCCCCACAAAGTCGACTCGCCGATCTCGCCCAAGGCGAGCGCGCCGGCCACGGCGGCAGGCTGGGTAACTTCGCTGAAAATACGCAGCTCTTCTTCGGCCGCCGCATCGCCCATATGTTGCTTGCGCCCGGCGCAATAAAACAACAACAAGCCGTTGGCGGCCGACCCGCCCCGCAACTGAGCAAGGCCTTGCCGCAAGGTCTCCAGCGTGTTCAACGAATCGACCCGAGGCGCTTCCAGCAAAGTCAGCATGGAATGAGCCGGCACTTCGCCTATACAGAACAACGCGTTATCGTCATCCAGCATCACCGGAATCCTCACCAGCGTGCAATGGTTGGCCCGCAGGATGCCGAACGGAAAATGCACGGCGTAGCGGTAGAAGTTTTCCCGGGTAATGTCCACGCCGAATTGCGCGCGCACCAACCCCTGGTATACCTCGAAAGCCGGGCGCCAATCGATGTGAATGATGCGGTTGCCGTCCGTGGACGTGGCCGGCAGGGCGTGCGCCTGGGTTTGGTAACCGTGCTCCAAAACCGCCCCCCGATGCGGCTTGAGCAAGATCGCCAAAACCCCGTTTCCGACCATATCATGGTTATCGAACAGGCACGGCATAGCCTGAAAAGTCTCGCTACCGGCATTGACGCCGGCGTAATGCACCCGGTTGGCCAGTCGCAGATACAGCTCGTCCAATAGCGTGCCGATGTTGGGCAGCAGACCGTCCAACAGCAAAAACAGCGTGGCCGGCGTATCGTCGTCCAATCGCGGGCTAACGCCGGCGGCAATCCGTTCCGCGGATTCGGCGGTAGTATCGAGCACGCCGGTATGCAGCGCCATGTAGGGCATGGTATCGAAACGCAACAGGCAAATACCGCTACGGTGAAATTCGGTGCCGTAAATCAGTTGCGGAAAAATCGCTCCGCAGAGAGAGATTCGGTGACGGCGGCACAGGGCTTGCAATTCGGGTACTTGGTCTTTTTCGGATTCCGGAACCATAACCAACACGCCCATGCCGGGAAATTCCGTCCGCCAATTCAGCAACAGGCTCTCGATGCTGTCCATATCGACCGAGGAAAAATAAATCATGCCGCTGCTGCCCATTCACCGCTCCCACTTATAAATAACCCGGAAAGCATATCCAGCAAAATGCCAAATGTAAAACACCGTATTTTTATATGGATATTGCTGAGCTAGGGCGTTGGAGAGTGCGAGGTTGGTGCCGAATAGCTTATTGTTTAGTCAGTCCGGTGGGTGGGCACGATTTATGTGTCCACCCGGTGCCGATAGTAATCCTTCTAGCGGCGGGCAGACAAGTTTTGCCCACCCTACGCCCGTCAATCATCGGGAAAACGCCGGGCATGCAACAGCACTGCCGCAATCGCGCGTATGCCCTGCCGGTAAACGCCCTGCAACTGATGCCGAATCCAGCGCATGCGCTGGTATTGAATATTCATGGAGAGGAACCTATGCGTATTGCGACGAAAATCATATGCCAAGGCGTGGAATAATAAGGCTAAGCCTGTTGACGGACTAGCAAGCACCCCCGGCAAACTCAAGCAATAACGGCGGAAGCTGTCGCATATCGCTAAATACCCTGGTATTTTCTTTGCGGTATGCCGACGTATCGTCCGCCATGAATTGAAATGCCGCCATTCCCGCCGCAATCGCCGCGTCGATCCCGGCTTCGCTATCCTCCACCACCGCACATTGCATACCGGTATGCACAACCGGCATGCCGTTTTACATTACGCGTCCGAAACGCTCTGCATTTCCCGCCGCAGCCAATGCAACAATACCTCGACGATGTAATGTTGTTCTTCGTCGCTCAACGCTCTTCCCTGCCCTATGCCGTGCCACTTCCGCAGGCAGCCCCGACAACAACAGGCGGTGGCATGTTGGGCCACAAACACCGGGTGGCCGCGATACGGAGTCTGTTTGCCGTCGTTCGGAATCAACGCCGGCGCCAGGCGTTTGCCGACGAAATCCAGCGCATGCCGGCGTATGGTCGGCAGGCCCTTGGCGCGCAGATACCGCATATCCTCGGCCTGCAGACGAAACTTGCCGCGAAAAGCCGACTTGGCCAGCGCGGCAAACAGTTGCTCCGGATCTCTCACAACGCCTATCGCTGCTTAGGGTTTGAAAACTTCGCTAAACAATTCCCGCATGGCGGCCCAGGATTGCCGGTCGGCTTCCGCATCATAGGCAACCGCCAAATCGTTGGCCTTGCCCAGCCTGTCCGCATCCGGATTGGTAAAGCCGTGGATGACGCCGGGATAATTGACGAAGCGGTAGTCGGCGCCGGCCTTGTCCATTTCCTGCTTGAAAGCGGTGATGCTTTCCGCCGTGACGAAACCGTCCGCCGCCCCATTCAGCACCAAAACCCTGGCTTTAACCTTGCCCGGCTGGGCCGGCGTTTGCGTGGCCAGATTGCCATGAAAACTGACTACCGCCGCCAGATCGACGCCCTGGCGCGCCATGTTCAATACTGTAGAACCGCCGAAACAGTAACCGATGGCGGCGATTTTAGCGGCATCCACATTGGGCCGGCTAGCCAGCAGTTCTCTGGCGGCCTCGAACCGCTGTTGCGCGAGTCCCGCCCGCGCCGTGACGCTGTTCATGAAAGCCGCCGCATCCTTGCCGTGTTCGCTGTACTTGCCGCCGCCGTACATGTCCACCGCCAGCGCGGTATAACCCAAGTCCGCCAGCATGCGGGCCCGTTTGCGGGCGTACTCGTTCAATCCCCACCATTCGTGCACCACCAATACGCCGGGTTGCTTGGCGCCCTTGGCATCGTCCCAGGCCAGATACCCCTTCATGACCGTATCGCCGGCCCGGTATTCGACGTTTTCCTCGTGCAACGCCGCTTGCAGTAACGGGCTGAACAGGAAAGAAATCAATAGCAAAACAAGTTTCATGACACCTCCAAATGTATGTTTAAAAACTTTAACTACCGCTATTTATGGGTGGCGATAGTTTTGACTTGCGCGGCAACCGCCCCATGCAGTCCTCTTTATCAAGGGGCGCAATAATCGTATGATTCGGTTCCCGGAAGTTATTTACGATCATATCCCAAGCCGGTATAACCCGGCATAATTATGCCAACCGGCGGCTGAGCGGCAGCCCGGCTGTAAAAACCCGCGCCGGCAATCCCGGATAATTTCGGCTTCGCGATCGCTCGCGAATCGGAGATAATACAAGGGCTTAACTCACGGCGGACGATGGCTAACGCGCCGGCGGCATCCCACTCTCATCAACCCGGTACAATCTTATGTTGCAAGAACTGCCTCTCGGCGATGTCTACCAACTGCTGGAACCCGGCCCCGTCGCGCTGCTGACCACCGCCGCGCAAGACCGTCCCAATATCATGACGCTGTCCTGGCACATGATGATGGAATTCGAGCCGCCGCGGGTTGCCTGTATAGTCAGTGCAAACAACCACAGTTTTACTGCCTTGACCGACACGCTGGAATGCGTGATCGCATTGCCGGCACGGCATTTGGCCGAAAAAGTCGTGCAGATCGGCAACACTTCCGGACGCGACACCGATAAATTCGCCGCCGCCGGCCTGACGCCGCAAGCCGCCTGGCAGGTTGGCGCGCCGCTAATCGCCGAATGTTTCGCCAACCTGGAGTGCCGCGTCACCGATACCCGCCTGGTGACCGATTATAACCTGTTCATTTTGGAGGTTGTAGAAGCCTGGACCGATCCCCGGCAGCCTAACCCGAAAACCCTTCACCACCACGGTTACGGCCGCTTTGCGGTAGACGGCGAGGAAATCAGTTTCGCCTCCAAGATGCGTTGATGGGGTGAAACCGCAATCGGACTAACCGCAAGCGCTTTACCGCTTAGCCTGTTTTGTTCGACGCCCTGCTTGGCCCCATCTGAGATAAAGAGGCGTTCGGTACGGAACGGTTTATTTGCGCCAATGAGATTACGCTGGTCTTGGAAGGCATTCCGGCGTTTTAAATCCACAGCCTGCCGCCAGGGGATCAATTGCCCGGTTGCAGGGTTACCGCCACCTCCAGCGGGTTTCCGTTCCGCAATACTTTTAACCGGACAACATCGCCGACTTGGCGATCATCCAACAAACTCAATAATCGGCTGATGGAATCCACTGTTTTACCATCCAGAGCCACGATAATGTCGCCCGGCGTTATCCCTAATCTGGATACGGAAGCGCCAATCAGACCGGCCTTTTCCGCCGCCGAACCCGGTTGCACGCGCAGAATCGCCACGCCGCCGGTGCCCAACATAGTCACCAAGCGCTTGTTAAGCTGCTGATCCAGTTCAATGCCCAGGGCGGGCCGTATGTATTGGCCGTTTTTGATTAACTCGGGCACCACGCGCATGACGGTATCCACCGGCACCGCAAACCCAATGCCCGCAGACGCACCGCTAGGGCTGTAAATGGCGGTATTGATACCGATCAAACGGCCGGCCGAATCCAATAAAGGCCCGCCGGAGTTACCGGGATTAATCGCCGCATCCGTCTGAATCAGATGCTCCACCGCGGGGCCATTGTTGCCGCCCAAGGTTCTATCCAAGGCCGAGACGATGCCGGTTGTCAGCGTCCAGTCCAAACCGAACGGGTTGCCGATGGCGAACACTTTTTGCCCGACTTTCAGATCGTGACTGGTGCCGATCGGCACCGGCGGAGGACGTTTAAAACCTACCCCGATCTTGAGCACGGCAATGTCGTGAACTTGGCTCGCTCCCACCAAGCCGGCCCGGTAGTCGCGGCCGTCGGCCAGTTTAACGATGGCTTCGTTGGCGCCCGCAATCACATGAAAGTTGGTAACGACATGGCCCGCTTCATCCCAGATGAATCCGGACCCGCTACCCTTCGGCACGGAAAACACATCGCGCGTCCATGCATCTCGAACCAAGGCGGCGGTAGTGATATAAACCACCGAGTCCTTGGTTCTTTCGAACAGCTCAATGGTGTTCTTTTCATCGGCCGCCAAATCCCCGCGCGCGACAACCGTTCTAATGGGCGCCTGGTTTGGTGCCAGCAACGATTCAACCACGGGCCACATTTTCCATAACAACATTAATCCAGCCGCCACCAAACCTACCGTCATCAGGCGGCGGTTAACGGGATCGGGCGCGTTGGGTTGAGTGTACATAACCATTAACCGATGTCGTTTCGAGTTTAAATAACCGTCCGAGCGGATATATTCCATGCATCGCATGAAAAAACAACCGCACGTATCCGGCAGGCTCTTGGGGACGCAAAAATAATGCATTCCGGCGGAATCGGCAAGAGTCATTATTTTTCCTGATTAGCAAGATGCTTCAGCTAACTCCGCGCGCCCTTTGAATCGTCATTTCGGCAGGGAATGCTGAAATCCAGGTTACAAGGATAGCTAGAAGCTCGCCATCCATGGCACTGGATGCCCGCTTCCCGGCGGGCATGACGGTTTCTTGGATTTAGCTGATGGAGCTTACTAATCAGGTTATTTTTGGGGACGGTAACGGTTAAAACACCGTTGCGCTAACTGCCGATTTTGTCATCATCCTGTTGTTTGCCCAGTTCGGCTTTAATCGAAATGTTCAGCAATTTAATGAATGGCGCTATGCTGTTTGGGTGTCATCGCTTCCACGAAAGCCAAATGGCCCGGTGCATCGAACAATATGCGCTGTTCGTTGAAAAACTCGCCGGCGGCGTCGATGGCATCCAACAAGATGGCTATCACGTAGCGTTCCGCATGAGACGATTCCACCATTTTTGCGGGCACCGCTGCTTCTATCCTTAGCATCTGCGCATCTTTTTCGAAAGAATGTAACCTTAAGCCTTCAAAGTCCGCTTTTTCCCGCTGGCTGGGCAATAAATACACAATATTCAGAATAGGCAGTTTCTTTTGCATGGGCTGCCCCGCAAATCCCGCCAGATCGATGGCGACTTTGGTAATGGCTTTGAATACCGCACTCTCTTCAAGCGCGCGGTCCGGAATCATCGACGAAATATGCACTGTCATAGTAATCTCTTTATAGAACCCTCCATTAGGTTAGCAATACGCGTTCCAATAACCTGACAGGCAAGCCAATTAAGGTCCGAAGGCACCGAGCAACGCCTATTCCTCACCGACCGATTGGCGCCTGTCCTACAATGAAGCGCCTTTCAACCGCGACATGAACCATATCGAACAATCGCGCTCGCCACACCGTAAGGCAAGCGCCGCTCGGAGCGGGGCCCGCTAATGCAGGTTCAATTCGATGTCGACCCGCAGGCCGCCCCCGGGCCGGTTCCGGGCGGCAATGCCGCCGCCCAGGGCTTCGACGGCCCGCTGGGCGATACTCAATCCCAAGCCGACGCTGTCGGGCTTTTGCTGATTGCGGCCCTTAAAAAACGGCTGAAAGATGGCCTGCAAATCGGCTTCCGGCACGCCCGCGCCCTGATCTTCGATACCGATACGCAAACAACCGCCCGAGGCGTCGAAATCGGCCGCCACAGCGACTTCCCCGCCGGGCCTGCAATGCTGAACGGCATTGCGCAGCACATTTTCCACCGCTCGCTGCAACAGTTCGGCGCTGGTTTTGACGACGGCTTCGTCGAAGCCGGTATAAGTAATGCCGACTTGCTTCTGCGCGGCTTCGAAACGGACATCCTCGACGATATCCGCCAACAGGCCGGCCAGATCGGTGTCGGCTATGCCGCCGCTGACGCCGGCTTCCAGGCGCGACAATACCAGCAATTCCCCGACCAAATCGCTAATCCGCTGCGACTCGCGCTCGATGCGTTCCAAGGTTTGCGGAATTTTATGCGGCTGCTGTTGTGCCAAACCGATTGCCGCCTGCATTCTGGCCAGCGGCGAGCGCAATTCGTGCGAGACATCGTGCAACAAACGCTGTTGGGCGCTGATCAGACTGTTTAGCTGCGCGGCCATGTGGTCGAAATCCCGGCCCAAATCGGTGAGTTCGTCGTGGCGGTTGCCCATGGCTTCGGCAACCCGCGTATCCAGTTTGCCGACGGCCGCATCGGCAAACGCCTTGCGCAGGCCGCGGATCGGCTTGGCAAAATACCAAGCCAGGGCCGCGCTCAAAAACAAACTGGCAAAGGTTCCGGAAATCACCGGCAACCAGAGCGACGGCCGTTTCGGCGGCGGCCCTTCCCGCCCGGGCGGGGGCGGCATGCCGCCGGGCCGCATATCCATCCAAGCGAACTCCGGTAACGCCGCGAACAACAGCAATTCCCGGCCGTCCGGCGCCGATACCTTGCGGACTTCATCCGTATCGCCTTGCCGGCCGTACCAACCGCGGGCCTGGCTCAACAAGCCCGGCTCCACCGCGCGCCGCAGGATATCCGTTCCCTCTCTATCGACCGCATAGACCGGCGGCGCGGGTTTACGCTCGGCCTGTTGGGATAAAAACCGTCGTAGTGCCTGCTCGCCGCCGAACTGCAATACGTCGGCGGCGGCACCGACAAACAAACCGGCACGATGATCGAGACGCGGCATGTCCTGTCCCCGGCGCTCCTGCTCCAGGGCTTGATGCCGCCACCAAACCGCCGTGCCCACGCCGGCACCGGCCGCCAACATCGCCAACCAGGAGGCAAAGAAAAATTTCCAGAATAACCGCCCCACGCTCACTCTCTAACCAGTTGGTAGCCCTTGCCGCGCACCGTTTGGATATAGGAACGCCCGTCGGCTTGCTGACCGAGTTTTTGCCGAATACTGCTCATGTGCACATCGATACTGCGGTCGAAACGCGCCAGCGGCCGCCCCAGCGCTTTAGCGGAAAGTTCGTTTTTACTGACGACGCTGCCCAGCTGGCAGGCTAATGCCAGCAACAATTCGAATTCGGTGCTGGTCAGCTCCAGCTCCCGCTCGAACCAGAAGGCCTTGCGCCTGTCGCTCCATATCGTTAACGGCCCGGCGTTTATCGGCCCGGCGTTTGCCGCCAATGTGCCCGCGGCCTCCGAGCGGCGCAAAATCGCCCGAATCCGCGCCACCAATTCCCGCGGCGTGCAGGGTTTGGGCACGTAATCGTCGGCGCCCGCTTCCAAGCCGATAATGCGGTCGACATCGTCGCCCTTGGCCGTGAACATCAGCACCGGCAAACTACTTTGTTGGCGAATCCGCGCCAGTATCTGCGTACCCTTGATGTCCGGCAACATGATATCCAGCACGGCCAGGGCGAAATGGCCGGTTAACGCCAAACCCAGGCCGGTCAAACCGTCATGCGCGGTGGTGACCGAAAAGCCTTCCTGCTGCAGATATTCCGCGAATAACCCGGCCAGCTCAACGTCGTCGTCAATAATCAAAATGTGGTTCACGGCGGCACCCGAATAGTATTTGCAAGCATGATAGCGCTGCCCAAGCACGCAAGCAGCAGGTTTTACGTACATTTACACTGCAATAACAGCAATTTACCTTCATTCGGCGGATACTGAAGCCAGCAAGCAGCGCAAGGCTTTTTGCATTTTCATGATCCACCAGTGAGGATAAAACATGCGTAAATTGATATTAATGGCCGGCTTATTGCCGGTTTTTGTTTCCGCCAACCCGAGGATGCCGGGCGATTTCCCGCCGCATGGCGAATTCGGCAAGCCGCCCATGCATCATCCCATGCCGGAAGACGCTGACCGCCTACCGCCGTTTTTACACGCGTTGGGCTTGAGCGAACAGCAACAGAGCGAAATCAAAAGTTTGCTTAAAGCCCATATGAACCTGATGGGCGAAACCCGGAAAAACGACCATGCCATCAAAATGCAATTGCATCAATTAAGCTACTCCGGCGCTTACTCGGAACAGCAAGCCACCGCCTTGATAGAACAAGTGCTGGCCGCGCACAAAACCCAGGCATTGCAACAAGCCCAACTCGACAACGCCATTTACAAAGTATTGACGGCCGAGCAACAAACAGCCGTGCAAGCCAAAATCAGTAAAATGTCCGCCGACAAACCGTTCTGATCCTGACTTGGGGCGGGAAGCCACCCGCCCCCTCTCTCGCAATGTCCCTTCCCCGGCGGATTACTCGTGCCGCAATGCCTCGATCGGATCCATTCTGGCCGCCTTACGGGCCGGGACATAGCCGAAAATAATCCCCACCGCGGCGGAAAAAGCGAAGGCCTCCGCCATAACCGGCAAATGCAATATCCACGGCACGCTTAACAGGGCCGCCAACAACTTGGACGCCGCCAGCGCCAATACGATGCCTATCAGGCCGCCCGTGGACGACAGTACCACCGCCTCCACCAGGAACTGCAACATGATCTCCCGCTCCAGCGCGCCTATCGCCAAGCGGATGCCGATCTCGCGGGTACGCTCGGTAACCGACACCAACATGATATTCATGATGCCGATGCCGCCCACCAACAGGCTTACCGCCGCCACCGCGCTCAATAAACCGGTCATCATCCGGGTGGTGCCGGACAACATGTTGGCGATTTCCTTCATATCCATCACATTAAAATTATCGTCCTCGCCGGCCGAAATATGCCGCCTGGCACGCAATAGCCGCTGCAACGCCAGCCTGACCGTTTCGGTATCGGCGCCGTCGCCGGCCGAAACCTGTATCATCCCGACGTCGTTATTGCCGGCGATCCGGCGTTGAAAGGTACGCAGCGGCACCACGACCAGATCGTCCTGGTCGGTGCCCATACTGGATTGGCCCTTGGCGGCCAATAAACCGATGACTTCGCAGGACAGTTTCTGCAGGCGGATGCGGGCTTCCAACGGGCTTTGCCGGCCGAACAATTTTTCCCGCACCGTCTCGCCTATCACGCACACCGCGGCGCCGGCGCGGGCTTCGCTGGCGGTGAATACCCGCCCCTCGGCGATTTGCCGGTTATTGACCGTAAAAAAATCCGCCGTGCTGCCGGTGACCGTGCTACCCCAGTTTTGGTCGGCGACAATCGCCGTCGACGAAGCGGAGGCTTGCGGCGCCACGCCCTGTATCTCCGGCACCTCGCGCATAATGGCTTCGGCATCGGCCAGCTGGAAGGGCGGCGCCGAGGCGCTTTGGCCCGGCCCCATGCGCTTGCCGCCGGTAATCATCAGCAAATTACTGCCCAAACTGGCGATTTGCTGGGTGACCTGTTGGGTGGCGCCGCTGCCCAGCGTCACTAGCACGATGACCGCCGCGACGCCGATAATAATGCCCAGCATGGTCAATATCGACCGCATCAAATTACGCTGTAATTCCCGGAACGCCAGTTTTAATGCCACGCCTATCACGAGCCGTTCCCCGTCGCCCGGTCGGTTTCGATCAGTCCGTCGCGAAAATGCACGATCCGTTTGGCATAGGCCGCCATGTCGGCTTCGTGGGTGACCATGACGACCGTGATGCCGTCCTTACGGTTGAATTCGGTCAGCAAATCCATTACTTCCCGGCTGCGTTGACTGTCCAGGTTGCCGGTCGGCTCGTCGGCCAACAATAACAGCGGTTGGGTGACGATGGCCCGGGCGATCGCAACCCGTTGCTGTTGGCCTCCGGACAGTTCGTTGGGCATATGGTGCTCCCAACCGGTCAAGCCGACGGTTTCCAGTGCCCGCTTGGCCGCCGCCCGGCGTTCGCCGGCGCCTACCCCGCGATAAATCAGCGGCAGTTCGACGTTTTCCAGCGCGGAAGTCCGGTTCAACAAATTGAAACCCTGAAATATAAATCCCAGATAATGCCGGCGCAGCAAGGTGCGCTGATCGCGCGTCAGCGCGCCGACGTCGACGTCCTCGAACAGATACTGCCCGGCGGTCGGCTGGTCCATGCAACCGAGAATATTCATGCAGGTGCTCTTGCCGGAACCGCTGGGCCCCATCACCGCCACGAAGTCCCCCTGTTCGATTTGCAGGCTGACGCCGCGCAAGGCATGCATGGCTGCTTCGCCGCTGCCGTAAGTCTTGCGCACCGCCCGCAGTTCCAATAACGGTTTTACCGCGCTCATGGCTGCTTACTCAGCGCGGAGACCAGCTCGCCGCCGGCCTCGATATCGCCGCCGGTGATTTCGGTCATTTTACCGTTCGTGGCGCCTTTATTGATGGTAATCGGGACCAAGCGGCCGTCGCGCAGGCGCCAGACTTGTTGGACTTTTCCTGTCGATACGGGGTTTTTATCCGCATCGGAACGCGGCGGACGCGGCAATAACGCAGCCAGAAAACCGCCGCCGGATTGTTTCGCCGGCTCGGCCGGCGGCGTAAACCGCAACACGCTGTTGGGCACCAGCAGCACATCTTTTTTATGTTCGACGGTGATCAGCGCGGTGGCCGTCATGCCGGGACGCAGGCTGAGCGACGAATTATCCACCCGCAGCACGGTTTTATAGGTCACCACGCCGTCCACGGTTTCCGAGCCGTAGCGCACCTGAATGATTTCGGCCGGAAAGTTGCGGTCAGGATAAGCGTCGACGCTGAACTGGGCCTGTTGGCCCGGCCGCACCAGTCCGACGTCCGCCTCGTCGACATCGACTTGCAGCTCCATTTGGGTCAAATCCTCCGCCAAGGTAAACAACACCGGGGCCTGAAATTGCGACGCCACGGTTTGCCCCGGCTCCACCGAACGCGCCAATACGATGCCGTTGATCGGCGATTTGACCACGGCCTTGGTCAGATCGGTCAGGTTGACGTTCAAGCTGCCTTGGGCCTGTTCGACACTGGCCTTGGCGGCCGCTTCGTCCGCATGGGCCCTGGCCAGCGTGGCCTTGGCGGCATCCAGATCGTATTGCGACGGCACCTTGCCGCCGCTCAATTCCAACACATTCAGCAATTTGGCCAGTTGCACTTCGGCTTCCTTGACCGTGGCTTGCACTTGCCGCACCTTGGCCTTGGCCGCTGCCAGCGCCGCCCGCGATTGCAGGGTTTGCGCCTCCAGCCGGGTGGTGTCCAGGCGCGCCAATACTTGACCGACCTTGACTCTATCGTTGTAATCGGCTTCCACGCTTTTAATGGTGCCGGACACTTCGATGCCGACTTCCACTTCCTTCAACGGCGCCAGCGTGCCGGTAGCGCTGACCGTCACGGATAGTTCGCCGCGGCTTACGGTTTGGGTTTCGTAAACCACGGCCCGGCCGTTGCCGCCGCCGAACATCCACAAGCCTATGCCGATGGCCAGCGTTGCGGCGGCCCATCCCAGCCATTTTTTGAATGGCGCCGGCCGGCTACCGGCGTTAAGGCTTAACAACTCGTTGATCGAGGCCTTGTTTTCAGTCATGTTCGGTTTTCTCCCGGCTGTTTTCGGCCGCCCAACCGCCGCCCAGGGCTTTGTAGAGGCGGATGACATTGGAGGCGACTTCGGCGTCGCTGGCGGTCAGTTGCAATTCGGCGCTGAGCAACGAACGCTGGGCTTCCAGCACCCGCTGAAAATCGCTGATGCCGGCGTTGTATTGGGTTTTCGACAAACTCATGGCGCCGCGCCCGGCCTCGACCGCCGCGTTTAAGGCCGCGCGGCGCTCGGCTTCCCGCGTATAAGCGGTCAGGGCGTTTTCGACCTCTTTTAGCGCGGTCAACAAACTCGCTTCGTACAAACCCAACGCCTGTTCGGTCAAGGCATTTTGAATGCCGACGTTGGCGCTGATTCGGCCGAAATCCAATAGCACCAGCGCCGATTTGGCGGCCATTTGGAAGGCCTTGGCGGCGGCCGTATACAGATTGGCGTATGCCAGCGATTCCACCCCGATAGAACCGCTCAACGTAAAGCTGGGATAGCGTTCGGCTTCCGCCGCGCCGACTTGCGCGGTTTGCGCCGCCAGCTTGCGTTCGGCGCGGCGCACGTCCGGCCGTTGCCGCAAAATATCGGCCGGAATTCCGACGGCTACCGTTGCGGCGGCTTGGGGAATCGGCGCGGAAGCGGATAATACCGTGAGCAAATCCGTGGGTTGCCGGCCCAACAACAACGCCAGATTGTGTTGGGCCTGTGCAACCGAACCGCGCAGACTGGGCAGGCTGGCGCGAGTGTTTTCCAGCGTCAATCCTGCCTGGTCGACATCCAGCTGGGTAGTCAGACCGGCCATCCGCCGCCAACGGGTGATGTCGTAAGTCTCCTGCTGGGCAAGCAGATTGGTTTCGGTAATCGCCAACTGGTTCTGTTGTTTGCGCAGATCGACATAATTCAACGCCACTTCCGCGCACAAGCTGACCAGAACGTCGCGCAAATCCTCCTGGGCCGCCTGCTCGGTGGCTTCGGCCGCCTCCAGACCCCGGCGCAATTTGCCGAACAAATCCAGCTCCCAGCTGGCGTCCACCGCGTGCCTGAACAGCTCGTTGGTATTGCCGATACCGGTGGTCCCGGCGCTGATGCCGGCGGCCTTGCTGCTGCCGGTTTGGCTGGCGGACATGGTCATGGACGAGGTCGGCAACAGGTTGGCGCCCGCTAAAGCACTGCGAAAACGCGCTTCCAGCAGTCTGGCCTGGGCTTGATAGACATCGCGGTTGCCGGTTCTGGCCTGCTCGATCAAATCGGCTAACAGCGGATCGTTAAATATTCGCCACCAAGTTGCCAACTCTTCGCGCTCGGCGCCGGCCGCCGCGCCACGCCAGGTGGCGGGCAGCGGGGTATCCGGTGTTCGGTAATCCGGGCCGAGCATGCAGCCTGTCAGAAAACAGCCGCTGACGACGAAAACCCAAAGTGCACTGCTGCGCATGATACCCTCAGTTGGCGGTTAAATCGGCCACCGGCTTCAACCACGCCGGCGCATTTTGCTGCAGCCATAGCTCGGCAAAATTATCGTTTTTAACGATGCTATCGAAAAAAGCGGTCGATACGCTGAGAACGGCGCCAATCTGTTGGTGCGCGGCCGCGATTTCGGGCGAATCGTGCCGGTTCGGCCTTCCTCCCATGCCGCCCATGCCGCCGGGCGGACCGCCGCGGCGGCCTTCGCCCTGAAATTGCCCGGCAAAATCGGGCCGCGCGCCTGCCGGACCTAGTCCTCTGCCCTCTCCGCCCGCACCGTTATGCCGATTCGGTGACCAGGCCGAACCCGAGAACATCGCGTGCCGCGCATGTTTGAGCAATAACAGGTATTTATCGCGGGATGCGGCGTAATCCCATACCGACCGGCGTAACTCGGGCGTGGTGATACCGTAGCTATCGCTATCCTGTTCCGAACTGAGCGCCAATAACGGTAAACGGATGGCGCGATAATCGGCCCGCAAATTGCCGGCCGCGGCCGCAACCACCGGACTGATCAGCATCGCCGCCAGCGGCTGGAATGCCGGCTGTTCCGGCGCCTCATGACCGGCTTGCCCGACTAACAACCGGGTAGCCGTGTCGGCGCCGATGTCGTATCCGACCAATACGACAGCGGACATATCCGCTCTGGCGAACAAGCCTTGCTTGGCCGCGGCGCGCTGCCGGCACTGCGCGTAGACCCATGAAAGTTGCTCGATCCGGCTTTGTACCGATTCCTCGGTAAAAAATGCACGGCCGATATAACGCCGTTCGCCCTCCAGCAAGGCTTGCGACGACGCTCGCCCGGCCTTGTCCGGCCTGCCGCCCGGCGGTCCTATCGCCCCCTCCGGTTCGTCGCCGAATAACCTGTCGAATGCGCCGTCCGCACGCGGCTGTTCCGGGAACTCGGGCGCCAGATCCGCGAAAGCCCGCGCTACGTCCTCGGCTTGCACGGACAACACCGCGTAACCGGCCTTGGCCCAGTACTCCCGCCACAAGCGGCCTGCGTCGGCGGGCTCGCCCAGGCCCGGCAGGTAAATGATCAAGGGATAAGTCCCCGGTTTACGCGGTGCCAACATCAGCGTATCCAAGGCTTTGCCGTTGCGCCGCCAAGATTCGCCGGCCGAATCGATCTCATACGAACCGGCGATTCGATAACCGCCGGCGGCGATAAATTCGTCGCGCTTGGCGAGTTGCTCCTGCTCGGTTAGCGCCGGCGGGCGCATGGAACAGGCAGCCAAAACCAGCACCATTACAAGGGCGGACAAACAGACGGAAATACAGCGGAATAATTTACCCATTGCGAAGGCCGGTCATAAAGTTAGGGCTATTATGCGCCAGCCGCCGGTTAAGTAATGTCAATTCGCGGTAAAGTTGCGTAAGGCGCATTAGCGCGGCAAGGTTCGAATCGCAAACCTTGCCGTTAATTGCCACCGCTTAAGCGCTGGCGGACAGGCTATTGCCGCTTTGCGATCCCGTCTCGTGACCGCCGTATGCGTGCAATAAATCCATCAAGGTTTTCATGAACTGCATATCGCTGGTGCCGGAGGACTGTTCGCTGGATGCGGTAGCCGTTGCGGACGCGTCGACATCCTGGCTTTCGTAAAAGGATTTGGCTTCATCGCGGGTGATTTTGCCGTCTCCATCGCTGTCCGCCTGGTCGAAATTGTCCAACAACCGGCTCAAGCCATCGGTCTTGCCGCTGTCGCCGGTATTCGCGCTATCGACCATTTCGGTCAATTGGTCTTTGGACAGGCCTTGATCCGCCTGCTCGCCGGGTGGCGGCGGCATGCCCTCCTGCCCTTGCAACCTCATGCGAGGAAACGGCCCGTCCAATTCCGCCGAAATTTGTTCGAAAGTGGCGGCCATTTCCTGCTGAGTAACCTTGCCGTCGCCGTCGCCATCCAATTTGGAAAACAATTCGTCGGCCGACAAACTACTACTCGAGTCGCTGGAACCGCTCACTTTACTTAAAGCCGTTTCCAGATCGGATTTTTGCAGATAGCCTTGGTTATTAGTGTCCAGCTTGGCGAATAAATCCTCGGCCATTTTATTCGGGTCCGGCTTTTGCCGGGACTGCATGCCATACAAGGCTGAAGATTGGGTACTGCCGATAGTATTTACGCTCATGGCGTTGTCCTCCTGATAATAAATGGGTGGAGAACGGCTAATAAGACCACTTTAACCGCCCTACATTGGGTAGCCGAACGCCGGCCACAACAACACGGGAGCAATATACAGACCTAACAGTATGTTTTTACAGGGCTTATTACGTAAAATCAGGTAAAGTTGGGTTAACGGTTTTTAGAAAATGTAAACCCGCTAACCGGTTTGCCGCTGCCCGCCCATGGCGAAGCGAATACTTTGCGGCTGCGGCTATTTAACTTGCCGCAACCGGCAATTTGTTGCCGCTATGAAATTTCGGCGGAAACCGGGATATTGCGCGCGGATGGTAAACCCGCTTTAAGAAGTGGTTTAATATTCCTTTTAATGCAATGTATTCGGTCTCGGTCGAATACGCGGAATCTCGAACAGTACAGTAGCTTGCAGGAATCCACGGCCCACGCGTTTGATCCAAACGTCTTTTGCCCCTTCAGCGGGTCATTCGTAAAAGCGGGGTAATGCGTTGAAAGTTGGTGCCTTTCATGTTTTTCGCGGTTTAAATGCCGAATTTTGGATAATTGCTTGTCTTTTGTTAGCCTGCCGCACTCAGACTAGAGGCAGCCCGTTGTTTAACGCACCGGGCTTTGCGTTTACTCAGCCAAATCAGCACGCCGGTAATAGCCAACCCGACCAGGGCCAATCCGCTCAGCGAGATCAAAATCCTGCCCGGCAGCCCGATGATTTGTCCACTGTGCATAGGCAGCTGCCACGCTTCGAAGATATCGGCCGCCGTACCGCTACCGGGGATGTAATCTCCTAGATAAGCCCCTGTTGCGCCGTCGTAGTATAGATAACTAAGCCCCAGGCCTTGGTTGTCGCCATAGCCAACGCCGAAAATGCCATAGTTCGCATTGTAAAAAATCGAGGCTTGCGGCTTGCCCCAACCCCGTTTGCCGGCTTCGGTGGCGGCACTATGCAGCACATCGACGAACGCGACAGCCGCATCCGCCGGCGCTTGCTCGCTACGCTGTTCCCGAGCATCGAACGGCGATGGGGTAAATTCGGAAAACAGTGATACCACCGGTTCGAAAACCGCATCGCGCAGATTCAAGGAAATGGCGCTGACAGACATCATCAGCATCAAGACCAACAACCACAAACCGCCGGCGCGATGCAGATCGAAACTCATACGCAGGGCGCCGGCATGAGGCTTAATCCGCCAGGCCATGGCCCAGCGTTGCAACCAATTTTTTGCCGGAGGTTGTTTGTTTGAAGGTGGTTGTTTTGGCCTGGATTTGCGCTTGGGCAGGGTCAGGTAAAAACCGATCAGCGACTCGAACAGCCAGACGATCGCGGCCGAACCCATCACCCACAAACCGGTTTCGCCGGGCAGTTGCAGGCTGTAATGCAGTACATAAACAAACGGAATCAAATGTCGGCGCTCGAAGCAGCAAGCCCCCCACACCCGTCCGCCCAATAACTTGCCGTCGACTGGATCGACGAACAATTCGTCGGCATCGACCGGTTGATCGGCGTTGGCAGGCCGCACCGAAATCCGCACCGCTTTGCCGACTTCTCGGTTTAGCGGCAACGAGACGATTCGGTATTGGGGTAAATCGCCTCGCAAACGTTCTAACATCTCGGCCGTGGTTAGCAACTGTCCTTGTGCCGGACTTTCGAACAAATCGGGATTGAGCCAGGCGTCCAGTTCCTGCTGGTAAGCGATGATGCTGCCGGTCAAGCCGGCCAGCATTAGGAACATGGCCGCGGTCAAACCAAGGTATCGGTGCAGCCGCAGCCAGATTTTCCGCATGCCGGCGCAGACTTACCAGTTGTAACGCAGGCTAGCCAATACCGAGCGGCGGTCGCCGTAATAGCAGGAGTCTCCGCCGCAAGTCACCACGTATTCACGGTCGAGCAAATTGCTCATGTTCACACCCAGACGCATGCCTTGCAGTTTGGAATGAACTTTGCCCAAATCGTAATGCACGGATGCATCGACCAGCACATAACCCGGCGCCTTTTGGCTATTGCTCAAATCGCCGTAATTGGCGCCGATATAGCGCAAACCGCCACCCAGGCCCAAGCCGGTGAGATCGCCGGTCTTTTGTGTGTAGTCCAACCATAGCGAGGCTTGATGCTCGGGGGTATAAGTCAAGTTTTTACCCAATTCTTCCTCCGAATTGGATTTTTTGACTTTGGTATCGGTATAGGTGTAAGCAGCAGCGACATCCAACCCGATATCCAAACTGGCTTTACCTTCCAATTCCGCGCCCTGGGCACGAACTTCGCCGGTCTGTTTTTGATAATTTCCCGATGGATGCTCAAGATCGGGGGTCAGGACGTTTTGCTGAGTCAGATGGAATACGGCGGCGGTAAACAGCGCGTTATAGCCGACCGGCTGATATTTGATACCGAACTCGTGTTGTTGACCGGTAGTCGGTTTGAACGGCGAGCCTTCGAAACTGGCACCGATAGCCGGCTCAAACGATTCCGAATAGCTGTAATAAGGCGCCACACCGCTGTCTAACTGATAACTTAGCCCGGTACGATAGGTAAATGCTTCGTTATCCTGCTGGGTCGCGGTGTAAGCAGGATTAGCGTAATCGACAATATTACTACCTTCCGTGCCGCCATTGGTTTGATAATCAGTGTTCACGCTGCCGGTAGACACCCAATCCTTCCGCACGCCTATCGTGGCAATCCAACGATTCCATTTCAGCTGATCCTGGCCGTAAAAACCGATTTGATCCAGCTCCTGATCGAAGCGTTGCGAAATATTGGGTCGAGTAAATGTTCCGCTACCACCAATCACGTCATCAAACGGCTGCCCGTAAACCGGGGCGTAAATATCGAAATTCGTCGCAGCCCCCCAAACACTGCCGGTTTGTCTGTTACTGACAAAATGCCGAAAATCAAGACCCGACAAAAAAGTATGCTGCACTTCGCCTGTGGCAAAATCGGCTTGTAATTGGTTATCCAGCGTAAACGTTTTGGTTTGATCTTGATAAAAGCTGACATCGCGATCAACTAGCCGGGAATCTGCATCCAAAAAGCCGGCGGAATTATAGGGAAACACTCCCTTCAACTCGCTGTCGACATTGGCATATCGCACATTTTGCCGTGCAGTGAATGTCTTGTTGAACTTATGCTCCAAGGCATAACCTACCGCAAACTGTTCGCGGTCATAGCCATCGAAACCCGGCTCGCCAAGGAAGCGGTTGGTGGGAATCTTACCGTTGGGATTGGCTAATACACTGCCTTGATAAGGCATAAACTGCATAGCATTGCCGGTCTCGTCTTTTTGATAATGACTCAGGAAGGTAAATGTCGTCGCATCGCTAGGTTTCCAGGTAAAACTCGGCGCCACGTAGTAACGATCATCCTCGACATGATCGACCTGAGTATCGCTGCCGCGCCCCAAAGCCACCAACCGATACAACAAATCGTTACGGCCGGCGACCGGGCCGCTCAAGTCCACACTGCCCTGCACCCTGTCGTAACTGCCGCCCAGAAACTGGACTTCGTGGAATGGCGTTTCGGTAGGACGTTTGCTCATCATATTGACCAAACCGCCAGGGGCGTTTTGACCATACAGTACCGAGGACGGTCCGCGCAATATTTCGATCCTTTCCATGCCGTAAGGATCGACCCGAAGCTGGGCATAGCTGTTGCTGGAACTCATCAAGCGCGTGCCGTCCAGATACTGCGTACCCTCGAATCCGCGCAGATTGAAATAATCGTCGCGGGTGCTCGGCCCGAACATGCCGCTGACTACGCCAGGCGTATAGGCCACTGCTTGAGTGATACTCTGCGCCGCACGGGCGGCATACTCGTCGTTATTGATCACACTGATCGACTGTGGAACTTCAATCAGCGGCGTATCGGTCTTGGAGCCGGATAACGATTTATTCACCACATAGCCCGCTACCGGATCGGTAGCCTTAGTTTGCTGCTGCCCCACGACGGAGACCGCTGGCAGCGTTGTCTCGCTTTCGGTGTTTCCGGTTTTCCGATTGCTATCGCTGGACTTTGACGACTCCGCATCCTCAGTAGCAGCCAGGTCTTTAGCCATCAACTCGCCAGTCGATAAAGTCGCGGTCAATGCGATGACAATGGCTCTGCGTAAGATTTCGTTTCCCTGATTGCGGCAGAGGTCTTTTCCAAATTGTTCGTTCATGGCGGCACCTAATAAATTGAGTTGCCGTCATAATATCGCAACTGATAATGATTCTCAACATTACAAGCTTTCCCGTGTACTGTTTTTCTTGCTCACCAACTTATGATTCACTCAAACGATACGAAAAACGTTCGTCTGTACCTTATATGCTCAGTACCGACTCAAACGGCCAACGTCAACGCGGCACTCATGCCTGGCGCCAGCTGTAAATCGAGCAAGCGCCAATCGCGGGTAGGTAGGCAAGCATCCGGCAAAGCCAAAAATTCGGGTTCTCCGGATACTGAAGTGAGAATGCCGCTGACACCAACACCAATCCCGCTACCTACCGCTTTGACCAAACTTTCCTTGCGGGTCCAAAAACGATAAAAAGCCGGCACTTGTTCATGCGCCGACAAGGCTTGCCAATAATGTTTCTCCTCGGGCGCCAGAATTTCCTCAACTAAAGATGCCAAATCATGCCGTTGGTCCCAAGCCTCGATATCGATACCGAGCGGCATCCGCCCCGTCGCCAGCAACATCCAGTCGGCGGAGTGCGATAGATTGAATTGCAACGCTGCCGGCTGTCCGTTGACATCGACGAGGTAAGGCTTGCCGTAGGCTTGCCTGGCGAATCGAATATGTTCAGGCGGGATATTCAGATAGCCGCTCAACAACACGCGCAATTTGCCATGGCAAACCACGTAGCGCCGGCGATGCAGATCGCGAACGAAGCGCCGGGCAATCGAGTTTTCCTCGGCGGACAATAATCGCCAATAGCGTTGGTAGTCGGCATCACTGGCCGCCAAATCTTCGAACCAAACATCGACGCCTTCAACCTGCAAAAATGGTTTAGCGTGCATCGTCGCCTTGTCGTTGAAAATCCTGTAATACGGCATAGCAAACCGGTGTCAACAATAGGCTGGCGAACATGCCGAACAACAAACCTGCCGCCAGCGACAAAGTCATCGGCACCAGAAATTGCGCCTGCACGCTGGTTTCCAGCAGCGTCGGCAGGAAGCCGGCAAAGTTGGTCATGAAGGCCAGGAAAATCGGCCGGAATCGAGCGGTGCAGGCTTCGGCGATCAGTGCGAATTTATCCTCGGTGCGCGCTTCGTGCTCATGAATGTAATCCAGCAGCACCATGCTGTCGTTGACCACCACCCCGCTGGCCGCCACCATGCCCACCAAGGATTCCATCGACAGCGGCATGCCCAACAGCCCATGGGCCAATACCGCGCCGGCCCAGGCCATCGGTGCCGCCAGCAAAAACACCAGCGGCAGCGCATAGGAACGGAAGCTGACGGCAATGATCGCGTATATAACAGTCAAGGCAATGGCGGTGTTGCGCGCCAGTGCCTGCAAGGTGGCGTTCTGCTCCTGCCTTTCCCGGCCCAAATCGGTTTTCAAGCCGGCAAAACGGCCTTGCAGACCCGGCAAGACTTGTTGCTCCAGATCGGCATAAATCGCATTGAGATCGGCTTGTGCCGGGTCCACACGGGCCGCGACTTCCAGCACGCGCTGGCGGTCGCGGCGGGTCAGTTGCGCATAGCCCGGCTGAAAACTCACCTCCGCCACCTGCGCCAACAGGGTCTGTTTGCCATCGGGCAAATGGATCGGCAACTGGTACAAATCATCCAGCGAGCGGCGCTGCTCGGCCGGCAAGCGCACCATGATCCGCACATCGTTGCGGCCGCGCTGAAACCGTTGCGCTTCGACCCCGTAATAGGCATGGCGCACCTGTTCGGCCAGATCCGCCAGTTGCAAACCGAGTTTGTCGCCCAGCGGTTTCAAGCTCAGCCGCAATTCCGGTTTACCGGGAATATTGGAGTCCAACACGTCGTAAACGCCGGGATAGGCGGACAAGCGGCTTTTCAACTCGGCTCCGGCCCGCTGCAAAACCGTGGGATCGGCAGCACCCAGATTCAACACGATGTCGTAAGGCACGTCGCCCTCGCGGACGATGAAATCCAGCCGCGCCAAGCCCAGATCGCCGATGCGCCGCCGCCATTCACGAACGAAATCGTCCACCTTGACCCGTTGCCGCGCTGGTTCCGACAGTTCCAGCCACAACCCGGCTTCCTGCTCCCAAATCAAGGTCTCCTGTCCCAGCAGGAGTCGGTAACCCGGCTCGGCCTTTTCCAATTCATCGCGATAACGCAATAGTTCCCGTTCCACCCGCTCGGCCAGACGCCGGGTTTCATCCGGCGCCGTGCCGGGGGGCACGGTCAGTCTGGCCCAGAACGCATCCTTGCTGATGTCGGGATTCATCGCCCGCCGCACATGGCCGCCGGCATACAGGCCGCCGGTCAACAACAGCAAGACGATGAACAGCGATAACACCAGATAGCGCCAAGCCAGCGCCCGTTGCAACAGCGGCCGGTAGTAGGCTAAAACAAAGGCTTCCAAGCCATGATTCAAGCGTTCGCGCCAATGCGTCAGCCGTTGGAAACGCGAGTCGCTTGCGGTTGGCACAGCCAAATGCGCCGGCAAGATCAACAAAGCCTCCATCAGCGAAAATATCAGCGTCAGTATCATCACCCAGACGATGGGCCGCATCATCTCGCCGCTCCAACCGGGCAGAAACAGTCCTGGTAAAAATGCCGCCAAGGCGATCAAGATCGACAACAACACCGGCAACGCCACCTTGCGCACGCCGCTGGCGGCCGCCTGTAACGGATCGACGCCCGGCTTTTGTTGTTCGCTGTGCACGCTCTCGCCGATGATGATGGCGTCATCCACCAGGATGCCCATCGCCAGCAGAAATCCGAACAGCGACAGCATGTTCAACGACAGGCCCAACATCGGCATCCACCACAACGTGCCCAGCACTGAAGTCAAAATCCCCATGCCGGCCCACCACGCCACCCTGGCCCGTAAAAACAGCGTCAACACCAGCCAGACCAGCACAAAACCGCTCAAGCCGTCTTCCAGCAAGGTGTCGATACGCTGGTCGAACGCCATCGAGTCGTCCCACCAGGTTTTAAGATGCACGCCGGGAGGCAGGCCGGTTGCGGTTTGCTTAACATATTTCCTGACGCTTTCCGCCACCTCGATGGCATCGGCTTCGGCGTGAATTTCCCAGCCTTGCGCCGGCAGACCGTCATGCCGCCACTGCAACACTTTTTCGCCGAGGCCGTCGCGAACCGTCGCCACGTCGCGAATGCGCAGCACGCCGCCGTCGGCCAGACTGAGCAACACCAGCTCGCCGACCGCATCGCCCCGCCGAGCACCACCCTGAACCTGCAACAACAAATCGCCGGACGGCGTTTTTACCGTGCCGCCGGCTAGATCGAACGAGGCCCGGCGAATGGCCGCCGCGACCTGTTCCAGTGTCAAGCCGTATTGATGCAGACTGGCGGCACGCACCTCGACGCCGATTTCATAATTCATCCGCCCATAATCGACCGCCTGGGTGACGCCGGGCAAGGCCGACAACTCGGCGCGTATCCTGTCGCCCAAGGCTTTCAGCCGCAACGGCTCGACCTCGCCGTACAAGGCCACCCAGATCACACCGTCGTCGCCGTCGCGCTGGGCTTCGCGAATGTCGATTTTTTCCACTGCCGCCGGCAGGTGAGTCAAGGCATCGATGCGACTCCGCGCGGCGCTCATCACCGTTTCCCGGCCATGGCCCTGCAGTACGCTGACCTTGATCTGGCACTCGCCTTCAAATACGCCGGTATCCAGATGCTTGACGCCCGGCAAATCGTGAACCGCTTCCTCCAGCGGGATGCATAATCCCGTTTCCACATCCCGCGGGCCCGCGCCGGGATAAATGCCGACGATTTCGAACTGCTCGGGACTAAAGCGCGGAAAAACGTCCTTCTCCACCGCCATCAAACCGGCCAGGCCACCCAGCCAAATCATCGCCATCAATAGGTTGGCGGCCACCGGATTGGCGACGAACCAGGCCAATAGCGAGTTCGGCAAACGCACGGCATCTTTCATGGCTGGCTCCGCGTTACAGGCTGTCGCCGACCGGTTCAACGACCACCGGCATACCGGCCACCGGCACATCGATACCGGAGACGATCACCCGGTCCCCGGCCTGCAAGCCGCCACCAACCAACACACGCTCGGGATCGCTACGCAGCACCTGTAAGCGTTTGATTTGCAGCTTGTTGTCGGCGTCGACCAGCAAGGCTTCCTGGGCGGCGTTCAAGGCAGTGCGCGGCAGTTCGAATACACCCTCCAGCTCACGGCCCTCGATTTCGGCGCTTAAAAAACTGCCCGGCAACAAGGCCGGTTCCCGCTCCGGATATTCGAGGCGGGCCACCCAATATTCCAGCCCGGTACCCTGATCGACGACACCCTCGCGGCGAACGATCATGGCCTGCCGTTGCACCTGTTCTGTCCCGCGTTCGGTCATCAGCATCACTTTGGCGCCAATGGTCTTGCCGTTACGAATCTCGGGCACCGGCAAAAAGCCGATCTGCGCCGGGCTCAACGGCAAGCGTATCTCGGCGGCATCATCGGCATAGATGCGTGCCAACGGCTTGCCGATTGCCGCCGTCTGCCCGACACCGGCCGCTTTTTCCTTGATTCGTCCGTTGAACGGTGCGCGTATCTCGCAACGGCTGCGCTGTAATTTGGCGTCCGCCAGTTCGGTCTCGGCTTGTTTCAATTTGGCCTGGGCTTCCTGTAATTGCGGTTCGTGCAGGGATAGCGGGGTCGGCGAGCCCTCGCCCAGCACCCGCCATTCCCGTTGCGCCTGAATAGCCGCCGCCTGTTCTTCGGCCAGCGCGCGCCTGGCTTCCGCCAACCGGGTTTCGCTTCTGACAATCGCCAGATCGTATTCGGCCGTCTCCACCGACACCAACACCTCACCGGCCTTGAACCGGCCGCCGACCACAAAACTGTCCTGCACAGTCATGATTCTGCCCTGCACTTGAGCGGTCAAATCGATCTCGCGCACCGGCAGCAATATGCCTTGGCTTTGCACCGGCAAGCGCAAGCGTTGCGGTTGAGCAATCAAGGTTTTGACGGTTGGCGGCTGTAGTTTTGCCGCCTGCGCTTCGGGTTTTCCGCCGCTAGCCAGCAGCAGGGTGCCTCCCAAGCCGGCCAACAAGACCAGCGCGGGCAGCACTATTTTCAGGGTATTGCCGGACATCAAACTCATACCCCGCCTCCCAGGGCCAGGTACAAATCCAGCCGATTGTTCAACAGCTGCAAGCGCGCATCCAACAGCGCGGCGCGTGCAATCAGGGTGCTGCGGTAACTATCCAGTAAGGTCAAAATATCCACGGAGCCATTTCGATAAGCGTAAATTGCCAGCGCACGGCTGGTCTCGGTTTGTTTTGCGGTGGCCGCCAACGCTTGTTCGCGGCCAATCAGCCAGTCCTCGGCCGCCAGACTTTGTTCCACTTCGCGAAAGGCGTTCAGCACGGTTTCCCGGTAGCGATGCAAGGTTTCTTGGCTTTGCGCGGCCTGCAAATCGATGTCGGCCTGCAAGCGATCGCCGGCATACAAAGGTTGAGCCAAACCGAGCGCCAGATTCCAGGCCGCGGAACGGGGATCGGTGAGATCGGATAAGGTGTTTCCCAGGCTGCCGCCGCTGGCCGCCAGAGTAACCCGCGGCAACAAGGCCTTACGCGCGCTGCTAAGGCGCTGGTCTTGCGAGCGCAAACGTATGAATGCCGCCGACACATCGGGCCGGCGCGCCAGCAACTCCGACGGCAAGCCCGCCGGTAACGCGGCCGGTAAATCCGGCAAGCGCTGGCAACGCTCGACACGGCCCCCCGGATACTGTCCCAACAACACTTCAAGACGGCGTTGCGCCTGTTGTACCCGGTTACCCGCTTCTTTCAGCTCGGCCTTGGCATCGCTGAGGTCGGTCAACGCCAGACTCAAATCCAGTCCCTGAGCCAAACCCAGGTTGAAACGGCCCTGCAGCAATTCGACCAAGGCGCTACGCTCGTCGATGGAAGCTTGCACCACTGTCACCCGTTGCCGGGCTTCAGCCAGCTCGAAGCAGCTTTGCGCGGTACGCGCCGCCAACGATAACACCGCACCCTGCAAATCGGCTTCTACCGCATCGGCTGCCAGAACCGCTGCCTGCTGGGCATCGCTGATGCGGCCCCAGACATCCAGCTCCCAGCTCAGATTGAACGGCACCGACCAGCGGCTACCGGTACTTATCGAGTTTTTCGCATCGCGCCCGGCGTCAGCGTGTTCAAAACCTGGCGCCAAGTCCAGTTGCGGTCTGGCTGGCGCACCTGCAATGCGTGCTTGCGCACGGGCTTGCTCGACCCTGGTCGCCGTTGCTTTCAGGTCGTTGTTTCCTTCCAGGGCCTTCAACACCAGACTTTTAACATCGTCGTCGTTAAAGCTGGCAAGCCAGGCGCTGACCCGGCCTTGTGCAACGCTAACCGGTAGCGCCGTCCAGGCAGTCGGCAACGGGCCGGTTTCGCGAATGGCATCGCGTTCCGGCACCGTGGTACAGGCCGGCAGACACAACAACGTCAGGCATAGCCAACAACCGTTACGACGCGGCATCGGCATTCAGTAGATTTACCACATCGGCAATAAAGTCATCATGCTTGACGATTTTGGCGTGATCGGCCGGCACCCGCGCCGATGACAGCACCCGGCTGCCACAGGCTTGTTCCAGCATATCCTGGGCAAATTCCGCCGCTTCGCCGGCCTCATCAGACCACCAGCAATGCAGGCCTACCCTTACGGGTTCAATCCGGTAACTTTCACTCAATTGGCTCAATCGCTGCATAATCGCCATTCCGTTATTCACATCCAGCAATTTTAACCATGCCGCTGCCGGATGCCGAGCTTCATCCGCTTCACTGAGATTCGCCAGGCTATCGAGATCGAAATCCGCCCACTCGGGCGCAATGTCATGCAATAGTTCCCTCAGGCTGGCATTATCGTCGGCATCCGCTTCGTTGTCATTGCTATCGAAACCGGGTACATAGCTGTCCGCCAAGCCTAAAAACGCCACTTCTCGGCCGGCTTGTTCCAATACGCTTGTCATGCTCAATGCCAAAGCACCGCCCAAGGACCAGCCCAACAAATGAATCGGGCCATGCGGCTGCTGTTGCATCACTGCCTGGGCGTAATCCGCTGCCATCGCCGCTATCGACTCATCTTTCCAATCGGGGTCCAGAAAACTGCGGCACAGCAAACCGTACACCGGTCGTTGATCCGCCAGCACTCGGGCCAGAGGATAATAGCCGAACACCGTACCGCCGGCCGGATGCAGGCAAAATAGCGGCGGTTTATCGCCGTCGGCGCGATTCAAAGCCACCAAGGGCGACAATTGGCCGGTGTTGGCTTGCGCGGCCAACGCGGCAATGGTCGGTTGTTGCAGTAATTGGCTGAGCGAAAGATTCCAGTCCAGCCGCCTGTTGATCAGCGACACCAGCCGCAGTGCGCTCAAAGAGTGCCCCCCCAATTCGAAGAAATTATCCTCGACGCCGATGTCTTCCAAGCCCAGCACTTCCCGCCAAATCGTTGCCAACTGGCTCTCGACGGCGTTGCGCGGCGCGGTGCGGGTGCGGGCGATACGTTCCGGCGCCGGCAGGGATTGGCGATCCAGCTTGCCGCTGGGCAGTTTCGGTAGCCGCGGCAAGACCAGAATGTAGCTCGGCAGCATGTAATCCGGCAAGCGGGTTTGCAGGGCTTGGCGCAGGCATTCGGCACGTTGAGTTTCGTTGCCTTCAGCCCCTACGGAACCGGCCCCGACATAGGCCAGCAATCGGCCGTTTTCGGAGGCGATGACTATGGCCTCATCAATGCCCGTTTGCGCCAGCAAGGCGGCTTCGATTTCGCCCAGTTCGATGCGGTAGCCGCGCAGCTTGATTTGTTGATCCAGCCGCCCCAGGTAGTCGATGACCCCATCGGCCCGGCGTCTGACCCGGTCGCCGGTGCGGTACAGCCGAGAGCCGGCCTGGTGGCTGAACGGATCGGGAATGAAGCGTTCGGCGCTCAGCCCCGGCTTGTGCCAGTAGCCTTGGGCCAGGCCAGGCCCGCCGATATACAGTTCGCCGGCCACGCCGATGGGTACGGGGTTGAGGTCGGTATCGAGGATGTAGGCGCTACGATCACCAATGACGCTGCCGATGGGGGCATAGGCGCTGTCGCACTCGGCGGCGGCTTCCCAGACCAGCGGCGTGATGACGGTTTCGGTGGGGCCGTAGGCGTTGAGCAGGCGTTGCGGCTGCAAGCGGCTTTGAATTAGGGCCAAGCTGTCTCGCGGCAGCGCTTCGCCGCCGACCGTACAACTGGTCAGGTCGGGGGCTTGTGCAGGCTGCTGGATGTGCCGAGCCAGTTCGCTCAGGTAGGCCGGCGGCAAGTCGATGCGGGTGATGCTATGGCTTTCGATCGCCGCCAGGGTTTGTTCGACGCTCCACAGGGACTGGTCGCTGATGACCACTTTGGCGCCGCGCGCCAGCGGCACCGCCCATTGTTCTATGGCCGCGTCGAAGCTGAACGAGGCGAAGTGCAGGCAGACATCGCCGGCTTGCATGGCATACACCTCGGCCATGGCCTGGCAATGCCGGGCCAGCGCGCCGTGGCTGACCGCCACGCCTTTAGGCCGGCCGGTGGATCCGGAGGTGTAGATCAAATAAGCGGTTTGCTCGGGATGCGTCGCGAGCGCCGGCGGCGTGTCGGGGTAGGCGGACAAATCCAGCCGGTCCACTTCAAGCCTCATGATGGACACGGGCGTGCACATGATTAATGGACCGTCACTATGGCTTAACAGACAGCCGACACCGGCATCGGCCAGCAAATAACGCAAGCGTTCCGTAGGATAATCCGGGTCCAAGGGCAGAAACGCCGCGCCGCATTGCCAAACCGCCAGACTGACGACGATCATGTCCGCCGAGCGCGGCAGGCACAAGCCCACCACGTCGCCCGCTTTCACGCCGGACGCCAACAAATGGTGCGCCAGCCGGTTGGCCTGGCTTTGCAAGTCGGCATAGCTCAGCACCTGCCCGGCACAAACCAGGGCTTCGGCCTCGGGGTGGGTAGCGGCTTGATGGCTAATGGTTTGAAGTAACAGACGTTCATCCAACCGCTTTGGGGCGATTGGATGGGTTTGCGGCCGGTCGAAAGCCCCATACCCTATGCTGCCAATTGCCACGTCGGCGTGTTGACCAATGGCCAGTAACAAGATCCTCAGACAATCGCCGATGCGGCGAATGTCGTCCTCACCAAAATGTGAACGGGCATAATCGAAACCGATCTCCAGCATCGTCCCAACCGCAACATCCACCGTTAATGGATAATTGGTGACATCGTGCTGATTGACATTGCCGATACTCAAGCCGCTGCCGGACTGCTGCAATGCTTCATCGACCGGGTAATTCTCGAACACCAGCAAGGTATCGAACAAATCGCCGCCGACGCCGGCCCAACGCTGAATCTCGTAAAGCGGCAGGTATTCGAATTCGCGCAATCTCAAATTATCGGCCTGCAAGCGGCGCAGCCACTCGGCCAACGGCATGGCCGACGAAATCTCTACCGCCACCGGCAAGGTATTGATGAACAAGCCCAGCATGGTTTCCGCGCCCGGCAAATCGCCAGGCCGCCCGGCCACCGTCGCGCCGAAAACCACGCGGCTTTGACCGGTGTAATGCCGCAGCAATAAAGCCCAGGCGCCTTGCAGCAGCGTGTTCAAGGTGATGCGCTGCTGTTGCGCGGCAGTCTGCAAATGTTGAGTCTCGGCGGCATCCAATCGGCAAGTCCAATAACCGTTGCCCGAATCTTGCGGCTTGTTGACGGTCGCCGCCAACAAGCACGGCGCATTAACGCCGGCGAGTTGACGCCGCCAGAACGCTTCGCCGCCGGCACTATCCTGACGTTGCAGCCAAGCGATGTAATCCCGGTAGCTGCCTGGGCTGGTACGCGATGGCGCGTCGGCGTAAATCTCCATCACTTCGCCCAGCAGCAACGAGGTGCTCCAACCGTCCAGCAGTAAATGATGGCAGGTCCAGATCAAATGCGTCATGCCGCCGGCGAGGCTGACCAAGGTCAAGCGCAGCAACGGTGCCTGGTGTAAATCGAAACCGCGTTCATAATCGGTTTTTGCCAACTCGGTCAACGCAGCGTCATCGACGGTTCGTTGCCGCCAATCATGCAGCTTCACCGGCAATTCAACGTCCCTGAACACCGCTTGCAACGGCACCGGCAAGTCACCCTGCCAGACAAAGCCGCTACGCAAAATCGCATGGCGGCGTAGCACCGTCCGCCACGCTTCCACAAATCGACTTGCATCCAGACCTTGCAGATCGGCCGCCATTTGCGTGACGTATAAATTAGCTTCCGGCTCGCGCAAAGCATGAAACAAAATCCCCTGTTGCATGGGCGATAGGGGGTAGAGGTCTTCGATTTGGCGGTGTGCCACCGGCAGGGCGTCGAGCTGGGCTTGATTAAGCCGGGCCAGCGGTACGTCGCTGGGGGTCAGGTGAGTCTCGGCTTCGAGACAGTGGTCGAGCAGCTGATCCAGGTGGGTCCGGTAACGTTGCAACAGCGTGGCGATGGTGTGTGTTTGGTAGCGTTGGCCGCTGTAACTCCACTGCAGCCGCAGTTGGCCTCGGTAGATTTCGCCGTTGATTTCCAGTTCGTTGCCCAGCGGCGCTTCGGGGTCGCGTTCGTCGCCGCTGTCTTCGGCGGCCGGGCGCAGGAGCGCGGCGGCATCGAAGCTGCTGTCGAGTTGACCCAGGTAGTTGAAGGTGACTTGGGGTTTGTCGTGACGTTGGCCTTCGACGGCAACTTGTTCGTGGTTGCCGGATTGATCGCTCAGGTAGCGCAATACGCCATAGCCGATGCCATTGTCCGGGACGCTACGCAGTTGTTCCTTGACGGTTTTGATAGTTTCCGCCCAGTCCCGGCCGACGCTGAGTTTGACCGGGTACAGACTGGTGAACCAGCCGATGCTGCGGCTGAGGTCGAGGGCGCTGTTATTGCTGTTATGGTGATTGGCGTTGATGCCTTGTGTGGTCTGGATCACGGCGTCGGCTTCGCGGCCGTGGCCTTCGAGTTCGATGCCGATGTCGGCGTGCCCGGTCCATTCGCTGAGGGTCTGCGCCAGGGCGGCCAGCAGCAGTTCCTGGATGCGGGTGCGGTAGGCGCCGTTGGCGTCGTGCAGCAGTTGCCGGGTGCGGGCGCTGTCCAGGCTCAGGCTTTGGCTGGCGCGGTCGCGGCTTTGCGCGCGGCCTTGCGGGTGGTCGCAGGGCCAGGTTGGCGCCGGGGTTGGGTCTGGGTTTGCGGTCTGTGCCTGCCAGTAGCCTTGTTGGGCTCGTACGTGTCGGCTTTCGGCATAACGTTGCAGCGCCCTGCCCCAGGCTTGGTAGCTGGCGGTTTTGGCCGGCAGGTGCGGGGTTTGGCCTTGTTGCATTTGCTGGTAGAGGCTTTGCAGATCTTCCAGCAGGATGCGCCAGGAGACGGCGTCGACGATCAGGTGGTGGCCGATCAGCAGCAGGCGTTCGCTGCCGTCGTCCACGGGAATATGCACAGCTTTGAACAAGGGGCCGTGTTGCAGGTTGAGGCGGCGTTGGGCTTGTTGGGCGATGCCGGTGATGTCGTCTACCGTGACCACGGAATGGCGGTCGAGCACGCTGGCCGTCGATCCGTCGTGGCCGGCTTGACAGGTATGGCTGGTGGCTATCGCCTGTGATTGCTCGGCGGGCTGGTAGGTTTGCTGCCATTGGCCGTCTTGCTGCCGGTAGCGCAAGCGCAGGCTGTCGTGGTGGGCGATCAGTTGCTCCAGGGCTTGTTGCAGGTGGTCGAGATCGAGCGCTTGCCGGGTTTGCAGCAACAGGGATTGGTTCCAGTGGTGCGGGTTAGGCAGGTTTTGCGCGAAGAAGCTGTGCTGGATCGGCAACAACGGCGCATCGCCGCTGGCTGGGTTTTGCAGGGCGCTGTCGGCCTTGGCCGGTTGGTTTTCGGCGCGTTGGGCGACGCGGGCCAGGCTTTCGATGGTCTGGTGCTGGAACAGGTCTTTGGGGGTGAATTGCAAGCCTTGGGCACGGGCACGGCTGACCAGTTGGATAGAGATGATGGAGTCGCCGCCCAGTTCGAAGAAGTTGTCGCGAATGCCAAGGCTTTGCCGGCCAAGCAGGTCTTGCCAGAGCTGTAGCAGCAGGCGTTCGCTGGCAGTGGTCGGCGCTTGCGGGGCGCTGGTTTCGCTGACGTCGGGCACGGGCAGACGACGACGGTCGACTTTGCCGTGGGCGGTGCGCGGCAGGCGATCCAGCAGGACGATTTTGGCCGGTACCATGTAGTCCGGCAGGCGTTGGCTCAGTTCGGTTTGGATGACGGCCGGACTTAGGCTGGGTGTTGCGGGATCTGTAGAGCGATCGTCGGCCACTTCGGGGTTTTGTTCGGTCGCTTCGGTGGCGTTTTGCTCCAGATAGGCGGCCAAATAACGGCGGCCGTGGTCGTCTCTGAGCATGACGTAGGCATCGCTGATGCCGGGCAGTTGCCGTAAGGCGGCTTCGATTTCGCCGGGTTCGATGCGGTAGCCGCGCAGCTTGATCTGTTGGTCGGCGCGGCCGAGGTATTCAACGACGCCGTCGGGACGGAAGCGAACCCGATCGCCGGTACGATACAACCTACTGCCGTCGGCGGCGAAGGGATCGGGGAGGAAGCGTTCGGCGCTCAGGCTGGGACGCTGATGGTAGCCACGGGCCAGACAGGGGCCGCCGATGTACAGTTCGCCAATGGCACCCGGCGGTAGTGGATTCAAATCCCGGTCCAATACATACAGCGTGCGTTCGCCGACGGCTTGGCCGATGGGGGCGTAGCCGCTCCAGTCGCTGTCGTCGGCTTGCCAGGCCAACGGGGTGATGAGGGTTTCGGTGGGGCCGTAGCCGTTGATGATGCGTTCGGGCCGCAGCACGCTGCGGATTTTGTGCAGGGCGGCGGCGGAGACGGCTTCGCCGCCGACGCAGGCGATGCGCAGTTTGTGAGCGTGCGGACGCCCGGCGAGCGCATCGGCCAGGTGCAGCAGATGGCTGGTGGGCGGATAGATGACGCTGATGTCGTGAGCCGCGAGCGCGGCGGCGGTGTCGTCGCCGGTCCAGCCGCCAAAACCCAGCACGACGCCGGCGCCGTGGCACAGCGGCGCCAGCCATTGTTCCATGGCGGCATCGAAGGTGAAGGCGGCAAAGTGCAGCGCGCGATCGTGACGGGTGTAGGCGTAGAGTTCACCGGCGGCCTGAATGTGGCGGCTCAAGGCGCCATGGGCGACGGCGACGCTTTTGGGTTGGCCGGTGGAACCGGAGGTGAGGATCAGGTAGGCCAGCTGTTCGGGGTGAAGGGTCGCGGCCGGTGCGCTGGCGGGATAAGCGCTGAGGTCGGTTTGGTCGAGGTTGAGCCAAACGCAGCCGTCAACCGCATCAGCCGCACGTGTAGGCTGGACTGGGCGCGAGCGAAGCCCATAAGTCGCGTCTGATGGCGCCATCGCCAACGACGATAGCGAGATCGCCCGCTTCACGCCGGCATCGGCCATCAATTCGGCCAGGCGTTCGCCCGGTTGTTCGGGGTCCAGCGGCAGGTAGGCGCCGCCGGCCTTGAGCACGGCCAGCATGGCGACGATGGCATCCAGGCCGCGCGGCAGCAACAGGGCCACCCGGCTTTCGGCTCGGACGCCCAGTTCGATCAATCGGTGCGCCAGACGGTTGGCTTGAGTGTCCAGTGCGGCGTAGCTCAGTTGCTGCCCGCCGCAGAGCAAGGCTACGGCGTGCGGTTGCCGTTCGGCCTGGCGCTGGATCAGCTCATGCACTGGGGTGCACTCGTCGTAGCGCTTGGGCCAGACGTTCCAGGCAGCCAGTTGCGCTTGTTCGGCGGGGATCAGCAAGGGGTGGGCGGCGATGGCGGTGACGGGCTGGTTGATCAGTTGTACCAATAGTTGTCGGTAGTGGTCGGCCAGGCTTTGAATGGTGGCGGCGTCGAACAGGTCGGTGGCATAGGTGAAGAAGCCGCCGATCTCACCGTTACTGTGTTGTTCAGTATCGAGACTGAGATCGAATTGGGCGGCGCCGTTGTCGCGGTCTATGGCTTGGATTTGCCAGCCGTTTTGTTGTAAGGCGCTGAAGTCTTGTTGCTGGTGGTTAATGAGGATTTGAAACAGCGGGTTTTGTCCGAGCCTGCGTTCGGGCTGCAGGGCGTCGACCAGCTGTTCGAACGGCAGGTCGGGATGGGCCTGGGCGTCCAGCAGGTGATGTTTAATTTGGGCCAGGAAGGCGTTGAACGACTGACGGCTGTCGAGCTCGCTGCGCAACACGACGGTGTTGACGAAGTAGCCGATCAGGTGTTGGTTTTCCGGGCGGTTGCGGTTGGCCAGCGGCAGGCCGATACGCAAATCGGTTTGACCGCTGTAGCGGTATAGCAGAACCTTGAAGGCGGCCAGCAGCACCATGAACACGGTGGCGCTGTTTTGCCGGGCCAGTTGCTGAATGGCGTGGCTGAGCGGTTCGGACAGGGCAAAGCCGACCCGGCCGCCGCGGTGGCTGGGTTCCGAAGGCCGAGGGCGGTCGTAAGGCAGTTCGATGACCGGTTGTTCGCCGCCCAGGCGGTCGGTCCAGTAAGCCAGTTGCCGTTGGCTTTCGCCGGCTTCCAGCCAGCTGCGTTGCCAGACGGCGTAGTCGGCATGGCGGATGGGTAACACCGGCAATTGCGGCACACGCCGGTTCAGCGTGGCGGCATACAGTTCGGCGAATTCGGCCAGCAGGCGGTTCAGGGACCAGCCGTCGGCGATCAGGTGGTGCAGGCTGAGATTGAGTTCGTGCACCGGCGCATCTTCGGCGGGCAGGCGAACCAACGTGACCCGCCACAACGGGCCGCGTTCCAGGTCGAACGCTTGACGAGCGGCGGCTTCGGCCACTCGGCTGGCTTGGGTTTGCGCGGTTTCGGCGTCCAGAGCGCTGAGGTCGCGGTAGTCGATGTCGACCGGCGCGGCGTCCAACAGGCGCTGCCGAGGCTGGCCGTCGACGGCGTGGAACACGCTGCGCAGGGCGTCGTGGCGTGTGGCCAGGGTGTCGAAAGCCTGTTGCAACGCGGCACGGTCCAGCGCGCCGACGATGCTCACTCCGCCGGCAATGTGGTAGGCCGTGCTGGCGGGGTCGAGCTGAGACAGAAACCACAAACTTTCCTGGCCAAACGAGAGCAACAAATCGTCGGTTTCGGTCCGTCTGTCGATCACGGGCAGTGCATCGCGATTATTAGCAGCGTTCAGCATTGCGACGGCTGCGGCAAATTCGCGCAAACTCGGTACTTCGAAAAACAACCGAGGCTCGACCTCGACACCCAGTCGTTCGCGAATTTTGGCGATGGTTTGCACAGCGGTAATCGATTGCCCACCCACAGCAAAAAAGCTTTGTTGCGGCATCACTGCCTTGATTCCCAACACCTCGCACCAAATGGCCGCGATTTGCTGCTCAAACTCATTCAATTCAGCTCTTTCGGTACCGACTGACTCGCGACGCCCGCCGTGCTGAACCGCGTAACAATCCAAGCTACCGTCTTGCCAGCCTTGACGGCAGGCATTGCGTTGCAGCTTACCGCTGCTGGTTTTAGGCAAGGCGCCGGGATTGAGCAGCAAAATCAGCGCGGCCGGTTCCTGACAGCTCTGGGCAACCGCTTCGTTGATCGCATCAAACAGGTTTTCTGCTGGGACCAGTTTCTGAGTGCTACGGCCGATTTCGGCGGCGATGGCTATGCCTTCCCGGCCGTCGATGCTAACTGCGAACGCGGCCACCCGGCCTTTACGCAATAACTCGATCTGATTTTCCAGGGTCTGCTCTATGTCCTGCGGATAAATATTTTGACCACGGATCAGGATCAAGTCCTTGCTGCGGCCGGTGATAAACAGGCTGCCTTGATCGAAAAAACCTAAATCGCCGGTGCGTAGCCAGGTTTTGCCGTCGGCCGCCACAAAGGTTTCCGCACTGGCTTCGGGATTTTGCCAATAGCCGTGGGTGACACTAGGCCCGGCAAACCAAATTTCGCCGATTCGACCGTCGGCGCAAGGCTCATCGGTGGCGGGATCGACGATGGTCGCTTCATGCTCCGGCTGTACTTGACCGCAATCGACCAGCGCCACACCATCGGCAGCGGTTTGCATACGATGTTCGGCCAAGGCTTGCGGGTCGCAGCTCAGTGCCCGAGCCGCCTGCTCGGGTCGGCCACCACTGACCAGTAACGTGGCTTCTGCCAACCCGTAACAAGGATAAGGCGCGGTCGGCGGCAAACCTATCGCGCCGAATTTATCGGCAAAGGTGGTCAGGGTATCGTAACGAATCGGTTCGGCGCCGCAGAATGCCAGCCGCCAGCTATCCAGGCGCAGACCTTGCAATTGTGCTTCGCTAATCCGTTCGTTGCACAAGCGGAACGCAAAATCCGGCCCACCGCTTATGGTGCCGCCAAAACGGGAGACCGCTTCCAGCCAACGCACCGGCCGTTCCAGAAAATAGCGCGGCGACATCAGCACCAGCGGTATGCCGCTGTATAAAGGTTGCAGCAAACTGCCGACCAAACCCATGTCATGGTAAAGCGGCAACCAGCTAACAAAGACATCATCGTCGCCAATGGCAAAGCCTTGTTTGATAGCCCGTTGATTGGCCAACAAATTGTCGTGGCCGACGATCACGCCTTTAGGGCTGGCGGTGGATCCGGAGGTGTATTGCAAAAAGGCGATGGCATCCTGAGATATGTCCGACATACGCCATTCGCCGGCCAACTGTGGCTTTATGCTATCGATCGCTAGAATTTGCGGCGCATGCTTGACGGGCAAGGCGGCCAAGCCCTTGTTGATGGTGTCGAGCAAAGCCCTATGGCTGAGGATGGCTTTAGGCTGGGCATCGTCCACTATCGAGACAATGCGGTTTACATGCTGCTTGGCCGCTGACTCGGGTGGAAAAGCCGGCACCGCGATCGCGCCGGCATACAGGCAACCGAAAAAAGCCGCGACGTAATCGATACCGCTGTGCAACAGGATCAAGACTCTATCGCCCGTCTCGACTGTTTGACGCAAGCCGACAGCCACTGCCCTGGCACGCTGATCCAGTTCGGCAAAACTATAGCTGCCGTTCTCGGATACAGCGTCCCCCAAACAATGCAATGCCGTTCGCTGGGGATGCAGGGCGGCACGTTGCATCAGCAATTCGACGAAGTTTTTAGCCTGAGCGGGATCGAAAGTCATGATTGAGACTTATAGGGTTGAATTTTGGGAATGCGGCAGAGAGTAAGGTTCGGCCATCGCCACCACTACCTTGCGCGGGCCTGTGAATGGCGAGCGGGCATGGGCGGCCAGCATGTTATCCAGCATCATCACGTCGCCGGTTTGCCAGGAAAAACTGATGGTCAGTTCATCGAGCACGCCGCGAATTTCGTCGAGTATGACGTCCTCGATTTCCGAGCCGTCGCCGTAATACACGTTGCGCGGCAGGTCCTCGTGATCGAGTATCTCCAGCAGCGTTTCGCGTACTTCCGGCTCCAGATTGGAAACATGGAACAGATGGGCTTGATTGAACCAGACCCAATCCTGGGTGACCGGATGTTGGGCAACCGCTTGGCAAGTTTGCCGGGTGCGCAGTTCGCCATCGTCCTTCCATTCGCAGACGATGCCATGGGTGCGGCAATATTGCTCGACGACAACGATGTCTTTGCTATTAAATACTTGCGTCCAAGGCACATCCAAACCATTGCCGAAATTGCGCACGTACATCAGGCCTTTTTCGCTGAAGCGCTGGCGAATACGCGGATCGATGCGGCGGTAGATTGCCCGGCTATCCGCAATCGGCGTTTCACCGCCCTGCTGGGCGACCAACGCACTGTAAAACCAGATCTTCATCGGCCATTCGCGGGTATAGGCCTGTTCGTTGTGTAACGGGATAGCCTGGTGCGGCGGGTATTCGGTCGAGGTATATACGCCTTCTTCGACTTTGGTGCGCGGCGTCGAGCCGAATTCGTAGCTCAGCAGCGGGTGGCCGAAGCCGGCGGCAAAAGCCTTAAACTCAGCGGGTGTTTCGACGATAAAATCGCGAAACAAAAAGCCCCCGCATTGCAATAGCCGGCTATCCACCAGCTGGCGTAACTGTTCGGCGGCATCGGCTAAACGCATGCCATGGCTTAAAGGCCGAACCAGTAACGGCAACTCGCTGTTCGGCATTAGATTTTCTATTCGTAAAGTGTCTGTATTCATCGGCATAAGCGTTTTGAAAACCGGGCTTCCGGGTGTTTGTCCTGAGAAAGAAGGCAAATTTGGAGGTATGCTACGACGTCCCTATCGTCGCTTCCCCAAGACAAACACCCGGAAGCCCGTTTGCATAAAGGCCGGCATAGCGCTGGGCTGCACCGGAATACGGCTGTAAATGGCGACACAAACTTGCCAACACCGCCTGTTCCTGGCTTTGAATAAAAAAATGATCGCCGTTGAAATAGTGCAATGAAAAATCAGCCGTGGTTTCCATTTGCCAAGCCCTGAGCGTTTCGTCGCTGGTTTCATCGTCGCTGCCGGCGAAAACATGCAGAGGCATCGGCAACAGCGGCCGAACTTGACGCCGGTATCGGGCGCATAATTTGAAATCCGCTCGCAACACCGGCAAAGTCAAGTCCATTAATTCCTTGCTGGCCAATATCGCCGCCTCGGTGCCGTTCAATCGCTGCATTTCCGCCAGCAATTGCGCATCGCTATCCAATTGTTCGAAACGTTGATTATCGCGGCGACTGGGTGCATGGGTGCCGGAGACTATCAACGCGGCCGGTAGCGGCAATCCTCGCCTGTGCAAGCCGTGAGCCACTTCGAACGCAATCAGCGCACCCAAACTATGCCCGAATAACGCGTAAGGCTGGCGAAGATCGCCGGCTATCTCCCGAATTAACGTTGCGGTCAATGTCTCCCAATCGGCAGCCAAAGGCTCTAACATTTTAATTCCGCGCCCTGATAACTCCACCGGCTTGATGTCCAGCCAATTCGGCACTTTCCGCCGCCAGCGCTGATAGACCATGGCACTGGCGCCAGCATAAGGAAAACAAAACAAGCGCATCGTCGTTATTGGGTCTGGCTATCCATGAACTGGCGCAAACTCAATGGCCGCATGTCGGTCCAGACTTGCTCGATGTATTCCAGGCAGTCTTTTTTGACACCGGATTTGCCGACCGTGCGCCAGCCGTTGGGAACCGGCTTGTAATCGGGCCAGATCGAATATTGCTCTTCGTGGTTGACCACCACTTGAAACACGGTGTCTTCGCTATCGATACTCATGACTCACTCCTTAAACGCAAAATTGATCGAAAAAAGCTTCCCGCGACAGCGTCATCAGAGCGGCACGCTTGTGCGGAAAATCGAATTCCTTGGGTTTGCAAAATCCGGCCTGCTGCATGTAGCCAATCATTTTGGCATTATCGGCGCGCGGTTCGGCGACGACGTTACGGGTGCGCGGGTCGTCCAGAAACATGAAGTGCGCCAAAGACGGCAACCAGGCGGCCACCCGCTGCGGTCCTCGCCAACGCTCTTCGCCAACCAGCATGTGCACGCCGCGATCGTAATCGTCGACCTCGTAATACGGCGCGATGCGATCTTCCTTGGCCCAATAAATCTCGAAATAACCGAACGGCTCGCCGTCGAAACAACCGAAAACCGGGTGCATATGGGCATCGGCGGTGACTTTTTGCAAATATTCGCGGTGCATGTCCTTGCTGCCTGCCAATTCCCAGAATGCGGAAACCCGAGGATTGTTGTGCCAGGCGTGGAAAGTGTCCAAATCCGTTTCGGGGTCTACGGTACGGAAGGACAGCGACAAGCCCTGTTCCGGCAAATAGCGGCGGTAAACCTCGCCAACTACAACCGGCGCACGCAACGGATGACGTTTACCGTCAGTGACCGTGTAGTGCAACGGAAACGCACAGGCGCTAGATTGAGACAGGTAGAGCTCAACCGTCTGGCGCAGCATGCCGCGGCGGCTGACAACCGATTCGCTTAACTCGCCGGACCGGGTCGCGGCACCGCTTGCGACCAGCGCTGCAATCAACTCGCCGTGCCCGGCAAGCGACAGTTCGATTTCCAATAATTGCGGCTGACTGTCGAACAAGGCATGTAGCGCCGCAACCAACACGGGAACGCCGGAATCGCGATCAATCCCGACAATCTCTATTAGCTGTAGCGCCGCCGGGCTCTCCAGATTCGAAGTGAGTTGAAATAGAGCGCTATGCCGCTCATCAACGGTGATGAACAACTCGGCTTCGGCGAGTTTTAAGTCTACATGCCGCCCATCGGGCAAGGTTTGTTTCAATATGCTCGGATTCATGAATGAACGCTAAATGATGTCGCTATTTAATTATTGTTTATGTTGCTGCAAATAATAATGATTATCATTTGAAAGGTCAAGCTGCAATCTTACCTCACCCGATAAATCTTCTCCGCCTCTAAAGTGCTTGCATTTCTTTCGATTTGATCATGAGTATTCCTTACCCATTTCAATGCCGTTGGACAAGGGTCAACGTCGTAAACCGTGCCTTCCAGGAGACTATTGATGATCATTGCCGATCGCCAGGCCGCCAGGCTGAGTTGGGCGTCGGCCACACCGTGGCTGTTACGGCCGGCGTTTTGCAGATAGATACGATGTTGTTCAGGGCCATCCCAGGCGACGGTGTAATCCTCCCGCAAGCGCGGAAAACCCTCTTCGTCGAGATCGAGCCGGTCGACAATCGCACCGAGACACGCCGGCAATTGGTAGTGATAGCCGGTTGCCAGGATGATCGTGTCCGCAAACACCGACTCGTCGTCATTATTGAAACCGTTGCGCATGTGCAGATGGTAGCCCCCCTTGTCACGGCCCATCAGATGCACCTCACGATGCGGGAGAATAGCGTAGGGCGTCGTATCGCTATTGAGAAAATCCGTGTCGTACAAATATTGCGACAAGACTTGCAAGGTTGCGGGCGAGACGCCGTCGCCGGTCAGTTTATGCGAGCTAACGATAGGCGGCTTGCGTTGTTCCGGCAGCTTATGGAAATGGCGAACGTAATCGGGCGTGAAGTATTCGTTGATGAAGGCGGTTTCGTCCAGGGGCTCAAGATTCGCCCGGCGGCTGATCCAGGTAATCTCGTCAGCCCGGCCCCGCTTACCCGCCATCAAATCCAAAAATATTTCCGCGCCGCTTTGCCCGCCGCCGATGATGGCAACGCGTTTGCCGGTTACTGAAAAATCGGCGGTCACGTAATGATGACTATGCAAGCATTGTTCGCCGACATAACGCTCGACCCAAGTCGGGATATTGGGCCGCATGCCTGTCGCCACCACCAAATGACGGCTATGCACCCCATCCAAACCATTGCCGCTCAGTTTGAAGCCCTTCTGCGCGAACTCGACGCTATCCACGCCGGTTCCGAAACTGAGATTCTGCAATTGTTCCGCCACCCAGCGTAGATAATCGGCAAATTCAACCCGCCGCACCCTGGGATACTCGGCGTTGATAAAGCGGTAAAACCGGCCTTTCTTGACCAGATAGGACAAAAAACCGTACGGACTGCTAGGGTCGACGGGGGTGACCAAATCCTTCAAATACGAGGTTTGCATCTGGGTGCCGGGCAACATCATGCCGGGATGCCAGTTGAAACTGTCGCGGCGTTCGAAAAATCGAGCCCGGCATTGCGAAATCGGCGACAGCAAAGCCGCGAGACTAAGATTAAATGGCCCGATGCCGATACCGGCCAGATCAAGATTGTCGTTCATTGCTTTGTCCTGTTGATAATGGTGAAAATAAAAGGCCGCATTTATTCAGGTTGCAAGTGGATACGCTCGACGGCGCCGCTCAGAATGCGTTCCCGGTCGGTCATTAGCGGCACATAGCCGCCTTGTAGCCAGGCCGAGGTCATGTCCCGATAATGCGAGGAAAATGGGTTACCGGACTGGCCGGTCCCGAGGATGAAAACCGAGTTTTCCGGCTCGGCCAAATCGTAAATCGCCCGAAAGGCCGCACCGGCTTCGCCCAGGTAGCGCCCGCTATCTTCGTCATAGCGGTAACCGCTCACATTGACGGTATCCATGCCGCCGGGACTTTCGCCTTCGACATTGAACAGCGCGCTTAGGAAAGGCACCTGGCCGAAAGGGTGATGCTTGAAGACGGTGACATGCGCCTTGCCCCAACGCCATTGCGACGGGTCGTCGCCGTAATGCCGCTTGAGGTTGGTCAGTGCGGCCTCTAAAGCCAGTTTGATTTCCGCATCGCACAATGCCGCGCCGGAATTAGCGGCGGCGCACCATCGGCCGCCGCCGCCGTGATTGTTGTTTAACACTTGCAGCAAAAACTGCGGTTGATAGTCGCCGACCAGCTCGTACAAATCGCCCAATTTGTCCTGGTAAAGAGTGACGGCAAGTTGCCTGATCCATTCGGCAAAAATCAAGGACTGCGCGGAGTCGTCGGCCATGCGCCCATCCCAATTCCGTAGGCCTTGTAAAATTTGCTTGGCCTCTAGCTCCTCGACCGTAATAGTCAGCAGCCTGGGCAGCAATTGCGACGCGAACGGATTAGCGACATCGTGTTGAATGGCCTCAAACGACGCCACGTCATGCTTGGCGTGACTATCCAATAAGGCGCCAATCCGCTCGGCCCGATAAGGCAGCGCCCAGCCGGAGGTTATGAAATAAGGGTAAGCGGGCGGCGTGATTTTTTGGTTGGCGGTAACGATCTTGCCGTCTTGGCTGGCCGTCTGCTGCGGCAGTTGTTCGAAGGGAATTAATCCCTGCCAGTCATAGCTCGCCAGCCAACCCGGCGCCGGCAAGCGTCCGCTCATGACATTGTCCGGGCTACGCACCGGCACCCGGCCTGCCGCGACAAAGCCGATGTTGCCATCCGCATCGGCGTAAACGATATTCTGCTGCGGTGCGTGGAAATCGCGGGCAAATGCCTTCAGTTCGGATGCGGATTGCGCACGCCCGGCATTGAGCATGAAGCGAATGGTGGCATCGTCCTGCCGTAAGCCAACCCAGCTCAACGCCGCCGCCATACCGTTCGGCGCGGCTTGCCTGGCGTCGTTATCGACGTCGGAAATCACCGGCCCATGGCGGCTAACGCGAATCGTCAGTTCCTGATCGGCCTGATCCTTTACCTTGATGATTTCCTGGAGGGTAGTGAAGGCCTCCGAGCCGGTGGGGGTTAGATACCGATTCGACTGATCCGGCAGTAGCTTTTCGAGAAAAATGTCCTGGCTGTCCGGGCCGGTGTTGGTGAAAGCCCAGGCTACTCGCTGGTTCCGTCCCAATAAAATACCGGGTATACCGGGCAAAGTAGCGCCCACGGCATTCAAACCTGGCGCGTGCAGATGAGCGAAATACCAAAGTGACGGCGCGGTCAACGGTAAATGCGGGTCGTTGGCCAGTAACGGCTTGCCGCTGGCGGTACGACTGCCGTCGACCACCCAGTTATTGGAGCCGATGCTTTTATGCGCTTCTTCGCGGTGTTGCGCCAGCAGTTTGCCGGCCAGCGGCGCCAATCCGGCATAAAGATTTTTGACATCGGGTAGCGCGCGTGGCGCATCGCCCGGATAAGGCGGAAACAGGTCGGCGAATTGTTCCGGCGACAAACGTTGCTGAAGTTTTAAATTAAGTAATTCTTCCCACCAGTTGCCGGACAGGCGCCAAGCCATGGTTTTTAACCAGACCAGGGAATCGGCGGGTTGCCAAGGTTCCGGTCGCGGTGCGCCGGCCAGATAAAATTCGACCGGCAGAAAATGATCCTGCGCCAGATAGGCATTGACCCCTTGCGCATAAGCTTGCAGACTGGCAAGCGTGGCCGGATCGAGTTGTTGCAGATTGACCTCGGCTGCTCGGCGCAAGCCCAAAACCCGCATGAAGCGGTCTTGTTCCAGCACATCGCCGCCGAAAATCTCCGCCAAGCGACCCGAGCCGACGCGGCGATTCAAATCCATTTGCCACAATCGATCCTGGGCGTGCAAATAGCCCAGTGCGAAATAAGCGTCGTCGGCGGTGCCGGCATAGATATGCGGCACGGCATGACTATCGCGGACGATTTCTATCGCCTTGGGCAACCCCGGCAATTTGAGATAGGTGTCTTCTGGCAGCGCTTGCCGGAAAAACAACCAAGCACAGCCTAGAGCCAACAAGCCAAGCCATATTCTCAAATACCGGATAGACCTCCATGTCATGTCCTTAAACCCCTTGCTATCCATATGCTTTGCGATCCATCCGCCACAGCGCCTTATGCCGATAATTGGGATAGCGGAGATTTACGTCTAACAGCCAACATGCCAAACAAAGCGGACATGAACATCCAGGCCGCGCCCGGCAACGGAACCGCAACCGGCGCTTCGGCAATCGGCGCGCCTTGCGCCACCGCAGCCATGTCAACCGCAACTTGAGCGATGCGAGTACCCGCCGAGGCCGACAAATCGAACGAGTACGAATCACCAGCCGGCGCAAAATCCAGATCCCAGATGGCCAGAGATTGATACAACGCATATTCGATCGAGTCGACGACAATGCTGTTACCGGTGTCGGTCAACCCCAGGAAAGTGGGCGTCAAGCCGTTCAACCAGATGTTGTCGTAGTCAACGCCATTGCTACCATCAGCCACCCAAGCTTCCAATTGCATTGCCACTCTCACCATTTGCTGAGAGGCTTGCGCAACGCTGCCCTGAATGTCGGCATAGGCGAAAATCGAATCGGTATCGTTAGCCAGATTGCCGTTGCCGTCAATGCTCGTGCCGCCATCCCAACCGAACTGCGCATTTGTCAATCCGTAACTACCGGCCAACAATTGACCGTCGAAATTGAAACTGTCCCATTCCGCATAAACGGTACCGGCATCGCCGCGACTCCAGCCTCCCCACACCGCTTGTTGAGGATAATCGAAACCATAACCGGCATTGTAAGGATTGGGGGAATTGGCGATGTCCGCCGAGGCAAGACCCGACTGTCCGGCCAATCCGGCGGCCAGCAGTAGCGATAAGGTTAGTTTTTTCATGTTGAATATCTCTTGAATTGAAGCCATGGAATGCAACCGGCCATGAACCGGTTGCTTGCTTTATTGAAGGCTAGCTGGCCATCACTCGACCGAGCAGGACTGCTGATCGTCGGCGGTGATTTCCAGACTCCAGCCACCCTTAATTTCGCCGGCGAACCAGTAAAAGTCATCAACTACATACAACTTCCATTGACCGGATGGATCGATGCCATTCAGGTTGCTGAGCTTTGGACCATTGGTCACTTTTTTGTAAGTGCTTGGATCGCCCGCTGTCGGCGCCGCCAATACGGTAGTCGGCGTCAAAGCGACCGAGGTGGACGGATCATTAAGTTCGGCCGGCGCTGGCGCGGGGAAATAATCGCTATCCGGATTGTTGTCGTAATCGGTCGGCTTGAAGGCGCGCAACGCGGTATCGCTCCACACATCGACCCACTCTTCGTAAATCACGTTATACAACGGGTTGGTGGCTCGGCCGCTCAAACGGCCATCGTTACGCACCGAGCGCGGTAGCGGCAGGGCTGCCGAGTCATCGAATTTCCAATTCAGATTCTCGGCGACGATGCCCAGTACGCCGCCTTCTGGGGTCGCCCCCGCAGCGCTGACATTGGAAGCCAGCATCACGTATTGACCATTCGGCGCCACCAGCAACATATCAACGTCGTTTAAATAATCATGGTGAATGCCTTTAATCGTGACATTGACATCTGTGATTTTGGCATCTTTAGGAAATGCGCTCTTGGGAACGTTGATCATTGCCGGATAGGTTTTTGCCGCCTTCACTGGCACGGCTGGAGCGCCCTCCGCTGTGTAGGTATCCAATAACGCCGCGCATTCCGCATTCTCTGGGTCTGCACAGGTATCTTGAATCAAGATAGGTCTTGGATTGGCAAAAGACCTGGTTACGCTGTCTGCCATAGCCGTACCGGCCGGTAGCATTGATAGCAAGGCAACGGCGCCTGCCAACGGTTTGATCACCGCAAGGTTCCAACGTGTAGAGACCGAATTCTTCATATTCATTTCCATAATAAAAGTTGATGACTGTTCAGATATTCCTATTCAGAACAAACATCGATTGACAAGAGAGTAGCAATTAATGCTTTTCTAAATGAGAACGATTATTATTCTCCTTACATTGCAAACCGTTGTCAATCGGTTTTTAAAAAGTATTCCGATTAATTATTGAATTGGGAATTTTTCAGGTTGTTGACTGCTTGATACAGAGAAGGAACCGCATGGACTCAGTGAAAACAGAGGGAAATAAAATGCTTTACATAACAAATGAGAATCATTATCATTTATTTAAACTATCGGACGGACCTCTTTATGAACTTTTTGAATACATTTTTTAGAAGGCCTTTAACGGTAAAGCTTGAAATAGAACCGGAATTTCTGGCTTCGCTAATGGAAAACGGCCAAATCCACGCCTCGAATTTCCGCTGTCTGGATTTCAGCTCGAAGCAGATCGTCTGGAAGATGCTGTTGTCGCTAGCCAAATCGAAATTCGGCAATGACGGAAAACTCCTCGAAGGCCAATGACTCTGTCGACCATCAACCGCAATTACCTTTCTCACCCGCTTGGAGGAAACATCTCATGACTAAAAAACCTTGCACCCATGAATATCCGGCCAATAGCGATACAGGCAAAGCGCTGATTTGCCGGGACCGCAGCGTCGTGCATCTGCACATGCCGAACATGTCCTTGCGTTTCGACGTGGAGCAATTCGCCGAATTCGCAGCCATGATGACAACCGCATCGAAACGATTGGGACATGAATCGGCAGAGACGAGCAGAAAACGTCCGACACTGACCCTGGTCCATTAACCCGCCACATTGCCATGAATCTGATCCGCTTAATGTTCAGCCAGTTCAGGCTGCCCTTATTGATGGTGTTCATTCTGAGCATTAGCAGTGCCGGCCTGGCGGTTTGGGTCATCGCGTATACCAACGACCATTTACTGCATCCGCAGTCCGATGTGAAAACCACGCTGATCGAGTTCGCCGGCCTTTTACTGGCGGTGTTCATTATCGGCACTGCCTCGCAAATCAGCATGACGACGCTGGGTCATCGGCTGGTCTATCAACTGCGCCGCACCATGGTCAAGCGTATACTCGACACCCATCTGGAACGACTGGAACACCTCGGCCCCGCTCGATTGCTGGCCAGTCTCAACAGCGACACCAATCATTTGACCTCGGCCTTCACCAGTCTGCCTACCGCCGTCTACGGCTTGGTATTGAATCTGGGAGGCTTCGGCTATCTGTACTGGCTTTCGCAACGGCTCTTCTTGGCGACGGCCGGATGGATGGCATTGACGATCCTTATCGGTTGGCTACTGATGCGTAGCACCCACGCCCGCATCGATGCGGCGCGCAATATCGAGGATTTATTATACGAAGATTATCAAGCCGCACTGTTCGGGCGCAAGGAATTGGCCCTGAATAGGGAACGCGCCAAACTGTTCTACGAACAGGAATTCGAACGACATGCCGCCAGCGGCCGCGACCAGGAAATCGCCGCCGACATCTTTAACGGCATCAACGAGAACTGGGCCAACATCATGATTCTGGGGGCTATCGCCCTGGTGTTTTTCCTGGCGCACGGCGTCGGCTGGGCAGACCATGCGGTGGCGACGACTTATTCGTTGACCATCCTGTTTCTGCGCACGTCGCTGACCGGCCTGATCGCCGCCATCCCCAGCCTGATCGGCGGCAACGTCGCGCTGGATAAACTCAACAGCTTACAGCTACCGAAATATCGATCCGACTTCGCCGGCTTGCCTCAGACCTTACAACCAAACTGGCAAGCCTTGACATTACAGGGCGTGCGCTACCGCTACCCCGACAGCGAGCGCGGTAACCGCTTCTCGGTCGGCCCGCTCGACTTTACGCTTGGCGCCGGCGAAATCGTATTTCTGATCGGCGGCAACGGCAGCGGTAAAACCACCTTCACTCGCTTGCTGACCGGGTTATACCAGCCGCAGGCCGGCAACATTTTATTGAACGACACCACTCTGCAAGAAGCCGACATGCCGCACTACCGCCGACTGTTCTCCACGGTGTTTGCGGACTTTCATTTGTTTCATCATCTGCTCGGTGCGGAGGGCTGCGACGCCAATCCGGAAAAAATCGCCTATTGGCTGGCGCTTTTGGCACTGGACCGTAAAGTCAAGGTCGAGAACGGCCGACTGCTGGACACCCGTCTATCCCAAGGCCAACGCAAGCGCTTGGCGCTATTGGTGGCGATCCTGGAAGATCGGCCGATATTGGTGCTGGACGAATGGGCCGCGGATCAAGATCCGGGTTACCGCCGCCGCTTTTACACCGAACTATTACCGCTACTGAAAGCATTGGGCAAAACCGTGCTCGCCGTCACCCACGACGAACACTATTTCCATGTCGCCGATCGACTGATCAAAATGGACGAAGGCCATTTGCACCCGTTTACCGCCGATAGCGTTAATGCCGAGACATCACCAGCAGCGCCAGCAGAAATCGGCGCAAGTTGATCACAATAAAAGAGGCGCATGTGATGAATTACCGCCCTCCTCTTTTAACCCTGTTACTTGTTTTATCAGCGTTTCATGCCAGCCTCGCGGCGGCCGACGAAGTGCTGATACGCCAAATCGTCGACCAGATGCTGCATGAAAAAAACGCCCGGATCGAACAATTGGAAAGCCGTGTTCAGCAATTGGAGCAAAAGCTCGACGCAATAACCCAGACCGCGACACTCCCTGTGCCCACAACCGCACCCGCCACGCCTAGCCCAATGATGGCAAGCGTATCTCAGAACAACCCGCCTGCTGGCAAAGCGCCACCAGCCGCCGCGGCCAAACCGGACAGCAACGAAGGCACTATCCAGGGCAAGCTGCGGGCACTAGACAAAACCGTCGGCGAACTGAAAACGGCGGCATCCGACAAAGGCCTGGAAATCAGCGGCTTCTTCGACGTCAACGCCAAAACCGGCAACTCGACCGACCAAACCTTCAGTCTGGGTTCGGTGGAAGTGGATTTGGATTACGTGCACGACGAACATTTCGGTGCCGCCAGCGCCTTGGTGCTGTGCGGTAACTCCTCCAACGCCGATTACGGCGCGCCCGGCGCGGTGTTCTGCGGCAACAGCGGACCCGGCGGCCTGAGCGGCCTGAGCGGCGGCAATACCATAGCCGGCATCGCGGTGGCGATGATCGATTACCACTTGTACGACGACCGCGTCCCTCCGCGCGGCCGGATTTTCAACAACCAGGGCCTGCACATTCAGGCCGGCCGCTTCGACCTGCCGTTCGGCACCGATTATCAAAACTTCGCCAACAAAGACCGGGTGACCGTGACCGCGCCGCTGACCACGTCACGCATGCAATTGGGCGGTTACAACAGCGACGGTATCCGCTCGTACGGCAGTTGGGGCCATTTCAATGTTGCCGGGTTTTGGACCGACGCCATTTACGCCGACGCCGGCCACGGGATCGGCGGCCGCCTGGGCCTCCGCTTCGGCGACCGGCCCTACAGCGTGCATAGTCCGCGCAAGGGTATCGAATTCGGCGCTTCCCATCTCAGCGAACTGGATGGCGACAACCGTATCCGTTATAGCGTCTACGGCGCCGACCTCGGCATCGGTTACGGCATCTGGCGCTTGGACAACGAGCTGATGCTGTTGCAGGCGCATCGAGACCGGACCTTCGACGCCGACGATAACTTGTTGGTCGACGAATACGGCAATCCGATCGGTAAAGGGCATCAGTTCGGCTACCACTCCACGCTGGTGCTGGACTTGGAGTCGGTGATCGAACAGCCGGTGCAAGCCTTTGCCCGCTTCAGCCGTTGGCAACCTAAGGAAGCGCTGAACAAATCGTAATTTCAGTCATACCCGCCTACCAAAACGTAGATTTAAAAAAAAAGCGTTCATTGGTTGGGCAAATGGCCTACATTCACCCGAATTTTATCCCCGTCTACCGCGTTTGGGCGCACGGTAGACGGATTTCGGCCTAGGCCGCCATCAATTGGCGGCGCAACAGATATAAATTCGCTAACCCCACCAGCCAATTCACTTAGGCGGTATTTTTCTCCAAGCCCCGGTCCGGAGAGTCACTATTTTTGCCGAAAGATTTTTTCGGGCATCCTGCTGGAAAAAATCGGCAAAAATCACGCGACCGTTTATGCCTTCGGCGCCCCGATTCGTCCGCGTCACCTCGTTTCGACCCAGC
>Ga0207952_1000065_pt1 | contig 119650 bp, 103 predicted proteins | sample SubbioR12Aug_8Ca_FD_184831 | JGI IMG/M metagenome (GOLD analysis project Ga0207952, IMG submission 184831) | Serpentinite rock and fluid subsurface biosphere microbial communities from McLaughlin Reserve, California, USA - CR12Aug_8Ca (SPAdes) | ecosystem: Environmental > Terrestrial > Deep...
GCAACACCAGACCAAACACCACCACCGGCCAGGTGCTCGGGCGCTTGCCAGCATGCATCTTCAGCAGGAACAGGCCCGTCACACAAAAAATCAGGCAGACCACGGCAAAGACGTCAATAAACCAGTTCCAGGCAGTGCCGGTATTGCGGCCCTTATGCAAGTCATTGAAGTAGGCAATCCAGCCGCGGCTGGTCAGTTCATATTCAATCTCGCCATTCTCCAGTTCTATGCGCAGCCAGGCATCGCCACCTGGGCGCGGCAAACCTATATACACTTCTTCAGGTGACCATTCAGGCACCTGGTCATTCAGTTTGATATCCAGGTCTTTGGCCAGAAAGTCGCTGACGTCGCGCGGTATCGCGGCATCATCCGTATTCTTCAATGCATTCAGTTGTGACAACAAGGCCAGCGGCAGCCTGCCTTCTTTCTTGCTCACCACTGGATGCGCTTCTATCTGTGCCGAGTGATTCAGGGTGATGCCCGTAGCGGCAAACAGGATCATGGCGATCAGACAAAGTGCTGAGCTGATCCAATGCCATTGATGTAAATGGCGCAACCAGAAAGCCCGGCTTTGTTGTTGCGATAAATTGTCCGTACCCGATTGCATGAGTTATTTCTATTTATTCTAAATGATAATTATTCTCAATTGTACATGCAGTTTTGCTCAAAAAGCGGGCCGAATTGTACATTTTTGTTTCGCTAACGCCGTGTAATAAGCAATTTGGCAAGTTTTTGACAAAGTCCACACTAGCCGCACGTGATAAACTTTTGCGGATTTCAACTTATATTTACCCCACTATGAACGTCGTTATTCTTGCAGCAGGCATGGGCAAACGCATGCAGTCTTCCTTGCCCAAGGTTTTGCATGCGCTGGCTGGCAAACCTTTGCTGAACCATGTGATCTCCACGGCGCGCCAGCTCCAGGCCAGCAATATTTGCGTGATCTATGGTCATGGTGGCGAACAGGTACCAACGACAGTCGCGGCAGAAGATTTGCGTTTTGCATTGCAAGAACCACAACTGGGCACCGGCCATGCCGTCGCCCAGGCTTTGCCAGTGCTGGATGTCAAGCAGCCTACCCTGGTCCTGTACGGTGACGTGCCCTTGACAACAACAGCCAGCCTGGCACGCCTCATTGCGGTGGCTGGCAAAGACAAACTGGGCATCTTGACCGTTGATATGGCAGACCCCACAGGCCTGGGCCGCATCGTCAGGGAAGACGGCGTCATCAAACGCATCGTCGAACAAAAAGACGCCAATGAAACTGAGCGCCAGATTACTGAAACCAATACTGGCATCATGGCGATACCAACGGCGCACTTGCAAAAATGGCTGGGCAATCTGTCCAACAAGAATGCCCAGGGCGAATATTATCTGACCGACATCGTGGCCCAGGCAGTGGCCGATGGCGTGGAAGTTGTCTCAGCCCAGCCAGATGCCGTATGGGAAACCCTGGGCGTCAACAGCAAGGTACAACTGGCTGAGCTGGAACGCACGCACCAAAAAAATATCGCTCTCAAACTACTGGAGCAAGGCGTGGGCCTGTACGACCCGGCGCGTATCGATGTACGTGGCAGCCTGCAATGCGGGCGCGATGTCACTATCGATGTAGGTTGTGTTTTTATCGGCGATGTCCATCTCGGAGATGGCGTGAGCATAGGCCCTAACTGCGTCATCAATAATGCACGCATAGCAGCAGGCAGCACCATCAAGGCCTTCTGCCACGTTGAAGATGCAGTGGTCGGTGCCAAATCACAGATAGGCCCTTATGCAAGATTGCGCCCAGGTACTGAGCTGGCAGAGGACGTGCACATCGGTAATTTTGTCGAAGTAAAAAACAGCCAGATCGCCGCACACAGCAAGGCCAATCACCTGGCATATATCGGTGACGCCACCATAGGCAGCCGCGTCAATATTGGTGCAGGCACAATTACCTGCAATTATGATGGCGTGAACAAATCCCGTACCATCATCGAGGACGATGCTTTCATCGGCAGTGATACGCAACTGGTGGCACCTGTGCGGGTAGGCAAGGGCGCAACTCTGGGCGCAGGCACGACGCTGACCAAGGATGCACCTGAAGGTAAGCTCACCGTCTCACGTGCAAAACAAATCACGATAGATGGCTGGCAGCGTCCAGTCAAAATCAAGAAGTAAACATTCATGGTGTAGCGGTCAGTCATGTCAGTCATATTGGCTGGCCGCTACACAGTAATACACATCAAAAAATCAGGACAAAGTCTGCAATAACTGCGCAGCTTTCTGGGCTTGCGGTGCATTGTTTTTGACTATCTCGTTCAGATATTTTTTCGCTTCATCTGCACGGTTTTTCTCTGCTGCCAAAGTCGCCGCACGCATCCACACCGCACCACGGAAATTCACATCAGTCTGGGCAAACTGTTGGGCATCGATAACATCTTTCAGCAATTGCTCACCCTTGTCATGGCGGTTCATTACTTTTGGTACAGCCAGGTAAGTGCTGGCAGCGACAAAGCGCACTTCCAGAGCGACAGGTACGCTGCCATGCATGGCTACGCTATTGTTCGCCAGTTGCAAAGCCTGGTCTACCATTGCCGTGCCATCTTCCAGTGCCGTGGTTTTTTCGCCTTTTGCCAGTTTGTCCAGTGAAGACTTGGCAGTCGCTGCACCGGCATAAGACATCAGCAAGGGGTTACCAGGTTCCTGTTGCAGCATGTTGTTGAAGGTGCGCGCAGTTTGCTGGTTGGCTGTGCGGCTAGCATCAATCTCAGCTTGTGCCAGCGAATTGATGTAGTCCTGGTTCAACCATGCACTGACAGCACTGGCGACATATTGCTCCTGGCTGATGGTCGGCGTGTTCACCAGTTGTTTGACTGCGGTTTTAAATTCAGTTTCAGAAAAGGCCATGGCATTGCTGGCGGCCAGGGTAGCGATACCTGCGGCAAGCAAGAGGGTTTTGATCGTCGTAGTAGTAAAAATGGTTTTCATGATGGACTCCAATGTTAAGTAAGTAGTTTGTGTTGTTGGGGACAGCAATGACAGATTAAGACCTGGCTGCGCAAGTCACTACCCGTATGAGATCAGTGGCAGGAATCTGGTGTGAAGCACAAAGAAACTGGCGTGAAAGGAAAAACTGGAAGGCAGGCAGGGAGGCAATTCCGCAACACTATGTTGTCGATTTGATCAGTGATACTGGCTTAGAAAGGCAACTGAAAGCTTGTACTCCTTAGCATGTGAACCGACCACATGACACGCATGTTGTCTGCAAAACAAAAATTTTTATAGGAGAACACCGATGAAGAAGTTACTCGGCGCGGCCACGCTGGCATGCATGGCAACTGCGGCACAGGCGCAAACCAGTGTCACCATCTACGGCCTCATTGATGCCAATATCACTTACAACAACAATGCCGATGCCAACAAGGGCAGCCAGTTTAAACTCAATAGCGGTGGCATGAATACCTCGCGCTTTGGCTTGCGCGGCAGTGAAGACCTGGGCGGTGGCCTGAAAGCCATCATGCAACTCGAAGGCGGCGTCTTGCTCGACACCGGTGCTTCTGATGGCGACATCTTTGGCCGTCAGGCCAATGTCGGCCTGCAAGGTGATTTTGGCCGCATCATTGCTGGCCGCTCTTACAGCACCACCTATGATTTCATCCTGCCATTTGACCCCATGGGTTATGCACCGCAATATTCATGGGCAACTTCTGCCGGTGCCACTGGCAACCGTAAAGACGGCATGCTGACGGGTGTGTCCAATTTGCTCAAGTACCAATATGACGGCAAAGGTTACAAACTCGGTGCAACCTATGGTTTTGGTGAAGTCGCGGGCAATACTTCCGGCAATGCCAAATACATTGTTGCTGCCAGCGCATTCGATGGCCCATGGGCTGCAGTCATCACTTACGAGCAAAACAATAGCGCGCCGATAGCCAATGGTTCTTATGACCAGGCCAAGGTCCTGCATCTGGGTGGCTCGTATGATTTTGGTCCTGCCAAAGTGTTTGCCGGCTACCGCAACTTCAAGAAAACCCTGGCAACAGGTGCTGCAGACCAACGCAGTGACACACTCTGGCTGGGGGCTAATTATGCAGTAGCACCTGCATGGACTTTGACTGGCGTTTACTACTATCAGGACATCAAGAATGTTGCTGCCGGTGCAGATGCTGATCCTGGCATGCTGGTACTGCGCGCCAAGTATGCGATGTCGAAACGCACTGATATCTATATCGCCACAGGCTATGCCAAAGCCAGCAATAACAAGCTGACTGGCGTATCACGTGATGATGCAGGTTTTGCGACGAATCAGACTTCAGCAACTGTTGGTATCCAACATCGCTTCTAATAGCGTGACGCTGTAAAAACCGAAAGCCCTGAACTGCCAGACAGTTCAGGGCTTTTGTGTTTCGATGTGGCCGTTTCAGTGTGGCCTGACTTCCTTTTTCAACGCCGCCATCGCCATCTTCTCTACCAGGCCAGGTGCAATCAGTTTCAGCCAGCGTCCCAGCTTGCCCTTGAAGCTCATGACCACTTCGCGGTCGCCGCGTTCATAGCCGCGTATGATCAGGGATGCACATTCTTCCACCGACATGGCATCGTCCTCTTTCAAGCCACTCTTGCCTGCCGCTTCGCCCGCCGCGTTATAACCGTGGTAGCGTATCCTGGTAGCGACTACGCCAGGGTAAGCCAGCGTGACCTTGACGCCAGCCTCTTTCAATTCTGAACGCAGGCATTCAAAAAAACCAGCCATGGCAAACTTGCTGGCGCTATAGGCAGTGCGGCCTGGTACACCTATCAGGCCCGCCAGTGAAGAGACGGCGACAATGGCACCGCGTGATTTTTTGAGGTGGGGCAGGGCAGCATGGGTACACCAGACACTGCCCCAGAAATTGATACGCATCAGTTCCTGATACCAGCCCAGGTTATCCACTTCTTCCAGCAGCGCCTGGGCAGATTTGCCTGCGTTATTGATGAGTACATCGATACTGCCAAATTGTTCGACTGCTGCTTCTATCAGGTTGCGGCAATTGGCTTCCATGCCCACATCAGTTTTTACCACGAGTGATACGGCACCAAAGGTTTTGCATTCGGCAGCGACTTTCTTGAGTGCATCTTCATTGCGCGCCGCCAGCACCAGCGCCAGGCTGGGGCCATATTTCTTGGCCAGTTGACGCGCAATCTCTGCTCCTATTCCATCTGAACTACCGGTAATGACAACGACCTTGTGCTTTGCCTTCATAGTTTGTAGCTTTCATCCGTTCGATCAAGTTTGCGTATCAGGGAAGGCCAGACAAAGGCACCACCCAAACCACCAGTCTGCACGCGCATGGCTTCTGCCACTCCTTTGACGATGAGTGGATTCACATGTACCAGTTCACCGCCAGCCTGCGCTGCCAGTTGTATCTGGCAAGTCGCTTCAAAGGTGTACATGGACAGGAAGGCATCAGCGATAGATTTGCCCGCTGTCAATAAACCATGATTGCGTAACATCAGGAAGTTAGCCTGTCCCATGTCAGCTTGCAAGCGCGGCTTTTCATCTTCCCTGAAAGCAACGCCCTCATAATCATGATAAGCCAGCGATGCCAGCACAAAAGTTGATTGCTGCGACAATGGCAGCACGCCACATTTTTGTGCGCTGACGGCAACACCGGCACGTGTATGCGTATGCAAAACGCATTGCACATCTTCCCTTGCAGCATGTACTGCACTATGAATGACAAAGCCAGCCGGGTTCACAGGGAATGGGCTATCAATCACCTTATTGCACTGCTGATCCACCTTCACCAGAGAGGAAGCCGTGATTTCATCAAACATCAAACCATAAGGGTTGATGAGGAAATGATGCTCAGGCCCGGGGATGCGTGCACTGATATGGGTAAATACCAGATCGCTCCAGCCATACAATGCGACGAGGCGATAACAGGCCGCGAGGTCGATACGCAATTGCCATTCTTCGGCACTGACCTGATCTTTGACTGAACGTATATCCATATTGTCTCCGTTGTTGTTTTTTTGTGACTCGGGCTTACACAAAACCGCCCCAACTACGTTGCAGCTCCTAGCCGTACTAAAGTACTGTCTTCGTCGCTGCGCCTTGTTGGGACAATTTTGTGTAAGCCCTATTGATTATTATTTATCGTTAGTGGCGCTGACAGCGGCTTTGTAGATGGTATTACGCGGCTGGCTGAACAGTTTGGCCAGCATGGGTTCAAATTCCACCAGCGGAAAAGTTTCTGCATGGGCATCAAAAGACGGGTTGTCATACAGCGCGCAAAATTCTGCCGTGCGCTCAAAATGTGGATGCCCGCGGAATTGCTCGCGCATATCCCTGTCCATGCCTATGTGATGGAAGAAATAATAGCCCTGGAATATGCCGTGGTGTTGCACCATCCACAGGTTTTCTTCGCTGACAAAGGGCTTGAGTATGGCTGCCGCAATATCCGGGTGATTGAATGAGCCCAGCGTGTCGCCTATGTCATGCAACAAGGCGCAGCATACATATTCATCATCACGACCATCACGCAAGGCGCGCGTGGCGGTTTGCAGTGAATGGGTGAAGCGGTCGACCGGAAAGCCACCATAATCACCTTCCAGCAAACGCAGATGTTGCAAGACCCTGTCCGGCAAGGCCTTGGCAAACTCCCTGAATTCACCAGCTATCAACTGCCAGTCTTCCTGGGTACTGTCCTCCATACGGACAAAGTGCGCACGATGTTGCATTTGTATACTCCCTGATTAGATGCATAGACATTACAACCATACCTTAAACGTAGTTTTCAAGCCAAACTGTCAAATACTTTACAATTCACTTTATCTATTCATGCGGGGGACTTATCTTTCATGGCATCACAGGCAAACCTGATGAGCAACTTATTGGCCGACCCCTGGTTCGCCAGTTTGCCAGTGGCAGACCGTAAGACCATGTTAGTCTCTTGTGAACATTTGCGCTTGCGGCAGGGTGAAATGTTGTTCCGGCAGGGGGATGAACCTGATGGCCTTTATGCCTTGCTCAGCGGCAGCGTCAAGATGTCTACCCTCAGCGCAGAAGGGCGCGAAGCCATACTCATTTTCCTGGAAGCAGCCACCTGGTTTGGTGAAATTTCTCTCATCGATGAGCAGCCGCGTACCCATGATGCCACTGCCCTGACGGAGGTAGAGCTGCTGGTGCTTGATCCAAAAGTGTTTCGCAGCCTCATGCAGCGCAATACCTTTGCTACAGCCATCGCCCGCATGCTGGCAAGGCGCATACGTTTGTTATATGGCATAGTTGAAGATGCAGGCCTGCGTTCAGTACGTGCCCGCGTGGCACGTCGTTTGTTATTGCTGGCTGAGGTGGCGAATCGCCAACAAGATGGTCACGCCATAGTGCCGGTTACCCAGGAAGCGCTGGCCATGATGCTGGGTATGACGCGCCAGACTTTATCGAAAGAATTAAGATTTTTCAGACAAGATGGTTTGATCAGGCTGGCTTATGGCAAGATAGAAATTCTCTCAGAAAGCAGTTTATTTGCTCTATGTGACAAAGAGTGACTTTCTCGACCGTAATGGTGCTTGCCGTAAGGCATCATTATGGAATATCGTGTACAGGTTCATGATCAAGGTGAGTCTTGATGAGTATGCTGACAAAGTGCCATGCTGTACGTATCGTCCTGGTGTTGTTACTGAGCCATTTCTCTTTGCATGCCCATGCTGCCTGTTCACGTGTCATTAATGCGCCTGTCACCGCGCTGGGTTTTAGCGTGATCGTCAATGGGGACAGCGTCACGGGTATTTATCCTGATATCTTTCGCAGCCTGTCTTCCAAAGAAACTTGCCAATTTCAATTTTCAGCAGTCCCGCGTGCGCGCCTGGAAGTGATGTTTGAAAACGGCCAGGCGGATATCTTGTTTCCCGCCATACGCACCGCCAAACGGGATGAGCTTGGCTTTTTCGTCCCTTTGATTTACACGCGTGCCACTCTGATTTCCCTGCAGTCTGCGCGACCTGTTATGCATAACCAACAAGAATTGCTGGAACAAAAAAACCTGAAAGTTGTTGTCGTGCGCGGTTTTGACTATGGCGAGGCATATCAGACCATCATTGCAGAATTACAAAAACAGGGCAGGTTGGTCGTCGAGGCAGATACCGTATCTGCGGCCAGGGTATTAAAAGCCGGTATTGCCGATTTCTCCATCATGGCACCGTATATCTTCGCTGGAGCAGCGCAAGGAGACGTCAGGGTAGAAGACATTGTCGACAAACTCAGGTTTGACCCCCTGCCTGAATTACCCTGGAGCGACAGCGGCATCTACCTGTCAAAGAAAAGCCTGAGCCAGGATGACCGTAATGCCTTGCAAGAAATGATGGAGCGCGCAGCCCGTTCAGGCGTGGTCTGGAAAGGTTTTTTACGCTACTACAAACCAGAAGTGCTGAAAGAAGGAAATCGCCCGCGTTAGACAAGCAGCCCGCGTTTGGAATGACTGCTTTTAAAGTAATAATTTAACTGGGCAAATATTGATGAAGTTTCAGATACAAATTGCTGTATTACGGATAGTATTGTTCGCTGGTTTGGTAGCGTTCAATACGCAGACATTTGCAGCCTGTTCTCGCGTGATCAATGTACCCGTCGCCTCGACAGGCCGCAGTGTCATCATCAACGGCGAGCAGATTGAAGGCATTTATCCCGATATACTTCGCAGCCTCATAGAAAAAGAAGCCTGTAAATTTGCCTTTTCTGCCGTACCCAGAGCCAGGCTGGAACTCCTGTTTGAAACCGGGCGGGCAGACTTGTTGATCCCCGCCAGCCGCACGCCAAAGCGAGACGAACACGGCATTTTCATTCCCTTGATCTATAACCGGGCCACCATTATTTCCATTGATGGCAATCGTCCTGCCATCACATCGTCAAAAGACCTGCTCGATAAAAAAGACTTGAAAGTCGCCCTCGTGCGCGGTTTTGACTATGGTCCGGCCTATCAGGACCTGATCAAAGAGCTGACCAGGCAAAAGCGCCTGTACTTTGATACCGACCCCCTGTCAGTAGCGCGTTTGCTCAAGGGGGGTATTGCCGACCTGACTATCATGGCCCCCTCCATCCTGGCAGGCGTCATCATGGACGATGCACGCGTGCAGGACATGCTGGAGAAATTACGTTTCGAGCCCATCCCCGAACTTCCCTGGGGCGACAGCGGTGCCTATATATCCAAAAAATCACTGGGTGTTGAAGACACAGTGGCACTCAAGGACATGCTGGAACAAGTCGCCAAATCCGGCATGGTCTGGAAAAACTTTCAGCGGTATTATCCAGCACATGTACTCAAGGAAGGCATACGTCCACGCTGAGCGGGCTTGTCAAGAACCTATAGTGCAATTGCTGTCTCGAACTTACTGCGTAGTATAGAAAAAAAACTACGTACATTACGCACATTCGCATGCGTCGCAAACAGCCTGTGCGCCAGCGCATGATAAGCCGCCATGTCTGCCACCTGTATCACCAGCACAAAATCCGGTCCCTGCGACACGCGGTAACATTGCTGCACCGCCGCTTCCTGCGCCACCAGTTGCTCAAACTCCACCAGCTTCTCAGTCGCCTGATGATCCAGCGTGATTTCGACGATGGCAGTCAGGCCCGCACCCAGCTTGCTGGCATCCAGCAAGGCCACCTGGCGGCTGATGATGCCTTCATCCGTCAGTCGCTTGACGCGGCGCAGGCAGGTCGGTGCAGACGCATGCACCCGTAAGGCCAGCTCATGATTGGTCAGCGAGGCATCTTTTTGCAATTGCTGCAAAATGCGTTTATCCAGTTCGTCCAGCTCATTCATAGTAAGCATGTGATTGATAATTCCAAATTGTCTTATATAGTGAAATAATAGTTCAAACAGAAAATCAATGTTCCATAAATTTCAATAATAAATAAATTTTGAAAGAAAATATCAAGCCATCTGCTTTAGCATGAACACATATTCATTCTTTATCAGAGGTCATTATGTGCGGTATCGTCGGCGCAGTTGCTCAACGCAATATCACCCCCGTCTTGCTCGAAGGCTTGAAGCGGCTAGAATACCGTGGCTACGACTCTTGTGGCGTTGCCCTGCATGTCGATGGCCACCTGCAACGCTCACGCAGCACATCCCGCGTGGCTGACTTGCAGGCACAGATAGACCAGTCCGGCCTCGCTGGCTTTACCGGTATCGCCCACACCCGCTGGGCCACCCATGGCGTACCATCTTCATCGAATGCCCACCCGCATTTCTCGCGCGAGCGCATCGCCCTGGTGCATAACGGCATCATAGAAAACCATGAAGAACTGCGCGCAGAGCTGACGCAAGCTGGTTATGTCTTTGAAAGCCAGACCGACACCGAAGTCATCGCCCACCTGATAGACCACCTGTACCGCGGCGACCTGTTCGAGACCGTGCAAATCGCCATCAAGCGTCTGACAGGCGCATTTGCGATTGCCGTATTCTGCCGCGATGAACCACACCGCGTCGTTGGTGCACGCCAGGGTTCCCCATTGATCGTCGGCGTAGGCCAGGGAGAAAACTTCCTCGCATCCGATGCCATGGCAATCGCTGGCACCACCGACCAGATCATCTATCTCGAAGAAGGCGATGTCGTCGACCTGCAACTGCAAAAAGTATGGATAGTCGATAGCGAAGGCAAATCCGTCCAGCGCGAAGTAAAAACCGTGCATGCCCACAGCGGCGCAGCAGAGCTCGGCCCTTACCGCCACTACATGCAAAAAGAAATCTTTGAGCAACCTCGCGCGATTGCCGACACGCTCGAAGGCGTCATCAGCATCATGCCTGAGCTGTTTGGTGACGGCGCCTACAAAGTCTTCAAGCAGATAGACTCGGTATTGATACTCGCCTGCGGCACCAGCTATTACGCTGGCCTGACTGCCAAATACTGGATAGAAGCAATCGCCAAAATCCCCGTCAATGTAGAAATCGCCAGCGAATACCGCTACCGCGACAGCGTGCCCAACCCCAATTCACTGGTCGTCACCATATCGCAAAGCGGCGAGACAGCAGACACCCTGGCCGCGCTGAAACATGCACGCAGCCTCGGCATGCAGCACACCCTCACAGTCTGCAACGTCGCCACCAGCGCCATGGTGCGTGAATGCGCCTTGTCATACATCACCCATGCCGGTGTAGAAGTGGGCGTCGCATCGACCAAGGCTTTCACCACACAACTGGCAGCACTCTTCCTGCTGGCACTGTCCCTCGCACAAAGCAAAGGCCGCCTCAGCGAAACTGACGAAGCAGAACACATACGCGCCCTGCGCCATCTGCCCGTCGCCATCAGCGCCGTGCTGGCACTGGAACCGCAAATCATTTCCTGGGCAGAAGAATTCGCCCGCAAGGAAAATGCACTCTTCCTTGGTCGCGGCCTGCACTACCCCATCGCCCTCGAAGGCGCACTAAAACTCAAAGAGATTTCCTACATCCACGCCGAAGCCTATCCCGCCGGAGAACTCAAACACGGCCCCCTGGCCCTGGTCACCAAGGAAATGCCCGTCGTCACCGTCGCCCCCAACGACACCCTGATAGAAAAACTCAAATCCAACATGCAAGAAGTCCGCGCCCGCGGCGGCGAACTCTACGTCTTCGCCGACGCCGACTCCCGCATCACCTCCAGCGAAGGCGTACACGTGATACGCCTGCCAGAACACTACGGCCAGTTGTCACCCATACTGCACGTAGTGCCACTGCAATTGCTGGCCTATCACACAGCACTGGCGCGGGGGACGGATGTTGACAAGCCACGCAACCTGGCAAAAAGTGTGACAGTTGAATAAGGCAAGGCATTGAGTTACATTGCCATGATCACCAGGCCCCCCATTTTTGGAGAAGCAGATCATGGCAAAGTACCTCATTTCATTTCCCAGTGCTGCAATGAAAGTCCCCGACAGTGAGATGGAGACAGTAGGGCGAGACGCCCACGCCGTGATACAAGAGACCAAGAAAGCAGGCGTCTACGTTTACGCTGGCGGCATTGATGAAACAGTAGCACCCGTTCTGGTATCAGCCAATGGCGCAGTCGCTGAAGGTGGCTACCCGTGGGCACCTCCACTCAATGGTGGATTCACTGTACTTGAGCTTCCTACAAGAGAGGAGGCCATCGCCTGGGCTGCACGTATCGCCAAGGCCTGTCGCTGTGATCAGGAGCTTCGGGTGTTTGGGTTTGATCAGGAGTCGTGAGGTCGGAATGTTGCTGTAAATTCTGCCAGTTCATGACCCGAAAGCCAGGATCGATAATTTATCATTCCGGCCAAGGTAACCAATATGCCAGCATTAGCGATATAGGCCCATCAACTAAATTCGACGCAATCAACTATGTCAAATAACCTTCGGGCATCTATGGATGCTGCGCTGAAAGGAACTGTATTGCCGGTTTTGCGTGATTGTGGGTTCAAAGGTTCTTTTCCACATTTCCGGAGATTCACTAGCAACTCGGTAGATTTGCTGACATTTCAGTTTGACAAATGGGGTGGCGGTTTTGTGGTCGAGATCGCCAGTGGATCAATCGACGGTTTTACAACGCACTGGGGTGAACATATTCCTGCGAAAAAGCTCACTGCTCATAATCTTCATCCGAGTTGTAGAGTGCGAATCCAGCCTATTGACGGCGGCGGAACGGATGCGTGGTTCCGTTTTGACGATGGTAACGTAACTCGAGCAGCGCAAGAATTTCTTGCACGATTTCCTATTGCAGAGGCCTGGTTGCAAGAGCAAGCTTAATTTGCTCTCGCTCAGATTGCTTGGAACTTTGGCTCGGGAAGCGCTTGACGCTAGTTGGCCCTAAGAGTAAATTGATCTGACACTGAAATGTAAGACGGATATCCTCAACCATAGCGCAACGTCGCCGACTCGCAGTTCAGTGGCGTTTTCTTATGGCTTCGACTAAACGCACGGCTACTTTAGTATTCGTCGACATACCTAGACGAAACAATTGAAAATATTAAACATATGTCCAAGACGCAATTGAAGAAATTAGTGATTGAAAAATTTCGTGCCCTGAACAATGTAGAAGTCGAGTTAGGGGATCATATTACGGTCGTATGTGGGAAAAACGGTACGTCCAAATCTTCCATCCTTGGAATTGCTGCGCAAATTTTTAGTTTTGAAAAGGACTACGCTACTGATAAAGAGCTTTCTTTCCATCAAATTGCGGGTGGTCAATTCAAATCTCAATATAGCGAACACTTCCGGATATCTGATACCTTTGACCTTCCTGGTTCCATGAGGGTTGGCATTGAGTTGAATGATGGCTACAGCGATAAGTCGGCCACAGCGAGACTTGAGCTGATGAAGCGCGGAAAACTCCCTCGTCCAGTCGTTAGGAACAACAGTACAGCAGCGGGGACTAGCAACACCAGCAGGAACTTTACCCACCCGGTTATCTTCTTAAGTTTGAAGAGGCTTTTTCCGATCGCAGCCAGGACATATGAGGTCAACGATTTCGCCTATCTGACAAAGCATAAGCAAGACTTCATCAACCTTACCAACGAACTACTCAATCGGTGTTCATCTCTTGCTACTGGAACAGACGGTATGATCAGTTCGGCGGTTGCACATGGCGATAACTATGATCAAGAGTCGGTTTCCGCTGGCGAAGACAATGCAGGTCAAATTATTTTGGCGCTTATGTCGTTCAGAAAATTGAAGGAGGAATATAAAAATTATCAAGGAGGCTTGTTACTAATCGACGAAGCAGATGCAGGACTATTTCCGACAGCGCAAATAAATTTGTTGAAAATGCTGGATCGTGAGTGCAAGACGCTCAATCTCCAGGTGGTCATGACTTCGCATTCGCCAGTTTTGATTGAATATGCGTTCGAGCAGAGCCAGCAATTTAGAAGAAGATTCAAAACAATATACTTGAGTAATACGTTTGGCGATGTTCAAGTTATGCAAGATTGGTCGTGGGCAAAAATTAGTGCAGATATTAGCACTAGGACTGTTAAGACTGCTTTAGGAACATCGCTGCCAAGGATTAACATCTATTTTGAAGATAACGAAGCAACAGATTTCTTTGATTCTTTAATGACACGTCAACCAATCAAGAAATTTATCAATCCTATGTCGGGAATTACTCTTGGTTGTTCTAACTATTTACAACTGATTCAGAAGAAAATTCCTGAGTTTGCAGAAAAAAGTATCGTTTGCTTAGATGCAGATCAGGATGTACACACTAAAGACAAAGACTACAAGACTGTAGTTTTGTTGCCGGGAAGCTTGCCCCCTGACCAGTTGATCTTCGAGCACCTGTATAATTTAGAGGCCAAACATGCTTTTTGGGACAATGATTTACAGTTCACTCGGGATGTCTTCACCAATGAGGCTCGTGAAGTAATCAACGAATTTGGAATCAAAGGAAAGAAAGTTGATATAACGGAATGCCTTGCCAATTACCAGGGAAATAAAAAACCTAGAGAAATATTCAAACGCTTTTACAAGAGTGAAGAATTTCAGAAGCTAGTTTCTTCAGGTACAAAGACATACAATCCATGGAAACATTGGATTGAAGATAACCCTGCTGCTACCAATGAATTCTTAGAGAAATTTAGAACGGCAATTTTTCACGTGATGAAAAAGGGTTATGTCGTGGACGCGGCCAAGTTGACTGCATTAGAAGTTAGGCCCAGAAAGATTTAGCAATGTTTTCAAATCGATTATATAGTCCCTTGCGCTACCCTGGCGGGAAGGCGCAATTTGCTCCATTCATCGCGAAGGTGATGGCGAGCAATGGCATTGCGGGAGGGCATTACCTTGAGCCGTATGCTGGAGGTGCTGGTGTCGCCTTGGATTTACTTTTTCACGGTCATGCAAGCCACATTCATATAAACGATGCTGATCCTGCAGTCTATGCTTTCTGGGTTTCGGTAACACAACATTCAGATGCCATTTTAGAGTTACTTGAAACTACTCCAATCAATATTGACGAATGGTTCAAGTGGCGATCGTTACTTCGTGGAGAGCGCGAAGCTAGTATTGCTGAAAGGGGATTTGCCACTTTATTCATGAATCGGACAAATCGCTCTGGAATTCTTAAGGCTGGCGTCATCGGTGGGAAAAATCAGGATGGCAATTACAAATTAGATGCACGATTCAAAAAAGAAATCATTGCTTCGCGTATTCGTGAGATTGCTATGCGAGCACAAGATATTTCAGTGTACTGTGAGGATTCGCTTCAACTTTTGACGCGTTGTTCGGAATTTCTTCCACTAAAGTCACTGATATACCTCGACCCGCCTTACTACGTTAAAGGCAAAGGACTGTATCGTAATTTTTACGAACATGATGATCATCAGGCCATTGCCAAAGTTATTCAAAAGAAAAATTTTAAGTATCCATGGGTCGTTTCCTATGATAATGCGGAAGAGATTTGCGCTATGTATCTGATGAGTCGGTCGCTTAGCTATGGACTGAACTACACCGCGCAACGACGATACGTTGGAAATGAAGTAATGTTTTTTAGCCAAAAACTTATTGTTCCCAACGAGATAATTCCTCAAACCAAAGCGATTGCCTAAACAGCTATTTCACCAGCTATTTAAAAGTATTGTGCGGATAGCTCTAGACAGTGTTACAGGGATTGCCAGTCTCCTGTAATGAGGTCTGGTCACAAATGCACAAGCTTCGAATAACGCTTGATGAAGCGAAGGCTATTACTGCTGCCTCCTACTTATCAAGATAAGCAGGGCAGCATCTAAACGCATGCCACAAGCTACACAAGTATCCAGCAAAGCGGATTAATTCCAGTGTAAATCTTGAGACAGTCTCACAAGCTCCCCCTGCCCACTCAAGAAAAGACGGATAATACCGCCTACACGTTTTTGAACACTATTTTGGAACTCCCCCATGGAAATTAAGGTTAACTTTCTCGATAAGCTTCGTCTTGAAGCCAAGTTCGATGATTTTACGGTGGTGGCTGATCAGCCTATCCGTTATAAGGGGGATGGTTCTGCGCCTGGTCCTTTTGATTACTTTCTGGCTTCGTCGGCCTTGTGCGCGGCTTATTTTGTGAAGTTGTATTGCAATACGCGCAATATCCCTACTGAAAATATACGGCTGTCGCAGAATAATATTGTCGATCCTGAAAACCGTTACGCGCAGATTTTCAAGATACAGGTGGAGCTGCCTGCGGATATTTCTGCCAAAGACCGTGAAGGCATCTTGCGTTCCATCGACCGTTGCACGGTTAAAAAAGTGGTGCAGGCGGGGCCGGAGTTTGTGATTGAAGAGGTCGAGAACCTGGATGCTGATGCGCAGGCCTTGTTGACCTTGAACCCATCTGCGGATGCAGCCACTTATATTCTGGGCAAGGACTTGCCGCTGGAGCAAACCATCGCGAATATGTCTGGTTTGCTGGCGGGGCTGGGTATCAAGATAGAGATTGCTTCGTGGCGCAATATTATTCCTAATGTGTGGTCGCTGCATATACGCGATGCGCATTCGCCCATGTGTTTTACCAATGGCAAGGGCGCGACCAAAGAGAGCGCGCTGGCGTCGGCCCTGGGTGAATATATCGAGCGCCTGAGTTGCAACCATTTTTATGCGGGTTCGTTCTGGGGCGAAGATATCGCCAATGCAGCCTTTGTGCATTACCCGGAAGAGCGCTGGTTCAAGCCTGGCAAGAGAGATGCGCTGCCTAAGGATATTCTGGATGAGTATAGCCGGGAGATTTATGATCCTGAGGGTGAGCTGCGTGGCTCGCATTTGATCGACACCAATTCTGGCAATGCAGAGCGTGGCATTTGCTCGCTGCCTTATGTGCGTCAGTCAGATGGCGAGGTCGTTTATTTCCCTTCCAACCTCATCGAAAACCTGTACGCCAGCAATGGCATGAGTGCCGGTAATACGCTGGCTGAAGCGCAGGTGCAATGTCTGTCTGAAATTTTTGAACGTGCCGTCAAACGCGAAATTCTGGAAGGTGAAATGGCTTTGCCGGATGTGCCGCAAGAAGTGCTGGCGAAATACCCTGGCATTGTGGCTGGCATACAAGGTCTCGAAGAGCAGGGCTTTCCTGTGCTGGTGAAGGATGCATCGCTGGGTGGTCAATATCCTGTCATGTGCGTGACCCTGATGAACCCGCGTACGGGTGGCGTGTTTGCCTCTTTCGGTGCGCACCCCAGCCTGGAAGTGGCGCTGGAACGCAGCCTGACAGAATTGCTACAAGGCCGCAGTTTTGAAGGCCTCAATGATTTGCCTCAGCCTACCTTTGTCAGCAATGCGGTGACGGAGCCAAATAATTTTGTTGAGCATTTCATTGATTCCAGCGGCGTGGTGTCATGGCGCTTTTTCAGTGCCAAGGCCGATTACGAATTTGTGGAATGGGATTTTTCTGGCCAGGGCAAAGGTGACAAAGCCAGCTCTAACGCCGATGAAGCCGCGACCTTGTTCGGCATACTCAAGGAGATGGGCAAGGAAGTTTACATGGCGGTGTATGAGCACCTGGGTGCTACTGCCTGCCGTATCCTGGTGCCGGGTTATTCTGAAGTTTATCCGGTCGAAGACCTGATCTGGGATAACACCAACAAGGCCTTGTTGTTCCGCGCTGATATCCTGAATTTGCATACGCTGGATGATGAACAACTGGAAGACTTGCTGGAGCGCCTGGACAATAATGAGCTGGACGAGTACAGCGACATCGCCACCCTGATAGGCATAGAGTTTGACGAGAACACGATCTGGGGCCAGCTCACAGTCGTTGAATTGAAGCTGCTGATCAATCTCGCCTTGCAAGATTTTGAAGAAGCGAAAGAACTGGTCGAAACCTTCCTGCAGTACAACGACAACACGGTTGATCGCGGCTTGTTTTATCAGGCCTTGAATGTGGTGCTGGAAGTGGCGCTGGATGACGATCTGGAGCTGGATGATTACGTCGTCAACTTCCGCCGCATGTTTGGCAACGAGCGTATGGATGCAGTATTGGGATCAGTCGATGGCAGCGTGCGCTTCTATGGCTTGACACCAACCAGCATGAAACTGGAAGGTCTGGAAAGACACCAGCGCCTCATCGACAGCTACAAGAAATTGCATGCTGCACGTAGCAAGGTGGCTGCATCCTCGTGAATGAGAAAATCATGCATGCACAACTCAGTGCATGCATGATTTTTGAGCGTCTTACAGTTTATAACTGGCCCTTACATAAAACGAACGGCCTATAGGATCAGCAAACCTCGGGTCATAGCCAGTTTGTGCATTCGGCGTTTGATTCGAGAACGGTGGATCGGTATTGAGCAGGTTTTTGATGCCAGCCGACAGTGTCAGGTTCTTGAAGCCGCTATAGCTGGTCGCCAGGGTCCATATGGAATTGGCGGACACGTTTTGCTTGTACTTGTCTTCCACCATGTTCTGGTCGGTATAACCGCCAGAGTAACGCTGGGACAAAGTGGCGGACCATGGTCCTTGAGCCCAGCGGATAGCTGCATTATGGCGCCAGCGTACCACCCCGTTATAGACGCCTATGTTGTCAGGCGTTTCACCATCGATGGTCGTATAGGTATTCTTCAATACATAAGAACCATTGAACCAGCCGTCGATGGTGCCGAAGGAGAATGGTGACAGACGCCATTGAGCCGTCATATCCACGACCTGCGTCATGACTTCTCCTGAATTGCCTAGCGACGACACATTGATGTAGTCAAGCGCGGTGCCTGCAGCATTGTAGTGATAGCGATCGCGGTACTTGTCGAAGTCGTTGAGTATCACCTCTTCATACAACACTTGTCCGATTTGATCACGAATCGATATCTTGGCATAGTCCAGCGATGCAGTCAGTTTTGAATTTGGTTCAAATACCATGCCCAGCGAATATGACTTGGCACGCTCGGGTTTGAGATCACGGTTCCCACCCACATGGGTTGGTAAATTCATGTTGCAGGAGACATTGGGATTCACGCCAGGTTTTGCTACGCCACCTGGACACAGCAAGGGATCGTTGTACTGCGAAGCCGTAATGCTGTTGACGATAGGGCCATTTAACTCGTAGAGCGTGGGCGCACGAAAACCCGTATTCATTGAGCCGCGCAAAAGCCACATCTTGGAAGGCTGATAGCGAAAACCAATCTTGGGATTGAAGCTGTTGCCTGCATCGTTATAGCGATCATAACGCGCAGCGACCTGCGTTTCAAGTTCACGGGTGACGGGAATGTTGACTTCTGCAAAGACTGCAGAAAGACTGCGGGAGCCGCTGGTATCCTTGGCCGCAACCAGGCCGCTGGCACGGGATATCATCATCTGGTCCAGCGGGCCACGCTTGACAATGAACTCGGAGGTTTCGCGCCGTCCCTCAGCCCCCAGGGAAAAGCCCAGTGGACCGGCAGGAAGCTGCATCAGGTCGCGTGTTGCGCGAACGTCGAAGCCGGTATTGCGTGCGGTTGCGGCAATGACCTGGCCGCGTACCTGTGAGCTTGCCAGCAAGCTTGCCCCGGCAGCATCCTGCATACCGAAGGGATTCAGGATACCGTTATTGATGCCGTTCTGTATTGCCTCATCATTCAGATAGCCTGCGCTCAAATCCTCGGTCACCCTGGTGCGTGCACTGGTAATGGAGCCGCTGAGATCCCATCCTGCTATCGTGCCAGACAAAGACGCCACCAGACGGTCTGAAACGCCGAGATTAGTCGCTTCGCGACGGCCACCCTCGACCGTGCGCCAACTGATATTAAGGTCTTCGCCGGTCAGGCCGGCAACGGCTGGCGTGCCGCCTGTGCCGCCCGGGTACCACTTGCTGCTGGAGTGCATGATCAGGCCGGTCATCGGTGGCGGCGCGATACGGTTGATGTTGGTACTTTCGCTATGCAGCAGTTCCAGGCCGACCACGCCATCCGTGCCGACTTTCAGTGCGGCCTTGCCGAGGAAACTGCTTTGCTTGGTTTCAGGAATGCCATCGACGAAGCGCGCATAATCCTGGCGGCAGGTCTGGTTTGTTGTGCTCTTGATGGCATCTGGCGGCAGGCAACCAGACGCAAAACCTGGGTTGCCTGAAATACCTGCGGTAGAAAAGAAATTGGCTGGAAAGGTCGTGCCGCTGGTTTTGCTGATGCCTTTGTCGGGCAAGATTCCTGTCGCTGAAAATGCTCGCTCTGTCACCATCATCCGCGCCTGTTCATGATGATCAATGGTGCCAAATACATTGTAACCATCCTTGTCAAGATCACCGAAGCCAGAGGTGATGCTGAAGCGTTTTTCTCTGGCACCGCTTTGTTGCGGCACGACAGCTTCCAGTGTCACGGTCGTACCCTTGACCGAGCGCTTGGTGATAAAGTTGATGACCCCGGCAATCGCATCGGTGCCATAGATATGCGAAGCACCATCACGTAGTACTTCTATCCTGTCGATGGCGGCAAAAGGGATGCTGTACAAGTCAACGCTGCTGCCGTCATAGGGGTGATTTGGCAGGCGGTGGCCATCCAGTAAAATCAGGGTGCGCCCGTCGCCCAGGCCGCGCATATTGGCAGAAGATTTACCGCCGGTTTCTGCACCGACGTTACCCGCAGCTACAGTGGTTTGCTGGTTCATAGACAATGAAGTCATGACTTCTTCTATCGTCGTCATTCCTTTTTTTGCGAATTCGTCCGCCTTGATCACGGTCACGGGAAGCGCTGTCTCGGCGTCGATACGTTTGATTGACGATCCCGTGATGGTAACGCGTTCTACCTTTTCTGCTTCTTTTGTTTTGTCGACTTCCTGGGCTGATGCGCTGACAGTCATGCCGCCCAATAGCAGAATTGCACTGCCATAATGTAAACTTTTCTTAATCACTGCGTCTCCAGTCTTCTTGCTATTTGAGTGAATCACCGGCACCTCTTGGTGTGCCGGGATATCGCTGCGTGATGAAGACTATGGTGATGCCAATGACTATACTTACCCATTGCATACATCAACCCCACATTGTGATTCAACATCAATCACGCAAATACGATGGAGTTGAGTATTGCCGCGGGAAAAAATCCCTGCTTTGCATTTCTTGCTGAAGTTATCGAAACCTGCTCAAAAAAAATTTAGTCAATTTATGACATTTTCAGACTTGCTTAGCGAGCTGCGGTAGCCGCTACTGCCTGTGCTCTTTGCATGAAGTAGTCTTGCCCCATCGCGCCACCAATCTGGCCCTGGAAAAAGCGAATCATGAAATGGTGCTTGCTGGCCAGCGCAGCGTCGTCAGCAGTCCATTGCAGCACGCGCTGGGCATAGCCTGGCGTCATCATCCAGCCAAACATTTCTGCCTTGTCTTCTTCTGGGCCATACAGCGCATAGCGGCTCACCATGCCAGCAGCGGGGTGGCCGAGGTTGATGAAACCTTTGCCATAGGCTGTTGCGCCGCCACTGCCATAGGACACGGTAGCCGGGTTCAGGGCCAGCCAGAGGGGATCGCGATAGTAAAAGTCGGCGTAGGTGCGGTGTTCGATAAAGTGGTAGAACTCGTGATGTATGCGCAGCTCCATGCCCGCCAGACAAATGTCTTCATCATTGTCGGAATACACGACGCTGGCAGTCTGCGGTGCTGGCATGGCACGCCGCCTTTGACCAGCCACGCTGAGGTTTTTGACCAGCGCGATATCGCTCAGGCGCATGCGCTCGAACAGGGCCGCAGGATAGCGTTCCAGCGCGGGCAGCACGACACTGAGCAGTCGTTGCAGGCGCAGCCTGTCCGCGTCACTGTCGACGAAGGTTTCAGCTTCAGGTATGGCCCATACGGCCTTTAAATGCAGGGCCGCCAGACGGGCTTCTGCCAATGCTTTTAATTCAGTCAGCGTGGCTGTTGCTGGTGCTACCGCAGCATAGCGAACTTCTACGGGACATTCGGCACGCAAACTGTCAGTTTCTGGCTGGCTGGAATTGCCTTCCGTAGTCGTTATCGAGGCGCAGCCTGAGATAAAAAGCGAGGCGACAGCAGCATAAAACATTGGCAAGCGATGGCGCATAGGATACATACTTTCTTCAGGCGATTTGACAGAATGGGAGAATGTGGCTGCGAATACTTGTCTTTGCAGCGCGAGCATTTTATCCGAACAGACAGCCTGCCGCATTGTGCAGTGCCGGGGGCGCAACTACACTACAAATCCTGCCAAAATTGCAAAATCCTGTTGCAATAAGTGCCCATTGTCTGTCAGGCGCAGCTGGCGTGATTCCGTCTGAAGTTGGCTGGTGGTATGCCATAGCGCATGGCAAAAGCGCGTGAAAAATGGCTGACGTTATTGAAGCCCAGGGAAAATGCGATATCAATGATGCGCGCATCACCTTCCAGCAAGGCCAGGCTGGCGCGTTCCAGGCGCAATTTCATGACGTACTGATGGGGCGGAAGCCCGACAGCTTTGCGAAACTCCCGTGAGAAATGTGATTCACTCATGGAGCATGAATCAGCCAGGGCAGCAATCGAGACATCTTCTGCCACACACTCGGAAATATGGGCAAGCACTTTTTGCAGGCGTGTGCCGCACAGGCTGCTGGGCTTTTGTCCAGGCAGGGGCTGGGAATAATTCTCCAGCAAGTAGCTCGCGAGAGCAGTGATCATGCTGTCGCAAAATTGTTGCGCCAGCGGCCCGGCCAGCATCTGCGCATTGAGCAATTTCCCGACCAGGTCCATGACCATGCGGTCAGGCGTGAATGGGATGTCTGCCAGCATGGACGGTGCTTCAGAATCACGCAAGCGACCCAGGGCACTGATGGCATTGGTGGGGATGAAGATATTGACGATGTCGCAGCTGCTCATACGCCGCCAGCGACCTTGTGATGTAGGTGGGCAGATACGAAAGCGGTTTGCGCCTATCATCCCACCGCAGACTGCCCGTTCACCATTCCAGATTTGAGATTCCAGAGGTTCCAGCAAGACCGCAATGCGATAATTGTTGGCATGCGTGCCTATGGTTTGTATTGTCGTATCCGGCGTGTCGGAAGACCAGCGCACGACGGATGCCCTGGATAGTGGCAGAGGACCGATGCAATTGCGCAAGGGGCCTGTGACGCCACCACGCCGGAACCAGTCAACCAGACCTTGGGGGTTATCAATTGTAGGTTCTGACATGTTGAGACCCCTCTCAGGTTTCAATTGCGGCAAATCTGATTTTTTCTAAAAACACGGCGGATACAAATTTTCTCGCATTACAATTGTTTTTCATGTGCTGTACCAGTATTGCAGCAGCTTTACTACAAGTCTTGATTATTCCCAATAGTTAGCATGCCGAAATCAGCACAGTGATGCGCCCAATCGCGATGATGTAGTGACTGTGCCGATTTCTTAAAAATAATCGAGTACAAGCATCAAGCCCTTTTTTGCATCCGATGGTTAACTTTGCGGCAGTTAAGGGACGCCGTTAAGGGACGCCGTTAAGGGAAGGCAAGCGATTTGCGCTCTCCATCACCAGGAAAATATTTCAATGACAATAGAAGCCGCTCTCGACGTACTTGCCAGCTTGCGCTTTGCATCCGATCTTGCTTTCAATCGTACTGGCGATGCCGTGTTCGCCAGCATACGCAGCGCCAGCAGCAAGGCCGGAGTGCCTAATCCCAGCCGTATCTGGCGCTTCGATGCGTCAGGTGCGCAGCAACTCACAGACGGGCCGCACACTGCCATACTTGTCAGGCCCTCTCCCTGCGACGGCAGGCTGGCATTCGCTTCGGATGGTGATTGTCCGGGTAGATTTGCACTTTTCCTGCGGGATACCTCTGGTGAAGTAAAAGGCATAGGCCAGATCCCCGGTACGATAGAGGAGATACGCTGGTCTGCCGATGGCAATTCTATTGTCGTGCTTGCTGCCGATCGTGGCCTGAACGGCGGCGCAACCCGTGCCGCTACCAGGATTTGGTGGGGCGATGCGCAAGAACCCGAACTTACGTCGGGTGATGGTGTACGCCGTCGGCTATTTCGTATCACGCTCGCTTGCGGCACGACAGAGGAAGTCGGGCCGCGCGAACACAGTGTATGGGAATTTGATCTGCTACCCGGCGGTGCAGTCGTCATAGCTTCGCGCGATGCCAGCGAACGTGGCTGGCATCGCGCACAATTGCTGCGCGTTGATTTTGACAGCCGTGCAGTCACGGTCTTGCATACTCCTGACTGGCAGTTGCAGGGACTTGCGGCAAGCCCCGATGGCAGCAAGCTCGCTTTCGTGGAAGCCTGGGCCAGTGATCGTGGCCTGGTGGCAGGTGAAATGCGCATACTTGATCTGGCGACCGGGCAAGTAGCTATTCATGGTCGCGAGCAGCAATTCAACCTGAGCTCTATCCATTGGCTGTGCAATAACAGGCTATGGTTTGCTGGCTGGCAACGCCTGGGTACAGTGTATGGCGTGATGTCAGTTGATGGTGATGTAGAGTGGCAACAGCAAGAAGATGCAACGCTGGGTGAAAATAGCTATACAGCCCGCATTGCAGTGTCAGCCAATGGCAGGATGATCGCTACCGTGCGCGAATCTACAGGCATGCCGCCAGAAGTTTGCTGGAAGCAAATGCATGAAGCTGAATGGACGCGCATCAGTGACTTGAATTCAGATGTCATTTCTGCGCTTCGTGATTATCCGTCAGTGCGTCATGTCGCATGGCGCGGCAAGGATGGCCTGGCGCTTGAGGGGTTGGTTTTATTGCCACACAATCGTGGATCATTGCCGCTACCGATGATAGTCGATATCCACGGCGGTCCTAGTTATGCAAACAAATACAGTTTTAATCCCGGCGGTGCCTTGCCCTATGTGCTGGCAGGCTTTGCAGTTTTTCTGCCTAATTATCGTGGCAATACAGGCTGGGGGCAGGAATTCGCACGCATGAATATCGGTGATCCGGCAGGGGCTGAATTTGATGATATTCAAGCCGGTATCGATCATTGCATTGCACTTGGATTTGCCGATGCAGAACATCTGGGTGTCACCGGCAGCAGTTACGGCGGCTATCTGAGCAACTGGGCGGTGGCGACCACACAGCGTTTCAAGGCTGCCGTGCCGGTGTCATCGATTTCCAGCCATATCAGTTGTCACTACAGCTGTGAACATGATTTTCACAACTTCATCAATGGTGGACCATTGACGGATGAAGCCAATATGCATATCGCCCTTGAGCGTTCTCCGCTGATGCAGATACTGAGACAAAAAAATGTGTCTATTACCCCGACCTTATTGATACATGGTAGTGATGACCGCTGCACTCCAGTGAGCGAGGCCCAGCAATTTTATGCAGCCTTGCGGGAACATGGCGTTACTGCCGAACTGGCAATTTATCCGCGTGAAGGCCATGGCAGTTTTCGCGAACGTGCTCACCGCATAGATAGCTGGTTGCGTCGCATTGCCTGGTTTGAAAAGTATCTGAAATTGGATGAGGCAGTGGCATGAGTCGGATTTTCCAGATACTGAAGTACGTGCTTGCGTTATGTGTGATATCGCTGTGCGTGCCGTCGGTCGCATCCGCACAATCGACAGTAAATGTAAAGCTGGAGCAGGCTGTATTCAACGGGCTTACTGGTATCAAGCTGCGCAGCAATGCGCCCTTGAGCGGCATCACAGGTGCAGACGTTCTGGTCAGGCGTCCTGATGGTTTGATCGTCGCTCCCAATGATATTCTTGATGTCAAGATCAAGGGTGACGAGTTGGCTATCTCGCTTAGTGCTTCGGTTTTCGCCCGCATCAGCGCGAAAGGCACAACCATCGCGACCCGCGCATTTGGCATGTACGCAGCGACCCGTCCCATACCTGTATTGAAGGCAGGTGAACCAACTGAGAACGGCTATCTTATTGGTACCAGCGGCTGGACTGATGAAGGCTGGAATACCATCGTCACTGATCCAGCTTTTGTTGATAAGCAGACCGGGCAGCGTGGTATGTACCGCTTCAGCGATACCAGGCCAGATCGCGACACTGGCGGACATCTCATCGCAAAAAATTCTACTGCTGCAAGTACGCCTACTCTGCGCAGGAAAAACATGCTGGTCTTGTTCGTGGAATTCCCTGACCGCAAAGCGGCTGATGCAGAAGCACAATACAAGCAATACAGCCAGTTCGGCCCCTACCTGAATTATCTGCAGCCAGCAGCCAACTGGTTCAACACCTCGTCTTATGGGCAGTTGCAACTTAAACTGGTCTCGCCTCAGCACAACCGCAAGCTGGACTGGCTGATGCTGGGGAAGAAGGCCAAGGACTATAAATGGGGAGGCAATACGGAAGACACAGGTGATATGTTTCACTACGCCCACGATGTTGCGCAACTCGCCTATGAACGTTATGGCATACGCGTGGATGCTTATGATCTGCTGTTGATCATACCTGCGCAAGGCAAGTCTGGCTTGCCCAATGGCCCGGCTACGATCAATGACCAGTATATGGGGCAGGCACAAGTGCCTTCGCGTGTGGTGCTGGTCGAGCGTGATGGCAAGGCCCACACTTTGGATAACTTCGTCACCGCCGGGAATGACCTGTTCATCTGGGGCTATCGCTGGTTGATCCACGAGACTGGTCATACTTTTGGCTTGCCTGATTTATATATGTACAAGCCTGAGATCAAGGGTGAAGAAGTTGATCGCTTCTTCTATGTTGGTGGATGGGACATGATGGGGAATATAGGAGGGCAGTCCACAGATTTTCTCGCCTGGCACAAGTGGAAAATGCACTGGATACGCGACGACCAGGTCGATGTCGTCAGCCAGGCCAGCGAGCTGCCCAGCCATCATGTCATCAGCCCGGTTGAAACGCCGGGTGGCAGCAAGATGCTCGTGATACGTACAGGTTTGTCTACAGCTTATGTCGCTGAATTTCGCACCAGGCTGGGTGTGAATAGCGAGAACCCGCTGGCAAAGCAGGCAGGCGTATTGCTGTACCGGCTGGATACCACGTTGCCGGAAAGCGGCGAGCAGCCTGTGCTGCAGGTCATATCCAGGCAGTATTACCATAGTCCGGAAGTGGGCGGCGAACGTAATCTGACGGGTGTCTGGCGTCCAGTCAACAAGAGCCTGGATGGCTATGAGCAGGGTGCGACCTGGCAAGCTGGTGATGTGTTTTCAGATCCGGCAACGGGAGTGACTATCCGTATAGACAGTATTGCTGGTTGCACTGATACATCAAAAACTGATGGCCGTATTTATACCGATGAAGACACGGCATCATTGACTGTCATCAAGCGCAGCAATGCACAACTGAGCCGCAAGATTACACTGACAAATGCGCGCCTGCACAAGCTCAGGAATTTGCATTTTACGGTTGATGTGGAACCAGTGGCTGGTGAGTCAAACTGGTTTATTCTTCAACGTTCACGTCTGAGTGCAGAGCATGTATTACTCAGACAAGCCAATGGAAAAATCATCACTGACTATCAGATAAAATCAATCAAGGTCTCAGGACAGGAAGTGGAGATTGAATTCAAGCCCGGGACTTTCGCCAATGCGCAGGCGGCCCGCGGCTTGCAATTGGCGACCAGGCCGTATTTCAATATTGGTGCTGCGACTGCCATACCTGTGCGTCTGCAGCCCTGAGTTCATTATCCTGCCTCAGTTCAAGGCTCTTTCCCCGGCGCGCAGTGTAAGGACCTGTACGCCGGTTTTTGTGACGGCCACGGTATGCTCGAACTGGGCGGATAATTTCCCGTCTATGGTAACCACTGTCCAGCCATCATCTTCGGTCTCGACATCATGGCGGCCCTGGTTGATCATGGGTTCTATGGTGAAGACCATGCCTTCCTTTAATATCAGGCCTGTGCGTGGCCGTCCCCAGTGCAGTACTTCCGGCGGTTCGTGCATTTCGCGGCCTATGCCGTGTCCGCAATATTCCCTGACGACAGAGTAGCCATTTTTCCTGGCATGGCTTTCAATCGCATGGCCTATATCACCCAGCCTGGCACCAGGCCGCACTGCCTTGATGCCCTTCCACAGGGCTTCATAAGTCACTTGCACCAGCCGTTTGGCAGATGCTGTTACTTCGCCGACGAGATAGGTTTTGCTGGAGTCAGCAATAAAGCCGTTTTTCTCGAGGGTGATATCAAAATTGACGATATCACCGTCCTGCAGAATTTCTGTTGCAGATGGTACGCCATGGCACACCACGCTATTGCGCGATGAGTTCAAGGCATAGGCATAGCCGTACTGGCCCTTGCTTGCCGGACGGGCCTTGAGTTCATTGACGATGAAGCTGTCGACCAGGTCATTTACCTGCATGGTGGACATGCCGATCAGGTCCAATTTATCCAGATGGGTAAACACGCTCGCCAGCAGCTTGCCTGATTCTGCCATCAGGGCGATTTCTTCTGGCCGCTTGGTCATGTCAATGCTCCCCTGAAAGCCAGGGGTTCTACGCCCGCGGCTTTCAGTTCATGTACCACAATCTCATTGAAAGACATGGTTGGGTTCATTTCGCACAACATGCCTATCTTGATCCAGAAAGCAGCTTGCGCATTGATGGAGCGGCAAGCCACAGAGCTGGCTTTGCGCATCTGGTCGTGCAGATCATCGTCGATGTTGACTATGCCCATATGGCACCTTTATATATGAAACGTATATGAATTGTATATTCATCTCATGCGCTTATGCAAGCGGCTTTTTAAGCGGGATTGCCTGGAGGGCAGGCTTGCCCTGGTCAAAATTGTTAGCTACATATATAGTCTTTTCAATATCCAGGCTAAATTCTGTTAGCTTCTACGACAATCAAAGAAAAGGAAAAATACATGGGTCCGACCAAAATCATGATCATCCGCCATGCAGAAAAACCTGGCACATATGGTGCAAACACTTTGAGTGGCGTAAAATTTATTGGGCGGCAGTGATAGTTAGTCGCTGATTACCCCGGGCTGGGAAAGGGCAGGCGGAGTTGCCAATTTGTTTGCTCCCACCAATGGACAATTTCAGAGCGCAGAACTTGCCAAGCCAAATGTCATTTATGCGGCAAATCCTGCACTGGATGCAAACAGAGAACCTAGCCAGAGGCTATACCAGGCTATCTCGGTTCTGGCAGCCAAGTTGAATCTGACGCCAAATACTTCATTTAGCAAGGGTCAATACAAGCACAGCGATGGCATGGTGGCTGATGTGCTTGCGCAATCGGCGACGGTACTGATCTCCTGACAATACGAAGATATCTGGCAGGGACCGGGCCAGGATTCCATCGTTAATGAATTATTGAAAAGGACGGGCACAACTTCCTTGTCCAACCTGCCATCGCAACCTTGGCCAGGTTCGCGTTACGACATGGTCTTTGTACTCGACCGGCCTAGCGGCACAGGTATGTTTACGGCTTTCACCCAAGTTCCGCAAATGCTGTTGGCAGGGGATATCAGTGAGCCGTTTGCGTAGCCATCAATTCCAGTTACGATATGGGTATGCTGCATGACATCAGGTGCTTCTGTGTCGTGCTGATGAACTCAAAGAGACAATAAATTAGCCAGTTTTTTGCCAAATAGTGATGCCTGTTCTTCGTCGCTCAGGCGATAGCACAGCATACGCGCATTTTTATCATGCTCATAGAATGCCGCTATTTCATTCAAGTCATTTTTTTCATTCAATAATCTGTTTGCTATCAGAATATCAGGATGTATTTTCCCCAATGCTATCCTGCAAATGCGTTTCGAACCGTTGACGGTACTGTAGTCAAAAAAAGATATGCGCTTGGGAGTGACTTCGATGCTGAGTGATGTGGGCAGATTATCGTGAAATGTAAATGCCTCTGCTATTGCAGCAAGCAGAATTTTTTCAAGTTTGGTAACGAGCGTATTCTCCAGTGAAAATTGAGTCAAGTCTGATGGATGTGAAAGTGCCTGTTTGCTGGACTGTGTTTTCTTTGCTGTAGTCAATTTTTTTGGTGGGGCGGGCTTGATCCATGCTTTGACGGTGATTTTTTCTGTTTGCCAATGATGAGCATCTGAAAAATCCTGATCAATGAATTGTAGTATCTGATTCAGCGCGTCAGTATCAAGATGCTTGTCAGGATTGCGGAATAAAGAAACATGAGTGCATGTCTCATTCCTGCAAAGTATCCAGTCAACGCCATTTGTAACGATACCGGGTAATGCGGGATCAATGTACTTGCTGACATTGCCAGAGGAAAGTTTGCGGCCAACACGCTTTGCCTCCACCATCAAGACTGGCTCATGGTTCTTCAGTAATGCCACATCTACTGATTGTGAAGTACCGTGCGAACTGGTCTGGTTGTACTCCATGTAGGCAACGAGATTGCTTGCATTGCAGGCGTAGTCGATCACTGGAAAAATCAGGCGATATAGTGTCCATCGCTCTGATTTTTGTGCATGATGAATTTGTTTTTTCAGCTCATCGGCAAGCTGTTCAAGGTCAGTGTTTTGGATTGTCATTCCGGATTATTTTGTGAACAGATGATTGATGCCAGCTTCGTGATCCAGGGTACGTACGCTGGAAATAACAAGCAAACAGCCTCTTCCATCATAAGCACATGATATCCACGCCGGCTATACCCCGGGCGCGTATTTCATCGACAATTTCGGCCTGATAGTTGGGATTGGATATCAGCAGCAGATCGCCTGGTCTTGCGGCTGCAAAAAATGCTTCTTTGCTTTGAATCTGCACATGTGATCCCGGCAGGAATTTTCCGCACTTTTGGGGATTGACGTCGATGGCAAAGCCGGTTTGTTCGATGATTTTCCCGTGGTTCATGCAATGCACCAGGAACATGCAACCCTTGGTTGCAGCACCCCAGATATACAGTTTATTATCCGGTGCCAGTCTGGCTTCTATAGACGCAATTTTTTCCGAATGCGAGGGAAATAGCTGCTCAAAATCCACGTCTTTCCACGTGCCGTTTGCATATAAATCGGCAAATTGTGTTGACAGCTTTGCCAGGTCGGCGATGGCATACTGGTATTGGCCATTGAAGCATCGCCCTGACTTCAGTACATGCTGATCAAACAAAGCCAGCAGGGATTTTTCTGAAAAGTAATTGACGTGCTCGTAGGTGACATCAAAGAAAGCCTGGTTATCCAGCATCCAGTCGTAGCTTGGTACTTCGATGTAAATGGCTGCCTGGCCAAAGATATCCCGGAGCATCGTCAAAAATTCATGGGGTGCCTTGATATGTTCAAGGACATGACGCAACACGACGACATCGGCAGGTATTCTGTCGTCAGGCGTCAGAAACCTTTTTTGTATGGCGGGATTATTGCCTTCATAGCTGAAGTCAAAACCGGATGCCGTGAAATAAGCATCCGCCTGGACCAGTTCAACAAAATCTCCTTTGCCGCAACCAACTTCTACCAGCACACTGTGCTGAGGAAATTCAGCCTTCAAAGTGCCAAGTACGTCCGTCATATGCGCCTGAAAGAGTTTTGAATGTACCTGGCTGGTCTGATAATTTTCGTCGTAGGTAGCAAGGCTGGCATCAAATGCGGCGTTCTCGACAAAGTCCAGAGCCAGATTCTTGCGCAGGCGCATTTCACCAAACTTGTCTTCGTCTTCAACTGAAGACAAGAGATTGTTTGGTACTGTCGGCAGGAGTAATTTTTTCATGCAATTAAACGCGTTTTAAAAATCCATCTGGTGCGACGGTGATCAAAAGCTGGTTTTCTATTTCTTTATCGATGACGAAATTCAATTGACCATCATCCCTGGCCTGTACCGGATTAGCCTGGATCTGTTTCAAATATTCCCAGACCGCAGTTTTAGGGTTATTGGATTTGCCCCATGGTCTGACCGGGCCATGACCTGCCGGGAAGTCTTCAATGATGGTATCAAATACCACGCAATAGCTGCCTTTGCTGACCAGTGTTGCATACTGTTTGAGTTCTTCCAGTACGTGATCATGGGTATGATTACTGTCCAGGCAAACCAGGATTTTTTTGTAGCCTGCCGCAAACTTGTGTACGGATGCAACAATGTCGTCAGCAATGCTGGAGCCTTGTATCATCTCTATCCTTTTGGACATGGGATGATCGATGATGGCCTGGCGATTGTGCTCGCGTATATCAATGTCTATGCCAAGAACCTTGGCATCGGGATTGCCGCCGCACAGCGCAATCAATTCCAGTATGCTGGCACTGAAAATCAGTGAACCACCACGGGCAATGCCAGTTTCTATGACCAGATCAGGCTGTACATTCCACAGCAATTGCTGCAGGCCTATCATGTCTTGCGGATGCTGGATGATGGGGCGGCCCAGCCATTCAAAATGGTAAGAATATTTGTGGTCTGCGGCCACGGTTATCCACTCGTTGGTCAGCTTTTGCAATTCAGGGCTGGCACCTTGCTGGGCGATTTCAGTCTGGCATTCGGCTTTGAAATTTTCATGTTCAGTCATTTTATTTCCTTATTATTGATACCCCAGAATGCCATAGGCTCGTAGTCAGGGTAGGGATAGTAGCCCAGGTTGAGGTGTATGGAGGCACCGCGTTCTTTGATTCTCTCTTCGACCAGTCGCCTGATGGAAATGGCTTCGCCACTGCAGACATTGTAAACGCCAGCCTGGTCTGATTTTAATATGTCCAGCAGTTGCTGTGCCACTGCTTCCACCGGCAAGTAGTCGCGCAATTGCTCGCCGCCACTCATATTGAAGACGCTGTCGCCGTTGGCAATCGCAGTATCAAGCTGTGCGAGTATGGACTTGGGGTTTTGCCCTTGGCCATACATATAGAATAATCGTGCCCATTGCAGCTTGAAGCTTGATTCTGCCTGCAAATGCCCCAGGTACTGGCGCAGGCTGTCCTTTGCCAGCGCATAGGGGTTGGCAGGCATGGGCCTGGCTGTCGCTGCTATGGGGCCATATTGAAAACCATATTCAAAGCAAGTGCCGGTCACCATCACATTGCTTACGCCGGCTTTGACCAGCTGTTTGATGAAGTCATAATTCCTGGGAAGATTTTCTTCCAGGTGAAACAGTGACTTATAGTTTGGCAAACCTTGCCAGGCCAGGTGTACCAGACTTGCGCCTGGCTCAGGCTGGAAATCCAGTTTGTCGTGATGAAAATCCAGGCTGATGAATCTGACCTTGTCGTACCAGTCAAAAGCGCGGGCTTTTTGTTCATCCCTGGCGATTGCCACGACCTCGTAATTGTCTGCAAGCAGCAAGGGGATCAAGTGCTGACCAATAAAGCCAGTCGCCCCACTCACGATGAGCTGGCGACATTCGCTATTGTTTTCACGCACCTTGTTGAGTGTCATGTTGCGTTTCTGCGTATTATAAAGATGAAAAGCATTTTACTTTGTCGTAGCTGATCTGTATATCGGTGCGGAATCCTGGCTGTTTCTTTATGTTTGCATTGTTATTTTGAAAATAAAGCCCCGCTGATGACGTTAGCCTGTCACACCTGATAATTAGCCAGTGTCCTGTTTTTTTTGCCATTGACATGGAAGAGGGTTGGGAAAGCTCTGTAAAATTATCCCAATTTTATTGGAATTCCCGGATGAAAAATCAAAACAACGCTCTGTTGCAAGCCCATGGTCTTAATTTTTCTTATCCTGGGCAGACCTTGTTCAGCGACTGGTCTGGCGAGATTGTCGCAGGTATTAATCTGGTGCGCGGTGGTGATGGCCGCGGCAAGACCAGTTTGCTGCAATTGCTGGCAGGCGAGGTCGAGGCTGAAAGCGGGCAATTGCAGATACAGGATGTTTTCCTTCATGAACAAGCTGCGCAGTATCGTCGTCAGGTATTCTGGGTAGATCCGCGTACGGAAGCTTTTGATCAGCTTGGTGTGCAAGAATATTTTTCTAGCGTACGTGGCAACTACCCGCAATTTGATAATGTGCTGCTGGACAATGCCATCGAAGGCTTGGGGTTGACGCCGCATCTTCACAAGCAGTTGTTCATGCTTTCAACCGGTAGCAAGCGCAAGGTCTGGCTGGCAGCGGCTTTTGCTGCGGGGGCAAAGATAAATTTACTGGATGATCCCTTCGCCGCACTGGACAAGGCATCGATAGAATTTATTGTCACGAGGCTAAATCAATTCGCGAGTGAGTCAGATCGCGCCTGGGTACTGGCGATGTATGTCACACCGCAAGGTTTGCCTTTGTCTGCCCTGATAGATTTAGGTGACTGAGTAGGATGACTAGACTTGGTAACTGAACTTGGTAACTGAGCTGGTTGATAAATTCAGATAACTTAATCGCTTGCTGTTACGGTAATGCGGCTTATTCCCCGCGTTGCCATTCAGCCATAACGCTGGTTTGTATATTTTCTATGACTTTATCTTTTTGCATTTTTTGTAAAACAGCAGTCAATGCAGGCACCAGTGCCTCATGTTTTTTATTCACATAATGGAAGACCGGAAAGGTCGCCAGTGGTGGCATGAGTATGCCGATATCTGTTTGCTTTAATTCGTTCAAGGCCGCCTGACCCGATATGCGATTGGCCACGACAACATCAGAACGTCCCAGCAGCATTTTCTGGAAAGCCTGGCGCACGGTAGGTGCAGATTCCAGCTTCATGCCTATGGTATTTTGCTCAATGATCTTGATGCCTTTGACAAAGCCTATCGTGTAGGGGCGCAAGCTTTCCCAGCCGGTGACGACGAAATTGGTGCCATAGGTGAAAATGACAATTTCATAAGTCAGCAAGGGTACGGGAACGATCATCAGATTGGGATAGTCCCTTTCCATGCCCAGTTTCCTGTACAGCTCGGCATCCATTTCGCCATTGTTGGAACTGCGCAGGGACCGTTCACCGGGTAGATAGTGTACGTTGAAGTTGATGCCCAGTTTGCGATACGCTGCTTCCATGATTCTTTCTGCAATGCTGGTGGCGGGATCTTTTTCTATCAGGGTTGAGATTTGCAAGACCTTGTTTTGCTGCGCCAGAGCAGGCAGGCCTATCAGTCCAGACAAGCTGGCAAATTGCAATAATGTGCGTCTTTGCATGACGAGGCCGTCCATACTGTGAGGAGAGTTCAATACCTCAAGCATAGACCGAGTTTGCGTAAACAGCACCCCTGATTACATAAAGTCACATTGTTTGTAAATTGACTTTGTTGACGCATTTTTTACTGAAAGCTTGAGAAATGAAAGTTGCCCTTGTGATATTGGAGCAATTGGGGAATACTGCATCCTGACATCAGAAAATGCAGTATCGGTAAACCATGATAGAAACAGCCTTAAGGTGGGAAAACCATGTTCGCTGTCGTACATCATCTCCCAGACTGGCATCATTGCAAGAGCACATATCATGCAAATCTGTGCAAAGGTATCCTTGCATCATTGCAGCTCGTATTGGCATGCTGCATATGCCTGTTGCCTTGCCCTGCTGCGCGTGCTGACCAGACCAGTCTGAAATATTTCCCGGTTGGCCCTATTTATGAATATCGCTGGAAATTACTTGAACTGGCACTCGCGCACACGCGGGATGAGGCACTCAATGTCAAGCTGGAGCCCTTTGCTGAAGACGTGACCCAGAATCGCGGGATCTCTTTATTGCAGTCGGGGTCAATTGATGTCATTGCCCTGGGCACCAATGGTGAGCGCGAGATGCAGATGCTACCGATCAAGATTGATATCTTGCGTGGCATAGTCGGTTATCGTGTGCTGGTGATCCGAAAAAAAGACGAGGCCAGTATTGCCCGTATGGATGAGCAGACACTGCGCCAGCAACTGACTTTTGGCTTGAATAGCCAATGGGCGGATTTGCCGATTTTACGTGCCAATGGATTGACAGTAGTGACTGCTACCGGTTATGAAAATCTGTTTGGCATGCTGGCAGCTGGGCGCTTTGATGCATTTCCGCGTGGCTTGAATGAAGCTTATCTGGAAATCGAAAAGCACAAAGAAAAATTTCCACAGTTGATGGCAGAAAAAAGCAAGGCGCTGTATTTCCCATATCCAGTTTATTTTTGGGTTAATAAAAATAATCACTTACTTGCATCGAGAATAGAGCGCGGCTTAAAACTGGCTTTGGCAGATGGCTCGTTTCGCAACTTGTTCGAGACTTATCACGCAAAAGAAATAAAACAATTGGCCAGCGAGCGACGCCAGCTAATCAGACTCAGTAATCCCGTCTTGCCAGCAGGCACGGTAGAACCTGATACCCGTTGGTGGTGGCATTAGCGGACTGTAACTTTTGAAGGAAAATCAATGTTCCTGGCACAGACGCTTTCCCGCCGCTTGTTGTACACGATGTTGCCATGGTATCTGCTGATTGCCATCAGCATGACTGTGGCGCAATTGCTGATCCAGTATGTCAGCGTCAGTCGTGATATCGACAGTGACCTGGCATCCCTGGGGCGAACCATAGCCCCGCATGTGAGCAATGCAGTATGGGAATTAGACCAGGAGCAACTGAGTGGCATTCTGAAAAGTGCTCGCCAGAATGCCATTGTCACTGGTGTGCAGGTAGAAAATACAACCGGAGAAATACTGCTGGAAATCGGGAGTGTGCCGCCAGCAGTTCAACAGCCAACCGGATTTTTTACCAGAAAAATCAAGCGCACGGTCATTCCTCTTTTTTATCATGCTCCGCGTGGTGACAGCCGCCTGCTTGGTCAGTTGAAGATGTATTCTGGTCACGGCGTGATCTGGGACCGGGTCAAGTACGGTTTTCTTATCGTCTTGCTGAATTCCATTATTGTCACCAGCGCCCTGTGGCTGATCTTCTTATGGACTATACGCTATCGTCTATCAAACTCTGTGACCATGGTTGCCACGGCAGTAGCCAAGTGGCGTTTTCGTGCCAGCGATATGCCCATGGAAGATGTGACTTATCCTTATCGTGATGAGCTGGGTGAATTGGTCAAAGCCTTCAACGAAGGCCGTCAGCAATTATTTGCATCCTTGCAGGAACTCGATGAACTCAATCGCAACCTGGAAAAAATTGTCACTGAACGCACCCAGGAATTGCAAACGGCCAAGGAGCAGGCGGAGTCAGCCAATCTTGCCAAAGGGCAGTTCCTGGCAAATATGAGCCATGAGATCCGTACACCCATGAACGCGGTCATGGGCATGCTTTATCTTGCCCTTAAAGGCGAGTTGAGCGCCACGCAGCGCAATTATCTTAGCAAGGCACAAGGGGCGGCCCGTTCACTGCTGGGCATCATCAATGACATACTGGATTTTTCAAAGATAGCAGCCGGTAAGCTGGAGATAGAGCAAATTGAATTCGCACTGGAAGCGGTGCTTGAGCAGTTGGGTGATGCCATTAGTTATCAGACTGAGCACAACGGGCTGGAATTCCTGATTCGTTATGATGTTGCCATTCCTCCTGTGCTGATAGGTGACCCTTTGCGGCTGGGCCAGGTCTTGCTGAATCTGTGTGGCAATGCAGTCAAGTTCACAGAGCGCGGTGAGGTGGAACTGGGTTTTCGCTGTCTGTCATTGACAGATACGTATGTCAAGTTGCAAGTGTCTGTGCGTGATTCCGGGATAGGTATAGCAGAAGATATACGGCAGGGTTTGTTCACCAAATTTACCCAGGCCGATCAGTCCACCACACGCCGTTTTGGCGGAACCGGGCTAGGTCTTGCAATCTGCAAAAATCTGGTGGAGTTGATGGATGGACAAATCTGGATAGAAGATACCGAGCCAGGCAAGGGCACGACCGTATGCTTTACCGTTCAACTGAAGATAGCGACCATGGCGCAGTCCGCCGCCAATAGTCTTCTAGAGCAAACCGGGCGGCTGCTGGACGACTTGCGTATTCTGGTGGTTGATGACAATCATGTATCGCGTGAAATTCTGGCAGAGATGCTGAGCTATTTTCATGTTGACGTCAGCACAGCAGAAGATGGCAGCAGTGCACTGGACATACTCAGAAATGCGGGTGACAAAGCCTACGACCTGGTCTTGATAGACTGGCGCATGCCAGGCATGAATGGCGACGAGGTGACCAAGCGCATACACCTTGATGCTGACATCAAATCACAGCCCAAGATCGTCATGGTGACAGCCTATGGCCGTGAGGAAGTCATACGCTTTGCCGAACTGGCAGGGGTGGATGGTTTTCTCATCAAGCCGGTTTCTCCCTCCACCTTACTGGATGCCATATTGACGGTACTTGGCAGAGCCCGCATTTTGACACCTGGCGACAGCCTGCGCATGGCAACGCCCGACCTGGCTGTCAGCGGTCAGCTGGCAGGTGCCAGTATTTTGCTGGTCGAAGACAATGACATCAATCGCGAGTTTGTCACTGAATTGCTGCGTAGTGAAGGGATAGATGTGGACCAGGCTGTCAATGGCCAGGATGCGATAGCGCAAGTACAAAAACGTGATTATGATGCCGTGCTGATGGATATGCAGATGCCGGTCCTGGATGGTCTGGAAGCAGCGCAACGTATACGTGCACTCACCAATGCTGATGGCAGTGCACGCTTTGCGAAATTGCCCATTATCGCGACGACGGCGCTGGCGATGGCACATGATGCAGAAAAGACCCGGGCTGCAGGCATGAATGATCATGTCACCAAGCCTATCATGCCAGATAAACTGATGGCAGTATTGGCCAAGTGGATACATATTCCGGGCCGCAGGGTAGGCATGCAAGTCGCATTGCGGCAGGCACCTGAAATCTCACCAGAATTGCTGGCAATGGGCAGTCTGGATGCGGGAGAAGGTGTACGACGCATCGGTGGAAAAACTTCTGCCTATCTGAAGCAGTTGCGTCGCTTCAGAGTTAATTACGCGGATATGTCCACTCACCTGCAAAATTTGCTGGACCAGAAAAATCTGCAGCAGGCAGAGGAGTATTGTCATATGCTGAAAGGGGTTGCAGGAAATATTGCTGCCGTCCCATTGCACAATAAAATTGCCGATATTGATAGCGTGCTTAAACAGGGAGCGTTGCCTGCACAGGCTCAATTGGATGAGCTGCATCTTTTGGCACTAGACTTGTTTGCCGACATTGACAGACTGGACAGCGAAGCGGAAGTTGCCGCTGCGCCAATAATACTGGATCTTGCACATGTCAATTTATTATTACTACAACTAGGCCAGGCATTGGAGTATGATCTTGGTAGAGTTGAGTCTGTAATGAACGAGTTGCAGGCCGGAGTCCTTGGTACTCATCTGCAAACGGATCTTGCTGCCATTGCGGCCAGAGTTGATGTGTTTGATATTGATGTTGCGCTCTCCTTGCTCGCTGATCTGAAAAAACGCCTCAGTCCACCAAGTGAATGACAGTACATGACCGACCTTGCCAATAGCCGCCAGCGAATACTGATCGTCGATGACGTCATAGAAAACCTGCATGGCTTGATGGGCATGTTGCGTGACGAGTATGCCGTCATCGCTGCCAGCACAGGCGACAAAGCCCTGGAACTGGCAAAGCGTTTACCCCATCCTGACTTGATTTTGCTGGATATAAAAATGCCGGGCATGGACGGTTATTCTGTGCTGGTGCATTTAAAAGCCGATCCGGCTACGGCAGACATCCCCGTGATTTTTGTGACGGCCATTTCTGATGCCGGTGACGAGGCACGTGGCTTGACATTAGGGGTGGCAGATTACATCACCAAACCTGTCAATCCAGATCTTTTACTGCTGCGCGTGCGCATACAACTGGAACTACAGCGTTATCGCCGCTATCCCATCAATTTCGATATCGCCCGCCACACTGATCCGGCACATCCACCTACGTTGCTGGTGGTTGACGATGTGCCGGAAAATATTCACGAATTGCTGGAAGCACTGAAAAACAATTATCGCATCATGGTGGCCAATTCAGGTGCCAGGGCCATAGACTTGGTGGCTGGTGCAACGCCGCCGGACCTGGTTTTGCTCGATATCATGATGCCGGGTATGGACGGATATGAAGTTTGCAGGCGTATCAAGGCGACACCTGCTGGCAATCGTATTCCTGTCATCTTCGTTACCGTCTTCGATACCACGCAACAGAAACTCAAAGGCTTCGATGTAGGTGGAGCAGACTATATTACCAAGCCCTTTGACATCGATGAGGTGCATGCACGTGTGCGTATACATCTGGAGCTGGCACGACTCCGTAATTTTCTTGAGCTACTGGTGGCACAACGTACGGCCCTGCTGATCAAGAGCGAAGAAAAATACCGCATCCTGGCTGATTATTCACCCAACTGGGAATACTGGATGGCTCCGGATGGCAGCTATCTGTATGTATCCCCGGCCTGCATGGAAAACTCTGGTTATACACCTGAAGAGTTTTTCGCGGATGCAGGCTTGTTAGAAAAAATTATCCATCCGGATGATCTGGATGCCTGGAAAGTGCAGGGGCCAACCTCAGGTGATGCGCATGGAGCAGCACTGGTCTTTCGCATAAAAGCCAAGAATGGTGTAGAGCACTGGATGGAACATGTGTGCAAGACGGTATACGATGTCAGCGGTAAATATCTTGGCTTACGCGGTTCTCACCGCGATATCTCGCAACGTCACTATGCCGAAGAAAGACTGGATTTTTTCATCAATCGTGATCCGCTCACCGGCTTGCCCAACCGCGCCCTGTTCCATGAACTACTGCAGCATGCCTTGCAATCTGCTGAACGTGAGCAGGCACAATTTGCCCTGCTTTACATAGACCTAGATAATTTTAAAAACATCAATGAAAGTCTGGGACATAGTCTAGGTGATCAATTATTAATTGAGGCTGCCAGGCGTCTGAAGATTTTGCTTCCTGATATAGACGCCATAGCACGCATTAGTGGTGATGAGTTCAATATCATTTTGCATCCCGGCGATGGTATACCTGGGATGGATCTGCTGGCGCAACGTATTATAGAAGAAATGGCCAGACCTTTCGAACTTGGCGGTCATAGCGTGTATGTCGGTGCCAGTATAGGCCTAGCCTTGTATCCCAATGATGGCATTGATACTGAATCCCTGCAAAGCAATGCCGATGCCGCCCTGCATCAGGCCAAGATACAGGGGCGGGGTATCTTGCGCTTTTTTTCTTCCGATATGAGCCGCCGTGCGAAAGAGCGCCTGACGCTGGAGGCAGACTTGCGTCGCAGTATAGAACGCGACGAATTACGTTTGCACTATCAACCGCAGGTGGATTTGATCAGTGGTCAGATTGTGGGACTGGAGGCGCTGGTGCGCTGGCAGCATCCTGCGCGCGGCCTGATACCGCCGAATAGTTTTATTTCTTTGGCTGAAGAAAGTGGTTTTATCGTGCAATTGGGCACTTGGGTATTACGCAAGGCTTGCCAACAAATCAGACAGTGGTCAGATCTGGGGTTTGGTTTTCGCCAGGTTGCTGTCAATGTATCTGCTCTGCAATTAAGTCGTGGCAATCTACTTGAAACCGTGCAGGCATCGCTGCTGGAAACGGGTATCGCTGCAGATCAACTGGAACTGGAAATCACCGAGAGCAGTATCATGCTGGACCAGGAACGGGCTTTCAAATCCCTGGCGGATTTAAAAACCCTGGGTGTACGTTTGTCTATCGATGATTTTGGCACAGGCTATTCTTCTCTCGCCTATCTGCAGCAACTGGAAGTGCACAAACTCAAGGTTGACATGGCTTTTGTGCGTGATATGACGAGCAATAGCAGCAATGCTTCCATCGTCAAGGCCATCATTGCCATGGGCCATAGCCTGGGGCTGGAGGTGATTGCAGAAGGTGTGGAAGATATAGGCCAGGCTCGCTATCTGCGCACTCTCCAATGTGATGTCATGCAAGGCTATCTGATCAGCAAACCATTGCCGGCAGAGGACATGACCAATTTTCTGAGTGCCTATGTTGCGCAGGAGATACAGGAGGAAGAGGAGCGCCTGGCATTGCTGCTGGTGGATGACCAGGCAAGTATTTTGTCTGCGTTGTCACACTTATTCCTGCGCGAAAATTATCGTGTGCTGCTTGCCAGCAGTGCTGAAGAAGCCCTGGCATTGCTGGCTTTGCATCCTGTGGGTGTGATACTGACTGACCAGATAATGCCTGGGATGACAGGGACGGAATTACTGGCGCGCGCCCGCAAACTGCACCCCAAGGCGATACGCATGGTCTTATCCGGCTACACTGGTCTGGATAGCCTGACTGATGCGATCAACCGCGGAGAAATTTATAAGTTTCTGACCAAACCATGGGAAGAGCATGATTTACTGGATGCAGTACGCGATGGCTTCCGGCGCTACGCAGAGTTGAATGACAATCAAACGCAAAGTTGAGCTGGCGACCTTATGCAGCCCAGTGATGGAAAATGACTAAGATGGGCTTTCAAATACTTCCACCAGAAAATCGATGAAGAGGCGGGTGCGCAAAGGCAAATGGCGGCGTGAAGGGTACATGGCATGTATGGGGGCACTGTCATTGCTCCAGTCTGCCAGCACCTCTATCAGGCTACCGCTCGCCAGTGCCGGTGCCACATCCCAGATCGAACGCCTCACGAGGCCCAGGCCGGCGATGGCCCAGTCATGGGCTTGTTCACCATTATTGGTCAGCCAGTCGCCATGTACCCGGACAGTCTGATTTCCCCCAGTCTCATCTGAATGCAAATGCCAGTCAGCATGCATGGCACTGGATGGCTGCATTAGTATGCAACTATGCTGGCTCAAATCAGCAGGTGCGCGCGGCTGGCCTCGCTCGGCGAGATAGGCCGGGGATGCACAGATGACACGGCGATTATCTGCCAGCTTGCGCGCCACCAGACGTGAATCACTATTCGCCCCTATGCGTACTACACAATCAAACCCGGATGCGATGACATCCACCACCTCATCATTGAGCGAGAGTTGTACCTGCAATGCAGGATGCTGGCTTGCGAATCTTGCCAATGCCGGGCCTATGTAATGCCTGCCTAGCGCCACCGGGGAGGAAACCCGCAGCAAGCCGCGAGCCTCGGCCTGGCCCTTTCCCAGTTCAGCTTCGGCATTGGCAACGTCCAGCAAGATGGCCTGGCAGCGCTCGAAATACAGCGCCCCTTCTTCAGTGAGGCTCAGACGGCGTGAACTGCGCTGCAGCAGGCGAGTACCCAGGGCCGCCTCCAGGCGGCTCATGCGCTTGCTGCCAACTGCCGGGGAAAAGCCCAGTTCGCGTCCGGCTGCTGACAGGCTGCCACTCAGCACCGCCTGCACAAACAGCTTCATATCAGCCAGTTCTATCATCTGCAAATCCATGCATCTTTTCTATATTGGAACAGATGCTTCAATAAATAAGTCTATTTTCAATAATTGGGAATGGTAGCACAGTAGCGTTCAGGCGAATTTCGCTCAGCGAGCCACAACTCAAGTTTATTAAAGGACTTACCATGCATACCAAATTTTTATCTACCCTGGGCTTCATGCTGCTCAGTGGTCTGTCTATCCATACTGCGCAAGCTGCACAAGCCGAAGATAGCTTGCCCCAGCCCCAGAACACCATAGTCGACCAGTCCATCACCGCAGTACAACAGCAAAGCATGGCCCTGGCGGCACGTCGCTACTATGCTTTCTGGAATACAGGCGAGGTGCACTATGCGCGAAGTGCCCTGGCAGCCAACTTCATCGACAGGAACCTGCCAGCAGGCAGGCCCCAAGGACCAGAGGGTGCTTTGTTTGCCTCAAAAAACTTTCGCGCTGCGGTGCCTGATTTGAAACTGCAAGTGGAAGAGATGTTGCTGGTGGGTGATCGTGTCATAGGCCGCTTGCATTTCACTGGTCACTACAGTGGCACTTTCCATGGGCAACAGGGTGATGGCCGCAAGGTGGATTTTATAGCGACAGATATTTATCGCATTGCCAATGGCCGCATCGCAGAAAACTGGCATCTGGAAGATAACCTGACGCTGTTGCAGCAAATGGGCGTGGTCAAAAACTGAGATTTAAAACTGAGTAGAACAGGAGCAAGAAAATGCCAAAAAAAATCATCCTGCCAGCGGGCCAGTATTGGCCAGACGGCATACGCATGGTAGTGTCTGTTTCCATGCAGTTTGAAGCTGGTGCGCAATCAGAGCACCAGAACGGTTCACCTTTCCCCGCCATGGCCGATCAGAGCCTGCCGGATTTGCCAGCGCGCACCTGGTTCGAATATGGTGCGCGGGAAGGCATACCGCGTATGCTGGATTTGTGGGACAAGTTCAAAGTGCCGGTCACCTCGCACATGGTAGGCCAGGCAGTATTGCACAGGCCAGCACTGGCGCGCGAGATTGTGGAACGTGGTCATGAAGCGGCTGCCCACGGCCATAGCTGGACACCGCACTGGAGCATGACTGAGGCAGAGGAGCGCGACTCGTATGTCGCCAATAGCGAGGCGATATTTGCGGCCACAGGTACACGTCCTACTGGTTTCAATGCTTTCTGGCTACGCGGTACGGTGAATACGCTGAGTATCTTGCAGTCACTGGGCTTTGCTTATCATATCGATGACCTTAGTGCCGATGAACCCATGCTCACCACCGTCAATCAACAGCCCTTTGCCATCGTCCCCTACACCTTGCGCAATAATGATATTGCCCGCTTTGGCGCAGAAGGACCGCTGACGGCGCAAGCTTTTGGGCAAGAGTTGCGCGATGAGTTTGATCAGCTGTATATGGAGGCTGGCTACAAACGGCGCATGATGTCAGTATCCCTGCATGACCGCATAGGCGGCACGCCAGCGCGTGTCAGGATGATGGGTGAGTTTCTGCAATATGCCTTGCAGCATCCGGGTGTCGTTTTCATGCGCAAGGACCAGATTGCAGCTCTTGCACTCAGCTTGCCAGATGTACCGCAGAAATGAAGGCAGGGTAGAAGTGAGTTCATCTGCGTTTTCTGGATAAGCAAATTCCAAATCCATCCTTGTGATTTTTGTAAGTCATTTGTATGATCTGAGCAGCTCAAATCACATAAAAGGATGGCTGGAATGAAGCTGGAAACTATTGCCGTACATGGTGGCTATACACCCGACCCGACCACGCGCGCAGTTGCCGTGCCTATCTACCAGACCGTTGCCTATGCCTTTGATAATACCCAGCATGGTGCAGACCTGTTTGATTTGAAAGTACAGGGTAATATCTATAGCCGCATCATGAATCCCACCAATGATGTGCTGGAAAAACGCGTCGCAGAACTGGAAGGTGGTATTGCCGGTCTGGCGCTGGCATCTGGCCAAGCGGCGATTACCTATGCGATACAAACGATAGCTGAGGCAGGGGACAATATCGTTTCCGCCTCTACCCTGTATGGTGGCACTTATAATCTGTTCGCCCATACCTTGCCACAATTCGGCATAGAAACCCGCTTCGCTGATTATCGTGATCCTGAGTCCTTCGCCAAACTGATTGATGGCAAGACCAAGGCAGTGTTTGTTGAGTCTATCGGTAACCCGCTCGGCAATATTACGGATATCGAAGCGATAGCCAAGGTCGCCCACAGGCATGGCGTGCCACTGATCGTTGATAACACAGTGCCTTCGCCTTATCTGTTACGCCCTATAGAATTTGGTGCCGATATCGTGGTGCATTCACTGACCAAATACCTGGGTGGACATGGCAATTCCATAGGCGGCATCATCGTTGATTCTGGCAAGTTCCCATGGGCTGAACATAAAGAAAGGTTCAAGCGCCTGAATGAGCCTGATGTGTCATATCACGGCGTGGTGTATACCGAAGCCTTGGGGGCAGCCGCCTACATAGGCCGTGCCCGCGTCGTACCTTTACGTAATACCGGCGCCGCCCTGTCACCTTTCAATGCCTTCCTGATCTTGCAGGGTATAGAAACCCTGGCCTTGCGCCTGGATAGGATCACCGACAACACCATCAAGATTGCCCATCATCTGGATAAGCATGCCAAGGTGAAGTGGGTGAATTACGCTGGCCTGCCTGAGCACAAAGACCACGCGCTGGCGCAAAAATACCTTGGTGGCAAGCCGTCAGGTATCCTGACCTTTGGCCTCGATGGTGGGCGTGAAGCTGGTGGCCGCTTCCAGGATGCCTTGCAGTTATTCACCCGCCTGGTGAATATTGGTGATGCCAAGTCACTGGCCTGCCATCCAGCCAGCACTACACATCGTCAATTGAATCCTGAGGAATTGGCAAAAGCCGGAGTCACTGAAGATACCGTGCGCTTGTCGATAGGCATAGAACACATTGATGACCTGATTGCTGATCTGGAGCAGGCACTGGCTGCAGCTTAATTCCCTTCAATAAGGCTGGCAGAATTCAAGGTATTGGCTTCTGCCAGCGGCAATTCAAAAAAGAACTGGCTGCCTACATCTACCGTCGATGTAAAACCTATACTGCCATCCATTTTTTCCATGATGGTTTTGCAGATATTCAATCCCAGGCCGGTGCCGCCCTTTTTGCGGGTATTGGAACCATCGACCTGGCTGAACTTTTGGAAAATCTTGCTATGAAAATTGGTCGGTATGCCACAGCCATGGTCGGTGACCATGACTTTCACTTTTTGCTTTTCCAGGTTCAATTCCACAGTGACTTCAACTTCCCCGCCCTTGTGGGAGAATTTGATGGCATTCGACAGCAAGTTGGCGAGTACCTGGGCAACCCGCTGGCGGTCCACATTCACCAGTAAATCCGCATACCTTTCCTGGCAAATCATGGTGACGCCATATTGATCTGCATAAGCCTTGTTGGTGTTGATGGCATCCTGTATCAAGGGGCCGATAGGACTGAGCTGGAAGTTGAATTCCATTTTCCCCGAGGCGATTTTTTCCAGATCAAGAATATCATTGATAAGGTGTAATAGACGGTCACCGTTGCGCATGGCAACGCTAATCAGTTCTTGCGCCTTTTCCGGAACCTGACCAGCCACGCCTGCGGCTACCAGACGCAGCGCGCCGTTGATCGATGTCAGAGGCGTGCGTAATTCATGGCTGACCATGGAGACGAATTCATTCATCATCATCTCTACGCGCTTGCGGTCGGCAATATCAAAACTCATGGCATAGAAACCGTCAACCTCGCCCGCATCATTATAGGCAGGCACATACACAGACTGATAATAATAGTCGCGCTTGTTCAAGTTGCCTTCGCCCTCAAAACTCACCCTTTCACCCGCCAGCACGGCACGTACGTGCGGTGCATGGGCTTTATAGAAATCATCGCCGACGACTTCGCGCATGGTCTTGCCCAGCAATTGATTGGGCTTGACGCCGAATTCTGTCGTCACGAAGGCGTTGACGAACAGGTAACGTTCCTGTCTGTCCATGAAGGTGATAATGCATGGCAGGTTATCGGCAATTGCCTGCAAACGGCTTTGTATGCTGCGTTGCTCTTGCAAGGCGTTTTCCAGCTGACTGGCTTTTAACTCAATTTCACGTGTGCGTACAAGTACCGTTGCTTCCAGGTCTTGATTGATACGCTCGATTTTTGTCAGATATTGCTCTTCTTTTTCCAGCATCCCGGCTATCGTGGTGGATAAAAGATGGGCTTCATGAAAACCCTGGACCACAGGGAAGATGGGTGGTGCGGTCTGAGTGCTGCGAGTCTGGGTAAGCTGTTCCATGTAGGAACTGAGTTGGGTCAGTGAAGATGACATGCGGCGCGCCATCAGCGATGCCAGCAGTGCCAGCACGACGCACAATATACCACCAGATATCATGATTTCACGCTGCAGATTATGCAAGGCAGCCATGGCAACGTCCTTGGGCTGGCGTACCAGTATGCTCCATTGCAAGGCGGGATAATTGCGTGCCTGGCCGGTCATGGTATAGGCGGTCAGGTATTTCTGGCTACCTTCCCATACTTCTTCCGTGACACCACTTTTTCCTGAGCGCGACAGCCTCAGACTGTTCGCTGTTATTTTGGTTTCCTCCATCTTCAGCGGCCCCAGCAAGACGGTGCCATCTTCGCGGGCCACCATGATTTCTGCCGCATATTGCTTGTCGGCTGGTGCCAGTATGTTTTGTACCAGATTACGTGTCCAGTTCCAGCTCAGGTGTACGCCCAGCACACCGCGTAGTGTACCGTCTGATCTGTAGACAGGAATCGACACGTCCACAAAACGCCAGGGATCTATGCTGTAAGGCAGCAGCTTTTGCAATAGCAGGGCAGGGTGGTAGTCACCCGCATACAAAGCTTTTTTTCCCTCGATAAACCAGGGACGCTTGCTGACGTCCTGGCCCTCCAACATACCCTTGGTAGACGCCAATACTTTACCGTCAGGGTCGGCCAGCCCTATCCAGGCATAGTCTGAGAAATTGTGTTGAAGGTGATCAAGGATACGGCGCACATCTGCCGGGTCTTTGCCATCCTTGATTTCATTGAGTTGCGATAGCAGTTGCACATCGCTGACAGATTTTTGCATGACCTGGTCCAGCGCATCACGCATTTGCCAGGCGACTTGCTGCAATCTTTGCTCGGCCTCTTTTTGCGCGTAATTCTTGGCAAAGTGGTCGACCAGCAGCAGAGCGGATAAAACCGTGCACAGAACTACGGCGCTGACGCTCAGTGTGAGCAGGGTCGTGAGTCTGGGATATAAGGTAGTCTTAACTATAGCCATAGTAGCGGTAAAGTTGTGGGCTTCTTTAAGCTGGCTTGCCGTAATGAGTTCCAATAATACGCCTAACCAGGAGCAGTGCCATGTTTTGCGCACTGCACCAAATTCCGTAATTTGGTGATAATCGCAGCATATTTGAAATTTGGATAATTAACTTCATTTTTATTCGTTTTCTGTCTTAGGTATTTTCTGTACATTCAATCTCTGTGATGAAAACATAAATACAAAGAACGTGTATGACAGCTTCCCCTACTTTCGAGATTGCAACTGAATCACTAGCACTGGCTGCGGCTCGCCAGCGCGCCAAAGATGCTGGCCTGCCCTTTGCTGGCAGCGTTTCCCCGACAGATGCCTGGGATTTGCAACAGCAAGGTCTGGCCGTGATCGTTGATGTGCGCAGCAATGAAGAGCGCAAGTTCGTCGGCCATTTGCCAGACAGTCTACATGTGGCCTGGGCGACGGGTACTGCCCTGACGCGCAACCCGCGCTTTGTCAAGGAACTGGAAGGCAAGCTTAAAGACAAGCAGACCGTGGTTTTGCTGCTTTGTCGTAGCGGCAAACGCTCGGCACTGGCAGCTGAAGCGGCCAGCAAGGCTGGTTTGCCAAATGTATTCAATATAGAACAGGGTTTTGAAGGTGACCTCGATGAAGCGCAGCAGCGTGGGCATAGTGGTGGCTGGCGCTTTCACAAACTGCCCTGGGTACAAGACTAAACCGGATAGAGATTCGCAATTTATAAGGCAGGCCATCATGGGACAAGCATTGCAACAGACCAAAGAGATACGCGCCTCGCTGTTCGGCATAGAACAGGTGGTCAGCGAACTGGCAGTAGTGCGCCACGCCTGGCGCCGTCGCCAGCAAAGATCAGCCGAACCAGGCGGGCGTGAATTGCCTTCGCGTGATGCACTGGCAAAAATCCTCAATGACTTGCGTGGTGCACTCTTCCCCATGCGCCTGGGGCCACCTGAATTGCGGCAAGAGAGTGAAGATTTTTATGTAGGCCATACGCTCGATACTGTCCTGCATTCTCTGCTGAGCCAGGTCAGGCTGGAACTCAGTTATGCCTCGCGTTATCACGAAGAAGAAGGCCTGCATATCGATGACCGTGCCTTGACGATAGTGCGTGAATTTTCCCGCGCCTTGCCCGGCATACGTTCACTGCTGGACAGTGATGTCATCTCGGCCTATCAGGGTGACCCGGCGGCGCGTACTGTGGATGAGGTCTTGCTATGCTACCCCGGCATACTGGCGATGATACATCACCGCATTGCCCATCAACTTTATCAGCTAGGTGTGCCGCTGCTGGCGCGCATTGTTGCCGAGATTGCGCATGGTCAGACTGGTATAGATATCCACCCCGGTGCCAGCATAGGCGCAGGTTTTTTCATCGATCACGGTACTGGTGTGGTGATAGGTGAGACCGCCGTCATAGGCCAGCGTGTGCGTATTTACCAGGCCGTTACGCTGGGTGCAAAACGCTTTCCCAGCGATGATGATGGCAAGCTGCAAAAAGGCTTGCCGCGCCATCCCATTGTTGAAGATGATGTGGTGATCTATGCCGGTGCTACGGTATTGGGCCGCGTCACCATAGGCCGTGGTGCCATCGTTGGCGGCAATGTCTGGGTCACCAGCGATGTGGAGGCAGGCAGCCATGTCAGCCAGGCCAGTTTGCGGCACGAACAGCAAAATCCCGTTTCTTTGGTTTGAATAAGTGAGCTTCAAACAAACAGCCGTGAACTACATGACACGGCTGCTTATCCCCGCACGCCTGTTCATGTTTATTTTTTCGATACACAGCCTTTTTTGGAGCAAAGTAATGACAGATGTAAGTAATGAAGTAACTGCAGGTAATTTCGCCCTCAGCGATAATGCCGCCAGGCAGTTAGCGAATGCGACCAAGACCGTTCCGCAGTTATCCACCATCTCGCCACGCTGGCTGGTGCATCTGCTGCAATGGTTGCCGGTAGAGGCAGGTATCTACCGCCTCAACAAGGTGAAAAATCCCAAGGATGTGCGGGTAGCTTGCTCGCAGCGCGATGAATCTGAATTACCGCAAACCTTTGTCGATTATGACGAACAACCACGCGAGTATTTCCTCAATGCAGTAGCTACCGTGCTGGATGTGCATACCCGTATCTCTGATCTGTACAGCAGCCCGCATGATCAGATCAAGGAGCAATTGCGCCTGACGGTAGAAACCATCAAGGAACGTCAGGAAAGCGAACTCATCAATAATCCTGATTATGGTCTGCTGGCAAATGTGCATGACGATCAGCGTATCTCTACATTGACAGGTGCACCTACACCGGATGACCTTGATGACTTGCTGACCAAGGTCTGGAAAGAACCTGGCTTCTTCCTCGCCCATCCATTGGCGATTGCCGCTTTTGGCCGTGAATGCACACGCCGCGGTGTGCCACCGCCGACAGTCAGCCTGTTTGGCTCACAATTCCTGACCTGGCGCGGTGTGCCACTGGTGCCGTCTGACAAATTGCCTATTGAAGATGGCAAGACAAAAATCATCCTGTTGCGCGTTGGTGAAAAACGCCAGGGTGTGGTTGGCTTGTTCCAGCCTGGCCTGGCGGGTGAACAAAGCCCTGGTTTGTCCGTGCGCTTCATGGGCATCAACCGCAATGCGATTGCCTCTTACCTTATTTCTCTGTACTGCTCGCTGGCAGTGCTGACAGATGATGCAGTGGCTGTTCTCGATGACGTAGAGCTAGGTAAATATCATGACTATCCTGACACCTACAAATAATACTGGCGCGGCAAATTCGGGTTTGCCAGATGAAGCCGCACTGAACCGCATGGCATCAGAATTTTTTGCCCTCGTGCCAGGTGCGGCGCAAGCGGCTGCGCAATTCATGCCGGGCTTTAGCCAGGGCAATACACCCGAAGCGCCACCGTCGGCGCGCATTCCTGTGCACGATAGCAGTTCGGCACAAAGCAAGCCTTCTGTCTCTGCCAGTGGCGTGCCACAAAATGCTGGTAGCAGCGTTGTACCATCACGCCCGCAAGCGGGTGGTGCCAGTTCCAGCACGCCCTATTATTTTGTCGGGCAAGAGCATGGCTATCCCATTGCTGACAATAGTCTGGACAGCCTGGCAGCTCAAGGTACAGGTAAACAATCTGGTGCGAGTGCTTTCAACGTTCCTGGGCAAGAGCAATTGCAGCGCATACTGGGTGAACTATATCCAGCCACGCCGGCCACGTCTGCGTCTGCACAGCAAGCCGGTGGCAGTGCTACACAGCCAGCGTATTATTTCCAGCAAGGCGAGCAAGACTATTGGGATCAGGCACCTCGAGCCGCTAATCCATCCTTGGCAGCCCCCTTCGACATCAATGCCGTACGCAGGGATTTCCCTATCCTGGCTGAACGTGTCAATGGCAAGCAACTGGTGTGGTTTGATAATGCGGCCACGACGCACAAGCCAAAGGCTGTGATAGACCGTATCGGTTATTTCTATGAGCATGAGAATTCAAATATACACAGAGCGGCGCATGAACTGGCTGCACGTGCCAGCGATGCTTATGAGTCTGCACGTAAAAAGGTAGCCAAATTTCTTGGAGCTGCCTCTGAACAAGAAATCATCTTCGTGCGTGGCGCGACTGAAGGCATCAATCTGATCGCGCAAACCTTTGGCAAGAAGTTTATAGGCGCAGGTGATGAGATCATCGTCTCTGAGCTGGAACATCATGCCAATATCGTGCCCTGGCAACAACTGGCGGCTGAAAAGGGCGCAGTCATACGCGTGATTCCTGTGGATGACAGTGGCCAGGTCTTGCTTGATGAGTACCGCAAGCTCCTGAACAGCAAGACCCGTCTGGTGGCGGTAACCCAAGTGTCAAATGCCCTGGGTACCATCGCCCCGGTGCATGAGATCACGGCCCTGGCCCATGCGGCCGGTGCCCGCGTACTGATAGACGGGGCGCAAGCTGTCTCACATCTGCGCGTGAATGTGCAGGCGCTGGATGCTGATTTTTATGTCTTCTCCGGCCACAAGATATTTGGCCCGACTGGCATAGGCGTGGTGTATGGCAAGAAGGCCTTGCTGGAGCAACTGCCACCCTGGCAGGGTGGCGGTAATATGATTGCAGATGTGACTTTCGAGCACACCCGTTATCAGCCAGCACCAGCACGCTTTGAGGCGGGTACAGGTAATATTGCTGATGCAGTCGGCCTTGGCGCAGCGCTGGATTATGTCGAGCGCATAGGCCTGGAAAATATCGCCCTGTATGAACATGCCTTGCTGGAGTATGCAACGCATGGGTTGAAGAGCATACCAGGTGTACGCCTGGTCGGTACTGCGCATCAAAAAGCCAGTGTCGCGTCTTTTGTGCTGGCAGGATATGAAACGGCAGAAGTAGGCAAGGCGCTCAATGAAGAAGGAATTGCAGTACGTTCCGGCCATCATTGCGCCCAACCCATCTTGCGTCGCTTTGGTCTGGAAGCAACGGTAAGGCCTTCATTTGCTTTCTACAATACTTGTGAAGAGATAGACCGTTTGCTGGCTGTGGTGCGCAGGCTGGCGAATAATCGCAAGTGAAATTAGCAAGTGAGGTAATTTGATTTAATGCATCATCTGCCCGTTAGAAATAACGGGCAGTTTTTTTACTTCTTTATTATTTCTGTACCGCTTTCAACACAAACTCACTGGTGTCACGCAATACCGCCTTAACGTTCGCTGGCTTGTCCATCATGCGCGACAGTAACAAGCCACCTATCAGCGAAGACAAAACGCCGTGCGCGGTAGCTGCATCATCCTTTGCCCCTGAGCGTCGCAATTGTTGGCTGATGATAGCTAATAGCTGATCAACCCCTTGCGCCATCACTTCCTTGCTGGCTGCCTCGCCGCGTGCCGCTTCTGCCCCCAGTGCCGCAATCGCACAACCATGGCCCGGATGTTCACTATGCGCCCGGCTCAGGTAGCTATGCACCAGGCTGGCGATGGCTTCTTCGTCACTGACCAGTTCTGTCTTGCGCAGCAGTTCTGTGCGGGTACTTTCCAGCGCGGTACTACAGGCTTCGGCAATCAGGGCTTCTTTGGATTCGAAGTGCTTGTAAAAACCGCCATGCGTGAGTCCGGCTTCTTTCATCAGGTCGGCCACACCTATGCCATTGATGCCATGTTCACGATACAGGCGGGCAGCGGTTTCTACTATGCGCTCGCGGGTTTGCGCGGCTTGTTCGCGAGTAGTTCTCATTGCTTTATTCCTCAAAAATCTGTCAGTCAAAGTTCTCTTTTTAGAAAGAAAGACTACTGTTTTTAATCAAGTTTGACACGAATCTCTATTTTAGATGATAATCAACATCCATTGGATTATATTCGTCATCTAATTTCGGGGGCAGTATGAATACACCAGCCAGAGCAGTCAATAATGCAACAAATAACGCAACAACCTCTCCCATCATGGACATGATCTTGCAGGCATTCACCCGGCCACAAAGGCAGGCAGAAACTGAAGATGATAAAAAGGCACTGGCGCATGCCCGATCCGTCAGCATTCCTTATGCCGGGCTGGAATTGGCTACCTGGACCTGGGGGCAGGGGCCGCAAGTTCTGCTGCTGCATGGCTGGGAAAGCCGCGCCAGCCACATGGCAAGCTTTGTCGCCCCCTTGCTGCAGGCAGGCTTTAGTGTGACGGCGCTGGATGCACCCGCACACGGTGCCTCGCAAGGTGAAACGACCAATGTGCTCGACTATGGCAAGGCCGTTGTCGCTGTAGCAAAACATCTGGGGCCGCTGACGGCGACTATTGCCCATTCAGTAGGCTCAGCCGCCAGCCTGTATGCGTTTGCGCAAGGCGTACAAGTCAGAGCCAGTGTGCATCTGTGCGGCCCTGCTTCGCTGACACGCGTATTCCAGCATGCGGCCAGGGCAGGTGGTCTGGATGAAGCGGCCAGGCAGCAGTTAGAAGAGATGCTGGCAAACCGCATAGGCGCGCCGCTGTCATCCATGGATTTGTCGCAGCTACAGCATGGCATGCGTCACCCCGCCCTGATCATGCATGATCCTGAAGACAAAGAAATGCCCTATTCAGAAAGCCAGGCCTTAGTCGATGCCTGGCCGCAAGCCAGTCTTGTGGCAAGCGCCGGAACCGGGCACCGGCGTATCTTGCGCACGCCAGAGATACATACGACAGCAGTGCGCTTCCTTATTGAAGGAGTCGCCGCCGCCCTGGTTGGAAAAATTGCAGAGTCTGAGAAGACAGGAGAAACATCATGAAAAACCTCAGCCCCTGGCCAACCTTCGCCCTGGCCAGCGTTGCCGTATTTCTGGTGTCACTGGATGCCACCATAGGCTTTGCTGTTTTCCCTGCCTTGCGCCATGCCTTTCCGGATGTCAGTCCCAGTGAGCTGTCCTGGGTGTTGAACGCCTATACCATTGTCTATGCTGCATTGCTCGTGCCGGCTGGTCGCCTGGCAGATTTATTGGGGCGCAAACGTTTATTCATCATTGGCGTAGGCGTGTTCTCCCTGGCATCCGGTTTGTGCGGTGTGGCTGGCAGCACTGGCATGCTGATCCTTTTCCGTGTCTTGCAAGCTGTTGGTGCGGCCTTGCTGACGCCTACTTCTCTGGCTTTGGTATTGCAGGCTTTTCCTATCGAGAAGCGTGCCATCGCCGTCAGTTTGTGGGGGGCGGTTGCTGCGCTGGCGGCGGCAGTCGGGCCCAGTGTAGGTGCGCTCATCATAGAGAGCATCAACTGGCAATGGGCATTTTTGATCAACGTACCCATAGGTATCATCGCCATGATCAGGGCAGCGTTAAGTCTGTCAGAATCGCGTAACCTGGAAACCGGCCATCGCTTTGACTGGCCAGGTGTGTTCTTGCTCATTGCAGGCAGTGGCTTGCTGATACTGGGCATAGTCCAGTCTGACAGCTGGGGCTGGCTGGCACCATCTACTCTCGCCACCATTAGCGCTGGCGTAGCGATACTTCTTGTCTTTATTTTTTGGGCTAAAGGCAAGCCACATGCGGCAGTGGATTTGAGTTTGTTCGAAGACAGGAATTACCGCTTTGTGAATGCCGCCACCCTGGTATTTGGTGCAGCGTTTACTGCCATGTTTCTGAGCTTCTTTTTATTCATGGCCGCGATCTGGCATTATGGCCTGACCAAGGCTGGTTTTGGTATCACGCCCGGCCCTCTCATGGTTATGCCGGTAGCGATTATCTCTGGCCGTTATGTTGCGCGCTTTGGGCACAAACCTTTGCTAGTCGCAGGTGGATTGATCTACGCCCTGAGTGGCTTATGGTTTTATCTGAACACCAGCCCGACGGCCGATTATCTGACTGTCTGGCTACCAGGAATGCTGCTCAGTGGCATAGGTGTAGGCCTGGTGCTGCCATCGCTGTCAGGTGCTGCAGTGGCACGCCTGCCCGCCAAACGCTTTGGTGTGGGTAGTGCAGTGAACCAGGCTGTCCGCCAGTTTGGTTCTGCCCTGGGTGTGGCTTTCACAGTGACCATACTGGGTGGTCAGGTACAGAATCTACAGCAATTCCGCTATGTTTATCTCTTCCTGATTGCTGGTAGTGTATTGACTGCCTTGCTGAGCATGTTCATCAGGACGCACCCTGTGTCGATTCAGGAAGGTGGGGTCAAGGTAGCAACCGCAGCTTGATCTTGAGGCTATACTGCAAGAAAATCCTTATTTAATTCACGACTGACATGCACCATGGGAATGTCATTACCACTTTCCAGACTTGCTTTTCTTGACCAGCTCAGGGGCTTTGTTGCAGTAGGCCGCCATATGAGTATCACACTGGCGGCGGACGAACTGTGCCTGAGCCAGTCTGCAGTCAGTCGTCAGATACAGGCGCTCGAGCAGCAGCTAGGCCTTAGCTTGCTGGTACGTGGCTATCGCAGCATTGCGTTCACCGCCGAAGGTGAACGCCTGTTTCGCAGTGCAGACGCTGCCCTGCAGCAGTTGCAGGATATTGCTGGTGATATTCTTGCCCAGTCGCAGGCCAAACCAGTCAGGCCAGTCACCATCAGCGCCAGCATAGGCTTGACGGGTTTGTGGCTATTGCCCAGGTTGAATGCTTTCCAAAAACTTTACCCATCCATAGATGTGCGCATTTCAGCCAATAATAAAATCATAGACCAGAACAAGGATGGCATAGACCTGGCGCTACGTTATACCAATGCCAGATCCGTACCTGCAGATGCCATACGCCTGTTCGATGAAACCATCGTTCCTGTCGCGCATCCATCGCTGGGGATGAAGTACAAAAAGAATGGCAAGCTGGCACTGCAATGGCCGCTGCTGGAATTTGAAGAATCAAAAAAAGACTGGCTATCCTGGCATGACTGGCTCAGCAAAGAAGATATGCAGGCAGCCAGAGCACGCGGTATCCTGCATTTCAATCAATATGATCAATTGATACAGGCAGCAGTTGCTGGCCAGGGCATAGCACTGGGGCGGCGTGAATTGATACAGGACTTCATCGCCGATGGCAGGTTGATGGCACTGGCACCCGGCAAGAGTCAGGGTGAACATGGCTTCGCTTACTGGCTGCTGGTCTCGGACGCGGGGCTCAGCGTAGACGCTTTGCAAGTCAAAGACTGGTTACTCAGCGAGGCCAGCAAAACCAGGGCTCAGGCATCAGGATGAATCAATAAGTTATTGCAATAATTCATCGCAATAAGTCATTGCTATAGATTATTGCAAAAATGCAGGGCATCATCCAATCTGTCATTCCCCCAGAACATCTGCTCGCCAACAAAGAAAGTTGGTGCGCCAAATATGCCCTTGCTCATGGCCAGCTCAGTCTGCTTGCGCAGCTTCAGTTTATTTTCATCACTAAGCGCCTGCGCGATGATATCTGCTGCGGGCAAGCCCATATCATCTAATACCGCTGTCACCACTTCCCTGTTATCAATATCACGGTCATGCGCAAAATTCATTTGCATGATGCGGCGACAATATTCTGCCATCCAGCTTTGCTCTGCAGCCAGCACAGCCACTCTCAGCGGCAAGATGGCCGAGCGCGGGAAACTGCCAGGCTTTTTCCATGGCAACTCATACTTGCGGCATTGCCTTTCCATGTCCAGCCAGACATAGTCCCCCTTGGCTTTCTGCAATACAAAAGGTGAGGTGCTCCAGCCCAAAGTCTGGAAGATGGGGCCAAGCAAGAACGGTTGCCAGCGCACCCTGACACCTGCCCTGGCCGCATCCTGCTCTATGCGCATGACGCTCAGGTAACTGTAATTGCTGCCAAACTCAAACCAGAAATCAATGACAGGCATGGTTGTAATGGGCGTATCCATCATGATCTCCTTTTCAAAATGCCACCAGGCAGCGCAGCTCTATGCTTTCTCTTGGAGGCGCATCAATCGGTGCATGCGGGTGATCAAATGCAGCATGTGGTGTAAAGCGCGAGACGCCACTGAACTGGCTGTCATACTGTTTGAAGATCAGTGCCTCATGCGGCTGCATTTCAGAGAAGTAAGACCAGCGATGCCTGGGGGAAAATCTGGACAAATAAATTTCACCAGTGCGCTCAGGGTATTTGACATCGCAAGCCAGCAAGTGAGATTGCCTGACCGTGCGTGCATCGCACACTGCCAGCGGCGTATCGAGCACGGTATTGTAGGTAGGACGCCAGATATTGATGATGCAATAGCGTCGTATTTGTGCCATCACTTCCATGTTCCTGATGACCAGGGCCAGACGCTTTTGCCCGGAATGCTCGGTATAGTCATTATGTATGCGGCCATTGGCTGCCGCCAGACCATTTTCTGCGCGCTTGCCGAAAGACAAAGTGGCTTGTCTGGGTTCGCGTCGCCGTACCAGGTGATCGAAGACGTAAGCCTGCCTGCCACCCGTGACAGCCAGCGCCAGTTCACGCGCTTCTTGATAATAGTCGGACCTGACTTCTTCATGATCCATGAAGTTCTTGACTGAGGTAGGCGCATCCCACAATTCAAAACCCTCACGTTCAAGCTGAGGTTCTTGCTCAGCCTGCCTTGCGTCATGTATCGCTACTTCACGCAAATCATAAGTGGCGTTTTCCCAGGGCGTGCCTGTGGGTGGTTCAAAAGTATAGCTGACGGGCCGCTGCTCGCCAGGCAAGACATAGCTCATGGGAGCCAGTACATAGTTGCTACCCTGCATGGCGATTGCCAGCGAAGATTCGTGTTGATGCTCAGTGATGATATCCATATTGCCTCCGGCCATATTGCGACGAAGCTGCGCTCCCGGATGGTAAGTTCAGGGCTGTCGTCTATGGATATTTAAACGGATGCTGAGACGGCATTCAAACGACATTTTTGCGTAATTCGCATGCGTGCAGCGCATGCGAATGTGCATTTCAATGTATGTTTTCAGCGAGCAGTCTGTGCCTGACTTCCATCAGCGCAAAGCCCAGCAAATTCAAGCCTGGCCAGAGATGCGGATTATTGCAGTCTGGATGGTTTTGCGCCAAACCTGTACCCCAGATTTGGTCGAGCGGGCTGGCTTCGACGATGATCTTGTCTGCGGTGCCGAGCAGATACTGTGCGAGTTTCTGGTTTTGCGAAAATTTCGCATAATTTCCATCAACCACAATCTGCAAGCGATGTTCTGCCCATGTCGATTCATCATAATTTTTCACCTTCCTTCCCAGGCGCTTCACCATGTCAGGATCGCTGGTCGCCAGTATTTCCCTGAGCACGATCTGGTCGTCAAACAATCTTGCCTTGCCAGCCATCATATAATGTTCTGCCGTAGGGTAAGTGATGCCGTTGACCTGAAACGGCGCAACAAACCATTGACTGAAGCAGGCCTTGTCGGGCTGCAAGCCGCCTTGCTTGTGTCCCCAGAAGTGCAGGTAGTTAAACTGCTTTCCTTCATCTATTTTCTTAAGCAATTCTCTCAGTGTTCTCATGTTTTTTCTCGTTTTCTACAGGCCAGGCCATTACCCAAGCGTGTTGCTCTGAGGTTTGTGGCGTATCTGGCCAGCAGTTTTTCTTTTCCATCTGTTGCCATAGCTGCGCCAATTCTGTCAGGCCTGCTTTGGCATCCAGATGCTCTTCACTCAGATAACATCCTATGACAGTGCCAGTACGGCCTATACCACCAAAACAATGCACATATACGGTATGCTGATTCGCCAGCGCTTCACGTAAAGACTGCAAGATATCCTGCATCAACTTTTCTGAGGATGGGGTGTTGCGGTCTGGTATGGCAAAGCGGTGATGCTGTACTTGCGCACCGCGTTTTGCAGCCAGTTTCTTCAGCAGTCTTGCATAAGGATGCAATTCATTTTCTTCTGTCAGGTCGATGAAATAATCGACACCACAATCAAGAAATTTCTCCAGTTTTATTGCTGCACTTGCGTCATCCAGAGCACCGGGATATTCGCCCGCCAGCAATTGTCCTGGTCTTACCCAGTAAGTATTATGATTTGGTCGCTTACTTGTCATCTATCATCCTGATCAAATATTTTGATGGTACATTGTCACATAGCCATACACCGTTCGCCGATACAAAAAACTGGAAGCCGTCAGCATGCATTTGTTGTGCCATGACCTGCAAGATAACTGGTGCGCCATGCCTTGCACCTACGGTGCGCGCGGTTGCTATGGTAGTCGACAAATGCACATGATGGCGTGAACCAGGACGCAAGCCTTCTTTCATGATGGAGGCGATGAAGCGGCTGGCCGTGCCGTGATACAAAACATCAGGCGGTACGGTTACAGGCAGGGCCAGATCGACCTTGACTGAATGCCCCTGGTTGGCACGGATACGCAAACCATCTTCACTGATGCCGAAACGCTGTTTGTCAGAAGAGCGCACGGCCTCGTGCAAGTCTTCCAGCCTGAAGCGTTTGCCATGCTTCGCGGCCTGACTCATTAAACCGCTTATTTCTGTCCAGCCTTGTTCATCCAGTTTGATGCCTATGGAATCAGGCTGGTGACGCAGCACATAGCTGAGGAATTTGCTGAAACTTTTATCTTTATTATTCATTCTATTTTCTTCTTTTTATTGATTACTTGTATTATTTTTAAATCTTGTTTCGAAAGCCTGGAAGCTTCCAGTGTTTTTCTTGTCCAGTACGGCAAATGCTATCTTCTTGAACGCACCGTGGAAAACTGATCCGGGTGACAAGGCTTGCAAGAAGTAATTGGCGACATCCCTCGGGTCATTGCCAAATACTCCGCAGCCCCAGGCACCAAGTACCAGGTGTTGATGCCCATGCTGTAGCGCCAACGCCAATACCAGATTGACTCTGTTCAGCATTATGCTAGCCACTTCATTGACGCGGTCAGGGTCATTCTTTTTTAATGCACCCAGATTGACAGCAGGTGCCGTGATAAAGGACGTGCGATAGAAATGATCCAGCAAGGTATACTCATCATCCCTGAAGACAGGTACATCTGGTGAATAAATCATGTCATCGCTATACAGACAGGATTGCAAGGCACGGTTCTTTTCATACATGGCAGTCATCTGCGCAATGCAGGGATACAAGCCTGAAGACTTCGCCAGATTTTCTTCCTGTGCTTCTGAACCACCCATGAAGCCACCACCAGGATTTTTTGCCGAAGCAAAATTCAGGCAAAGAGGGCGCGCACCATCTTCTGATGCCATGCGCTTGGCTACTGTCAGGCAGCCTTCATTGCTGACGCTGATTGCGGTATCAAATCTTTCGCCAACTGAAAGCGCAAGCAATATTTGCTGTAATTCTTCCGGCAAATAATGGACAGATGCATTTTTCGCTGCCGTCAAACTGTCCTGTATGCTGACTTTTTCGCCATGCTGATTCATGTAGTTGCCACGTGCCAGTATTGCCAAAGTTTCCTGGGCAATATCAGCTCTTTGTTTTCTATTGATGACTGTAGTTTGCATTGTTTTTCTCTATCTTATTATTGTTGGCAAGCATAAGGATCTCTCGCATAAGCGAACTATAAACTATCTTAGTGAATTAAATCAACTAAGATAGTTTCGTAAATTAACTAAGATCATGATGCTTGTTGTTTTCTTGCAAGGACAAACGGCAGTGATTGCTGATGAATGCCATACAAATAATGCTGAATAGCAAGTTGATAGTGCAATTTATTGCAGGGCCAGGTTTTACGGGAGCTAAATTTGCAAGACTTTGTAAGTATAGCTATGGAAGAGCGATGCAAGGGGATAAGGATTTTTTATGCTAAGTTATTGAAAATAAATAGTTTATCCGGGAGTTTTGGATATTTTTGCATAGTGATACAAAATATGCGCCAACTTAGTTGCGAAAAGTAACTAAGTATCCTAGAATAGAATCAGCTTCACAAGAAAAGGAAATATCATGAAACGTAATTTGCAAGTCCTCATCATTGATCCGCAAAATGATTTCTGTGATTTGCCACCTGCTTATCTGGCACGAGATGTACATAATGCAGAAGCATTATCGCCAGCCCTGCCTGTGCCAGGTGCCCATGCCGATATGTTGCGCGTGGCTGAACTGATCAATAAAGGTGCAGATGGCATCACAGGCATCAGCATCACCCTGGATGCTCACCATCGCTATGATATCGCTCAACCTACATTCTGGAAGACAGGTCAGGGTGCAACAGTGACGCCCTTCACTGCTATATCCGCGGCGGCAGTGCGCGCTGGCGAATACCAGCCACGCCAGCCTGAGGCTTTGCCACGTGCCCTGGCCTACCTGGATGCACTGGAAGCAGAAGGTCGTTATCAACTCATGATATGGCCAGTGCATTGCGAAATTGGTTCATGGGGTCAGAATGTGCATGCCGATGTGCGTGCAGCCTATAATGCCTGGGAAGAAAAACAGCTAGGCGTGGTCACGAAGATCAACAAGGGTTCCAACCCATGGACTGAGCATTACTCTGCAGTCAAGGCAGAAGTGCCGGATGAAAGCGACCCGGACACACAACTGAACCAGGAATTGATTACGGAACTGAGCAAAGCTGACCGCGTGTATATTACTGGTGAAGCAGGCAGCCATTGTGTAAAAGCGACTACTGAACATCTGGTGGAAAATTTCGCCACAGCCGATTTACACAAACTGGTGTTGGTAACTGATTGCATGAGTGCCGTCACGGGTTTTGATGCACAGTTTGAAGGCTTTGTACGCGACATGGCTGCCAAAGGTGTGCAGATTGCTAAGATGGCAGATGTATTGCCTGAGTTGCTGGAGAATGCCTGATATCTGTCAGGTGATAATTGTCAGGTGATAATTGTCAGGTGAGATTCATCAGGTAGTACTTGTCAGGTAATACTGGAAAAGAAAAATATGAAACCCGTAGTTCAAAGTTTGCTGGAAACTGATTTATACAAATTCACCATGTGGCAGGCCCTGCTACATAGTCATCCAAATGCCCAGACCGAATATGCTTTCGTTTGCCGCAACTCCACTGCTTATCCACTGGCAGAACTGAAGGCTGACGTCGAACGTGAAATTGATCACTTGTGTGCACTGAATTTTACTGAAGATGAACTCGACTACCTGCGCTCATTGCGTTTCATCAAAAGCGACTTCACTGACTTTTTAACAGTTTTTCATTTCCAGCGTAAATTCATCAAGATCAGTATCGTTGGTGATGATTTACAGATCGTAGCAACTGGCCCGCAAGTGCATGTCATGGGCTTTGAGATTTTTGTACTGCATATCGTCAATGAATTATATTTTCGCCGCTTGCAAACAGAAGATACACTGCCTGAAGGCAGGCGCAGGCTGGCAGCCAAGATAGAGCAAATCCGTGCATTTGGAAAAGAAGCGCCAAAAGCGCATCCCTTTGAATTTTTTGATTTTGGCTTACGCAGGCGTTTTTCAGGCGACTGGCATGAGGAAGTCGTCGCCACACTGGCGCGTGAAGTACCGCAATTTTTCAAGGGCACATCGAATGTCTACCTGGCCAGGAAATACAAGCTCGTACCCATAGGCACCATGGCCCATGAATACCTGCAGTCTTACCAATCCTTTGGCGTGCGTTTGCGTGATTTCCAGAAAGCGGCACTGGAAGACTGGGTGCAAGAATACCGCGGTGACCTCGGTACCGCCCTGACCGACGTGGTTGGCATGGATGCTTTCCTGTCTGACTTTGATCTTTACTTCGCCAAACTGTTTGATGGCTTACGTCATGATTCTGGCGACCCGGTGGTATGGGGCGAAAAAGCCCTGGCGCATTATGCCAAGTTACGCATAGATACCCATACCAAGCGTCTAGTGTTTTCAGATGGACTGAACCTGGAAACTGCCTTCAGTCTGTATCGCCATTTTGCTGACCGTACCATGACAGGTTTTGGCATAGGCACTAATCTGACGAATGACACTGGCATCAAGGCGCTCAATATCGTCATGAAACTCAAGTCCTGCAATGGCCAGCCTGTCGCCAAATTGTCTGACTCTGCGGGCAAGACCTTGTGTACGGATGAAACCTTCCTCGCTTATATGCGCCAGGTTTTCAATCATCCCCTTATGTAAACAAAGCTGAACTCAGGATTTTCAACATGTTGAAACTGGCAGTAGCACAATTAAATTATATGGTGGGTGATTTCGCTGGCAATTGTGCCGCCATCATCAGCCATATGCAAAAAGCTGCGGCGGCAAGCGCCGATGTCGCGGTATTCAGCGAACTCTGCGTCTGTGGTTATTACCCTGGCGACCTGCTCGAAGACAGTGCTTTTCTGGGCAAGGCAGAGCAGGCATTGGCGAATATCATGCAGGCTTCACGAGACTACCCCAGTCTCGTCAGCGTGATAGGCACAGTACGTTCAAATAAAGGACAAGGCAAGGCCCTGCATAATGCCTTGCTGGCGATACGTAATGGCGAAGTCGTTGCGGAGTACTACAAGCAATTGCTGCCCACTTACGGCATCTTCGATGAGCGCCGTCATTTTGAACCCGGCCAGCAGGTTGCCAGCACACTGGATGTGGCCGGACATAAGCTGGGCTTCATGGTTTGTGAAGATGGCTGGAATGATGAAGAGCATGATTACCAGGTCAATCCTTTCAATGCCCTGACTGCTGCGAAGGTGGACCTGATCATCAGCATCAATGCCAGCCCTTCGGATATAGGCAAGCGCCAGCAAAGACATGCCATGTTTGCCAAGGCGGCAGCCCATCATCAATTGCCCTTGTTGTATGTGAACCAGGTTGGCGGGCAAGATCAACTGGTGTTTGATGGTGCTTCCTTTGCGGTCACACCTGATCATGGAGTGACTTTTGAAGCAGCGCGCTTTGAAGAAGATTTTCAATTGCTGGGATTTGCAAACAAGCAGTTCACTGCGATAGATGGCGCTGCATTAGTCAAACCGGACAGCACAGGTTTGTCAGTGCCAGAATTCACACGTCGCCAGATCGTGCTTGGTCTGCAAGACTATGCGCGCCGTTGCGGTTTTAAACAGGTAGTGGTTGGCTCTTCTGGGGGTATTGATTCGGCTTTGACCATCGCATTGGCAGTGCAGGCACTGGGTGCAGAAAACGTCATCGCCATTACTATGCCATCGGCCTACTCAAGTACAGGTTCGGTGTCTGACTCTGTCAAATTATGCGACAACCTGCAAGTCAAGCTGCATACCCATCCCATACTGAGTCTGGTGGAGCAGTATGCGCTAGGTTTTGAAGAAGCATTCGCATCACCCTTGCATGGTCTGACACAAGAGAATTTGCAGGCACGCATACGTGGCACCATCCTCATGGAATACTCGAATGCCTTTGGTGCGCTGTTACTGACGACTGGTAACAAGAGTGAAATATCGGTCGGTTACTGTACCCTGTATGGGGATACCAATGGTGGGCTGGGTTTGATTGGCGACCTGTACAAGACTGAAGTCTATGCCCTGTCGCACCATGTCAACAACGTAGCCGGGCGTGAAATCATCCCGCAAGATGTGCTGACCAAACCACCGTCAGCAGAGCTCGCGCCTGATCAGCTTGATACTGATAGCCTGCCACCGTATGATGAACTCGATGAAATGCTGAAATGGCATATAGAAGGCAAGCGCCTGCCAGCCCATGAATTTGCCAAAGCCCAGGCTTTTGTAGAGCAACTGCAAAAGACCGAAGCTGGGCAAAAAAGCCTGAGCCGCATCATAGGTATGGTGGCGCGCAATGAATACAAGCGCCGCCAGGCACCGCCCATTATCCGCGTGCGCGCCCGTGCATTTGGTAGTGGACGCCAGATGCCGATTGCGGCAAAGTATTGAAATCCAGAAGATCAAGTTCAACCTTTACCATTATTAGAAGTCATCCATGCAAATCGACGTTGCAGTATTAATAGGACGCTTTCAACCTTTTCATAACGGCCATGCCACGCTCCTGCAACTGGCACTGGAAACTGCGGAAGAAGTAGTCGTGATATTGGGTTCATCTTTCCATGCGCGCAGTACCAAGAACCCCTTCACCTGGCAAGAACGGGCAGACATGATCAATGCCACCCTGTCACCCGCAGACCGGGATAGGGTATCGTACATCGCCGTGCGTGATTACTACGATGATGCACGCTGGTCAGCAGCCATACGCGGCAAGGTCGAAAGACATTTTCCCTATGCAAAGCGAATCGCCCTGATAGGCCATTTCAAAGACGCATCCAGTTATTACCTGAACCGTTTCCCGCAATGGCAGTTGGTCGCGGCTGAACAATTATTGGCGATAGATGCCACTGTCATACGCAGGGTCTTGTTTGAAGCCGAAGACATGCGCGTTTCACTAGATGTGATCGCCCATTACCTGCCAATGAGCATACGGCAATATTTGAAGGCCTGGAGTATCTTGCCGCACTATGCCGTACTGGTGAAAGAACATGCGCAATTGCTGGCCTACCATGAATCATGGAAGCCAGCCCCCTATGCGCCCATGTTTGTGACCCTGGATGCTGTGGTCAAGGCAGCAGGGCATGTCTTGCTGGTGCAGCGCGGTGGCTTCCCAGGCAAAGGATTGTGGGCATTGCCAGGAGGTTTCCTGGATCAGAATGAAAGACTGTTCCAGGGTGCGATACGCGAATTGTTTGAAGAAACCAATCTGGCCGTACTGGCATCTACCCTTGAGCATTCGCTGGTAGACGTGAAGGTATTTGATCACCCAGGCCGCAGCTTGCGTGGCCGCACCATTACCCATGCCCACTTCTTTGATTTGCAGACCGAGCACTTGCCCGATATTCGTGCAGCAGATGATGCGGCACAGGCGGCCTGGGTCAGTATAGAAAAGCTGGAAGGCATGGAGGAAATGTTCTTTGATGATCATTTCCACATCCTCGATCAATTTCTCAATCTGACTGCCAGCGAGAACTGAGACAACTGTTGACAGCCTGCGATGGGATTCATTGCGGGCTGATTTGGTCATCACTGCTTTATCTTAACGACGTTCTGTCGTATCAGTTTAGCGTTGCTGGGATCAAAATATGCTTCGACCAAATCACCGTCACGGTTGCTGCCATAAATTTCGTAGCAACTTTCATAGGATATTTTCACTTTTTCAAACTGGTATCCACGATGCCTGGCCAGTAAAGCCATTTCTTCCTGGCTTAGCCATTCTGACTTTTTCAGTGTCGTGCATCCCTTGTCATTTGCCAAAATTTTGGGAATAGTGACCACTTTTTTTGAATTACTGCCTACAGATTGTTGTACTTGTGGAACCGATGTTTCTGCTTTGTTTTGTGCTTGCAAACTGATGGAGCAGGCACATGTTGCGAGAAAAAGAAAGTGACGTGCGTAATTCATCGCGCTCTCCAGCTTGTTGATGCGGAAGTAAGGTTCAGTTTGGAGTAGGTATGCTCAATGTTACTTTTAGTCCCCCCAATTTTTCTGAACGTACAGCTTGCAAGTCCATGTGGTGAGCCTTAGCAATTCTTTTTGCAATTGACCAGCCCAAGCCGCTGCCACTTTCTGCATTGCTTTGAATACGAAAAAAACGTTCACCCAACCTGGCGATATCTTGGTCTGACAGTCCATTTCCACTATCTTCAATCGTCAAGATATATAAGCTATTGATGTAGCTCAAGTGAATCAATATTTCTGCTGCCTCTGGACTGTAGCGGACGGCATTGTCGATCAAGTTCCGAACAAGTACGCCCATCAAGATTTCATTGCCATTAATGGAACAATGACAGTCCATATCCAGCTCCATTTTTTGATTCTTGCTAATGGCTTTGGGGGCAATATCTGCTAATTGCTTTCGTATCGTGGCTGACATGTCGAAGATCGAGAATTTGGCCTCAGCGTTGTTTTCCAGGCGGGATAAAGTCAGTAATTGCTCAATCAATCTGGATGTCCTGTCACAGGCTTCCAAAGTGTTTTTCAATGCGTGCTGGCGTTTTATTTCATCATGTTCTGCCATTGCTACCTGCGCTTGAGTACGCAGGGCGGCAAGTGGGGTGCGCAGTTCGTGAGCCGCGTCTGCAGTGAATCTTCTTTCTGATTCCATCAGGCCTGCAATACGCACCAACAGGCCATTCAATGCTTGAATAACAGTTTGAGTTTCTTTACTTGTCCCATCCATCTTGATTGGATTAACTGCTGCAGGCTGGCGCTGTTCAAGCATCTCGCCTAATCTGGTGATGGGATTCATGCCTTTCCTCACAGCAAACCATAGTGCCAGTGCAAGTATCGGAAGCGCAATGACGAAAGGTAAAATCATGCTACGTAAAACGGCATACAGGATGGCAGTGCGCGCCTGAACCTCTTCTGCTACATAAACCTGTACATCTGCTTCAACGCCGATCGTTGAAAAAACGCGCCACTCGCGGTTCTTTATTTGAATGCTTGTAAATCCCGCTTTTAATTCCTTGCCATCGTCCAGAATCGGCGTGTCCGGTGCATTTGCCGAGCGCAAGCCAAGCCGCCCCCCATGAAAAACCTGATACATAACTTTAGGTGCATACTTGTGCAAAGTGCGTGGTTCCCTGGACTCTCCTTTTTCTATAATCTCGTGTACTTGATGTGTTGTGAGTAAGCTCGCAGCTTGTGCCAAATGTCCATCAAGCACTTCGTCCAGCTCATGCCTGGCATCGAACCAGGTCATGGCGGTCGCCAGCAACCAGATAGATGCGACCACTGTCAACGTCAGCACGAGTAGTCGATTTTGCAGGGAAGGGCGTGTATTCATGATGTCCTACCCTCCTTTGGGAGCATGTAACCAACGCCACGCACGGTCAATATTGATGTCGCCCCCAGTTTCTTTCGGAGGTTGTGAATATGGACCTCAATGGCATTGCTATCCACCTCTTGCCCCCAACTATACAAATGCTGCTCGATTTGTTCACGTGAAAGCACACGGTCGGGATTTAGCATGAAGGTCTGTAAGAGGTCGAATTCTCGCGTCGAGACTTCCACAATGCAGCCTGCTTGCTTTACCGAGCGAGCTCCAGGATCGAGCAAAATATCTTGTGCTTCCAGGTTTTCATTTGGTTGCCCATGGGCACGCCGGATCAGCGCACGTAACCTTGCTGCAAGTTCATTCAGATCAACCGGTTTAATGACATAATCATCGGCACCTTGATCCAGCCCCCGAATTCTGTCGGCAACGGCGTCCCGTGCAGTCAATATCAATACCGGGCAACTTACTTCCGCTTTGCGTATGCTGGCAAGTACGTCCAGCCCATTCTTGCGCGGCATTCCAAGATCAAGTACTGCAGCGGCATACACCAGACTACGTAATTCATATTCCGCTGCTTCACCGTCTCTGACCCAATCGACCTGAAAACCGAGTTGGCGCAAGCCTGCCTGCAAGCCATCGCCGAGTAGTGGGTCATCTTCTGCCAATAATATGCGCATACCAGTTCTCTATGGTCATAAAAATTTTGCCGGATTTAATCACCATCATGATCTTTATCCTTGTCAGTTCGTTCTTTGCTTGACTGCGTCATTTCAAGGTTTTGCGCAGAAGTCGCGGTACTCCACTGATAAATCCAGAAGCCGAGTACGGTCAATAACAATATTGCTGCGACTGAACGCCAGGTAGTGGGTATGGCTTGCTTTTGCTCACCCTGCTTGCGTCCGCCGATCATGCTGCGAACCAGATTTTCCCGATGTAAATAACTTGCGAGTAGAACACCGGCAATATGTATCCCAACCACTATCAGCATCATATTGGCAGCTATTTCATGCACCTCTTCCAGCCACTCACCACCCAGTTCATTGTAGTTGGCATAGCCCGATACAGTGACGATCAAGCCCAGGCACAGCATCGCGATAATCGCCATGGCACCGGCGGGGTTGTGTCCTGTGTAACGTGCTGGATGCCCCGAAATCATGCTACGCAAATAACGAATGACAGCTGCAGGAGAGCGTATAAATTCAGAGAAGCGGGCATACCTGCTACCGATGAAGCCCCACACCAGACGAAAGCAGATCAAGAATAGCATGGTGTACCCCATGCTGATGTGGAGCAAGCGCAAGGAATCTACTTCGGCTGTCACATATGCAACGGTAAAGCATATCGCCATCAGCCAGTGAGACAGTCGCACAGGTGCATCCCATATCTGGATCTTTTTTGTGGAACTCTCAGTGCGCTCAGCATCGCTCTGCGATGTGGATAAATCACTCATGTCAACCTCCTCGACGAAACCAGGGAATTTTCAAACTTGTAAGTCATGCATTTACCAGCGAGTCACGAAGAAACTGTATCGCTGGTCTGCGTGAGGCCGAATTGCCAGACCTACATCCAGGAAACCATGATGGGCTTCAATTCTTAAGATGGTCTTAAGCCACTACAGTTCGTAGAGTGAGAGATAAGAAAGGGGATATTTGTTGCCGGCTTGGTAGAGGCTTGCTGGAGATGAGGGGAGTTCGATAGTGCAGGTAAGGTTAAGCCAGTTGCGCTGCACTATCGCTTCTATACATTAAACTTATTTGTACTGTGGACCGGTCAGCAAGAAGCCACCACCCTGATAGATGGTCGTAATGTCGTCTTTTTCAGGATATTCACTGCTGTCAGGGAATAGATGAGTAAAGGCAGTAGAGCTATCTTTCGCTTGAAAACCCAGATGGGCAGCTTTTTTATTGTCCCACCATTTTCCCGGATTGTCAGATACACCAAAACTGATGGTGTGGCCAACACGCTGGGCAAAGACTGAGCAGCGCAACAATTCGAATAAATCGTCATAACTGAAATAAGTCACCATCATCCGGCGCGTTGTCGGCACTGGGAAGGAGGAGCCTATGCGTATGCATACGGTTTCTATACCAAAGCGGTCATAGTAATAACGCGACAATGATTCACCAAAACATTTGCTGATGCCATACATGCCATCAGGGCGGGTAGACATGTCGGCATCAATGTAATCGGTAGTGCGGTAATAACCGACGGCATGATTCGAGCTGGCAAAGATGACGCGCTTTACATGATGCTTGTGCACGGCTTCATAGATATTATAAGTACCCTGGATGTTTGCATGCATGATGGCTTCAAAATTGGCTTCAGTAGAAATGCCGCCAAAATGTAGCACCACATCTACACCTTCCATCAGCGCCAGCACGGCAGCTTTATCAGCCAGATCACATTGCACGATTTCTTCGCCTTCGCCTGTTGGACCCAAATCTGCAATGTCACTGAGGCGAACGATATTGGCCCATGCCTTAATGCGTTCACGCAAGACTTTACCAAGACCACCGGCAGCACCGGTCAGCAAGATACGGTTAAAAGGTTTTTCTATGTTAATGGTAGTCATGGGATTCTTTCTTTTCTATTGAATTCTTTGTGTGTGGCTAAGACCTGGCCATCAGGTAATCGGTGCCGGGTTAAACAAGACCAGGGCATTATGCAGTTTCCAGTGCTCGGCCCAGGTTTCCTTGCCACTGGCAACATCCAGCAGCATCTGGAATAATTCCCATCCTACATCGGCTATCGTGGCTTCGCCGCTGGCGATCTTGCCAGCATTGATATCCATGAGATCATGCCAGCGTCTTGCCAGGTCATTTCTGGTGGCGACCTTGATGACCGGGACGGCGGCCAGGCCATAGGGGGTGCCGCGTCCGGTGGTAAACACATGCAGGTTCATGCCTGCTGCCAGTTGCAAGGTGCCACAGACAAAATCGCTGGCAGGAGTCGCGGCATAGATCAAGCCTTTTTGCGTGAGTTTGTCGCCGGGCGACAAAACACCGGAAATGGTAGAGCTACCAGATTTGACAATGGAACCCATAGCCTTTTCAACGATATTCGACAGTCCGCCCTTTTTATTGCCCGGCGTGGTATTTGCGCTGCGGTCTACACCACCACGTTTCAGGTAATCGTCATACCAGGCCATTTCCCTGATCATGGCTTCTGCCACTTCAGCATTGGCGGCGCGTGAGGTCAACTGGTCTATGCCATCGCGCACTTCGGTCACTTCAGAAAACATCACCGTGGCACCAGCGCGCACCAGCAGATCTGTCGCAAAGCCAACTGCCGGGTTGGCCGTCACACCTGAGAATGCATCGCTGCCACCGCATTGCACACCCACTACCAGCTCCGACGCGGGGCAGGGCACGCGGCGCCGCTTGTCCAGTTCTGTCAGTTGTTTTTCTGCCGTGCTCAGGATGGAGGCAATCATGGAATTGAAGCCCACATGTGCCTGATCCTGCAAACATACCAGTGCAGGTTCGCCACTGCCTTCATCCCCTTTCTTGATCAGGATACTACCCTTGGGGAACAGGCGCGTTGGTTGTAGTTTTTCACAGCCCAGGCTGACCACCATGGCTTGACCGCCAAAATTGGGATTCAGGCTGATATTGCGCAACGTGCGTATGGGGATATTTGCATTTGGTGCATCGATGGCAACACCGCAACCATAAGTATGTTCCAGGCCAACCACATCATCGACATGTGGAAACCTGGGCAAGAGTTCTTCCTTGATGCGTTGCACCGCATGTTCAACCACGCCAGAGACGCATTGCACCGTCGTGGTGATTGCGAGGATATTGCGCGTGCCTACACTGCCATCGGCATTCCTGTAACCCATGAAAGTGTAGCCTTCCAGGGGAGTAGTGTCGGGTGCTGATAGCGTGGCGATGGGTAAGTCCAGCAATTCCCTGGCGGCTGGCATGCGTATCAGGGATTCTTCTACCCAGCTGCCTTGCGGGATGGAGCTCACTGCATAGCCTATCGTGACGTTATAGCGGGTAATCGCTGCACCCTCAGCAAGATCTTGCAATGCCAGCTTGTGTCCTTGTGGAACGTGCTCCAGCAATGTCAGCCCGCAGGGAAAGCGGGTTGCCGCAGGCAGGCCGCCATCATTGGCAACTATCGCCACATTGTCATTGGCATGCATGCGTATATAAAGCGGCAAGCTGGTGCTGGATATCGTCATTTTATTTTTCCCCTTCTCCGCTGCATGTGGCTGTTAGTGCAAAAAACAGACACATCAGTCCAATTATTTTTGTTGAAAAATCTGATTTTCACAAAATTGGTCTTACCAAAAAAAACTGGCATGAACATCTGGCATGAAAATGGATTTCACACTGGCACACGGCGCTTGTGCTGCATGAAAACCATTTCCCTCTATGAAAATCGCTTATTTCTACCGTCAGATTTCTCTTTTTTTACCAGTAGGGAAGGCAGAGTCCGCTATAATCCCTGAGGTATCATTTGTGGCGAGTATGCCACCAAAAAAAATATCTGGCTAGTCCACATTGCATATTTGGTCTGACCACATTAGAATGGCCTGACCGAATTGCTTTTATTAAGCTTTTCTATAAGTTGCAAATCATGATGAAAAAAAATATTGCGCAGAATGAAGCTTTGCCGCATGAGCCCAGGTTGTACCGGGTTGTGGCTGACAGGATCCAGGCACTGATTGCGGAAGAAAATATTGCCGCCGGAGAGCGCCTGCCATCTGAGCGTGATCTGGCAACCAAGCTCAGTGTCAGTCGTGCTTCCTTGCGTGAAGCCCTGATCGCACTGGAACTGGGTGGCCTGATTGAAGTGCGCGGTGGATCTGGCGTGTATGTCAGCGGCTTGCCGGAAGAGCAGGCAGATGTGCCAGAAGCCGGGCCTGGGCCGTTTGAAGTTTTGTCTGCGCGGCGATTGATTGAATCGGAAGTGGCGGCGATTGCAGCCAGGGTAGCAACCGATTCAGCCATTGATGAAATCTTGAAAGCCGTGCTGGAAATGGAAAAGCATCATGCAAATTATTCCAGCAATGAAAACGCTGACAGGAATTTTCATTTATCCATCGCCAGGGCTACAGGTAATAGTGCACTGGTGGGTACGGTGGAATACTTGTGGAATCAGCGGGGCCGTTTGTGGCATAAATTGAAGGAGCATTTCCAGACTGAAGACTTACGCCAGCAAACACTGACGGATCACCGCAACATACTGGAAGCAATTGCTTCTCATGATCCGGCTGCAGCGAGAAAGGCCATGCGCGCTCATCTTGAAAGAGTGACCAGGACTTTTTCGCGCGGATGAGCGGATAAGCGTATGAACGGATAAGCAGATAAGCAGGCAAAGGATCAGTCAACAAGCAAAGAATACATTTGCGGCTGTATCCCCGGAGCTGACAGCAGCCCTAAAATCGGATTTCTATCTTGACCGGCTGTGACCCCGGTGGGGCTTCTTGCGCCCATCTTCGTCGCAGTGGCACAGAGTACGCGAGGTGCTCCAACTAGTGACTTATGCAAAACAGCATAGGCACGAGAATTCCATGAAAAACAGGAGGAGACTGAATAATGAAAGACGATAAAAAATTCCCGAGGCCAGTATTTGTATTGTCATCCATCGCGCTAGCAGTATTGGCGGTAGTGAATCAGGCACAGGCGCAGGAAATACAAAGGGTGGAAGTCACTGGTTCATCCATCAAGCGCCTGGCGACGGAAGCATCTTTGCCAGTAACCATGGTCAGCGGTGAAGAACTGGAAAAACGTGGCATGACCACGCTGGCAGACCTGATGATGGCCTTGCCTGAATCAGCCTCGCTGGCTCCATCGAATGCCGGGTCTGGTACCAATATCAATTTGCGCGGCCTGGGTGTGAACCGCACTCTGGTGCTGCTGAATGGCCGTCGCCTTGCCAATGAAGCGATTGCTGATGGTTATGCCAATCTGGATGTAATACCCATGAGTGCCATCGCCAGGGTAGAAATCCTGCGCGACGGTGCATCTTCCATCTATGGTTCTGATGCTATCGGTGGCGTAGTCAACTTCATCACCAAGCGCACCGTGGTTGGCAATTCTGTTTCTGCCCAATATGTCAAACCGCAAAAAACTGGCGGTGGTGATGAGCAAAGGGTAAGCGCTACCGTAGGCGTAGGTGATCTGGAAAAAGATGGCTGGAATCTGTACGGTACTATCGATGCCCATCGCCGCAGCCGTTTGCTGGCATCTGACCGCGCTGAACTGAGTACCGCTGAAATGCTAACCAGCATAGGTCGCGCCCCGACTTTGGGTAGCGGCGGCTATGCCATGCCAGCCAACTTTACCACAGCCACGAACAAGACTGCTGCCAATCCTTACTATGCAAGCAACTGTCAGGGGCCTTACAGCATACAGGGCGCAAAAAATACCTGCATACTGAATGCGGCTTACTATGGCACTGCCCTGTATGGTAATGAGCAAGTGACTTTCTATGCCAAGGCGACCAAGAAATTCAATGATGAGCATATCCTCAGCATCGATTACATGCGCGGCCAGGAACATATACTCGGCACTAAAAATCCTACGACCAGTCTGGCTGCAAACAATGTGAATGCCTTGTTGCCATCGACCAGTAAATGGTATCCCGGTGGTACAGGTGGTGTGCCTGCCGTGGCTGGTCTGAAAGGCGAGCCATTGACGGTGACCTGGAGTGTTGCTGATCTGGCAGAGGCTGTCACCAAGGATGTGCAAGTCAATCAGCGCATTTCCATCAATGATGAGGGCCGCTTTGGTAACTGGGATTACAAGGCTGGTTTTGTTTACGGCCACAGCCAGCGTGATAATTACTATGAGTCAGGCTATGTGGATGGTGCTGCACTGTTGACTGGTATTGCTAACGGCACTTTGAATCCTTTTGGTTTGCAGGACGCAGCAGGCAAGGCTTACCTGGCAAGCATAGGTGTCGATGGTGCGCAAAATCGTCATTCTGTCAGTACTTTCACTGGCATCGATTTTACGGCCTCCACAGAACTCACCAAGCTGGCGGGCGGACCGCTGACGCTGGCATTGGGTGCAGACTTGCACAGAGATACTACGGAAGATACCAAGACCGCAATCACCTCGATAGTGACGTATGCCGCATCAGGCCCTTCACGTGGCCAGGGCGCACGCAATGTGGCTGCACTGTATGCGGAAATGGAAATTCCTGTCACCAAGGACTTGAATTTCAACGTGGCTGTGCGTGACGATCATTTCAGCGATTTTGGTAATACCATTAACCCCAAGGCCAGCTTCCGTTATCAACCGATGAAGTCCTTGATGTTCCGTGGTTCTACCAACACCGGTTTCCGTGCTCCTACCTTGTTTGACCGTTATGGTTACCGTGTCGCTGGTGCGAATGCCACGACAGCCGCAAAATGGGATGATCCTGTGCAATGTCCGGGCGGTACACCAGGTGTGGCAGGTACGGGCAAGGCTTTGCCAGGCCTGGTGGCTTCGGCAGTATGTAATGTTTCCCTGCCGCGTCAGACTGGCAGCAACCCGGATCTGGTACCAGAAACTTCACGCGGTTTCACACTGGGTATAGTGACGGAGCCTTTGCAAAACCTGACGGTGTCTGCAGATTACTGGCATATAGAAATGAAGGACATGCTGGCCAACTTGCCTGAGCAAGTCTACTTCCTGAACCCGACCAAATATGCCGATCTGTTCGTGCGCAATGCTGATGGTTCCCTGGCCTACATCAAAAATATCACGATGAATCTGGGCGGGCAAAAAGCTTCGGGTATTGATGTCTCGCTGGCTTATGATATTCCCCGCACTTCCATAGGCAATTTCAAGTTCCAGCTGAATGGCACTTACCTGACGCAATTTGATAACCAGCTGGAAAAAGACAGTGCCTATGTATCCAATGTAGGCCGCTTCGGTGTGGCCAGCAATGGTACAACCAGCAGCTTGCCCATTATTACCTTCCGCTGGAAACATACGCTGACCATGTCCTGGACCAAGGGTGACTGGAGTTCGCAACTGACGCAAAACTATAATACTGGCTACCACGATCAAAACCTGATCGCTGCCCAGTATTTCAGGGACATCGAGCCCTACCAGGTATGGAATTTGACGGCAAGTTATCGCGGCTTTAAAAACCTGACACTGTCTGCCGGCATCACCAATCTGCTGGACGCCAAACCACCGATTACCAATCACAGTGGTTACACCTACGGCTACCTGAGCAGTGCTGCCAGCCCCATAGGCCGCGCTTTCAATGCACGTTTGTCTTACAACTTCTGAGGATAAATCCCCCATGCCTGCATGGGGGATGTGGAGCCATGATGCAAAACAGTAATCTGAAAAACGGTTTGAGTTTGAATATAAGTATAAAGCGCCGCAGTTTCCTGCAGGCGGCGTCTGCCAGTGGCTTATTGCTGAGTAGTGGCATGACAGCCAGTGCTCTGGCCGCGGCTGGCAAAAAAGATCCCTGGAAGCAGGCACAGGACATCATCAACCGTTTTGCCAAACCGATACAATTCCGCAAGGAAGATTTCCTCATCACCAGTTTTGGTGCCGAAACCTGCCAGGTCGTGCCCACTGTGGCCTGGGTTTCCTTTGTTGAAAAAGCCAATCTGTCTACCCCGGCCAAAGGCTCCAAAGACTGCTGCCCCGCGATTGCTGAGGCTATCGCGGCATGCCATAAAGCAGGTGGTGGTAGGGTTGTCATTCCCGCTGGTAACTGGTATTGCGCCGGGCCTATCGTATTGCTGTCGAATGTCAATGTACACTTGCAGGCTGGTGCGCATGTCTACTTCAGTAATAACCCGGCTGATTATGCAAAATACGGTAAATTCAATTGCGGCAAGAATGGCAATTTATCGATGACGCGCTGGGAAGGCAATGACTGCCTGAACTTTTCGTCCATGGTCTATGCGTTTGGACAAAACAATATCGCCCTGACTGGCGAAGACTGGACTGCCATACTCGATGGTCAGGCTGGTGTCGATTTCCCGGATAATCCGTATTGCTGGTGGTCCTGGAAAGGCAGGGAAAAACCGAATACCAGCGGCGACATCGCCGCAGGCAATAGTGGCAACTATGTCAAACATGTCAAAGGCGAGACGGAAGTTTCTCTGAACCCGCTAAACCCGACTTCATTGCAGGAAGTTGCACCACATCTGAGTGCACAAGAAGCCAGTTTCATCCAGGGTGAGGGCGACAAATGGCGTCGTGATTCCAATTACCTGCGTGCATTGGCCGAAGCCCGTGTACCTGCAGAAAAACGTGTGTTTGGCATCGGGCATTTCTTGCGGCCGCATATGGTGCAATTCATCAGTTGCACGAATGTGCTGTTCCAGGGCTATCAGGTAACCAACACACCATTCTGGCAACATAATCCTGTGAATTGCCGTAACGTGCATGTGAAGAATATCTATGCCAACAGCATAGGCCCGAACAGTGATGGTTTTGATCCTGAATCCTGCGACCATGTATTGATAGAAGACTCTACCTTTGATACTGGTGATGATTGCATTGCAGTTGATTCTGGCAAGGGGCCGGACATACAGTATGGTCCTTCACAAAATATCGTGATCCAGAATTGCAAGATGCATAGCGGCCACGGTGCCATGACATTCGGCAGCATCATGTCTGGCGGCATACAGAATGTGTTTGCGCAAAACCTGGTATTTGAAAACAGCCACTGGAAAACTGATCCTCTGAATATTGCGATCAGGCTGAAATCAAATATGAGCCGCGGCGGCTTCTTGCGCAATCTGCATATACGCAATATCACGGTGCCCAATGGCATACGCACCACACCTGCGTTTTATTCGACCTTGCCAGGCTCGTCTATCCCCACCAAGTCAGTGGCGACTTCGGCTGGCGGCATCATCACCATCGATTGTGGTTATGATCCTATCAATGACAATGTGCGTACACGTCCACCGGTGGTATCTGACATTCATATATCGAATGTCAAAGTGGCGAATGTCGATACCAAGGATGGCAAGTTCTCTTGCTATCAGGCGATAGTCATACTGGGGCCAGTGGCAAGCGACTATAACGGCACAGCCAAACCGGCACCGCATATTGTTCCTGTCACTAATGTCACTATCACCGATTGTGATCTGGGTACGCCAGCTAATGCGGCCAATCCTCTGTATCTGTACAACGTCAAGGGCTTGACCTTGAAGAATGTCAGGATAGGTGACACTGTCCATAACAAGACCTTGTCTGCCTAGACTTGAGGAAAATCACGGGGTCTGCTTGCAGGCCCCGTTTTTATAGTAAAGATCAAGAGTATTCCATGAAATCATTTCTCCGCTCTGTCGCCTCGACTGCGATCAGTGCCATGCTGGTTTGCGCTTGCAGCCAGCCCAGGCAAGTTGAATCCCAGCCTGGCAAGGCAGTCCGCATCATCCTGGTGGGTGACTCCACCATGGCCACAAAAAGTGGCTATGGTGATGCCCTGTGCCAGCGTTTCAAACCTGATGTGACTTGTCTGAATCTGGCCAAAGGCGGGCGCAGTTCTGGCAGTTATCGCGCAGAAGGTTCATGGGAAGTGGTGCAAAAACTCATGGCCAGCAATGCTCAGTTCAGCCAAACACTGGTGCTGATACAGTTCGGCCATAATGACCAGCCCGGCAAGCCCGGGCGCTCGACTGATCTGGCGACAGAATTCCCCGTCAATATGGCAGGCTATGTCGATGAATTGCAAGCTGCCGGTGCGCAGACAGTATTGCTGACACCCTTGACCAGGCGCAGTTTCAAAGGCACGCAACTGCAAAATGATTTGCGCCCCTGGGCAGATGCCAGCATCAAGGTGGCGGCGGGCAAACATGTACCCTCCATCGATTTGAATGCCATTAGCTACAAAGCTGTGCAAGCCATGGGCGAGGCTGAGGCTGATACCCTGGCAATGGCACCACCACCTTCTGCACAGCCTGCAACAACAACTGATCTGGCCAAAATAGAAAAAGCAGGCGCAGCAAAATCTGCTTTTGACCGTACTCATCTGGGTAATAAGGGGGCGACATATTTTTCTGGTATGGTCTTGAAAGAATTACTGCTGGTCGTGCCAACTTTGCAATCGCATGTGAATGCAGAGAGCAAATGATGAGTCAGAAAAAGTATCTCCCCACAACTTGCGCCACCGCTGTCATGACGGCCTTACTATTTTCTGGCACTGCAAATGCGCAAGATAGTCGTCAGGTAAAAGAGCCACAGACGCCAGCTATTTGCAGTGTCTTGGCCGCACAGGTGGAGAGTGGCAAAGTGGAGGCTGCAAGCCGGGCACCAGATACCCAGCTTTTGCAGGCCGCGATAGATACCTGCCGACCCGGGCAGGCGGTGCGCTTGCGCAGTCGCAATGGCAAGACCTCATTCGTATCCGGCGCTTTGCAATTGCGTAGCGGTGTTTCACTTTTGATTGATGCTGGTGTCACGCTGTATGCATCCACCCATCCACTGGACTATGACCGTGGTGCCGGCACTTGCGGCACGAATGATGACAAGGGTAAAGCTTGCAAGCCCTTCATCACGATTGACCATGCCAAAGGCAGCGGTATTTATGGCGAAGGCGCGATTGATGGCCAGGGTGGCGAGCGTATTATTGGCAAGGAAGAAAGCTGGTGGCAAATTGCCCGTCGCGCGCAGAAAGAAAACAATCGCCAGAATGTGCCCAGGCTGATAGAAGTCACGCATTCGAATGACATCACCTTGCACAATATTAGCTTGCGAAATTCGCCCAATTTCCATGTCACCCTGAACCAGGTAGATGGCTTTACTGCCTGGGGTGTGCGCATAGATACACCTGCCAACGCCAGAAATACTGATGGTATAGACCCGATTTCCTCACGCAATATCACGATTGCCAATAGTTATATCCGCACCGGTGATGATAATGTTGCCATCAAGGCGGGCAATAACGGGCCCACAGAAAATATCACCATACGCAACAACCATTTCTATTCCGGTCATGGCATGTCCATAGGTAGTGAAACCAATGGCGGCGTCAGCAATGTGTTGATAGAAAATCTCAGCATGGATGGCACGACCTCGGGCTTGCGCATCAAGAGCGATATCTCACGCGGTGGCCTGGTGCAAAACATCAACTATCGCAATGTATGCATACGCAATGTAAAAGCACCTATCGATTTTGATACGCATTATGGAAAAACTGCGACAGGCGATCTCATACCTCAATACCGCAATATCAAACTGGAACATGTGCAGTCACTGACGCCGGGCAAGATCATATTGCATGGCTACGACGCTGCTCGCCCCATACAGTTCGCATTGCAAGACGTCAGTGTGGCAGATAAAAGTAGCAGCCATTTTGAACATGTGCAATTGGCTGGAAGCGACAAAGTTATCTTTGATAGCCTTGCAGCCAACCCACAGCAATGCACGCAGGCATTTGCCGCCTATCCTGAACTGCAAACTGTTAGTAAACGTCCGCAACTCGATGCTCAGACAGCCAGAGACTTTGCTTATGCCGAGGTATTGAAATACGCAGGCTTACCAGGTAAGGAGCAAATCTCACCATGGGACCCGAGGTCAGAACCCCTTGCTGCTGATCCGCAGATGACACCTGACTACATCGTCGATGCTAATGCCATACCAGATGGCGTCAGGACATTCAGGCAAGTGCAGGCCGCTGTCAATCAGGCGATTACCGATTTGGATAAAGGCAAGGCCAGCAGGCAGCGCATCCATATCTTCATCAAACCCGGTACTTACCGTGAACTGGTGTATGTACCGGATACTGCCATCCCCATTACCCTGTATGGCAGTGACGCTGCCACTACCCGCATCACTGCCAATCTCGATGCTGCAACCACTGGTAGCAGCTACACTGCACAATTTTCTACACAGTTTTCTGGGACACATCAAAGCATCAAGGCCATGCATGAAGGTTTGAAAGGCAGGCCCACACTCGGTACTTTTGGCACTGCCGTATTGTGGGTTAAAAGCCCCGGCTTCCAGGTTAAAAACCTGACGATAGAAAATGCCTACAACAAGGATAAAGGCAATGCGCGGGCAGATTGCCAGCCAGGTAATTGTCCCGATGAAAATAGCATCTATGCGCGCAGCCAGATGGTGCATCACCAGGCTCTGGCCGTCATGCTGGATGGCGCAGACAAGTCGCATTTCGATGGCGTACGCATGCTGGGTTTCCAGGACACCTTGTATATGAAATCAGGCAAGGATGGCCAGACTGCCAGGCAGTTTTTCCAGCGCTCTTACATAGAAGGCGATGTGGATTTTATTTTTGGTGATGCAACGGCGTATTTCTTTGACACCGAGATCAAAACCCTGGGTGATCGCAACTCATCTTATGTAGGTGCGCCCAGCACCAATGTGAAATCACGCTATGGCTTTGTCTTCGATCATTGCCGCTTTACTCACGATGGCAGCAGCCATGCCCTTGCAGGTAAATTCAGCCTGGCCCGTCAATGGTTTCATAATGAACGCTGTACACCTTATGCACCCGTGCCTGTTCCGGGTTATGACTGCCAGATAGGTGAAGTGGATCAATTCAACTCACCCACCGGCACGATCAGGCGGCAGACGCTGGAATCGGTAGGCAAGATGGTGGTCATGAATTCTGTAATAGGTGCGCATATCAATAAAAAGCAGCCGTGGTCAGACTGGAACAAGAAAGGCACCTTGCCTTATCGCCCTGCGCAATTTTCCAGTGATGATTATTGGGCAAATTTGCTTGCTGCCAAAATCGACCCTGTCAAGCAAATGGGCTATGCCGGACCATTTTCGCCGGTACGCATATTTCTGGCTGAATTTAATAATACTGAAGAGTGAGTCCGTGACTGGTTTACACGCAGGCTCAGCAACAAGCACAAGAGAGACAATATGAAACAGGAAAAACAAAAGCCATCAAGCCAGACTGCACGCCGCAGTTTTATGAAAAAAATGTCGCTGACTGGATTGTCGGCAACGGCTGGCAGTGCATTGCCTATGGGCCAGGCGCTTGCTGCGACCATGATAGAAGACCCCTGGCAAAAAGCCCAGGATATAGTGGACCGTCTCTCCAGGCCTTTAAAGTTTCGCAAGGCTGACTATCGCATCACGGATTTTGGCGCAGTCACTTGTGAATTGAAAAGCGTCAAAGCCTGGATATCCTATGAAGAACAGGCCAGCGTGCAAACGCCAGTGGCAAATTCCAAAGATATTTATCCAGCCATTACTCAGGCCATCAAGGATTGCCATGAAGCCGGTGGAGGACGGGTGCTGGTTCCTGCCGGGAACTGGTACTGCGCCGGGCCTATTGTTTTATTGTCCAACGTCAACGTGCATTTGCTCAAAGGCGCGCACATTTATTTCAGCAACGACCCTGAGCATTATGCAAAATATGGCAGCTTTGATTGCGGGCCAAATGGCAAGCTGGTGATTTCGCGCTGGCAGAGTAATGACTGCCTGAATTTTTCACCCATGGTATATGCCTATGGTCAGGACAATATCGCCCTGACTGGCGATGACTGGACCAGCATACTTGACGGTCAGGGTGGAGTGCCCTTTGATGAGAATGGCGATTGCTGGTGGACCTGGAAGGGCAAGCAAAAAACCATCAATTCAGTCGGGCAAAATACCAGCCCCAATTATAAGCATGGCAAGCGTTCTGAAAATACTGCGAATGACTTGAATGTCACCAGTCTGGAAAAAATTGCTCCACAAGTCGATGAAAAACACAGGCTGCGCATACAAGGTGACAATGACAAGTGGCGCGCCGATGCGAATTACCTGCCGTCACTGTCAGAAGCTGGCGTGCCTTTGGGTAAGCGCATTTTTGGTATGGGACATAATCTGCGTCCACCCATGATACAGTTCATCAGTTGCACGAATGTGCTGATGCAGGGCTACCAGGTTAACCACACACCATTCTGGCAGCACCATCCTGTGCATTGCCGTAATGTCGTGATACGCAATGTACTGGCAAAAAGCCACGGCCCCAACAGCGATGGTTTTGACCCTGAAGCCTGTGACCATGTGCTGGTTGAATCCTGCACTTTTGATTCTGGTGATGACTGCATCGCCATCAAGGCGGGTAAAAATCTTGATACTCAGTATGGGCCCTCGCAAAATATCGTTATCCAGAATTGCACCATGCAAAGCGGCCACGGTGCGGTGACACTGGGTAGTGAAATGGCGGGCGGCATACAGAATGTCTATGCACAAAATCTCTTGTTCGAGAATATGCACTGGGCTACCAATCCTTTAAATACGGCGATACGTCTGAAGACGAATATGAACCGTGGCGGCTATCTGAAAAATTTCTATGTGCGTAATATCACGATACCGAATGGTGTACAGACCAGCCCGTCTTTTTATACCTCATTACCAGGTTCACCAATACAGTCAAAGACGGTGGCTACAGCAGCCGGTGCGGTGATTACTTTTGATTGTGATTATGCGCCCGTCAGTGACAACGTCAGGACCAGGCCACCAGTCGTGACGAATGTGCATATCTCGAACGTCAAGGTGGGTAATGTCACCACAAAAAATGGCAAGTTCTCCTGCTTCCAGGCCATCGTCATTCTTGGGCCGGTCGCGTCTGACTATAATGGCGACGACAAGAATCCCAAGATCTTCCCTGTCACCAACGTGAGCATCAGTGACTGCCAGTTTGGTATGCCAGTGAATGCTGCCAGCCCCCTGTATCTGTATAACGTGCAGGGTCTGGAATTGAAGAATGTACAGATAGGTGACAAGCTGCACAATTCTGTATTGTCAGCGTAAAAAAATGCGCATAAGAGAAAATCTCTTATGCGCTCAAGTACCGCCGCGCTTTTCTACGAGACGAAAATTTAACTGGCAAATCTTGTTTCTGCTATCCCTGCCACTCCAGGCCTGACCAGCACCAGTGTGCCTGCCCACTGGTCATGTTCTACCTTGCCGGCACCGATGGAGGTGACCAGCAATGTGCTCATATCCGGCCCGCCAAATGTGCACATGGCGGGTTTGTTCATGGGTAGTGCAATGGTTCTGTCGAGTTTGCCAGCAGGTGTGAAACGCAGCAGACAGGCACCATCATTGCCGCATATCCAGTAACATCCATCGACATCCATGGCGGCACCATCAGGGCGGCCTGCCATGGGCTTCATATCGGCAAAGACACGCTTGTTATGTGGCAGGCCTTCTGCGACATCATAGTCAAATGCCCAGATAGTCTGGCTGGCGGGGTGCGAGTCAGACAGATACATGGTCTTGCCATCCGGTGACCAGGCCAGGCCATTTTGTGTCAACAGATTACTGACAACGGGCGCAGACAAACCTGACTCATGCGTATAGCGATACAACTGACCTATGGCTTTTTCAGCGGCCATGTCCATGAACATGGTGCCGCTCCAGAAGCGCCCCTGGCGATCACAGCGACCGTCATTAAAACGCATGCCGGCACCTAGTTCTTCCGGTGCAGCCAGCCTGGATTGTCTGACATGTGAGTCATCACCCAGATGCAGACTGAAAATACCGCTTTCCATACCTGCAATAAAATTGCCGTCCTCTTGCAAGGCGATGCAGGCCACCATTTCCGTGGTGTGCCATGAGCGTAGCTGGCCGGAGCGGGCATCAAGTTTCCAGATGGTTTTTGCCGGTATGTCTACCCAATACCAGGCTGCCTGTTCTGCATGCCACAAAGGGCTTTCACCTACTATGCAACTGACATCTGGTATTGAGACTATGTGAGAAGTTTGAGTCATGTAGTTAAAAAAGCTTAATCAAATTTAGAGATCAGTAATTTCTTTATGGGTAGGCACTAGAGCCTTCATCAGTCCCCATGCCAGCAAATAGGCTACAGCGCAGAATGCAAACATGATGGTGTAACCAGTCTGGATTTGACCAAGTTGTCCGTAATAGTCAAACAGCCAGCCACCGGTCTTGGATACCAGCACACCGCCCAGGCCACCCGCCATGCCGCCTATGCCGACGATGGAAGCCACCGATTTTTTCGGGAACATATCAGAGACCGTCGTGAACAGATTGGCTGACCAGGCCTGGTGCGCAGAAGTACCTATGCCTATCAGCAATACTGGTACCCAAAAGCCGAGGTAACCCAGCGGTTGCGCCAGCAAAACGACAAGCGGGAACAGGGCAATCACCAGCATGGCCTTCATGCGGCCATTGTAGGCACTGTCACCTTTGCGCATGAAGTAGCTTGGGAACCAGCCACCGCCGATGCTGCCTATCATGGTCATGCTGTACAAGATAGCCAGTGGCACCACAATATCCGTTTTTTGCATCTTGTATTGTGCTTCCAGATATTTGGGTAGCCAGAACAGGAAAAACCACCAGACTCCATCTGTCATGAATTTACCGATGACAAAGGCCCAGGTTTGTTTGTAAGACAAGAGTTTAAACCAGGATATTTTCTGTGCTGGCTCATTGCTATTTGTGTCAATAACCTGGGTGTCGCCGCTATTGATGTAAGCGAGTTCTGCTGCAGACAGGTATTTTTGTATTTCCGGTTTTTCATAAAACAGCTGCCAGAATACCATCCATAAAAAACCTATCGCACCAATGATGATGAACGCTGCCTGCCAGCCCCATAGCTCGGCGATCAGTGGTACGGTCAAGGGTGCCAGGATAGCTCCTATATTGGCGCCGGAATTAAAAATTCCAGTGGCCAGAGAACGCTCATGCTTGGGGAAGTATTCAGCAGTTGCCTTGATCGCTGCAGGGAAATTACCTGCCTCGCCAAATGCCAGCACAGCCCTGGATATCATGAAGCCTGCCACAGAGACAGGTATGACGGCCAGGCCCAGGGCAGTAAACATGGATGCCAGTCCTTCTCCCCATAGTATGGAGTAGGCATGCATGATGGCACCGAGAGACCAGACCGCAATTGCCAGCAGATAAGCTTGCTTGGTGCCTATCTTGTCGATGAGGCGACCGGCAAATAGCATGGATATCGCATACACAAACTGAAAGGCTGCAGTGATATTGGCATAGTCGGTATTGGTCCAGCCAAATTCTTTGGACAGATCAGGTGCCAGCAGGCTGAGTACCTGCCTGTCGAGGTAGTTGACGGTAGTGGCGAAAAACAGCAGGGCGCAAATCGTCCACCGGTATTTTCCTAAAGATTGTTGGCTCATGCGAGCGTCTCCATTTTATATTTTGTTTTGTCATGCTACACATCTATGTGTGCTTTTTGCATGAGCTTGGCTTGTATAGCAAGCAGTATGCTCAGGATGCCAGCGTCAATTTGCCATCCATCATACGTGCGACTTGCAGTGGATTGTTATCTTGCAGTGCTGCTGGCAACAAATCTGCCGGAAAAGTCTGATAACAAACCGGACGCAGGAAACGCTCTATGGCGGCAGCGCCAACGGAAGTGCTGCGGCTGTCCGAGGTTGCCGGGAAAGGGCCGCCGTGTACCATGGCATGGGCCACTTCCACGCCAGTAGGAAAGCCATTGAACAAGATGCGCCCGGCTTTCTTTTCCAGCACTGGCAAGAGTTTCCTGGCTTGGGGGTGATCGTTGCTTATGGCATGTACCGTTGCTGTCAACTGGCCTTCGAGAGATGACGCAACGGCGATGACTTCCTCGAAATCCTTGCACAAAATAGCGATGGAAGAAGGGCCAAAGATTTCTTCCTGCAAGGCAGGCATAGTCAGGAAAGTAGTACCCGAGCAAACCGACAATACGGGCTGTGCCGCACAGACTGATTCTGCTTGCTGGCCTTTGGCGACCAGTTGCAGCTGACTGATCTCAGCAAGATGGCTGGTGCCTTTGAGATAGGCCTGATGTATGCCAGGCGTCAGCATGGTTGCCGCGTGTTTGTCTTCCAGCGCCCTGGCAGCATCTTGCAGGAACTGGCGTGCCGCTGCGCTTTCTATGGCAATCACCAATCCTGGATTGGTACAGAACTGGCCCGCACCCAGCGTCAGTGAATCGATAAAATTTTTCGCCAGTGTTGTGGTTTGTGATGCCAATGCCTGATCGAGCAAGAATACCGGATTGATACTGCTCATCTCTGCATAGACCGGGATTGGTTCTTTCCTTTGACTGGCCGTTTTCACCAGTGCCAGACCGCCGGAACGGGAGCCCGTGAAACCCACGGCCTTGATGGCTGCATGAGAAACCAGTTGCTGACCAACCTGGCTGCCTGCACCTATCAGCATGGAAAACACACCTTCATGCAGTGCGCAATCTGCTACTGCTCTTTGTATCACCCGGCCTACCAGTTCCGAAGTGCCAAGGTGCGCATTATGTGCCTTGACGACGACCGGGCAGCCAGCAGCCAGGGCCGAAGCAGTATCGCCACCAGCGACTGAGAACGCCAGAGGGAAATTACTGGCACCGAACACAGCAACCGGGCCCAGCGCAATCTTTTGCAGGCGCAGGTCAGGACGTGGTGGCGCGCGTTCAGGCAGGGCGCTATCTATGGTTGCATCCAGCCAGTGGCCATCGCGTACTACCTTGGCAAACAGACGCAATTGATTGACGGTACGGCCACGCTCGCCTTCGAGGCGGGCGACAGGCAAGCCGGTTTCCTGTGCCGCGCGTTCTATCAGTACCGGTCCCAGATCCATGATGCCGGTGGCTATCGCTTCCAGAAAGCGCGCTCTTTGTTCCAGACTGGTAGTGCGATAACTATCGAAAGCCTGTTCTGCCAACAGACAAGCCTGCTCAACTTCGTCTGTAGTGGCGAAGCCAAAGACAGGTTCGATTTCCTGATTGATGGATGGGTCTATGGCTTTGGCATTGCCTGCCAGACCAAACACGACTTTTTTACCGATCAGCATTTGCCCGGTGATTTGCATACTGTACTCCCTTTACTTCTGAATTTATTGTGGGCCTTGTGCCAGGATCAGTTTATGCAGCATCGCATCTTCTTCTTCCGTCAGGTCAGTCAGCGGTGCACGTACCGGGCCAGCGCTATGGCCCACCAGACGTGCGCCCGCCTTGACGATACTGACAGCATAACCAGCCTTGCGATTGCGGATTTCCAGATAAGGCAGGAAGAACTGGTCGAGCAGGCGATTCGATGTGGCATGGTCATCAGCAGCGATGGCATGATAAAAATCCATGGCCAGTTTAGGCATGAAGTTGAACACGGCAGAAGAATACACGGGTGTGCCCAAAGCCTTGTAGGCAGCGGCATACACTTCCGCAGTAGGCAAGCCGCCAAGATAACTGAAGCGGTCGCCCATGCGACGCCAGATGGATACCATTAATTCTATATCGCCTATGCCATCCTTGAAACCGATAAGGTTGGGGCAGCGTGCGGCCAGCTTTTCCAGCGAGTCAGCAGTCAGGCGGCAATTGCCGCGGTTATATACAACCACGCCAAATTTGACTGATGCGCAGACTTCTTCTACATGACGGATCAGGCCATCCTGACTGGCTTCAGTCAGATAATGTGGCAACAACAAGATGCCGTGCGCACCCAGACGTTCTGCTTCCTGTGCATAGGCTATCGCCTGACGGGTAGGGCCACCGGCACCAGCGAGGATAGGTACTTTGCCACGGCAAGTGTCTACCGCAGTCTTGATGATGTCGGAATATTCATTGCCTGTCAGCGAGAAAAATTCACCCGTGCCACCTGCGGCAAACAGGGCACTGGCACCATAGGGTGCCAGCCATTCAAGGCGCTCTGCATAAGTTCTGGCATTGAAATCGCCAGCCGCATCAAAGTCAGTCAAGGGAAAGGACAGCAAGCCAGAGGACAGGATTTGTTTCAGTTCTTGAGGATGCATGGTGGCTCCGGAAATGGCAACCTGGACAGCGTCTTGGCCAGGTTTGATGGTTTTTAAAAGGTAAGTTTTTGCGTCATTGCTAAATTAAGTCATACGTCATCGTACAACTTAAAATGAGAGATCGCAAGAAAACTTTCCCAAAATGTGAAAGTACTGTTGTCCGGCAGGGGGGGCTTGACGTGAGCAGGCCTGGCCCGGGACTGGCGTTGGTCAGCTATGCGTAGAGTGGAATCTGTCTGAATTCCGCCTGCGCCGCTCTCATGGGCGGTGCTGATCTCAGCCGGGGACAGTGTTGATGCAAGTCGGTCAGTTCGAGATGGGCGGAGTATGCCGCTGGATTAACCAGAATTATTCCGGCGTCGCCTCTATGCGTTGTTGCGCCTGACGCAATCTTTCGCGGCTATTGCTCAGGTGGGTGCGCATCGCAGCCCTGGCGGCTTCCTGGTCTTTGCGCAGGATGGCGAGGTAGATATCTTCATGCTCGCGGTTGACTCTTTCCAGGTAATTATTGCTGGCATTGCTGCTGCCATCAAGGGCCAGCATGGCAGATTTCAACCTGGCACGCGGGATGATAGTGGTACCAAGATTGCTGAGAATATCAACAAAATAACGGTTGCCGGTAGACTGCGCGATCAGCAGATGAAAGCGTACGTCGGCATTCACGGAGGCATTTTCTTCAGTCTTATTACTGATGATATCTTCCAGCGCCTTACCCAGTGCTGCTGCCTGCTCTTCGGTACGGCGTGCTGCCGCCAGCCAGGCAGCTTCTGTTTCCAGGCTGATCCTGAGTTCCAGTATATCCAGTACATCCCTGACTGTGACGATTGCCTCGCGCAACATGCCATTGCTGGCCTGGCTGGGTTCGAGTATGAAAGTGCCTATGCCGTGGCGGGTTTGTACCAGCCCTGCGGCTTGTAGATGCGAGATGGCTTCCCGCACCACAGTGCGGCTGACATCATACAAGGCCATGATGGCTGATTCGGTAGGCAGCTTGTCGCCCGGCTTCAGCGCGCCACTCTTGATATTATTGCTAATACTTTCAACAACTCCCTGGGACAGGCTTTTATGCCTTCTTTTGGTGGGGAGAGTGCTGGCGTAGTCTGGAGTGTCCATGTTGTGGCTGCTTGCATGAGGTATTGGAGGGATTTTAACTCAAAATAAGCAGAATAGATGTATGACAACCTATGACAGCCCTTAATCCCTGATCAGCCGCCATTTTATTGGGCAATCACCTCAGCCACCAGTTCACTCTTCAGTATTAGGCTGGATTGCCTGCCATTACCCAGCAAGAAGACACCACGGCCGTTTGAATAAATGATGCTGCCATCGGCGCGCATATCATAGGAGACTACATTGGTGGCGAGGACGTTTTCATGGCCTTGGCGGTTACGGCTCACCAGTTGCCATGAGGCTGGCACCAGTGAAGGCACACCATTGATCATATTTTCTTTTTGCAGGGCTTTCTCTGCATCGATGCGCTTGCCCTTCAAAATGATTTCCTTGAGGTCGGCATTCAAGGTCGGACCCGATGCGCTGGTCAGAGGCTTGCGGCTATACATCATGGAGAAAAAATTCAGGTAGTGAAACAGTGCGCGCAATAAACGGAAAGGGAAAAGCAAAACATCCAGCAGGGCATTGCTGGTTTCATATTTGGGTACTTCATAAGGGCGGCGTATGAAATGCAGATTGCCTTGAGGGCATACCCGTGGATGCAGGTAATCATAGGCCGGATCATCGAGGACAGGCGAGACTGAGCCATTCTTCATATCCAGCATCTGTATGCTGGCATTTCCAAAAGCCAGGGTGACACCGCTTTGATTGCGGGCGATGCCAGTGGATTGATACAGTATCTGTTTCTCTGCATCGGGTATCCAGCAGGGGCTGGTATCGAGGGTATCGCCACCGGTCAGTTCGCGGTAATCATCGCCTTCGCGATTGAGCATGACCAGATTGGCGATGCCGCCCTTGTTCATGGACGATGCCAGTAGCCTGCCACTGGCCTGGTCCAGGTTCATGTCTGTCAATGCCAGGTTTTGCCTGTGCAGTATGCGCCGCTCCACGCCGGTTTCCAGCTCATAGGAAAACAGGCCACCCATGCCTGAGTCCTGCAAGAAATACAGGATGCGGCCTTGTTCATCAAATTGCATGGCCGTCGCATTGATATGCGCGCCTTCGCCATTAAATTGGCGCATGGCACCAGAGGCTGACACGCCGAAACTGGTATTTTGTTTCCAGGCATTTCGTTCCCTGTGCTTCTCCATTTTATCCAGCATCTCTTGCACATAAGGGCTGTGCAACTGTTTGACTTCACCATGGGCAGCGCGATAAAACAATTTGCCTTCTGAAATAAAAGCTACTGTCTGCCCATTTGCTACACGATCAAGATGGCTTTGATGTGCGGCATCATGGACTGCGGCGGGCAGTGGCTTTTCTTCTGTTGATAGCTTATTTTTTTGCTTAGCCTGATTTAGGAAATAAGCCAGCGCCAGCAAAGCGATGATGATAATGAGTATGTGCACTTAAGAATCTCCTGTCTTTTGTCACCTGTGCGGACCGCATTGCAAGAAATTACAAAAGCGATATTATGCATGCAAGTCGTACTAACTATACTAATTCCGTATTGTGAGCCCCAAAAACAGACATGACATTTGTCATCAGCAAGTCCTGACACTTTGCTCTGATATTGATCATTATCCTCGGACATACTGGTAACAGTTCAACAAGGAGTGTCCATCATGTCTGAAATCAACGCTGTCACATTTTCTTCTCACGCTGCTCGTGCCAAGGGTGCGATGTTTTTTGCCGTTTTCGGTGGTGCCTGGCTGATGCTATGGAATCAGTTTGCCATGCATGGTAACAGGCTGGGATATCTGATTATCGCCGTCCTGGGACTTACCCTGTTTGGAATGGCAGTACAGCGTCATCGTTTATACAAGCCTTACTCTGATGAGGACAGCCCTGAAACAAAGAAAACTGGACGCACGTTCTACCTCATTAATGCCGCCCAATGGATCATCATCCTGATTGCCAGAAACGTGCTGGTCAATCTGGGCCTAGCTGACTGGATCATACCATCCGTCATGCTGGTAGTTGGCTTGCATTTCCTACCTTTGGCCAAATTGTTTAATACGCCAGGTTTGCTCTGGCTTGGTCTGGTAGTGAGCTTGTTTGCGATTATCTATCCCTTCGTGCTTTCCCAGGGTGCTGCTGATCCTTATGGCTGCCTGGGTGCGGGTGTACTGTTGTGGGGCTATGCCTGGTTGAAACTCTTGGGTATTCCTTCAGTGCAGAATATGAGTGCAGTTTGAAATAGACCCTCTAACTAATTTACTGCAAAATCGCGAGCATATAAAAAAGATGAAGACAATATGCCAGTCAATTTCCTGCCACCCGCACCTGCACAAGTCCTGACCGCAGAAGGACGGGTCAGGTGTGGCAAATATGCCGGCACCCCCAATCTCATAGACTGGTCCGGCCTGGCCCTGCCTCAAAGGCGCGGCAAGCTGTGGCAAGCCTTGCATCACAAGCATTGGCACTATGTCGCACTGGCAACGGAAGAAATATTTTGCGGCATTGCCATCGTCGATGTAGGCTGGACCAATACTGCCTTTGCCTATGTATTTGACAGGCAGGAAGGCAAGCTCATCTCCAGTTATTCTCAGGATGGTTTGCCTGGCCTGACCGCAAAACTGAACTCACATCCGGCTGCTGGGGCGGCATCGCAATTCCAGTTTTTTGGCAAGAAAATTCGTTTCCAGCATTTACCTGACAGTGAACAAGCTCAGGCGCAATTTCAACTGCATTTGCAATGCGGTTCTTTTGTCATTGATGCTCTGCTCGATGCCAGTCAGGCAGCCCCTTCCCTGCTGGCGATAGGTGAAGTGCAGGGTGGGACGGTACATGCCACCGTCAAGTCGGCAGGCATGCCGCTGACAGGGGTGGTGAAGGTGGGTAGCCGCAGCTTCAACTTGCAAACAGGCACGGGCAGCTATGACCATAGCAATGGTTTTCTGGCGCGCGAAACCGGCTGGCGCTGGGCTACGGCGCATGCGCAGGACCTGGGCTTTAATTTGCAGGCAGGCTATTTTGGCAGCAATGAAAATGCCTTATGGCTGGATGGCAAGCTCATTGCCCTGGCTGCTGCACAGTTTGACTTTGATGCCAGCCAGGCCATGGCTGACTGGCATATTCATACGGATGATGGTTTGCTGGATTTGTATTTCCGGCCCGAGGGTTTTCGTGCGGAAAACAAGAATCTTTTGATCGCCAGCAGTCGTTATCTGCAACCCATAGGTGTATTTAGTGGCTGGGTCAGGGCCAGCGTGGATAGTCCAAAGCGGCAGATAGAAAAACTGGTCGGTGTGACTGAAGACCATTTTTCGAAATGGTAGGCAACATATTTATCGGCGGTTGCATACCAGACGGTCGGCCTTGCCAGGATTGACCACCAGTTTGTTATCCGTAAATTCTTCAACGATGCCAGAAATTCTACCGCCTATGTTGAGTGACATGGATTTTCCGTCGAAAAAATAATTGCCAGAAAACTTTTTGCCATTCATGGTACCGCTCAAGCGGTATTCTCTTTCAAACAGCACATCCATGCTGTAGCCAGTCAGTACGCCGTAACAATTCCAGAGGCCAAGAATTTTTGTGGCCGCTTGCTGGGCTGTTGATGCTTGTGCATTGCCCTCCCTGTTGCTGTCCTTATTGCCTTCCCTGCGTCCTTCTATGCTGTTCAAGGTCATTGCGCCCACGCTTTGACTGCCAGCCCGGCGTGTTGACATGGTGTTGATCCAGTCTGCAGGAACGGCAAAGTTCAGGTTTTGTGCCTGCCCATCCTGAACATTGAAAGTGTTGATGCCGACCAGTTTGCCAGCAGCATCAAACAAGCCACCACCGCTGGAACCAGGTGAAATTGGTGCGGTGGTTTGTATGACCTTGCCCGAAGGCAGGGGGCGCAAAGCAGAAACGATACCATCACTGATCGTCAGGTCCAGGCCCAGTGGCGCACCAATTGCAAACACTTTTTGACCTATGCGCAAATTGTCCGTGCTACCCAATGCTACGACAGGCGCATTGGCACCAGGGACGCTGAGGCGGCATAGATCATATTCTTCATCCGCCATGATGACCGTGGCTGCCAGCAATTGCTTGCCTATCCTGGCTTTATATTGCATTCCACTGCGCGTTACATGGCAATTCGTGATCAGGACTTCGGGCGCGATCATGACACCGCTGCCCATGGAAACCGGTGCGCCGGTTGGTGAAAACACCGTGATCAGGGCGATGCTGGGAGCGCGCAGTGCATAAATTTCTTCGGCAGTTTTACTGGACTCCGCATTATTGTTATTGCTGGCAACTGGTTCTGCTATCTGGCCAGGTGGTACCGGAACGATGGCGCGCAATGGTGGCATTGCCGGCGTTGCAGACATGACTTCGTTATCAGCAAGCACGTCGCTTTGTTTGTCGCGTTCTTCCTTATGTTTGACAGACCACCATGTTGCGGCTACCGCCGCCAGCAATAGACTTAAGACGATTGTGCCCAGCCAGTTTTTGGATTGGGCTGGTTTGCCTGGCGCAGCCTGTTTTTGCTCCTGAGCTGCACTTGCCTGTGCCCGCAAGCTTTCCTGTCTTGCCAGGCGGGCATCATAACTGCTACGCTTTTGAGGTGTGGAAAGTAACTCGTAAGCTTCGCGCAAGATGACTTTTTTATTCGGATCGTGCTGTGCCGTGCTTTCCAGTTCGGACATGGCGTGTTGGTAAGCTGCGCGTATTTGTTCCGCCGTGGCATCCGCCTGGACCGAGAGTATGTCGTAAAGAGTTTGTTTCATTGCATGTCCAGAATAAAGGGCTTGTATTTATCCCTTGCAGGAACAAGCTTTTTTCTGGCGATTGTAACTGAAGATATGACTGAGCCCCAATTTAGTCGTTATCAGCGTTCATCAATGTTTCTCAAAGCAGAGTAATAGCCGGGCTACTGTCTGCAACAAGTGCTTTGTGTTCAGCGCAAGCGGCCTATATAAGTCTGGTCTACCATTGCATTGTGATCCAGCAATGGTATGCCAGCCAGCGGACCTGGTTCTATCCTGCTATTCACCAGCATGCCGGATGTGGAACTGGATTTTTTGCTGACCAATCTGCTCAGCAAAGGATCGGCTGGTGGTGGCAGGACAAACAAGCCAGCTTCACCAAAGTAAATATCTTCCAGTTTGTGGCAGATATCACGCAAAACCTCGTTCGGTAATTCCACGGCCAGATCAAGTATTGCGCGGCAATAAGCGGGATTGATGCGCATGTATTCTATGTCAGTCACCCGGCCATTTTGCCGCCGCAAGATCACATGCAGACGTGCCATGAGTGAAAACGCCAGATTATCTGACATCGCATTTTGGACTAAGTTGCTGGTGCTCATAAGATATGTTCCCCATGAAGTTCAAGATCCAGTCCTTCTCTTTCCTGTTCTTTCGTAATACGCAAGCCCAGGGTGATTTTCAGTAGCCATAGAATGAGGGCCGTCACCAGGCCGGAATAAATTACCGTGACAACAACACCAAAAGCCTGCGTCGCCAGGCTACCATCAACCCCGCCTATGCTCTTCATTGCGAATACCCCAGTCAGCAGTGCACCGACTATGCCGCCTATCGCATGCACGCCAAATACATCCAGTGAATCATCATAGCCCCCCATGGACTTGAGTGAAGTTGCACCCCAGTAGCAGGCAAGGCCCGCTACTGCACCTATGACCAGCGCACCTGTCAGATCGACAAAACCAGACGCAGGCGTGATTGCCACCAGGCCGGCGACAGCCCCAGAGACTATGCCCAGCACCGAGGGTTTGCCACGGCGCAGCCATTCCACGAACATCCATGCAAGTGCAGACATCGCCGTTGCCACCTGTGTCACCAGCATCGCCAGCCCGGCACGACCATCTGCTGCACCGGCAGAACCGGCATTGAAACCAAACCAGCCCACCCATAACAGGGATGCGCCAATCGCAGTCAACAATAAATTATGCGGTGGCATAGGTTCCTTGCCAAAGCCCAGGCGTGGTCCAACGATGAGTGCCGCCACCAGGCCAGATACTCCGGCATTGATATGTACCACAGTGCCGCCAGCAAAATCCAGCACACCACGCGCCGCCAGCCAGCCTGCCGGTTCCCATACCCAGTGCGCGACTGGCACATATACCAACAAGGACCACAGGGTGATGAACAATAGCAAGGCGGAGAACTTCATGCGTTCGGCAAAGGCTCCGGTGATCAGGGCAGGGGTGATGATGGCAAACGTCATTTGGAACATCAGGAACACGCTTTCCGGTATCGTCGGCGCCAGTTGATGTACGCTGAGTTGCCCGGCTTCTTTCAGGAAGCTCACACCGTGCAACATGAACCTGTCCATGCTACCCAGATAAGGTGAGCCCGCAGTGAACACCAGGCTATAGCCCAGCACCACCCATAAAACAGTCACGATGCAAGTGGTAGCCAGGCTATGCGCCATCGTGCCCAGGGCATTTTTCTTGCGTACCATGCCAGTGTAAAACAGGGCAAGGCCGGGGATGGTCATCAACAATACCAGTGCAGTCGAGGTCAGCATCCAGGCGGTGTCACCAGCGCTGATCTTGTCGGCGGCGATCATGCCGGGCTTGCTCATGGGGGGAGGGGCTGCTTCAGGCGTTGCAGATGTGCTGGCAGGGGTGGTCGTGGCCGTTGTGGCGCTTGTACTGGCTGGGGCTGGCGACTCTGCCTGCGCATGGCAAGTGCTGCTGTACAGGCAAAGGCCAAAAGCCAGGGTCAGCAAGAAGCTGGAAAGCACGCGTATTTTCATCAAGCTAGCCTTTTCAAAAAACATCGTCAATGACACACAAGCATGTTTGCGATGCAGCATTTTTCATGCCAAGGCTCAGTAAGGCATTCAAGCCTGCTTGATGACTATTTAAGGGCGCTTATTGGGAGAGTTTAAGAAAGCGGTGCGTCAGATGCGCAATACTTGCACCAAATATAAGCAATGATTGCCGGGTGGAATCGTTTTGTCTGTGCTTAAGAAAAAACGCCGCTTAGCTTGCAGCTCAAGCGGCGTTCTCAGTTCAGGTAAATAAATCAGACTGGCAAGGCAATCTGGTGATCAACACTGAATTGATAATCGCGGAATACATGTTCAGCACTCAGCAATTCATAAGTGCCGTCAGCCAATTTGCGGGTAGTGTCTTTCAGGCGATAAGTCGTCTGGCCACAAGTCCAGCAATTGAAGTTGCGCATATGGGTGCACAGGCAAGTCTTGTCCATGACAGAGATTTTCTTGGCATCCGGGTTTGCCGCCACTTCACGGTTATAGGAAGTGATGTAAGCGCAATTGCCATTGCCATCCAGTAAATAACCATAGGATTCACAGCCAGGACGTATGCCATCGCCTATCGCAGGCGTGTTCTTCAGCATGCGCATAGGGTAGCCGGTAGGCGATATATTGTTGACTTCGATGTCACCTTCACTGGCCTTGAAGTATTCCTGCTTGACGCTGGCAGGCAAGCCACATTCATTGGTGACAGTAAAGCGGGTCGCGACCTGTACACCCGCAGCACCGTTTTCCATGAAGGAGACAGCATCGCTGCCTGTGAATATGCCACCGGCGGCGATCAGCGGGATATCCAGGTTTTCTGCTTTCAGGAACTGGACAATTTCAGTGATGATGGTTTGCAAATCATATTCGGCCCAGTCCAGACCGAAACCCAGATGGCCGCCAGCTAGCGGGCCTTCGACGATGACATAATCCGGCAGGCGGTTCAGACGGGAATTCTTGCGCAAAAATAACTGCAAGGCGCGTACTGAAGAAACGATGATGCCCAGCTTGGCATCTCGGAACCGTGGGTGGTCAGCAATCAGGCCAAAAGAACCCAGATGCAGGCCAGCACTCATGGTAATGCCATCAATACCGGCATCGAGTGAAGATTCCAGGCGCACTTTCAGGGTTTCACGCGGACCATTCATGGTCAGCTTTTCCATGCAGTTAACGAAGATCATGCCTGAACCCTGCTTGGCTTCCATGGTCTTGCCTACGTGCAGGCGGGTAGCCTCGGCCAGTTGATCCAGGTTGAACTTGATATCAGTCTTGTCGGAGTTGTTAATATTGTATTTGTAGAATTTTGTTTTTTCTTTAACAAAGCTGGTGTCGAAACGACGATCAGAGACATCCTGCACCATGGCATCAGAAATATGGCCAATACCACCAAGACGTGCAGCAACCAGCGCCAGTTCAGCAGTGGAAATATCGACGCCCATGCCACCGATCATGATAGGAACCAGCTCATCTTTGCCCAGCTTCAGGCGGAAATCATCTACACGTTTCATTGTTATCCTTGACACATTTTGCTCAAAAGTAAATCACGCGATGCTATGCAATACTGCCACTTAGTATTCTTACTCTACAGATACATATTGCTTATTCAGGTTCATTCCGGCTTGCAAACCGGAAGACGAACGAGATTGTAAGCCAGGGCCAGTCTCTACAGCTAAGATTATATTCTGTACAGCAGGCAAATACGCTGTCGTAGCGCTCATTTCTTGCTATTTGACCAACGCAATTTAGCCCAGGCAGCTTGTTGGCTTGCATTCAAGAAAGTCCAGGCGACCAATCGACTCTCTTTATTGCCCTGGCTCATAATAATGGTTTTCTGATCACAAGCCTTGACCTGCTTCAATGCTGCATGGATTGCGGGCAGATTGGCCGACTTTGATACCAGTGTCGAAAACCATAAAATTTTTGTGGGTATGGCAGCGCTCTCCCTGATCATTCTCTCAATAAAAGCCAGTTCGCCCCCCTCGCACCAGAGTTCTGCTGCCTGGCCGCCAAAGTTCAGCAAAGGCCCCGCACTCGCTTCCGGTTGTGATGATTTGTCGGTTTTATTCAGGTTTTCCCATTTCCGTACACTGCCTGCACGTGCTTCTTCTGCCGAAGCATGGAATGGCGGATTGCAGAGGCTGACATCAAACCAGTCATCCTCTACAACTATACCCTTGAACAAGAATTGCGGATTAGCCTGATGGCGCAACTGTATCTGCATGGACAGAGCAGGATTGCGCTCAAGTATGGCCTGGGCATTGGCCAGTGATGCAGGATTGATATCGCTGGCACAAAACGACCAGCCATAGTCGCTGGCACCCAGCAGGGGATAGATACAACTGGCACCTGTGCCCAGGTCCAGGGCTACTACCTGTTTACCTTTGGGGATGCGCCCTTTATTGCTGCCAGCCAGCAAATCAGCCAGATAATGCAGATAGTCAGCCCTGCCGGGTACAGGTGGGCACAAATTCTCAGACGGAATATCCCAGTCACGCACAGCATAGCTGCTTTGCAATAAAGCCTTGTTGAGTAATTTGACTGCGAGCGGATCGGCAAAATTGATCGTCGCCAGGCCCGCCGGATTATTGCTGACGAGACTAGCCAGTGCCGGTTCGGCCCGGATCAGGGTGGCGAAATCATACAAACCCTGATGACGGTTGCGTGGATGAAACGGGCTTTTTGAGTCAGGAGAAGAGCCGGGCCTGTCAGTTTTTTTTCTTTGCGTCATGGGGGAGGAAATTCCCGTACAAAGAACGGGTGATTTGATATGGATAGCATAGTGATGGCATTGTCCCATACCAGAGCAATGCCAGAATTGAATTTTTCATTGCAATCGAGCTAATGCAAACCGATACCTAAGTATGGAAAGACCCTGAAATGCCTTTATTTTTCGTGCTGCAAGACGAATAAGATGTAAGATAAAGTAAGTAATTTAGCAAGCTTATATGGCGTTGATAAAATTCTGGCTTTGAATAAATAATGATATTTGTGTGCCCGGTTTTTCTGTTGCTTGCGTTTTTTCTCAGTACAGATAGTCTGGCCCAGGAAAACCAGCAAGAAATAAAGAAACTGTGCGCCAACCCTGAGGTTCATGGGCAAGCAGGTATCAATACATGCAAGAAATATGCATTTGATCAGACGGAAGCTGAGTTGAATGCTGTGTACAAGAAAATCATGCGCGTGTATGCCGAAGACAAGATTTTCCTGCGCCAGTTGAAAGTCTCACAAGCGCTTTGGCTCAAGCTTCGTGAGGCCGAGCTGAGCACAAAGTATCCGGACTACAGCGCTATCGGCAAGCTTGAAGGAAGTTCCTTGCCGGGCTGTGAATACAGCTATCGCAAACAACTCACGCTTGAGCGCATTGCCCATCTCAAACGTTGGTTACAGGGAGAGCAAGATGGTGACTATTGCTCAGGATCAGTAAAGCTGACGAGTGTTCTTAAATCGAAAATAAATAAAACTTGATCGCGTGTGAACATAAAAATGCTGTAAAAATGTTTTAATTTTGAGAGGTATTATTAAATGAAAAAAATCGCTTTAATCTCCAGCCTGTCTGCCGTAGCTGTCTTGTCAGCTTGCTCGACCGCGCCTGTAAAACAAGCTGGACCAGCTACGCCAGCATTGCAGACTGTAGGCGTGCCCGCCAGTCTGAAAGCCCCTGCGGGTGAAGTCCTGGCTTTCCAGATGGCAGCGACAGGCGTGCAGATTTATGATTGCAAGGTCAACAAGGAAGCAGCCAAGAAATTTGAATGGGTATTCCGTGCTCCTGAAGCTGAACTGTATGCCAGTCATGACAGCAGCAACGTCAAACTGGGTAAACACTATGCAGGCCCAAGCTGGGAAGCGAATGATGGCAGCAAGGTTGTAGCTGAAGTCGTCGCTAAAGCCGACAGCCCTGATACCAGTGCCATCCCATGGTTATTGTTGAAAACCAAATCCACTAGTGGTTCAGGTACTTTCTCCAAGGTCACCAGCATACAGCGCGTGGTCACGGTGGGTGGCAAGGCACCACTGAGCGGTTGCTCGGATTTCCAGATCGGTGCAGAAACACGTACGCCTTATAAAGCAACGTATTATTTCTTTACGGCAAAATGATTGCCCTCTGATATCAATATGAGTTCATAATAGACTTCCCTTTATGAACCCATATTGCGATGATACTGGACGGTTTTGATCTTGCCATCTTGCGCTATCTGCAAAAAAATATCCGCCATTCAGCCGAGCTGATAGGGGCTGATATAGGCTTGTCTGCCACTGCAGTGCAAAGACGCATACGCAAACTGCGGGAAGAGGGCGTGATCAGGGCCGAGGTAGCGATCGTCTCTCCACAGGCGGTTGGTTATCCGCTCACTGTCATGGTCGAGGTCGCTTTCAAGAAGGGGCTGGGTGACATCATCGACAGCTTCAAGCAGGATATGCAGGCGCTGACCGAGGTCCAGCAATGTTTCTACCTAGCAGGCGAGTTTGATTTCATGCTCATCGTACAAACCACGGATATGGCAGCCTATGAGCGCTTTACCCGTGCGGTATTGTTTATCAATGAGAATATCCTCAAATTCCGGACCACAGTCGTCATGGATACCGTCAAGCAAAGTTACAATCTACCGATTTAAAAGCCGTAGGTAAACACACTTTTTCTGCAAACTGGAGAATGATGGTGTCTGGATTTAAGCTATCCCAAGTCCTGCAAGCCATATTGTTTGCTTGTGTCCTGACAGGCATATTGACAGGTGTACTGGTACAGCAAATGGGATTTGGTTTGCTGGTTTCACTGGTCAGCCTTGCACACGCGCTGGTACTGGGTTTGCCAGCATTTTGGCTGTTCAGCAGGGCAAAGGCTGTCAATGTCTGGACGACAGTAACTTGTGGTTTCCTGATAGGCTTGATACCCGTCAGTGTCTTGAACTGGGATATCACATTTCTGTACCTGGTATTTGCCTGGATAGGCAGTGTTATTGCCTGGCTGTTCTGGGTCAGTCTGACGCTGCTTGCAGCGCGAAACAAGTCTACCAACGACACGGAAACCAGGCCCGCCAAGCCAGAATAAGCTACGTGCTGGCTGCCTATAAATCAAAAGGGTCACGGCAAAGTGCTTGCAAGTGCAGGCTGCTGTCATGAAATATCCTGTGATGATCGCGGCATATATTAATACACAGGTATTCATCATCCAGTTTCTTCATCGCCATTGTATAAGCAGCAGACCTGATATCGGGTTTGTCGAGATGGCAAGCTGCAGCGACAGCCTCATAAAACCGCAAGTAGACAGCACGTGCTTCAGGCTGTGGTGCCTGCTTTTCATAGACGCCAAAGTATTGGTCGGCGTCGTCATAATCTTGTATCCAGCCACGGGCGACGATATCAAATTCTCCGCTGGCCACGTAGTCATAGACTTGCTCTGCATTTTTTGTGCGTATCAATTCACAATGGATGCCACAAGCCTGTAGCACTGCTATGGCGCAATCAAGGGCGGCTGTCAAAGGCCCACGCCCGGCTGCATAAACGATGCGGACAGAAGTCGCCGAAAAGTGCGCCTGCCAGCGTTGCTGGAATTCAGCCAGGCTGACTTCAAGCGCCGGTCTGGCAGGGACAGTCAATATATCTGCGGGAATAAAGTCGGCATGAAAAAGTGCACCCAATTTCTCCCTCACCTGTTGTTGTACCAGTGCATGAAAATCCTTGCGCAACTCCAGCTTGTTGAATATCCCGGCAGCATTCAATATGAGCATGCCGGACCAGCGGTCACGCAGTGGTGTCGACCGCATTTCTGGCATGGTAGTGAGTATAGCGTCTAGCTTTAGTTGATGCTTGCGCTCCAGCAGTGCAGCATTCGCCCTGCCTGTCTGCAAGGCATGCAATACCTCGTCAAAACGGTCATATAGCTCTATGCAGATATTCTCAGGCAAGCGCCGCTGCCCCGCATAGCGGGGATTATGTTGCAATTGTATTTCAGTGCCAGTAGCAGACGATACCATCATGGGGCCAGAGCCTGTCAGCGCACCAGTATCGACTTGCAGGCAAATACCCATGGCAGGGTGAGCGATGATTTCCAGCAGTGGGCAATAGGGCCGCTGCAATTGTATGAACAGGCGATTCTGTTCATCATCGGCATACAGGCCTGCTGGTATTTCGCCTTCACCACAAGCACCTGCAGCCGTATTTGTGCCAGCCAGAAGTTCGCGCAAGATGTCGGCAAAGATGGAAGTGGATGAAGGCCAGACATGGCGTGCAAAGCTGCGTGCCACGTGGCTGGCCAGCACAGGCCGGCCATTCTGGAAACAGGAAGGTGCAATCGCAAACGACCATTTGGTATAGCCGGCAGAATGCGTCCAGCTACTCGCCAGATCAGCATGGGGCGTATCGCCTGAGCGACTAATGCGTAGCAAAGTCTGGTATAGCAGCGAGCTCAGCGGGTGGCAGACGGCATCTGTCTTGAGTGGGTCGATATGAAAGAGATTCTGTAAAGTAGCGGTATGCAGGTTCATGGGTGAACAGGATAGCAGTCAAAACACTATTTTCCCTTTTCAGCCATGCAGGCAAGCGGCGTATTTCATCTCGAAAAGCCGCCATGCAGCAAATTTGGACATCAGTGTTGCAGATCAAAGCGGTAGTTCAAACCTGTACCCCACGCCATACACAGAGTGCAGGCATTCATTGTCAGGTAGCTTGCCCAGTATCTTTTTGCGGATATTCTTGATGTGGGTATCGACTGTCCGGTCATTGATATCACGCTGGTCTTCATGTGCAAAGTCCAGCAATTGCTGACGTGAAAAAACCCGTTCGGGATGGCTGATGAATTCAGCCAGCAAACGGTATTCTACCGGCGTCAGGTTCAGGGGCTGGCTATCCAGCAGTATGCGCAATTGTTGTTTGTCGATGGCAAAACGCGACGGCGTGGCAACTGGTTGTTTATCGTGAGCAGCCATGCTGCGGCGCAAATGCACTTTGACACGCGCCACCACTTCACGCGGGCTGAAGGGTTTGCAGACATAGTCATCAGCCCCTGTTTCCAGGCCCAGCAATCTGTCGACTTCTTCCACCCTGGCAGTCAGCATGATGATGGGAACCTGGCTGAACTTGCGCACCTTCCGGCAAATGCTGATGCCGTCCAGCTCAGGCAACATCAGGTCCAGCAAGATCAGATCAGGCTCTGATGATCTGATTTGCTCCAGCGCCAGCCTGCCATTGATTTCATGGCTGACCTGATAGCCAGCCGCCAGCAAATAGTCCCTGAGCAGGGCAGCGATTTTTAGATCGTCTTCAACGACAAAAATGTGAGCCTTGGTTTCCATGCCAATCGCCTATGCTGTTTTGATGCAGGGTAATTGTATAAGTATTTTCACGCCACCCAGGTGCGATGGCATTGCGCTGATATGTCCACCATGTGCTTCCACGATCACTTTGCAAATGGATAGTCCCAGGCCACTGCCACCATTGGCGCGGCTGCGTGCATAATCGGCGCGGTACAGACGGTCAAACAGCAATGCATGTTTGTCATCAGCGACGCCGGGTGCGCTATCTTCCAGGCTCAGTTCCAGCAGTGCACCATTCCGTATCAGGCTGCAGACGATGACACCACCGCTGTCAGTATAGCGCATGCAGTTTTCCAGCAGATTGCTCAATACCTGGGTGAGGCGGCCACCGTCGGCCTTGATCCATGCCGGCATGTCACCCAACTGACTTTCCAGCCGCAGGCCAGCCTGTTCCAGTCGCAAGGCAAAGCGTTGCAGCAAGTCTGTCAGCAAGGGACGCAGGTCCATGGACACAAATTGATAATGCAGGTCACCGCTATCGGCCAGTGTCAACTGACGGATATCATCGACCAGCTTGTTCAGATGGCGCACCTCGGCATGCAGGGATTCCAGTGCGGCTGGTGTGATGTGGCGCACACCATCCATCAGGGCTTCTATCTCGCCTTGTATGACAGTCAGGGGGGTGCGCAATTCATGGGAAATGTCAGCCAGCAACTTGCTTCTTTGTGCCTCATTTCTTTCCAGGTTTTGTGCCATGCTATTGATATCACGTGCCAGGTCGCCAAGTTCGTCCTGGCTGATCATTTCTGCCCTGGCATCCAGCTGCCCCTTGGAAATTTTTGCAGTGACCTGATGCAGGGATTTCAAGGGCCGCAATAAATGCCTGGCCAGCCATAGCGAGAACGCCAGCGATATCAGTATCAGTACCAGGGCCAGCCATAAGGTATGGCGTATCTGCACACTGACAAAGTCCATCGCGCTGGCATTCGAGATTTGCCGCAAGGGTGCCAGCCTCAGCATACCTATTTTTTCATTGCCCAACATGATGGGGACGATGTTGCCACCCGGTGCATCGCCGGGGCCTATCAAGGCAACACCATGCTTGTCTATCAGTGACAGTCTCTGTCCAAAGCCCATGGGGTCTATCGGTGGCCTTTGCTCCGGTGGTGCATCGCGTGGTGGCCTGTCCTGGCCGCGTGGCGGTGGTGGCGGGCGTTGATCATCACGATCACCCGCTTCACCTTCACGCGGCCTTCTGCGTGGTGGCGGTGGCGGGGCATCTTCATTTTGTGGGCGCGGCTGGCTGCGTATCTGGTCCAGCAAATCGCGCATGGGGCGGCGGTTGGCCTGGAAACGGTCAAAATTGCCATTTTGACGATAATCTTCCGCGAGCAAATTGCTGAGCCTGACCAGGTCTTGTCTTTCCAGATCGCTGAGATAGGCAATAAAGCCACTTTTCAGGTTTTGACTGGTCACCCAGGCCAGTGTGCCTATGCTGATAATCACAATTGCCGTAATGGCCAGAGCAAGCTTGCGGGCGATCGTCAGACGCATACTTCAGGGCTCCTGGATTGTATATAGAACTCATTTCATAAATAGGGTGAGATGCGTTTGCCTCATAACGTGGGCTGGCAAGGCGGACTTGTTGTCAATAGCTTTGCCTATTGACAACAAGTCCAACGCAGTCCAGCGCGCGTTATGAGGCAAACCCTCCGGGAACTGACGATTTGGGCGCATTGCAGCGTTGCGCCCCTCGCTAAGGCACCAGCCTTAGCAGCGGGTCACGCCTTGCACTGCATCCCAAATCGTCTTGTTCGCACTCATCCTATTTATGAAATGAGTTCTAAAGTATTGACTTGCCATGGTGCCAGTCAATTATGGAGGAATCATGGAGATCTGCAAAAAAATATTTCCGTGAAATTTATTTCGACGATATCTTGAAAATTCCTGCGTCTCCATTTTTTCTTCACATTCAGAAGACATCCTGTACTCAGTCTCAGATTTTGGGCATGGGTATGTCCGGTTTCTTGAGTAGGAAAAAATAACACTCTAAGGGAGACTCACCATGAATTCATCTGCACAATTACACTTGCAGCTCAGCAAACGCAAGGCGCAAATGTCCATTGCCATATTGACGCTGTTAAGCCTGGCTGCTTGCGGCGGAAGTAGTACTACGGCAGGATCGTCAGACAATGCAGCTCAAGCCGTACCGCCTGACAGCATCTTGACAGGGCTGGTTACAACAGCGCCCGCTCCGGCTCCGGCAGCACCACCGGCAGACCAACCCAGCCTGATACCTTTCGCCAATGAAGAGGGCGCGGCATTGACGGTATCAAGCACGGGGAGCATAGACAAAAACAATGCTTTCTTTAAAGCCTTTGGCAATGGCCGTAGTTGCGCCACCTGTCACCAGGAAAGCCAGGGCTGGAGTATCAGCCCTGATTCCTTACAGGCGAGATTCGCACAAACTAATGGCGATGACCCGGTTTTCCGTCTGGTGGATGGCGCAAACTCACCCAATGCCCTGGTGGCGACCATAGATCAAAAACGCCTCGCCTACAGCATGCTGTTGACCAAGGGATTAATCCGGGTGGGTTTGCCAGTGCCTGCAGATGCTGAATTTACCCTGGTCAAGGTGGATGATCCCTATGGCTATGCCAGCGCAAAAGAAGTGTCATTATTCCGCCGGCCTATGCCGACGACTAATCTTAAGTTCTTGAGCACAGTCATGTGGGATGGCCGTGAAACTTTCACCGATGCACGGTCCAATGTATGCATACGCAATAGCCGTCCCCTGCAATGTTTTTCCAGTACCGATATCGATTTGCTGCATCAGTCCAATAGTGCCGTTACTGGTCATGCGCAAGCAGCACAAGGTTTGACTGCGGCAGAGCAGCGCAGCATCGTCGATTTTGAAAAGACATTATTTACTGCGCAAATCACCAGCCTGGTCGCAGGTAATCTGACAGACGCTGGTGCCAAGGGCGGCCCTGCTGAACTGGCAAAGAATAATTTTTATTTCGGCATCAATGACCTTGAGGCCGGCGATTATCTCACGGGCGCCCCATTTGACCGCAACGTCATGAATATGTTTACAGCCTGGCGTGGCCTGGACAGGCCTGTGCCACCCAATCCACCTGTGCAAGGCCGACCACCGCAACCACCACAGCCACCAACGGCCATCAATCTGGCAAGGGGCTCCATCGCCAGGGGTGAGCAAATATTCAATAACAAACCATTCAATATCACCCGTGTTGCCGGCTTCAATGATGAATTGCGAGTCCCTTTGCAGCGCGCAACCTGCGCCAGTTGCCACAGCGTAGGAAACGTGGGTTCACACTCAGTACCGCGTCTGTTCAATACCGGTGTATCAGATGCAAGCTTGCGCACACCGGACATGCCCTTGTACACGCTCAGGAATAAATTGACTGGTGAAGTCGTGGAAACCACTGATCCCGGCAGCGCAATGGCGACAGGAAAATGGAAAGACATAGGCCGCTTCAAAGTACCCAGCCTGCGCGCCATCGAAGCCCGTTCGCCGTATTTTCATAATGGCGGCATGGTAGAAATAAGCGATGTTGTGAGGTTCTATGACAGGCGTTTCAATATCGGGTTGACGCCGCAGGAAGTGATTGATCTGAGCGAGTTTTTGAAGGTGCTTTGATTGCACCAAGAGTGAATTAAAAGAGCAGGCTGAACAGCCTGCTCTTTTCTTTAATTGGAATAAAAACAGCGGCCACAAACATGCTGATAGCGCTCATTCCCGCCTATATCAATTTGCTCGCCCGACTTCATGCGCCTGCCATTTTCATCGACACGAATATTCATCGTCGCCTTCTTGCCGCAGGTACAAATATTTTTTAATTCTTCTATATCGTCAGCCAATGCCAGCAGATAAGCAGAGCCGGTAAATGGTTCACCGAGGAAGTCACTGCGCAAACCATAACAAATCACAGGTACGCCGCGTACTTGCGCCAACTGATGCAATTGCCGCACCTGATCTGCTGACAGGAATTGCGCTTCATCTACCAGCACACAACTGACCTTGGGTGTTTCTGCCAAAAAATCAAAATGGGTATCAAAGACTTCAGCCTGTCTTTGTGGCCCCAGCCGCGAAGTCACTTTGCCTGCGCCGTAACGGTTGTCGATGGCTGCTGTGTAGAGAAGAACTTTTTGTCCCTGCTCTTCATAATTGTGTGCCACTTGCAAAAGTGCCGTGGATTTCCCTGCGTTCATTGCTGAGTATCTGAAGTAAAGCTTGGCCATGCCTGTTTCCTGTTGGTTCCTGATGACTGTTGCCGACCTGGCATATGTTGCTGGTGAGAACAGTCGCTGTTATTAATTTTATTGAAGTAAAAAAAATTGATTTTGGGGTCTTGAAACTCTTTGAGCCAGTACCATTTTCTACTCAGCAGATGCTCAAACGTGAGGTCTGCGAAAGAAGGTAAAAAGCAATAGTTTCAAAAAATAGTTTCTAAACATTTAATTTATATCGCTTCAATTTATAAGGATATTATCATGCGTAATTTTGACTTCGCTCCTCTGTACCGTTCCGCTATCGGTTTTGACCGTCTCGCACAATTGTTCGATGATGCACAGCGTACAGAAAATGCACCCAGCTATCCCCCTTACAATATTGAGTTGATCGCCGAAGATAAGTATGCGATTACCATGGCAGTGGCCGGTTTTGACCGCAGCGAAATCGATATCGAAACCGAACGCGATACACTGAAAATTGTAGGTCGCCGCCAAAAGGCTGAAGGCACACGCAACTTCCTGCACCGTGGTATTGCCTCACGTGATTTTGAACACCGTTTCCGTCTGGCAGATCATGTCAAAGTCGTCAGCGCCCGTCTCGATAACGGCTTGCTGAATATCGAACTTGTACGTGAAATTCCAGAAGCACACAAACCACGCCGCATCCTGATTGATGGCGATAATCTGCAACTGGTAGAGGCGCAAAATCAATTGCAACGTCAGGTTGCTTAAGTAATATTAAGCAATATGAAGCAATAAATTTGGCCCATGCGTACACGTGGGTCAGCCATCCAAAAATGAAGTAAAAAAGCATGGGCTTGCCCATGCTTTTTTATTGCCAAAAAACTGCAGACTTGCAAAAGAGCTTTTCAATAGTTATAAAATTTTTATGTGGCAAGTGTATTGTTTTTGGGTAAAATAGCACAAAAAATCAGTGACTTAACTCATTTAAGCAGAAATATTCATTCATGCGTTTATTACCTGCTGATGACTTGCTGATGACCTGAATAATTTTATAGAGCTGCCTATGAGAAAGACCCTGAAGTCTGGCATTTTCTCGGTGGGACTGCTGCTAAGTCTGAACTGTGCCATGCATATAACCGCTCATGCAGCGGGAGACGGCACCGACTTGAATCTGACTACCCTCACCGGCGACTGGAATGGCCAGCGCCAGGCCTGGCTGGACTGCCTATACCCAATACCATAGCGAACTCGGCGGCAAACCAAACCTGCAAAAAACTGGCAGTCTAATCGGTGTTGATAATATTGAAGTCAGAACCAATACCGCTCAGTTTTCAGCTTTATGGCTGGAAAAGAGCATGCTCGATGACAGGCTGGCTGTGCTGGTCGGCTTGTACGCCATCGATTCAGAATTTTATGTGACCGACAGTTCAGGCGTATTTCTTCAACCTGCCATGGGCATGAATATTTCAGTTGCGCAGACTGGCAAGAACGGGCCTCCCATCTACCCCATGGCGTCTTTTGGTACGCGCCTGCGTTACAGGTCGGCGGCCAAAAATACTTATGTGCAAATGGCCATGCTCGACGGTGTACCGGGCGACCCGGCCAACCCACGTGGCAGCCATATCAAGTTCGATAAAGGTGATGGCGTCTTGCTCATGGCTGAGGCCGGACATTATGGCGAAAAGCCTGGTGGCGATGAAAAAGCTATTAACAAGACCGCCATAGGCATGTGGCGCTACAGCGCCAGTTTTGATGACCTCATCAGCCTGGATGTAAATGGTAAGCCTGTGCAACGCAAGAATTTCGGCTGGTATGTCCTGACCGAACGCACGCTGCTGCCAAAAGCCGGGCATCCCGGCCAGGGCTTGCAAGGCTTCTTGCGTTTTGGCACAGCACAAAAGGATATCAACCAGTCTGACTGGTCAGTGACCCTGGGCTTGAATTATGTTGGTCTTTTCGATGGACGTGGCGAGGATCAACTGGCGCTGGGGATGACCTATGCCCATGCCAGCGAAAAATACCGCAAGCTCAACAAGGCCAACAATTTTGAATCCGTAGTCGAGGCGACTTATAAAATGCAAGTACGCCCCTGGCTGGTGATACAGCCAGTGGTGCAATGCGTGTTCAATCCGAATATGGATACAAAGCTGAAAAAAGCCTGGGTGCTAAGCTTGAGAACGGAAGTAGCGTTTTAAAAGCTTAGGGCAAAATGATGCTGGACTTGTTCACTTCACGTATATCCTTAGTCCCCGTCAAAGCCATGCTGACATCGAGCTCACTCTGCAAGATTTCCAGCATTTTAGTGACGCCTGCCTCACCCATGGCACCCAGGCTATACAAAAAGGCACGGCCTATCATGCTACCCTTGGCACCCAGGGCAGTGGCCTTGAGTATGTCTTGTCCTGTGCGTATGCCACCGTCAAACCAGACTTCAGTCTGATGGCCCACCGCATCGACGATTGCTGGTAGTGCCTGTATCGATGACATCGCGCCATCGAGCTGACGACCACCGTGGTTGCTGACGACGATGGCATCAGCACCGGCGGCTACTGCCAGTTTGGCATCCTCGACATCAAGTATGCCTTTGAGTATCAGCTTGCCGCCCCATTCTTTCTTGATCCAGGCAACATCATCCCAGCTCAGGGTAGGGTCGAACTGGCTGGCTGTCCATTGACTCAGCGTGACTATGCCATCGCCGCCTTTGACATGGCCGACGAGATTGCCAAAAGTCTTGCGGCCCGTAAGAGCGCGCAATGCCCAGGCTGGTTTGGTAGCGAGATCGATGACGTTTGCCAGGGTCAGCTTGGGTGGCACCGACATGCCGTTTTTCAAGTCTTTATGACGCTGTCCCAAAATTTGCAAGTCCAGTGTGAGCACCAGGGCCGAGCATTTGGCATTCTTTGCCCTTTGTATAAGTTCTTTGACAAAGCCGCGGTCGCGCATGACATATAGCTGGAACCAGAACGGCTTGCTGGTGACGCTGGCCACATCTTCTATCGAACAGATGCTCATGGTCGATAGTGTGAAGGGTATGCCGAATTTTTCTGCCGCTATCGCACCCAGCATTTCACCATTGGCCCATTGCATGCCTGTCAAACCAGTCGGCGCTATTGCCACTGGCATACTGACTTCCTGGCCTATCATGGTGGTACGGGTAGAGCGATGTTCAACATTGATGGCAACCCGCTGTCTCAGCTTGATGGCAGCCAGGTCACTGGTATTGGCCTTGTAAGTCGATTCTGTGTAAGAGCCGCTGTCCGCATAATCATAAAATGCCTTGGGGACGCGCTTTTTCGCCAGCAGGCGCAAGTCTTCTACACAGGTGATCACAGGCATGAGGGGTTACTCCAGCTAGTTAAATGGTATTGTCCTAGTGTAGAGGATAAGCACCATTGCATGGCGGAAAAGCTTTCAGACTTTGCATGAAGGATTTTCAGCATAGCGATAAATCACTCCAGGAAGCGCGCAGAAATCAGCCCGCGCAGCCACTGATTACCGGCATCCTGGTTATAGCGCCTGTGCCAGAACATATTGGTTTGCAGGGCAGGCAGGCGCAAAGGCGGTTTGACGTAGCGCAAACCAAAGGGCGCGGCGGCCCGCTCAGCCAGCTTTTGCGGCACGGTCACGAGCAAATCATTGCAGCTGACTATGTAGGGCACGGCAACAAAATGGGGGACGCGTAAATGGGCGGCTGCGATGATTCCCGCTTTTTCCAGGCTCTGGTTGACTTTGGCATAGGGGTTTTCATTTGAAGCAACAATCAAATGACGTGCCGCCAGAAAATCCTTCATCTCCAGCCTGTCTGCCGCCAGCGGGTGGCTTTGCCGGAACATACAGACATAGTTTTGCCGGAACAGGCGGCGCTGGTACCAGGCATCTGACAAATGATCAAAAGCGCCTATCGCCAGATCAACCCTGCCAGACTCCATTTCGGTTTTCAAATCAATATCACTGGCACGCACGGTTGACAATTGCACTTGCGATGCCTGGGTGTGCAGGAATTCTGCCAGTATGGGCATGAAATACACTTCTCCCACGTCTGTCATGGCAATCGTGAAATGACGCTTGCTGCTGGCGGGGTCAAAGTTTTCCTGGCGGTTCAGGGCCTGGGTAATATGGGTCAGCGCCAGTGCTACAGGCTCAGCCAGTTGCTCTGCCAGTGCCGTGGGCTGCATGCCTGTTGCCGTACGTACAAATAATTCATCATCAAAGCTGCGCCGCAGCCGTGCCAGGGCATTGCTGACTGCTGGTTGCGACAGGCCCAGCTTGCGGGCGACAGAGGATATCTGGCGGTCTTGGTACACTTCCTGGAAGACCACCAGCAGGTTCAGGTCTATGTCTTTGGGTTCCAGCATAATAATCCAGTCTCATCGTTCAACATTATTATGCAGTATATTGTTGAGCATTATTGATTTCATGAATGTAGTACATTTTTGTATTTATATCGTAAAACACTGCACTTTGCTTTAAAGTTCAGGTCTGTTCAAACACGAATGGCAGGATCAGCGATGAGCAAGCATGACGCAAGAGAAATTCAACTTCAATACCAGACTGGTTTTGCGAATGAATTCGCGACCGAGGCATTACCAGATGCCTTGCCCAAAAGCCAGAATTCCCCACAGAAATGCGCCTATGGCCTGTATGCCGAGCAAATCTCAGGCACAGCCTTTACCGCCCCGCGCCATGTGAACCGCCGTTCCTGGGTATACCGCATACGCCCGGCTGCCATGCACCAGCCTTTCCAGCAAGCCAGCAATGGCCGCATGACAAATGATTTTGGTGCAACACCGACAACGCCAAATCAATTGCGCTGGGACCCCATGCCGATACCGGCAGAAGCAACTGATTTCATTGCTGGCTGGATGACCATGGCAGGTAATGGCTCTGCCGATGCCCAGACTGGCTGTGCCATCCATATCTACACAGCCAACCGTGACATGACGACGCGGTTTTATTACAACGCAGATGCTGAATTGCTCATCATTCCCCAGCAAGGTTGCCTGCATATCCGCACCGAAATGGGTTTGATTGATATAGAGCCGCAAGAAATCGCCGTGATACCGCGTGGCATACGCTTCCAGGTGCATCTGCCAGACGGCGAAGCACGCGGCTATGTCTGTGAAAACTTTGGTTCCATCTTGAAGTTGCCAGACCTTGGCGTCATCGGTTCCAACGGCCTGGCCAATCCGCGTGATTTCCAGACCCCGGTTGCCTGGTATGAAGACAAGGAAGGCGATTTTGAATTGCTGGCCAAGTTCAGCGGTAATCTGTGGTCGGCAAAGATAGGTCATTCACCTTTGGATGTGGTCGCCTGGCATGGCAATTTTGCGCCTTACAAATATGATTTGCGTCACTTCAATACCATAGGCTCCATCAGTTATGACCATCCTGACCCATCTATCTTCCTGGTCTTGCAGGCAGCCAGCGATACGCCAGGTGTGGACACCATAGACTTTGTGATTTTCCCGCCACGCTGGCTGGCGGCAGAAAACACTTTCCGCCCACCCTGGTTTCACCGCAATATCGCCAGTGAATTCATGGGTCTTATCCATGGTCAGTATGATGCCAAGTCAACCGGTTTCCGCCCTGGTGGTGCCAGCCTGCATAATTGCATGAGCGGTCATGGCCCCGATGCGCCGACCTTTGACAAGGCATCTGCAGCAGATACCAGCAAGCCGCATAAAGTCGATGATACGATGGCCTTCATGATAGAAACACGTAATATTATCAAACCTACCCGCGCTGCGATGGAAGCGCCGCAATTGCAGGCTGACTATTTCCAGTGCTGGCAGGGTATCAAGAAAAATTTCAATCCGGAGCAAAAATAAATGACGGTACAACTCAACGAAACCCACGATGCCAGCTTGCGCAGCTGGGTCACCACGGCTAATCAGGCGGGCACCGATTTCCCCCTGCAAAACCTGCCGTATGGCGTGTTCCGTCGCCAGGGCAGCAACCAGGCATTCCGTATCGGTGTTGCCATTGGCGACCAGGTGCTTGACCTGGCGGCAGCCCACGCAGCCCATGCTTTTGCCGGTTATACAGAATTGCAGGGCGGGCATTTCACCAGTGCCGTCAATGCCAGTAACCTGAATGCCCTGATGGGCCTGGGTACACCGGTCTGGTCAGCCCTGCGTCTGGCATTGTCACGCGTTTTGCGTGAAGGTGCTAGCCAGCAAGGTGCATTGCAAGCCTGCCTGCTGGCGCAAACGGCGGCAGAATTTGCCCTGCCTGCACATATTGGTGATTACACCGATTTTTATACTTCCGTTCATCATGCGACAGCGGTTGGCAAATTATTCCGCCCTGATAATCCCTTGCTGCCAAACTACAAATGGGTACCTATTGGCTACCATGGCCGTGCATCTTCCATAGGCGTATCCGGCCAGCAATTCCGCCGTCCGGTAGGCCAGACCAAACCACCAACATCCGAGACCCCAGTCTTTGGTCCTGCCAAGCGCATGGATTATGAAATGGAAATCGGCATCTTCATCGGCCCCGGAAATGCGCTTGGCGATGTCATTAATATGGATAAGGCAGAATCCCATATCTTTGGCCTGTGCCTCTTGAATGACTGGTCAGCTCGTGATGTGCAGGCATGGGAATATCAGCCTCTGGGCCCTTTCCTGGCGAAGAATTTTGCCTCCACTATTTCCCCCTGGGTAGTGACACTGGAAGCCCTGGCACCGTACCGTCATGCCTGGACACGCGATGCAGAAGACCCGCAGCCCATGGCTTATCTGGATGCAGCAGATTTGCGTGACAGTGGTGCCTTCGATATACAACTGGAAGTCTTGTTGCAGACAGAAAAAATGCGCACTGAAGGTACACCGGCAGAACGTTTGTCGCTGTCCAATTTCCGCCATTCTTACTGGACGATAGCGCAACTGGTCACCCATCATACGGTCAATGGCTGCAATCTCAATCCTGGTGATTTGCTGGGCTCAGGTACTCAATCCGGCCCATTGGCAGAAGAGGCAGGTTCACTGTTGGAACTGACCGAAGGAGGCAAGAAGCCACTGACTTTCAGCAATGGCGAACAACGCGTTTTCATGGAAGATGGGGACGCCATCATCATGCGCGGCTGGACGCAAAAAGATGGCTGGGCACGTATCGGCTTTGGTGAGGTTGTGGGCACTTTGTTGCCAGCCAGGACTTGATGCTGGATCCTGCCGACAGGAATCGAAGCTGTAGCATATCAAACGGGACCAGCGGTCCCGTTTTTCAATATATTTCCTCAAACCTGCTGTGATGGCTTTGTATGTTTTTCTGCCGAATCATCCGGCCATGCCCGATTCAGTTTTTTGAGATGGTGTTGCTAAAAACAAGCCAATAAACTCAACCCCCAAAGTCGGTAACAACGATGCTGCCGTTGCCCACCAGTTTTACAATGAAATCACCGGCATCGACTGCACTCAAGTTAGTGCCTATGTTTTCAAAAGCGTAGTTCCCAGCAGCCGTACCTGAATAAATCGTAATGTAAAGAGCCTGGCTGGCAATGCTCAAGGAAGTGCCCGCGCTGGCAGACGCGTCAGCAATGAGGCTGGCTAGTTGTGCAGTATCGGCTGCAGCGATAGCAATACTGTTCAGGCTGCTAGCTTTGACACCCGTCCAGAATCGATCGGCCCCAACGGCCTTGAAATTGAATATCGTATCTGGTGTGCCATCACCAAATAAGGAACCTTTGGCCATGATTGTTTCTACACCTGCCCCAACGGCAGAGAGTTTGATGGTATCTGCAGACGTGCTGCCCATAATGTTGACATGGCTGGTACCCGTCCCCAGCAGATTGAGGGTTTGTCCACCACTACCGAGCTGGAGAACCCTCAAGCTGACATCCTTGGTAAAATTCAGCGTGATCCCGGTACCATCTGCATTGACAAACGAGTCACCACCGCCGCCGCTGACGATGATGGTTTCAATGTTGCGTACCTTGTTAAGGTTTCTGCTGCCAGCCAATACGCCCAGATCCAGTGTGTCCGCGCCGGCGCCGCCATCGATAGTGGTGCCCATGGCATATTGTGCATCTGTAATGTGAAAGACATCGTCCCCTGGTCCACCTACCAGGCTGACATCGCCTTTGACAAAATGTGTGCCCTGAGCGAGATCCAGGCGAAGGACATTAATCAGGTCACGTCCGTAGCCCCCTGGGACATTGGCTAAATCAGTTACGATGGAATGCGTATATCCGCTCAGTAAGCTGGCTGTTGCAGGGCTGCTTACCAGGCTCAGAAAATCTCTACCTATACTTGGGCCGAGTACTCCTGCGACATCGTATTGGTAAGCAACCAGCAGTTCGCTTCCCTTCAACTCAGCGGTAAATGACTCTGCCATGCTGTTTTTGCTGGCAAGTGTAATGGCATCAGCGCCGATTGCGCCATTGGCAATGGCCAGTGCGGCCTGACCCAGGCTGACTAGGCCGCTATTGATCTTTCCGCTCCAGTAAGTCAGGCCAGCAGCATCGGCATCATGTGAGAACAGGTTTTTATACATCAGCTTAAGCGTGTCTTCTATGGTATGGCCTCCAAAATTTCTTTGGTATTCAGCTTGCTGCGCAAAGCTATCAGCGATCTGTGTCAGTGAAAAATTTTGCTTCATCCAATAATCCAGACCGTTAGGATCTGCTGGCCTGCCGAAGTAGGCAGTGTATATTTTTTGTATATCCGAGGCGGTGTTGGCCATGAATTTTTCCTTTTAAAAAAATGCGGTGAGGAAGTCTGTAATAAACGCATTGTCATATCACTTACAAATTCTGGCCGGATATTAGCACTTGAAATCATGCAGTGTTGTGATGAGTGTCACAACATTTTGATGAGCATAAAAAAGGAAAATAAATAGGGTGGAATTTCAGCTCAATAACAGCGTGAAAAGAAGTTTTTTTACTGAATTATGCATGCCATCAACGCTGGTCAAGCACTTATTTGCCGGCATTAAACAGTGTGAATCAATATCGAAATGTGAATGAAGAATTCAGTGATTTCAACATGAAGGAATGCAGATTTTGTGTATTGAAAAAGTGATGTGAGACCAGATAGCTATTCTGGTCTGCGACAACAGCAGTAGTTTTCAAATGAAGTTTGAAAAAGTAAATGACGATATTCATCAGCCAATTGCAAGGCAACAGATAAGACTGAAAAGCGTTGGGAGAACACAAGTGAGCTGTAGCTGTCAAGAACAGAAAGTCTTTCTCATGCGCGGCTTTTATTTCTGTTTCAACTGCTACAGTCTGTGGCAACATGCCCTGCTAATTCTTCTTTATCAGGGCATGTCATTTCAGATGTGGGATATGCTAAATCTGCACCCAGTTACCTTTGAATATAATCGGTCCGGATGGTTTCTCAGGATTACCCGATCCACCTTTTGGTTCCAGCGTCACCGCCAGCAAAGGTACGCTGTCTGCGGTCATGTCCTTGGGCATAGGCAAAGTGATGATACCTTTGTCGGCGACCAGGCCCAGCGATTTGACTTTGCCATCCTTGCCCACTGCCCATAATTCCAGGCTCTTGTCCGCAGCGATGTTTTGCGCTGTCACCATGCGTATCTGTAACTGACCGCGCTTGGTGTCGCCAGTAATCACCGCGATAGCCTGTGCCTTGTCATCCGACAAAGTGGCGACATAATTGGTTTGTGGTGTCGCCTGTTGATCTGCCTGTTTGCTCAGCAAGACCGATACCAGTATCACGGCAGCGGTGGTCGAGAACATGCCCAGGCCACGCCAGAAGGCCAGGTCTTCGCGCAATTTACCCCAGTTGCGCCAGTAGGCCCATGGGTCTCTGGTGGTGCTCAGGTTCAGGCGTTTTTCCAGTGCCGGCCAGACTGTTGCCGGTGCTGTGACAGCAGGTGCAAATTCAGCCATGGGAATGAGATGTGCTTCCCATTGGCCTACCACCTGGCGCAAGGCTGCATCCTGTTTCAGCCAGGCGTCAAAACGACGGCGTGCGCCACCACGCAGAGTGCCCAGCACATATTCAGAAGCCAGTTTTTCCTGCAAAGCCGGATTATTTTTTATCTGTAGTAAATTCATCATGCCTCCAGACGTGTGAGGCAGGTGCGCAACTTGTCTAGCCCACGCCTGATCCAGGTCTTGACCGTCCCTATTGGCAGTTTCATGTGCTCAGCGACTTCGCTATGCGACAGATCATGGAAAAATGCCATCGCCATTGCCTGCCTGTGCAAACCTTCCAGACGTGACATGCAGGAGGCCAGTGCTTTGGCATCCTCCGTCATTTCCATTGCCCGTGCCGGCGTAGTTTCAGTGCTTTCCATGGCTTGCATGATTCCCATATCAAAATTGTCAGCATTGATTTCCACATCGTGATCAACACGACGCAAGAGATCAAATGCGCGATTGCGTACGATAGTTGTCATCCAGGTCATGGGTGCTGCCAGACCGGCCTGATAACTGCCCGCGTTATTCCAGATGTTGACAAAACTCTCTTGTAAAACCTCTTCTGCCAACTCACGCTTAACTAATATACGCAGCGCGAAGCCAAACAGTTTCGCTGAAGTAGCGTCATACAGAAATTTAAATGCCTGCGCATCTTTGCGGGCGACGGCGGCTAGCCAGTTTTGTAGCTGGCTGGTATCCAGGGCGGCAGTGGGCAATTGCTTATCCAATCTTGGCTGGGTTATGGGGCTGAATTTGGCACGGCAGGGCTGATTTTAGTCGATTTCCAATTCCTGCATGCTTCACGCATCAAGACTTATTGCTTTTCTGTATGCATAAACAGGGACGGGTGTTGTTCTGCATATTCACGCAAGAGGTTCCAGACCACACGCACCCTTTGCAGGCGGTACAGGTCGCTGGGGGCAGCCAGCCAGTAGGAACGCTCGGTAAAAAAACTGTCTTGCAAGACTGGTACCAGACTGCCGCTAGCCGGGATGGCATAGGGTGGTGCCATAATCAGGCCCATGCCAGCTGCTGCGGCCTCGCACTGCGCCATCATGCCAGTACAGCATAAGCGCCGTTTCGGTGTGAAGCCCAGTTTGTCGAGAAAATTCAGTTCGCTGCTGGCCAGGCGATCTTGTACATAATCGACAAATTCGTGATTCGCCAGGTCAGCTTCTGTCCGTATCGGTGGGTGGCGTGCCAGATAATCTGGCGATGCATACAGGTTAAGCCTGAAAGTCACCAGCCGGGTGAATACGTAGCGCCCGGTATTCGGTGGGTCCAGCATGACGCCCAGATCTGCCTCTCGAGTGGCCAGATTTGCGAAGCGTGGCTGTACCAGCAAATCCACACTCAGATCGGGGTGATCTTTTAACAGATGCACCAATAGAGGGGCAATCACCAGTGTGCCCAGCATTTCTGGCACACCCAGGCGCACCACACCATGGGCAGAAACACTGGCAGCGCCCAGCTGATCGGTGGCTGTCAGGGCCGCGCTTTCCATGGCTTCGGCGTGCGGCAGCAGGGCATGGCCCATTTCGGTCAGCTCATAGCCTTCCCGGCTGCGGTCAAACAGCG